>Ga0163162_10002509_pt1 | contig 17355 bp, 15 predicted proteins | sample S55metaG_FD_115310 | JGI IMG/M metagenome (GOLD analysis project Ga0163162, IMG submission 115310) | Switchgrass rhizosphere microbial communities from Kellogg Biological Station, Michigan, USA - S5-5 metaG | ecosystem: Host-associated > Plants > Roots > Rhizosphere > Soil | place: USA...
AACGTCATCGCGGCGAACCTTGCCCAGCAGTATCCGGAAAACAACAAGGACATACGGATCGCCGCGGTACCGCTGACAGATCAGGTGACAGGGAGTGTGCGTGTGGCACTCGAGACACTGCTTGGCGCAGTTGGACTGGTGTTGCTGATCGCCTGCGCCAACGTAGCCAACCTGCTGCTAGGCCGCGCTGCGGCACGCCAGAAAGAAATGGCGGTACGGATTGCGCTGGGCGCAAGCCGTGGGCGGGTGGCACAGCAGCTTCTGACGGAGAGCCTGTTCCTGGCGAGCCTCGGTGGCATTGCGGGTTTCGTTTTGGCGCTTGCTGCTATCGCGGCCTTAACTCCGCAGTTGCCGGCCGACCTGTCACGCGCCGCGGGGATTGCGGTAGACCTGCGAATGCTGATTTTTACTGCCGTGATTTCGCTGGTGACAGGAATTCTCTTTGGACTGGGTCCCCTGTTCGCAACGTGGCGCGAGAACGCGGGGGAATCGCTTAAGCATAACAATCGCTCTGCGAGTGGGATTCAAACTCGCTTGCGGAGCGGGCTGGCGGTGGCCCAGATTGCGATCGCCATCATTCTTCTGATTGGAGCCGGCCTGATGGTGAAGAGTCTTTGGGCCCTGCTGCACGTAGCACCCGGCTTTCGTTCGGAGAGCGTCCTCACGGCGCGTTTGTCGCTGCCGAGATCACGCTATCCTGACAATCGGAGGATCGCGGCGTTGGAAGGGCAAATGCTGGAGAGCTTGCGCGGGAAGCCGGGCGTTAAATCCGCAGGGTTCGCGACGTATGTACCGCTAGGCGGTTCGGACAACGACTGGTCGTTCATTATCGAAGGCCGTCCACCGTTGCCGGTGGGGACCTACAACGTGGCAGGGTACCGTCCGGTGAGCGCGAGCTATCTCGACACGATCGGGATTCCATTGCTACGAGGACGCTCGTTCACGCCAGCGGATACGACAGAAGCCTCAAGGGTTGTAGTGATCAACGATTCAATGGCGCGCGAGTATTGGCCCTCGGAAAACCCTATCGGCCAGCGGCTACAAGGTAGTGGGGGGCAGCCGACATGGCGGACGGTGATCGGAGTGGTAGGCGATGTGCTGCACGAGGGTCTGGACGGTGCGGCGAAGGCAGAGATGTATCTTCCCGTTGAGCAGACGGACATGAACATAGAGAGCGACCCAACCATTGTGGTGCGATCAGAAATCCCGGCTGGCGCCGCGGCCGGTGAGTTACGCGCAGCGGTGGCCGCCATCGATCCCGCCATAGCCGTGGACCGGATCGAGACGATGCAGCAAATGGTATCAGGATCGGTGGCGCAGCCGCGTTTCCGAACCATGATCCTCGCGGGTTTCTCGCTGCTAGCATTGGTGATGGCCTCGATTGGAATTTACGGGGTAATGAACTACCTGGTGATTCAGCGGACGCGCGAATTCGGGATCCGGCTGAGTTTGGGAGCAACCCAAACCGATGTACTACAGCTGGTACTTGGGCGGGCAGCGACGTTGATCGGCGTGGGTACGTGTTTGGGTCTAGTGGGGTCTGTCTTGCTGGTGCGACTGATCACGAAGTTGCTTTTTGGCACTGCTCCGCTGGATCTGCTCACCTTCGCGGCGGTTCCAGTATTACTCGCAGCAGTGGCGCTAGTGGCGAGTTACATTCCCGCGCGGCGAGCGACGCGGATCGACCCGATTGTGGCTTTGCGATACGAGTGATTACTCGCTTCGCCGGAGGGTGAACATGGAACTGCAGCCCCAGACGTTGGAGAAGTCTTGCTTTGCGCAGGGGCCGGAATGGCTCCTCCTCAAAACTGTTCGCATCTTCTTTTGTATATTCTGAAATCGTTCGCAGCCTCTCCTGTATGTATTCGAATCCTCTTCTGTGAAAAAACCCAGATTTGACCCTTCCCCTTCGCATCTACTTCTGAAACGCACAATATCTCTCTCGTTCGGCAGGAATGATCGAATGGAAGCCGAGCCCGATTGCAGTGAAGTTAGCGCGCATGAGTTTGGCGCAGCATATGGGCATGGATTGGAAGTTGGTTCTTGCGGCTGTAATGCTGAACATGGCTTCGTGTTCAGATGACGAGATCACTGCAAATCAGTTTGCGATTCTGAATAACACACTTATAGTTGTTACTCAATCACATAAGTAAGAGAGGTAAAACCAGATGTCAGCACCCGCCACTAAACCTGAAACATGGCCAGCCCTGCCGCTTGAGGAGTGGGAAGAAACACGCGCCACCTTGCACATGTGGACCCAAATTGTTGGGAAGGTTCGGCTTGCTCAAACGCCTCTAGTCAATCACTGGTGGAATGTACCGCTGTATGTCTCAGCACGTGGTTTGACGACTACTGCGATGTCCTATGAGCAAACGATCTTCGAAATGGAGTTCGATTTCATCGATCACAACCTCATAGTCAAATGCAGCGATGGAGCCACCGTAACAGTTCCGTTAAAACCGAAGTCTGTCGCGACTTTTTACAGCGAAACGATGGCTGCGTTACACGAGTTAGGATTTGATATTCACATCTGGAAAATGCCCGTCGAGATTCCTGACCCAATTCCCTTCGATCAAGATCAACAACACGCCTCATACGACCCGGAGTACGCAAATCGATTCTGGCGTGTTTTGAGCTCAGCTGAGAAAGTGATGCAGGAGTTTCGTTCCCGATTTATCGGGAAGTGTAGTCCGGTTCATTTCTTCTGGGGAAGTTTTGATCTGGCTGTGACGCGCTTTTCAGGAAGATCGGCCCCGCAACGAGCCGATGCGGATCCGATTACTCGAGAAGCATATTCGCATGAGGTGATCAGTCATGGATGGTGGCCAGGACAAGGTCCTCTGGGAAAACCAGCGTTCTACTCGTACACAGCGCCGGCTCCCGGAGGTTTGAGTGAGGCGAAATTAAGACCTGACTCTGCGTTTTATAGTAAGGAGCTTTCAGAGTATCTGCTGCTGTACGACGACGTCCGAAACGCGGCCGAGCCCGAGCAGGATTTGATGGAATTCTTGCAGAGTACTTATGAGGCAGGCGCCGGGCTAGCTAACTGGGATCGCGCCAGTCTGGAACGATAAGTGGTGAGTTAGTTGTCGGTCGTCCGTTGTTAGTCAGTCGTAAACAACGGACGGCACGACTATCTGGCTTTAAGCGGTCGCCAAAGAGTACTGATTCTTTTACCACTCGCCGTCTGCAAAATGCTCATGACTCCCATGTAAGCGAATCCAAAGAAGAAAAGGAACAGAAACGGAATCGTGCCCCACATCTGGAGTCGAATCGCATAAGCGATCGCCATCAGAAAGTAGAACGCGAAGCCCAGTTCCAACAGGGGCAAGAGGCCTCTCTTACGCTTATATTTTTTACGCTTCCAGGTTTCGTCAGCCGTATCTTCAACTTGATACTTTGGAGTTCGGACAAACTCAGTCTTTACGCCGAGTAGCGCTTCGATTACTGCGCGCGCATTTGAAAACGCCAGCCCTATACCCAAAGCCATTACCAAAGGCAGATGTAATAAACGCGGCATTCGTTTCTCGTCGAGATACCAAACAGCAGTGCCATAGAAGAGCACGACCGAAATGGACGAGAAGAATAGCAGGGGTAAGTCGAGGACCATCAAGTGATAAAACGGTTGGTTATACCGAACCAGTAACAACGGAAACTGTAGGAAACTGGCGATGATCATCAGCGGGTAACTGATATTGCCAGTCAGGCGGAAAAACATCTCCAATTTCACGCGCAAAGGCAACGGAGCTAACCAGATTCGCGGATAAAGTTTTAATCCAACCTGCATCACACCCTTGGCCCAACGACGCTGCTGAGCTTTGAAAGCATTAATCTCGACTGGTATTTCTGCAGGCGATTCCTCATCAAGTAAGTAGACGAATTTCCAGCCCATCAGCTGCGCACGAAAGCTTAGATCCGTATCTTCGGTCAACGTATCGTGTTGCCAACCGCCGCTCATTTCAATCGCCTTACGACGCCAGATTCCAGCTGTCCCGTTGAAATTGAAAAAGCCGCCGGTGCGATTTCGAGTTGTCTGCTCAACTACAAAATGGCCATCGAGCATAATCGTTTGCAATCTGGTGAGAAGATTGTAATCGCCATTGATGTGCGCCCAACGCATCTGAGCACAACCAACCAGCGGATCAGTAAAGAAGTCTACGAGCTTCCGCAAACAGTCAGGCTTGGGTACAAAATCAGCGTCGAAAATGGCAAGTAGTTCACCCTTGGCAGACTTATTTCCATTTTCCAACGCGCCCGCTTTGAAACCCGTTCGATCTGAGCGATGGATGTAGTGAATATCAAATCCCTGCTCAGCATATCTCGCTACTACAGCTTCAGCGACTTTGACGGTTTCATCAGTCGAGTCGTCTAAAACCTGTATTTCCAATTTCTCTTGCGGATAGTCGATCGCCGTAACTGCTTTGAGTAATCGTTCGACTACATATAGTTCGTTGAACAATGGCAACTGAACTGTGATGACGGGAAGATCTTCCGCGCTATATCGGGCCGCGGGCTCAGGCAGAAACTTTCGATAACGCCAAAAGTCAATTACCTGTTTGATTCGGTAGGCGCCATAGACTGCGAGTGTTCCAAGGATGGCAAAGTAAGCGATAAGAATGACCCAATCGAACGTATCCAGCTTGTAGAGCGGACTGATATTCGCCCAGGTCTTGTTCACCAGGTCGTGAAAATACCTTTCGAAAAGCGCCTGTGGGGGTGGTCCCCAGGGTGTTGGCCAGGGAGTTGGTGCTGGATTTGTCGAACTTTGAAAAATCATCATTTGCAGTATCACTAGCGCCTTACGTTTAAAACGCCGTTCAGCTTGATGCCGGACGGCGCGGTTAGAAGTGCCTTAGATGCGGTTTCAGGGACTTTCGCACCGCATTTTTTGCGTGCTGATTCTACCTGATCTCCTACCTTATTCATAAGCGAACCGCCACTTTCTCGGGGCCGCTGGATTCCGATTCAGATTCTTCTCGCCGGCGCACTGTAGTCACTGGGAGCCGCCGCGATGGTGTCACCTGAAAGCACCGTAAATTCTTGACGGATCGGCGACTTACGACGTTTTAGTTGCCCACTTACTTCCAGAATACCGGGCATAATATAGAAGACAGTGACTGCCCCAAAAAGAAATCCCGTCACAAATCTTGAGGTGTGCGTATTCTCCCAGATACCAAGAAATGTGAGCCCAAAATCTATTAGCAAAGGGGTTGCCGCCAGCAGCAACCAACGGCGATGAGGCAGACTCGTCTCCCGCAGTGAACGGACAAGTGGGTAAGCCAAAAGCAACAACAAGAAGCCCAGGTATATTCCCGCGCAACGAGCACAAACCGCTAACGGATGGCCAACAATAAAGTATGACCTTTCAGGCAGCTGGTGGCAGAGAAAATGGAATAACTGGTATGTGAATTGAGCGACTTGAGGATGATTCGTCGCAGCAGCAACTGGCGCAACTGAAATAAGAGAAACAAAGATCAGCGTGGCGATACAGAGTAGAGTCCAGGCCAGGACAGCCGTTGTTGTTCTCCCAAACTGTGGACGATACTCAAGACCCACGACTTCGATCTACTTCCCGTCAATCCTAGAATCTGATGACCGTATCGGGACCACCCTCGATATGCAATGTATCGACAAAGCGAATGTGTCGAGACTCAGTTGTCATCACGACAGAGTGGGTACGTTTACCCGAACCAAAGAATCTGACTCCCTTCAAAAGCGCTCCGTCCGTCACGCCAGTCGCCGCGAAAATTATCTTTTTGCCGGGCGCCAGATCGTCGGTGTCATAGATCTTATCCGGATCTCGAATTCCCATTGAAGCCAACCGATCCAGAACGTCTTCTCGAGCCGGCACTTTTGCTTTGTCGACACCAAGCCGTTCATGATCAAAAACCAGACGCGCTTGAATCTCGCCGTTCAAACACTTCATAGCGGCCGCTGTAATGACGCCTTCAGGAGCTCCGCCTATTCCCATCAACGCGTGAATATTAGTGCCGGCCACTGCTGCTGAGATTCCGGCTGACAGGTCGCCATCTGAGATCAGGCGAATCCGCGCTCCAGCCTCTCGCACATCATTGATAAGCTTTTTATGCCGTGAGCGATCGAGCACAATGACAGTGAGATCCTCAATATCACGTCCCAGGCGGCGCGCAATATTCTTTAAATTGTCTTTAACAGGAGCATCGATATCTACTACACCACGTGAGGATGGTCCCACCACAATCTTGTCCATATAAATGTCAGGAGCGTTTAGCAAGCCGCCGCGTTCAGCTGCTGCGAGTACCGCGATGGCGTTGTTAGCTCCTAACGCACAAAGGTTCGTTCCTTCGAGTGGATCTACCGCAATATCAACTTCCGGGCATGCTGGTCCAGAGTCGTCGCGGAGCAAGAATCCACCACCAACTTCTTCTCCGATGTAAAGCATTGGAGCCTCGTCGCGCTCACCCTCGCCAATAACGACACGACCACACATTGGCACCGTATCCATCACTTCGCGCATCGCTTCTACTGCTACGTGATCGGAGTACTTGCGATCGCCCTGACCCATGGTTCTGGCAGCTGCAATTGCTGCCGCCTCGCAAACGCGTAAGAAATCAAGAGACAGCTCGCGCTCTGTCCTCAGCTCGTGACCCATGCTTTCAGAATCTCCTGTCTGTTGGTGTATTGGCTATCCAGCACCGGGGGCGGCTTCAGCCTCAAGTTTCGAGAAGTGCAGGGCAATACTAACAGACCGAACTACAATTTTGTAGGGTCGGATCGGCACCCACCTCAAAGGCAACTGCCACTCCAGACCGAATCGAAATTCCTTAAGTCGCAGAGATCCACGAACCGTTCCACTAACTTGACTTGCCCTGCCCCGGCGAGTAAACAGGTAACCCGTCGAGAGTTCCCCCTATCGAACTAATATTTCAGGGAGGTAATGTCCACACCTATGTCAACACCTTCAAGTTCCAGAGAAATCAATGAAGACAAAATGCATGAGTTTCTGGGTAAGGTCGTGAGCGATTTTGGCGCGTCACTAAGCACTGCGCTTTCCTACATCGGACAAAAACTCGGCCTTTACAAAGCTCTGGCGAATAATGGCCCGATGACAACGGCCGAACTCGCCCAAAAAACCAACACTAACGAACGTTATGTTCGAGAGTGGCTAATCAACCAGGCTGCCGGAGGCTATGTCGAATACGAGCCGGCAACAGGCAAATACAATCTATCTCCTGAGCAAACGGTGGCGCTTACGGATGAAACCAGCCCTTTCTATGTGGGCGGTGGATTCTTTGTTACCAAGGCAATGACTCAAGCCGTCGAAAGAATCGAAGACCACTTCAAAAAAGGGGGTGGCATGCTGTGGGGTGAACACCATCCCGACTTGTTTATCGGTACAGAGCGATTCTTCCGGCCTGGTTACGTTGCTCACCTGACAGCCAGTTGGATTCCCTCTTTGACTGGTATTGAAGATAAATTGAAGCAAGGAGCAAAAGTAGCGGACGTCGGCTGTGGTCATGGAGCTTCAACCATCATCATGGCTAAAGCCTACCCAAAATCTGAGTTTTGGGGATTCGACAACCATGAGGCATCGATCAATCATTCACGAAAGGCTGCTCAAGACGCCGGCGTCGAAAGTCAGGTTCACTTCGAGACCGCAAGTGCTCAATCAATTCCTGACAAACAATTCGACCTGGTGACGTTCTTTGACTGCCTGCACGACATGGGCGATCCGGTTGGTGCTTGTAAAAGAGCTGCCGAAGTATTAAGTCCTGAGGGCAGTGTCATGATCGTGGAGCCCATGGCAGGAAATACCATCGAAGAAAATTTCAATCCAATTGGTCGCACCTTCGCCGGAGCATCAACGCTTTGCTGCACTTCAAATTCTCTGGCGATGAATGGTCCGGCACTCGGTGCCGTGGCCTCGGAGTCGGCAATTCGCGATACCGTTCTGGCGGGTGGACTTTCTCAGTTTCGGCGTTCCAGCGAAACACCATTCAATCGAATTTTTGAAGCGCGCCGATAGTCGCGAAGAGAATTCATAAAAGCAAGAGGGATGATCGTTAAGGTCATCCCTCTTTGTATTTCACAAATGAGATTGAAGTGGACAAACGAAACTTCAACGAGTAATCTGCCGCAACGTTCGCGGACCTCATCATCATGCGAACGGTTCCGTTTGCCCCATCGCAGTAACTCATAACCATCAAAATCGTCAGGTATGGATCGGCGGATAGAGATTCTGATTGCCAAGATGGAGAAGGACACCACGATTGCGTGGAATGTCAGCAGCCTTGCCGCGCAAGTAAACCTGTCAGCTTCCCGGTTGAGACATCTTTTTAAGGAAGAGACGGGGACTACACCTGCAAATTATTTGAAGGACTTGAGGATCAAGCAGGCCGAAGAGCTTTTGAGCACGACTTTTCTTTCCGTAAAAGAGATCGTGAAGAGAGTTGGCCTTGGTTCTGGTAGTCATTTTGTCAGGGAGTTCAAACGCATTCGCGGCACCTCGCCTGCAAAATACCGTCGAGCAATGTCGCAATCACAACGAAATGGCTTGAAGAAGAGTGCGTAGCCGCTTTCATCAACAATTAGCCACTTTCATCAACATTCTTTTATTGACACTCAATCCAGTTTGTCATAGATTTCCGGCCCCACATCAGTTCGCTCACAAAAAAATAGGAGTTAAGAAATGGAAGTATCCTCATTGACTGAACCTCATCAAGTCGTTCAACCGCCTTTTCCCAACGGAGCATTTAGAGAACAACATCCGGTAACCATTGGTCTGTTCACACTCTTATTATTTCTCTCGAATGCCTTACCTCTGATTGCTCAAGAACCGGCAGTGGTGGTGGCCAGAGTTGCCAACCACGCGATCACGCAAAGGGACGTGGACGAGTCGGTTTTGTCTAAGATCGTTCCGCTCCAACAACAACTCTATGCTTTAAGAAAGACCGCGCTACAAAACTTGATCATTCGAAAGTTGCTCGAGAGCGAAGCGGCTCGGAAAGGTGTGACTGTCGATCAACTACGGCAACAGTTCATGGCTGGTCCAGTAGAAGTAGCGGCCACTGAGGTTGAAGATCTTTATCGACAGAACCTCACTGTATTTGCGCTCTTCAGCCCGGATGAGGCAAAAGAAAAGCTGCGGCTGGATCTTGAAGGACAAACACGATTGAAGCGTTATCGCGATGCAGTTGCGGGGTTGCGAAAAATGTATTCGGTCGAGGTATTGCTTTCGGAACCTCGCTTAACAGTTCTCAATGATCCGGCGGCCTCGATTAAAGGGCCCGCTGATGCACGAATCGTAATAACCGAATTTGCCGATTTTCAGTGTGGTTATTGCAAAGAAGTACAGTCAACACTAAAGCAGCTCTTGCAAATCTATCGAAATGATATCCAGCTCAACTTTCGAGCCCTGGCTTCACCAGCGCATCCATTGTCAGTCGCAGCGATAGAAGCGGCGCGTTGCGCGGGGAAGCAAGACAATTTCTGGGCATTTCACGATGCATTGTTCGAAGCCGAGTCTCTGTCGCCCGAGTTCTTCACCAGCTTGGCCCAGGATTTAAAGTTGAATGTTACTGAATTTCAACGTTGTCAATCTTCAGGCGAGATGCGGGCCGGGATTGATGCCGATTTGAATGAGGCTCAACGCCTTGGAATCAATGCCACTCCGACATTTCTGATTAACGGGAGGCTATTGACGGGCGCTGCCAGTCTCGAGGAATTCAAGACGATCGTCGAGCAGGAACTGCGTCGCGTGCAATCCGGCTTCGTAAACTAAACCTCAACCTCTCTAAAAACGAAGGAACCAAAACATGAAATACTCACTGCGTGGCATTCTCGTTACCTCACTCGCTTTGATTTTCGTTGCTTCTGCTTTCGCCAGGACAGAGGTGCTCAATCAAAACCCGTCCGTACGGCGATTTATCTCCAAAGGTAAATCAAAGGTGGGCTCGTTTGAGGAGCAGACGGTCCGGGCTCTGTACGACAAACTTATGAAGCTAAATCGAGCCTCCTTGATCGCTCGGCTCCATGGCGAACCGAGGGAAGATCAGGTTCTGCGGTTTGAGTTACGCGATTTTAAGCTCGGTCCGATCGAGGAAATACTCGCCAAACGAGCTGATGACGTAATTACCGGGAGAACTGGTCCATTTGTTGAACTGGCGCGGGAGATTACTCAAGTGAACGGCGGCCCGGAGCATGTTGGGTACGGTGCTACCTGGTCAGATGGCGAATACGCATCGATTTACGATCCGGCATGGACCATAAACGACCTTCTCAATTACCAGCCTGAAAAGAACGTGGAGTTGCGAAGGTACACAAGCTACGAGGTGCGCGTACGCTTTCAAGGTAAACAACGGGATTACCGGGCAGTCGCGCTGTTTCCGGATAAGCGCAATGTGAATGGCAAGCCAAGGTTTTGGGATCTGCTGGTGGGACGAGCCGGCACCTTAGATGACATCTGGGCTGAAAAACGGCCACCTGTGAATGAGATGAAAAGTTTGACCGAGCCTGAACCATATCAGGGAGCCGCCGATGGAGGTTTCACGAGAGTGAACCCAAATCCAACCTTTAACGGTCCCGTGTTATTCGACACCCAATGGGGAACCATTAGTCGCCCGACAACATCGGATACGAGTGACCACTCAAAAGGAGAGCATGGCCAGACAGTCGGTTTCAGAGGTGCATGCACTGACACATCCACTCAACAGATTTGCGAAGTGGTAATCACAGACACCGACACTTTTGAGCGTGGTACCGTAAACTCATTTTTTGCGCACGTCAATCGAGCCGATCAAAAGTTAGAGACTGGTACTGGTCCACTCGGAACTGAAGTCAAGTGTGCCGCGGCACGTGGGGTCGCAACTAGTTCCTGTCTCTTCGGTATGTGCGGGACCGAGTTTGGTCTAATGGGCTCGGGAGGCACCTGGAAAATGACCGGGGGCAATATTTGGAATGGACAGCTCGTACGAACTCATACCTGCAAAACCGGGTTCTCGAGCGGAGGTCAGACCTGTACGACACCTAGTTTTGATGGAAGCTGTCCCATTGGTTCGAGTCCAAACGGTTTGGGGCTTTGCTGCTTCAGCCCGACCGTCAGTTGTAGTCTTACACTCGCCAGCAGATGCCTGAGGTTCGGCGGCGATTACGATTTTGATTCCTGCTCCTGCTCTGGCTGCGGAACTTGTAGCGGATCACCGATAGTTGTCGACATAAAAGGGGACGGCATAACACTGACAAATGCAGCCAACGGTGTTGAGTTTGATCTGAACGGAAATGGCACTTTGGATCACTTGAGTTGGACCATGGCCAACTCTGATGATGCCTGGTTGGTTCTCGATCGCAACCATAACGGTAAGATCGATAATGGTGGAGAGTTGTTTGGCAACTTCACCGCACAACCGGCTGCCGACAACAAGAATGGATTTCTAGCCCTGGCCGAGTTCGATAAGGAGACTAACGGCGGAAACCAGGATGGAATTGTCGACAATGGTGACTCAATCTTTTCGACCCTGCGGTTATGGCAGGACATGAACCACAACGGCGTCGCTGAGAATTCTGAGCTTCACACACTTGCTCAACTGAATGTCGCCGGCTTTGACCTTGATTTTAAGGACTCGAAGAGAGTTGATGAATTCGGGAATGAATTTCGTTACAGAGGGAAAGTGCGAGATTCGAAAGGCAGCTCAGTGGCGCGCTGGGCATGGGACGTGTTTCTGGTCGGCAATCAATGAGCTATATACAATGACTCCCCGGGAGCCACCTTGTGTTCCCGGGGAGTCAAATGCAATGTGGTTTGAATCTAGCGCGTCCACTTTGGGAGACTCTTGCGCGCTGCCTTTTCCTTTTTTAAACCTAGTGCCCAGTCAGCCTGCATCAGAGTGTGGATGTCGCGGGTTCCTTCATAGATGATGGCGGCTTTGCAATTTCTTAAATAACGCTCGACCGGATAATCATTTGAGTAACCATTGGCACCGTGAACCTCAATTGCCATCGAAGCAGCCTTTTCACTGCGGATGGTTGCCTGCCATTTCGCTAAACTTGTTGCCCTGCCATTTGGTAATCCCTCGTTCTTTAAATAACCCGCATGCAGCCACAAGAGATGACTCATTTGATAGTCGGCTTCCATCTCAGCGATTTTCTGCTTCACCAGTTGATGATTCGCGATCTTCGTACCAAATGTTTCCCTGGTGTTGGCATACGAAACGGCCGCATCTCGCGACGCTCTAATTACTCCAGTCGCCCCTGACGCAACAGTGTACCGGCCCTGCTCGAGCGCAAACATCGCTATCTTAAAACCTTCGCCCTCTTCTCCTACCATGTTCTCTTTGGGTACTCGCACATCCTGCAGAGAAAAATATCCGGTGTTGCCAGCCCTGATTCCCAACTTGCCGTGAATCGTTCCAGAAGAAAATCCGTTCATCGTTCTTTCTACAATGAAGCACGACATCCCACTGTGATCACGGTTCTTCCGCTTCTCCTCGTCGGTCCAACAAAAGAAAAGGAAATGATCCGCCACATCAGCCAAACTGATCCACATCTTCTCGCCGTTGAGTATCCACCCATCGCCATCACGCCTGGCCGTGGAACGCGACCCTACTACGTCAGAACCTGCTCCCGGTTCCGTTAGTCCATAAGTGGAGATCTTTTCACCCTTAGCCTGGGGTATAAGGTATTTCTGCTTCTGCTCTTCACTGCCCCACGTATAGAGCGTTAAAGAATTAAGGCCGGTATGCACCGACATAACTACACGCATAAATGTGTCGACAGCTTCAAGCTCCTCGCAAACAAGACCTAGAGAAATGTAGTCAAAACCCGCCCCGCCATACTCCTCGGGAATGCAAACTCCCAGCAGATTCAACTCGGCCATCTTCTGCAAGACTGAAGGGTTAAATTCTTGTTTCTCATCCCATTCCTTGATGTATGGCGCTACTTCTTTTTGTGCAAACTCTCGCACCGTTTGCACCAGCGCCTTGTGATCTTCGGTTAATTCGAAATCGATCATTCTTGATACTCTTTTCAAAGGGGTGGTAAAAATGACCGGACATCTTACTCAAGTACAATCTCCAATGTCCAAAGGGCCCAACAGAACGCGGGGTCCTAATCTGAACCTTCTCTGTGTAACAAACCGACAACTTCTTGCTTTTTTGAGAAGGATCATCGGCCAACTCGTCAAAAACAGATCTTTACGCCGAAGGTATCAACCCTGGGCTCGAACTTGCGAACACCTTCGGTGTTGGAGTCTGTTTACTGTCGCCGTTTTTGGGCCAAAACAGTTAGGAGTTTCGGCTCTTAATCAGGAGCCACAATCGTCACTCATTTGTCTTCATTTGGCCCTTTTTATGCTTCCTTAGTTGCTTTGCTATACTTCGCCGCATGCCAAAGAAGAAGCTGGATGCAAACGTCGTCTCGGTCGGACTGGTGCAAATGAATTGTGAGCAAAAGCCCGAGACAAACCTCAAGAAAGCTATTGCGGGTATCAACGAGGCAGCCAAAAAAGGTGCGCAGATTGTCTGTTTGCAGGAGTTATTCCGGTCTCAATACTTCTGTCAAACAGAGGATATTGAGCTCTTTAAGCTCGCTGAGAGCATTCCTGGACCGTCGACCGAAGCTTTGGGTAAAGTCGCCAAACAAAAGAACGTAGTGATTGTGGCATCGCTATTTGAAAAACGAGCCGCCGGCGTCTATCACAACACCGCGGTGATGATTGAGACGAACGGCAAGATTGTTGGGAAGTATCGCAAAATGCATATCCCTGACGATCCTCTTTATTACGAAAAGTTTTATTTTACTCCGGGCGATCTGGGCTTTCAGTCTCACGATACTAGCTACGGCAGAATTGGCACGCTGGTTTGTTGGGACCAGTGGTTTCCCGAAGCGGCGCGTCTTACTGCCCTGGGTGGCGCCCAGTTCCTTTTCTATCCGACTGCTATCGGGTGGTTGCCAGGGGAACAACCAGAAATGAATGAGGCCCAGCATTCGGCATGGGAAACTATTCAACGAAGCCACGCAATCGCGAATGGAGTATATGTGGTCGTGGTAAATCGAGTCGGCCACGAAGGGCAATTGAACTTTTGGGGCCAATCATTTGTTGCCGATCCCTTCGGACGCATCGTCGCTAAAGCTTCAGCGGATAAAGAAGAGGTCTTGGTTGTCGAATGCAATCTGCAAAACATTGAGGAGACAAGGCAGAATTGGCCCTTCCTTCGCGACCGGCGAATTGACGCCTATGACGGACTTCGTTTTAGATTCGGTGATTCATAATGAAATACGGGCTGATAGATTTTCTCGGCAACATTGGAGTGCTCTTATTGATGATTGCCTATCTCATGTTGCAACTTAATCGGCTCAGCGCTTCAGGTCTCCTCTATTCTCTCCTCAATCTCCTGGGCGCGACCCTGATCATCATTTCCCTCATTGCCGATTTCAACCTCTCAGCATTTGTGATGGAGGTGTTTTGGGTGCTGATTAGCCTGGTTGGAATCATCCGGCACTTCAGCCTTAAAACTCTCAATCAAGTACCCGGTAAATGAAAGCGACCCCTGGACCACCAACGATTTTTGATTTCTACATGCCCGCAGAGTGGGTAAGTCACTCGGCCACCTGGCTGACATGGCCCAAGGACCCTGAAACCTGGCCCGACCGCGTCCCGCAAGTCCAACAAATATTTCTTCAGATGCTGGCCGCGTTAACTCCCCACGAAACTGTGAATCTGCTGGTCGACGACGAAGAGACTCAAAACCATGTTCTCAGTCTCTGTACGTTTGCCAGTACTCCGAACATCATCTTCCATCAAGTCGAGACCGTGGACTCCTGGATCCGAGATTATGGCCCAAACTTTCTCGTTAATGAGTCAGGAGAGATCGCTTTCAACAACTGGCAGTTCAACGCATGGGGTAATAAATACGAGGCCCTTAAACAAGACGACCGAATTCCTGAGGTCCTCGCGGAAGTTTTACGAATGCAGTATTTCGAACCGGGAATTGTCATGGAGGGCGGTTCGATCGAAGTGAACGGTGCCGGTTGCGTGCTCACTACTGAACAGTGCCTACTGAATCCGAACCGAAACCCTGCCTTAAATCAAAAGGAGATCGAGAAATATTTGAAGGATTACCTCGGAGTTAGGAAAGTCCTATGGCTGGGCGAGGGTATTGTCGGCGATGACACCGACGGACACATCGACGATATCGCAAGGTTCGTGAATCAAAACACTATCGTCTGTGCTGTCGAAGACGACCCAGAGGATGCCAACTATCATTTGCTGCAAGATAACTTTAAGCGCCTCACTGCAATGACTGACGTGGCCGGAAATAAATTCGAAATTGTGACGTTACCGATGCCGGGCGTGGTGGGCGGCACAAGTACTGACTCTCGAAATCTCGATCGACTGCCAGCTAGTTACGCCAATTTCTATATCGCCAACAATGTCGTCCTGGCTCCTGTATTTGGGCACCTTAACGACAAGCCGGCCACTGCCACACTTCAGCGAGTCTTTCCGGATCGGCAGGTGATCCCCATCGATTGTGAACCATTGGTTTGGGGCATGGGGACAATTCACTGTGTCAGTCAACAACAGCCCAAACCTTAATCGTCGTTCTGCTTCCCGAGTAATACCTTCGCCGCTTGCTTCGCTTCGTCAACAGATCTCACTCGACCATCCAGTTGCATCTCGTATATTGCAGCAGTAATTTCACCAATACGAATTCCAGGCTCAAGCCCCATTTCTAATAAGTGCCGGCCCAACAGAAGCGGCTGTGGCGGCCCGGAATCGACCTGGAGCTCACGGGCTCGCTCAATAAACCATTCCTGAGCGTCGGAATTAAACCATTTTTCGCGAGGTACCCATTCGGCATTTCGGCCAAGTGAATCCGCCTTCGCGACTCGATATAAGAGATCAGGCTCACACCGTTTCGCTAAACGGCGAAAAGCACCTTCACCAACTTCATCACGCTTCTTGAAAAACTCACCAGGTTTGAGATGGTCCTTCACCAGTGCCACCACCTGGGCGCGGACGTCGTAGTTGTCGATCGTATGGATATTCAAGCGATCCAGAAACCGCTCTGTCGCTCCCACGCCAGCTTCCGCATGCCCGAGAGAGCGCCAATGTCCATCCTGGAATTTTGTCGTGGCCGGTTTGCCAAAGTCATGAGCCAACGCGGCCAACATTATCGTTACCTTTTTCGCGTAAGGTAGTTCATCGATCAGTTGGCGCGCGACGTCTATAACCAACTGCGTGTGCACAAATACATCGCCTTCTGGATGCCAAACCGGATCCTGGGTTACACCTATCAAGCGTTTTATTTCCGGAAACAGTTTGTCGATCACCAGTAAGTCGCGTAGGTGTCGCAAACCGATCGAAGGCATTCGCGAGCGCAGCAGGAGCTTTTCGACCTCGCCCCAGATTCTTTCGCAGGGCAAATCATCGAGGTTGATAGCGCGACAAAGCTCGATAGTTTTGTCCTCGATATTAAACTGGAAGCGACTCGCAAATTGTGCTGCCCTTAAAACCCGCAGGCTGTCTTCAGGGAAGGTATCGACAGCCACAGCTCGGATTACGCCATTCTCAATATCGCGGCGGCCATCATAAGGATCAATAACTTCCTCCGTGATCGGATCCATCAAGATAGCGTTAATGGTGAAGTCGCGACGCCTGGTTGCCTCGACCACACTCATCAGGGGATCGCCCTCAACCACAAAGGCTTTGTGCCCGCGACCCACCTTCCGCTCGCGGCGCGGTAGCGACACATCGAGGTCCGAGCCCAGCTTATAAACTGTAAATGACTCGCCGACGACATTGACTGGCCCAAACCGATCCAGAATCGATCGCACCATTGCGGGCTCAACGCCGTAGATTTCCAGATCCCAATCTGACGGTTCCAGACGCATCAGCTGGTCACGGACACAGCCGCCAACCAATAAGGCCCGTCCACCGGATTCCTTAATCGCTGACGCTAACGCTATGACTTTCTCGGGAATTTTTTCCACGGCGCTACTCTCCGACCTCTGATCTTCAGAGTCAATGGCTGAGGCTTAAAGGCGGGATGCGAACCCAATCAAGGTCTATTCCTCGATGGGTTCGACTAAGACTTGAACACCGCGAGTAGACGGCAAACAGCTGAGGATTTGAGCCCGATCAATTATGGTGCGATCCGAACCAGCAGCATGCCAAAGTTTGACCCAAAAAGTACGAGTTGGACCATGAACGGCAAACGTTGCGCCATCCAACATTACCGGCACGGGTTCGGCTATCGTCCCACTTCGTAAAACCTCCAGTAACTCATTTATGAACGGCTTAAACTTCTCAAACTGAAGCAGTATCGACGACTCTTTGATTTCTGCTGCGGGCAACTCAACTGGTTCAGCACTCTCCAGTAG
>Ga0163162_10002511_pt1 | contig 17346 bp, 10 predicted proteins | sample S55metaG_FD_115310 | JGI IMG/M metagenome (GOLD analysis project Ga0163162, IMG submission 115310) | Switchgrass rhizosphere microbial communities from Kellogg Biological Station, Michigan, USA - S5-5 metaG | ecosystem: Host-associated > Plants > Roots > Rhizosphere > Soil | place: USA...
AGATCTCAGATTGCAGATCTCAGATTTCAGATTGAAGACCAAGGTAACTTATTAAGAGTTTTTAATCTGAAATTTGAGATCTGCAATCTGAGATCTATTTTTCTTTCTTCGCGTAGAAACCCTGGCGAGCGCGCACACGTGACTGCGGCCGCGTGGGTACTGTGACCTGAATTCGACGAAACTGGCCTGTCGGAACGTCCGCGTTCGCATAGTACTGAATCAAGTACTGCCCTCTGAGCTCAGCAGCAACCTGCCTGAATACAGCTTCGAGATCCCTCTCACCGTCTGGAAGAAACGCTGTGCCTCCGCTCGCGTCTGCGACCGTAGTCATCCCTGCTTGCGCACGCATGGCGATTTGATTGAGCTTTACGGAAAGCCCGCCAGGGTTAACTGAGTAGAAAGTTGCATCAGCCTTCAAGACCGCTTGCTGCACAGCTGCCACGGCACGACGATGTTTTTCCTGAAGTGCCATCAGCGAAGATGCGGCGGTGGGCTCACCCTTGAGATTTGCGCGCGCTTCCGCGACTGAAAGGGATCGAATGCTTTCACTAAAATTGTCGTCACCATCCGAAATAACAACGATAACCCTTCGATGACGGCTGGCAGAATTCTCAGTCAAATACTTCGAGGCCGCGATAACGGTATCGTAAAAAGCCGTCGGTACCGAAGACGTGGCAGCGGGAATGGACACCATCTTCGCTGCTGCAGTTTCTGCAGAGGCGAGCGGCTGAACTAATATTGGCTCAGCGGCGATCGTATATATCGCTGCCTTATCGACGGGCTTCATCACGAGTCTCAAGAACGATGCGGCAGCATTTTGTTGGAACGCAAAAAATCCTTTTTGACTTACACTACTCGAGACATCAAACAAGATTGCAATGTCGAGCGGCACTTGCTCAGGATCGCCGATCTCAGCAATCTCCTGCTGTTTGCCTTCTTCTTCCAAATGAAAATCAGGAATCTGCAAACCCTGGATGGGCTGGCCCTGGGTATCAGTCACTGAAACCGGAACCATGACAAGGTTCGAAGTAACTCGAACTACGTCGAGGACCTCTTGCTCGGGAGGTTTCGGAGTAGGTGTTGGTTTCGCCTTCCAGGGAGGTGGCGGCGCCGGAAGAGGTTGTTGAGCCGATATGTTGACTGGACAAACAAAAATGGCCAGCAATCCCAAGGCGAATGCCAGCCACAATAATTTTGTCAAACTTTGTGTTTTCATCGTCGAGCCTCGCATCACGCCGTCAGTTTAACGGCTTTCGTTCTCTTTAACCTACCGTTACGCTGACGGCATGATTCTTGGCTCTTTGGTGCGAGGTAAACATCAGGGAGTTGCACTGTGTGCTGCAACTCCCACAAAACTTAGTTGCCGCTGCCTGAAGTTCCCGGGTTCATCGCCGGTGCAGGAGAGGTCAAGCCCTTATTAACGAGGAGCTTGATTTCCACGCGCCGATTTTGTGCACGGCCTTCTTTCGACTCATTGTCCGCAACCGGGTTCGTTTCGCCATAACCGAAGGGCGTCACGATGCGTCGAAGCGGAATGTTGTGGCTCTCAACCAGGTAACGAATAACTGCATCCGCACGTCGTGCGCTCAATGCCTGGTTGAGTTTAATACTGCCATTCGAATCGGCATAACCAGAAACTTCGAGAACATAACCCTTGGCGTTCAAGGCCTTGGTGGCAATGTCATCGAGTTTTGTCTTGTTTTCCGGGTCCAGCACAGCACTACCGCTCTTGAAGTTTACAGCGGCGACAGTCTGTGGTTCGTAATCGTCGAGTGCGGAGATGCGATCGTTCGTGGCATTGACGCCTGCAACTGCTGCGTCAGCGGTTGCCTGAGCAGCCTTGGCACCACCACGTGCGGCATTGGAAACGGCAGCCAGTTCATCCAGCTGTCCGGAGAGACGCTGCGCATTCGCTTCGACCTGGGTAAGTTTTTCTTCGGTGTTGGTTGCTCGCTCTTCTAGTGGAACTGCTCGTGACTCAACTGCTCGCGCGGTTTTGAGATCTTGTTCACTGAAGCGAATCTTCTCGGCAGCTATTTCGCCTGATCCGTTGCCACGACCTTCAACTTCGAGATTAAGTCCACGAAGAATGTTGGTCTGCGCATAGTTCGTTCCACCGCGTAGAAATCCACCGTTGGTCTTTACGCTGGTAGCATCCGACAAGCGTACAACGGTATCCACGCCATTCATATCGCGAAGCGTGAACGTGTCGGCATCACGTCGTGTTACTACGCCTTTTACCTTCATCTTTTGTCCGCTGGCAACTGTGCGCGAGCCGCTTGTACTCGTTTTGTCTTGCGCAAAAGCCGGGGAGGCTGAGACGACCAAGAGGCAGGTAGTAAGCACTGCCGGGGCAAACAATTTATGTTTAGTGAATACCATCGATTTACTCTCCTTCTTGTTAGCTAAAATCCGCGCCAACATGGCGCCTTCAACTGATCTCCCGCTTTCAAAGGTCGGCGAAGTTGCGATCAAGTCCACCGTGAATTTTTGCGGTGACAACTCTTTAGACCTTGCCAGAACCGAAGTCAATAGGCTCTGGGATTCATCATCTAATCACCACTGTATCGCAATAACAGGCCCTATTGTTAACAAAAAAGCAGTAACGATCTTAACAATGATCGTTACCGCTCTGTGTAAATTTAGTTAGAAATCTAAAAAGAATAAGGTTGTTTTGGTGGGCGATCAGCCTTCCGTATTCGTATTAAATTTCAAATTGAGGACCTTGGACCAAGATGCGCCGGGCTCCTCTTACACCGAAAAATCACCTGCCTCGAGCTGCTCTTTCACAAACGCGAGAAAGCGTTCCGCGTCGGATCCGTCGATCACCCGGTGGTCAAAACTCAAAGCAAAGTAGGCCATCCAGCGAATACCGATAAAGTCGTCGCCGTCCGGCGTCGTTAGCACCTTCGCTCGTTTTTCGATCTTTCCTATACCGAGTATCGCGAGTTGTGGTTGATTGATAATTGGCGTTCCGAACAGGCCACCAAACACACCTGGATTCGTGATAGTGAACGTGCCTCCGGTTACTTCGTCCGGCTTCAATTGCTTGGTCCGTGCACGGTCAGCTAAATCGTTTGCTGATCGGGCCAGACCTGAAATGCTCAAATCGTCGGCTCGCTTGATGACTGGAACAATTAGTCCCCAATCCAGTGCGACGGCCATCCCCAGGTTAATGTCCTGCTTGTAGATGATCTGATCGCCACTAACCTGCGCGTTGAAAATTGGAAACTTACGCAACGCCTTGTTCACCGCTTTGAAGATAAAGGGCATGAACGTCAGCTTGGTACCTGTCCGCTGATAAAACTCATCTCGGTGTGCGTCCCGCAGTTTTGCAATCCGCGTCATGTCGATCTCATAGACCGTGGTGACGTGAGCCGATGTGCGTCGCGACATGACCATGTGCTCGGCGATCTTTTTGCGCATCACGCTCATTGGTTCGACGCGATCGCCTGCGGTTGGTTTTGGCGCCGGCGGGGCGGGGATGTCCGTCGGCGGTTGAACCGGTGCTCGAGGCGTTTCGACCGCAGGGATAGCTGCTCCAGGTCTGGCAGATCCTGATTCAATAAAACTCAAGATATCGTTCTTGGTTACGCGCCCGCTTGCTCCAGTTCCTTCCAGCTTACTGATATCAACGCCATGCTCCTGCGCTATCTTGCGAACGAGCGGACTCGATTTCGTTCGCCGTAGATCGTCGATGGTTTCAGTCTCTAACTGAGCTGGAGCACCTGTAGGCTTGGTCTCAACAACCGGCTGTGCAGGTGGTGCTGGTGCGACTTCAGGAGCTTTTGCTTCCTCCACTGCCGCTGGAGGCGTGGGTGCTGGTGGTGGCGTTGCCTCGGCTTTTGGTGCAGGCGGCGGTTCTTCGGTTGGTTTGGCAACCGCTACCTGACCCGACGAATCACCATCCAAAACTGCAACGACGACATTCACTTCAACTGTGTCGCCTTCGTTGTATCGAACTTCTGTCAGCGTTCCAGCCGCGGGCGAGGGGATCTCGGCATCGACTTTATCAGTCGAAATTTCGAAAAGCGGTTCGTCACGTTCGACGCGTTCGCCAACCTTCTTCAACCACCTGGTAATTGTTCCTTCCGCAATGGACTCACCCATCTGCGGCATGACTACTTCAGTGCTCATCTTCTCTCCTGGTTTTATGTCCGATAAGCTTCAGCTTGTCGGCCCAACAAGTACCAAGCAAATCGCATTGATGCTTTCCGACAAGCTGAAGCATATCGGACAATTCCTAATACGCGGCCAACTTCCTCGCTGCCGACACAACATCGCCAGTCTGCGGTAAATAGTAGTCCTCCAAGGGTGGCGAATACGGCACGGGTGTATCGATGGACGCAACGCGAATCACTGGCGCATCCAGCCATTCAAAAGCTTCTTCCGCTATCAGGGCAGCAATCTCACCGCCGATCCCACCGGTTCGCGAAGCCTCATGCAATACCATCGCACGACTAGTCTTTTTAACGCTGCCTAGTATCGAAGCTTTGTCGAGTGGCGACAAAGTGCGCAAATCTAAAATTTCGACGTCAAGTCCTTCCTTTTCTAACTCCTCGGCAGCATCAAGAGCCGTCAACACCATCGCTCCGAATGTAATGATCGAAAGATCGCGACCTTCGCGAACGACGCGCGCCTTACCGATTTCAACGATGTAGTCGTCGCTCGGCAGTTCTTCGCGCAGACGCGGCAACCTGTAAAGCTTTTTGTGTTCGAAGAAAAGTACCGGATCTGGATCTCGAATCGCTGCCTTGATGAGGCCTTTCGCGTCGTACGCTGTTGATGGCTCGACAATTTTGAGACCAGCGGTGTTCAGAAAAAATGACTCGGCATTCAAAGAGTGGAACGGGCCAGATCGAACTCCAGAACCACATGGCCCACGAAAGACTGCTGGAATTCCAGCCCCCCAACGATACCGGCACTTAGCGGCATAGTTTGTTAGCAAGTCGAAGCCGGCAGAGATGAAATCGATAAACTGAAACTCAGCAACAGGACGCATTCCCATGAGGGCAGCACCACACGCTGCTCCCACGATCGCGCCTTCAGAGATGGGAGTATCGACCACCCGATCCTTGCCAAACTCATCGAACAGTCCATCCGTAACCTTGAACGCGCCACCATAAGCGCCGACGTCCTCGCCAATAACAAAGACCGTTGGATCACGTTCCATTTCTTCCCAGATGCCCTGGCGAATTGCTTCAACCAGGGTTGCCGGGCCACCACGTTCGGGACGCGCTGCTTTGTGTTCTTTCTTTACTGCGGTTGACATGGGTAGTTGGTCTTCGGACTTTGGTCTTTGGTTTTAGGTCTTGGGTCAGTAGGTCCAGCATTACCAAGACCGAAGGCCAAGGGCCCAAGACCAAAAACCTAGTTCTCCAGTACTTTCGGACGAAATGCCGGCGGCACGACGCTGTTGTCATAAACGCGATAGGCTGCTTGTTCGGCTTCGGGCATCGGTGACGATTCCGCCCACGCACAGTCCTCGTCGATTTCGCGGACAACGTCGGCAACAATCTCATCCAGTTCCTCTTTTGTAGCGATCTTCCGGCCGAGTAAATACTTTTCGAATCGATCGATCGGATCGTTGTGTGTTTCCCACCACTGGATTTCGCCTTCCGCGACGTAACGCTGGTCGTCGTGCTCCGCATGACCTTTACGTCGATAAGTCTTCGCTTCAATCAGAACCGCGCCACCGCCACCACGCGCGAACTCAGCAGCATGTTTCGTGACTTCATAACAGCCAATCACATCATTGCCGTCAACTATGTGCGCAGGAATTCCATAACCCGCTGCTTTCTCCGCCAAGTCGCGACACGCTGTTTGCAAACTGGTCGGCGTGGAGTACGCGTAGTGGTTGTACTCAGCAACAACGATCAATGGCAGACGCTGAACAGATGCGAAATTCAGGCCCTCGTGAAATGCTCCCGTGCTCATGCCACCGTCGCCAATGTATGCAACTGCGACAAAGTTCTTCTTCTGCATCCGGGCACCGAGCAGCAAGCCCGTCATGACAGGAATCATGTCGCCAAGATGCGAGATTGGGCCAATGAATCCCTTTTCCATATCACCAAAATGGATGTTGAGATCTCGGCCGCCCGAAGGTCCCCAGGCTTTCGCCATGTATTGGGCAAAAATATCCCGCGGACGAATTCCCTTTACCAGCACCGCCCCCAGGTCACGAATCAGTGGCGTGATGAAATCATGTGACTGAAGCGCGTATGCTGTCCCGACAGCTGTTGCTTCCTGTCCGAGAGAACGAAAGACACCGCCAACTACTTTCGTTTGTCGGTAAAGGTTCACCAAACGCTCTTCAACCAGTCGCGTTAACTTCAGATACCGATAAAGCTCCAGCAACTGATTCGTCTTAAGCGTGGTTTCACTCGAACAAGTTAAGACTTTGCCGTCGCCAGGTTTGTGTGGCGCGTACTTGGTGCTTACTCGCATCTGAAAGCGAGGCGGGGGCGGACGCCGACGCCTGTGAGGTTTCCTCTCTGGTCCGGGTTTTACAGGTTGATTGGGCATTAGATATGTATTGTCATGTCGTGCACGCCTTCGGCCGCTTCCATGACTGCTTCAGAGACGGTGGGATGGGCATGCATCGTTCTTCCAAGTTCGTCAGCCGTGGATTCAAGTTGCATGGCGACGCAGGCTTCGGCGATTAGTTCTGTAGCGTGCGGGCCAATGATGTGCACGCCAAGAATCTCGTCGTATTTCTTCTCGCTCACAATTTTTACAAAGCCTTCTTCTTCTCCGAGGATCCGCGCTTTACCGGAAGCCGAGAATGGAAATCTACCAATCTTCACGTCGTATCCTTGTTCGCGAGCTTTCGCCTCAGTTAAACCAACCGACGCAACTTCTGGATCGCAGTACGTACAATTCGGCACCAGTCTCAGGTTGATCGGACGTACATCACTTTTTCCGGCCATGTGCTCAACGGCGACGATTCCTTCTTTTGAAGCGAGGTGCGCAAGCAACGGAGTGGGTACGACATCACCAATAGCGTAGACACCCTTTTCAGCAGTTTGCTGATACTCATCAACGGTGATGAAACCGCGGTCAACTTTGATCTTGGTTCCTTCAAGTCCAAGACCTTGCGTGTATGGCATACGGCCGACCGCCACCAACAACATCTCCGCTTCAAAGGTCACTGTCTCACCTTTGCCGGTCTTGCCGGTTACACGCACACCCGTCTCAGTTTTTTCTAGCTTCTCGAGTTTCGTATCAACCTGTGCCTTGATCCCTCGCTTGCGAAAACTTCTTTCAAGTTCTTTCGAAACTTCTTCATCTTCGAGCGGTACCAAACGAGGCAGCAGTTCTACCAGAGTTGTATCTGCGCCAAAGCGCGAATACACCGAAGCAAACTCAACCCCAACTGCTCCCGATCCCATCACTATTAGCGACTTGGGAACGTCTTTTAGCTCCAGAATGTGATCACTGTTAACAACTTGCTTTCCATCCGTTTCGAACCCAGGGATTGGCCTAACAACTGAGCCAGTTGCAATGATGATGTTCTTAGTTTCGATCGTCTGCTTCTTACCTTCGGCGTCTGTGATTTCGACCTTTCCTGGAAGAGCAAGTTTGCCTGTGCCTTTAAAGACCGTCACCTTGTTCTTCTTCATCAGGTAATCGATCCCTTTGGAACTCTTAAGAACAACTTTCTCTTTTCGTTTTTGCACATCCGCGAACGCTAATTGAATTCCGGATGCTTGCACACCAAAGTCGGCCGCATGTTGCATCTGTTCGTAGATGTGGGCCGACATGAGCATTTGTTTGGTCGGGATGCAACCGCGCAATGTGCAGGTTCCTCCGAGACGTGTGTCCTTCTCGACGATAGCGACCTTGAGGCCCAACTGTCCGGCACGTACAGCGGCGACATATCCGCCGGGTCCGCTGCCAATGATCGTCACGTCAAACTGTTCGTTAGCCACTTTAAAATAGTTCCTCTCGTTAAAGCAGTAATGGATAAAGTGATGAGATGGTGGCGATGGGATGCAATCACACGGGTGCTCGTCACTTCAAAGGCAGATTTAAACTCGTTCATTGAAAGACGGGCATTATAATCATTTGCCACGCGGTGACCAAACAGGCGATTGTTCCTGATGTCCGATAAGCTTCAGCTTGTCGGAGGAGACACCTTAGATCAAATCTGAGTAATGAACTAAAGATCCGACAAGCTGAAGCTTATCGGACAATGAGGGGAAAACGATGAAACACTCTGAAGGTTTCTTGAAGCTTGTGAACGCCGCGAAAAGTCGAATCCAGGAAGTATCTGTCGATGAAACGCTCCGGCGATTGGAGTCGAACCCACAGGCGAAACTAGTCGACGTACGCGAGGATCACGAATGGGACGAAGCGCATGCGGCCCGGTCGGTCCATCTGGGCAAAGGCATTATTGAACGTGATGTGGAAGTAACCATTCCTGACAAGGCAACTGAAGTCATTTTGTACTGCGGCGGCGGATATCGATCGGCCCTGGCTGCAGACGCACTGCAGGAGATGGGCTACACCAATGTCTTTTCAATGGCTGGCGGTTGGAAAGCATGGAAAGCAGCCGATGCGAAAACCGAGTCAGGTAAGTAAGTCGCAATTCACAAATGCGCATAAAAGAAAAGGCGTGCCTGTTTTAAGGCACGCCCAATCTTTTGCTTTGAGTTTCTTAGAACTCGAAACGTACGGCTAGTTGCACCTGGCGTTCGCGGAAGAGAGTACTGTCCGCACCCGTAACACTCAGGTAACCGGAGGGTCCCCCACTGAAGTTCAGGAATGGCCTGGGCGCTGCGAGTGTGCCGCTGGTATCAATCGAATAGATCGTGCTGCTGACAGCGGTGACCAGCGTACGATTGAATATGTTGAATCCTTCCGCGAGCACCTCAATTTTAGTTCCCTCGGTAATGGCGAATCTCCGCGAAAGTCTCATATCGGCGTACCAGATGTTCGGCTGCTTGACCGCATTGCGAGGCAAGAAGGCGAACCGTGTAGAACCTCCAGAACCGTTAACACCACCGGCGGGCGTTCCTGTGTTGATTCCGAAGTTATTCGCCGGACTCACGCTGTTTGCGACGCTCGGAGTGATTCGTTGACCCGAAAAGGCGTTGACAATTGGCGCCAGTGTCCAACCGTTCAGGATTGCGCGAGCAGTTCCATTGTCAGTCTTGAAGTTGGTGTTGTAGACAAGACTGGCCACGAACTTTTGCCTGCGATCGAACGAGGACAATGCATTCTCGTTCTGCTGGTCAAAAGCATTGAATGGCAGGTTGTTTGAGGTGAATGTCACTGAACTCTGTCCGTTGTCAGCCGCACGCGAAAAAGTGTAATTCGTCTGGAACTGCAACCCTGCCGTCAAGCGCCGGTTAGCTTGAAGGACCAGCGCGTTGTATTTCGAGAACACATCGCTGCGTACTTCGGTGATTTGAGCAAAGTTGGCATTGGGACGAGCACCAAGGAACAATGGAGTCTGCCACTGTACGCCGTTGAATGGTCCGCCCACTGCAGTGAAGGTACCCCACTGTGTTGGTGCGTTTAGGTTGGTGTCGACGAAGTTGGGCAACGAGTTTCCAAAGCTGCCCAGATACGAAGCTGACACCACTGTATTGCGAGCGATCTCGCGTTCAACCACGATGTCGAGCTGATGAATCTGTGGCAACTGGAAATTGCTAGCGAAGTACTGCACGGCAGGAACCGGTAAGGGTCCTGTGCCGAGGAGCTGCGGATAGACTGGAGCAGCCGCATTGCTTGCGAGAATGCCGATCTGTCTCTGTGCCTTGTCAACGCCTACTCCAGTGTTAACGAGGGTGTTATAGACAGTCGAGTTGATAACGCGACCGTAATAAAGACCCCAGCCACCGCGCAGGCTCGTTTTACCGTCGCCAGTAAGGTCATACGCGAAGCCGATACGTGGGCCAAAGTTGTTGCGGTCATCCACCTTATGGTTTGTCTGAGGCAACAAGGGATTTACGGCGAGGGGATCTGGATTCCGCTGATATTCGTAACGCAAACCCAAATTCAACGTTAATCTTGGCGAGACTCGCCAGTCGTCCTGCACAAAGTAATTAAAGTCGGTCGTCTTCATCGTCAAACCCAGGACTCCAAGACCCTGGTTGTAATTGCCACCATAACATCGTCCCACAGTGCGCGTGCTGCTGTAGCACTGGGTAGTATTGTTTATTCCACCGCTTGTAGCGAAGTTGGTGTAATCGATGATGAAGTCGTTGAGACCAGCATAGTAGTTAATCGCATTTGCGTTTCCGGTGTAATTAAACTCGCCACCAGAAAAACGCAGATTGCTGATGATGTCCTTAACTAAATTAATGTCACCACCAAACTTCACGCTGTGGTTTCCGACAGGCATGGTAACGGTGTCGGCAAACTGCCATCGCCGTTCATCCGGGAACGCCGCCCGTTCAAGAAATTCGGGTATGCCAAACGTGAAACCATTACCAATAAATGTTTGAGGCGATCTTCCGCCTACAGAGGTGGTGGGCTCGCCAGGTAGTGGCGGCTGGCTGAACTGAAACTCATTATCCCGTCCCCACTGGAAACGAAACTCGTTCAGGAGCGTTGGGGAAATTGTGGACGCGAGTCGCACATTCAAGGAATCGATATTTACTCCGTCGTCGCCAAAATTGTCTCTCGCACGTTGGTTAATTGCCTGGGTTTGAATGCCGGCAGGCGAGTCCCAGCGCAGATTATTGTAAGTAGCTGTGAGTGTGTTCTTTTCGTTTATGTTCCAGTCAACTTTCGGGAGAAACAACTTCTGATCACCCGTTCGAGGAACTTCACCGGAAATTCCATTAAGGAAGTTCAGTACGTTGGACACCTGACTACTCGTGAGGCCCTTACCAACGGCCAAACTACCTGTTCTCAAATTCGTCGCTGTAGCCGCAGACGCGCCAAAGGCGGGACAAAACACCTGACTGCCAGTCGCTGCTGCCGTTGTTACCACCGCTCCACGCGGGGCAGTCAGAGCGCAACTGTCGGCGCGGTTCAGAAAGTCGAGTGCAGTAAAAGTTGAGACACCCGGGAAATTTCGGTTTTGCTGATCGTAACTAAAGAAGAAAAACGCTTTATCTTTAACAATAGGACCGCCAATGGTGCCACCAAACTGATGACGAACATCCTTCGCTTTGAAAGCGACCGGAGTAAAGACGCCACCGATGTTTTGTGTGATGAAGCTCCGAGGATTACGAGCTCCCCACTTGTTATTGCGTTGATAGTAGAAGACCCCGCCATGAAACTCGTTCGTTCCACTCTTGGTGACGGCGTTTACAACACCTCCCGCTGAGCGACCGTATTCAGCAGAGTAGCTGGAAGTATTTACCTGGAACTCACGAATCGCAGCCTGGCTGATCGAGTAGCTGATACGAGTTCGGCCACGTTCCTCTGCGAAGAAGGCCTGGTTGTTATCGCCGCCATCTATTGTGTTGTTGTTCAGCAGACCCGAGATTCCACGGAAGCTGATCAACCCGAACGTGCCGTCAGGCACCGCGCCCGGTGTAAGCAGCGCGAAGTTTGACCAGCGGCGACCGTTAATTGGCAACTCGTTGATCGAGGTCTGATTGATATTGCTCGAAAAGTCTTGCTGACTCGTATTGATCACCGGAGCTTCGGCAGTGACGTCGACCGTGCCGGTAACCTGTCCAACGGAGAGTCCTACCTCAAGAGGCGTTTCGCGTCCGACCTCAACCACAACATTTTCCTGCGTCAGCTGGGTGAAACCGGAGGCGTCGATCGTTATCGCATATTTGCCAGGCTGAAGGTTTGACACCTTGAAGCGGCCCGTATCATCAGTCGTCGCGGCATCTTCCTTGTTGGTTTCAGTGTTACGGACTTTGACCGTAGCTCCGGGCACCACTTCTTTATTTGGATTCTGGACCACACCGCCAATTGCGCCAGTGGTAGTTGATTGCGCCATGGTTAGCGCACTGAAACTGAGCACCACGACGAATACAAAAAAGAGCTTTACATTTTTCGACATGCTGGGGAACTCCTTACGCAATTTGGTGAAATGTTGAAGACGCCTGAATCTGCCGAGTAACGTCCTTCGGTGAACAGTGAATCAACCTTTAGTTGGCAACTCTGAAGGAAGAAAAATTAGCCTGAATGAGGCGGTTTTCTATCACGCTAACAACCTTAAAGCAAGGTCATTTGCCTTTCGTTCCGGTTAATTTTATGTGACCAAAAGTACGCAACAGTACGAAGCTTAGACACTAAGAGACTTTGCAAAAAACAAAGGGCGTACCCTTTGAAAGGGTACGCCCGATGGAGATATTTCAACCGAGGAATTTAGAACTCAAAACGGACAGCAAACTGAATCTGCCGTTCTCGGAAGAAAAAGCCATTCGAGAGATCACTGGGAGTTCCGAACGTTGGATCGAATGTAGCATTCACGTTCGAACCTGAAGTCGAAACCACATACATTCGGTTGTTGACACCAGTAACCTGTGTACGGTTGAAAATGTTAAAGCCCTCTGCAAGCAGTTCGATCTTGGCGTTCTCGTGAATTGTAAAGCGACGCGAGAGACGCATATCTACGTACTTGACTGATGGTGCATGGAAAGCATTGTTTGGCAGCAATGCGAACCGGAGCGAACCATTCGAACCATTAATTCCACCCGCTGGACTGGCACCGAAAACAGCCGAAGGACTAAAGCTGTTCGTGACAGGCGCATAGCGGAATCCTGAGAACATATTAACGATCGGAGCGATCGTCCATCCGTTTAGGACTGCCGCGCTCGCACCCTTCAAGTTTGTAAAGTTAGTGTTGTAGACAACACTCGCCACAAACTTATGACGACGGTCGAATGGCGACAGGCCGTTGTCGAGTTGCGCATCGAAAGGATCAAACAGAGCCGAGAAGCCAGGCGTGAAGGTCGCTGAACTTTGCGATCCACCATTGTCCTGAGCTCTCGAGAGAGTGTAGCTGCTCTGAAATTGCAGACCATTTGTTAGGCGTCGATTTACCTGCAAGACCAGCGCGTGGTATTTCGTCGAGACGCTGTCGCGAATCTCGAGAATATTGCCGAAGCTCGTGTTCGGTCTTGCACCTCGATAATAAGGGAACGCCCAAACGCTTCCGGCTTCCGGGCCATCCAGAATATTTATTCTTCCCTGGCCCGTCGGAGGATTCAGATTCGTATCAACGAAAGTCGTCAGGTGGTTACCAAAGCTGAACAGGTAACTGGCTGAGACCACTGTATTGCGGGCAATCTCTCGTTCAACAATCAGGTCACCCTGGTGGATGAGCGGATTTTGGAAACCCTGTCTAAAGTAATTGACACTAGCTGTACCCGCAGGCGCCGAGGCAAGGATGTTTGGAAAGATTGGAGCCGCTGGATTGCCTGCCGGGTCCGTAGCAACCGTGCAAAGCGTCGAGCTGCAATTGGCCGGTACGGAACTCACGGTCTGACCAGTTGTAAGTCCAGTGTTAATGAGCGAGTTAATTATGATCGTGCCATTGATTCGCCCATAGTAAATTCCATAACCACCGCGCAAGCTCGTCTTGCCATCCCCGGTCAAATCCACTGCAAAACCGATCCTGGGACCAAAGTTATTCTTGTCACTTGGTTTGTTGGCGGTCTGCGGTAAAGCCGGGTTCACAAGGAATGGCTGGGGAAATTGCTCATAGTCCCAACGCAGTCCGAGGTTAAGCGTAAGACGCGGGGTGACGCGCCAATCGTCCTGACCAAAGAAAGCCCAATCCGTGGTGCTCAACCCAAAACGTGGCTGTCCGAAGCCTTGAGCATAATTGCTTGTGTAGCACTTGCCTGCGATTCGCGTGTTCGCCGCCGGCGAGGCCAGGGTCGCGCACTGAGTCTTAGCCGCTCGCAGTGATCCGTTGTTAGCGAAGTTTACATAGTCAACGATAAAGTCGTTGATGTTGCTGTAGGTATAGGAACCGGCTCCCGTGAAGAGGTTGTCGTCGATGTCTCTTACACGATTAATGTCGGTACCAAACTTGAACGTGTGGTTTCCGGCCGAGTACGTCAGTGAATCAGCGAACTGAAAACGCCTCTCATCCGGCAGAGCCGCGCGGTCCAAAGAAGTTGCCTTGCCGAATGTAAGACCGTTCGTCAAAGCTACTTGCGGAGAAAACCCATTAGCAGTAGTCGGCTCACCCGGAAGCGAAGGTTGCGCGAATTGTGAGTTGAGCTCATGAGCCCATTGGAAGCGAAACTCGTTGATAAGCTGGCTTGACAAGGTTGAAGAGAGACGCAGGTTTAGTGAATCTGTGTCAACAAAATCGTCACCGAAGCCAGCACGATCGCGAGTCACAGTCGCGCCAGTCTGAACTCCTGCAGGAGAATCCCAGCGTAATCGATTGTACGTCGCAGTGAATTGGTGCTTCGAGTTTATGTGCCAGTCAACTTTCGGCAGAAAGAGCCTTTGATTACCACGACGCGGAACCTCACCGCTAAGGTCATTGATAAATGACAACGCCGAATCGATCTGAGGAGTTGTCAATCCTCTTGCCAGCAACGTAGTGCGACTGACTGTATTTAGATATCCGGGAGTGCTAAATACTGCAACTCCGGGGAAATTACGTCGCTGTTCGTCGTAACTAAAGAAAAAGAACAGCTTCTCTTTTACGATTGGCCCGCCAATAGTTCCACCGAACTGGTAGCGCGCATCTTCCGGCTTGAGCGCGACTCGCGTAGAAACTCCGTTAACCAACTGATTAATAAAAGTGTTTGGATTGCGGGCACCCCATTTGTTATTTCGGTCGTATAGAAATGCCGAGCCGTGAAACTCATTAGTACCAGACTTGGTGACGGCGTTAATTACACCGCCCGCTGAACGTCCGTACTCTGCCGCGAAGTTTGAGGTGTTCACCTGGAACTCGCGAATGGCTGCCTGGCTGATCGAATAAGCACTCCGAGTACGTCCTCTTTCTTCTGAGAAAAAGGCCTGGTTGTTGTCGCCGCCATCTACGGTGCTGTTATTAAGCAGTCCCGAAATACCGCGAAAACTGATGAGTCCAAAGTTGCCGTCAGGAACAGCACCGGGTGTCAGAATCGCAAAGTTGGACCAACGACGACCGTTAACAGGAAGCTCATTGATGGATGTTTGATTAAGATTGCTCGAGAAGTCTTGTTGAGTGGTATTAATAACTGGCGCTTCAGCCGTGACTTCTACGTTCCCGGTCACCGCACCAATCGACAGCGACGCCTCTAGAGACGTTTCGCGACCCACTTCAACGACGACCCTATCAAGTGTGTAGGGACTGAAGCCCTGGCCGTTGATGTCGACGCTGTAGTTACCTGGCTGCAGGTTGACTACTTTAAATCTTCCCGAACCATCTGTAGTGGCAGAGTCCTCTTTACCCGTTTCGATATTCTTTACCGAAACGGTAGCACCCGGAACCACTTCCTTATTCGGATTCGTTACAACACCGCCAATTGCACCTGTTGTGGTCGACTGCGCATTGACGATCACACTGAAGCCCAGGATCAGGATCCCGAGCAAAGAAAGCTTTAGAACTTTCAACATGAAGACAAGCTCCTTTTGAGGATAACTAAACTTTGGAGATTGCACTGGCCATCGCGACCAGCACGATTTGAAACGACGGAGAAGAAAAACATCAACAAGATGGAACGCTATTTCTCCAGACTAGAAAAACTTCAATACCGCTGTGGCTCTTTGAGAAGGGATCTCGATTAGAGACGTCGCTAGCATTTTTGAACGTTTGAAATTCGCAAGAGGCGTGCCGAAAGCCCCATTTTTAGCGATGTGGAGAAACGCATTGTTTTCCCACAAATGTTTTGAGTGGAACTACAACCAAATTCCCAGATCATTTCAATAATTTGGATTTATCGGAAAATCGAAAGAGACAGCCATTGCGATTGTCTCTTGCTGTTCGAACAGTTTAAATCTTTTCCACAATCATTGCGATACCCTGTCCACCACCGATGCACGCAGTGGCTAAACCATAGCGACCGTTGCGACGATGCAATTCATTGAGGACGGTCAGAACAAGCCGGGTTCCAGTCGCTGCGAGAGGATGCCCCAAAGCAATGGCACCTCCGTTTACATTCGTGCGCGCTCGATCCAATCCAAGCTCTTTCTCAACAGCAAGGTACTGGGCAGCGAATGCCTCATTCACCTCGACAAGATCTATCTCATGCAACTTCAATCCCGCCTTTTCCAGCGCAATTCGCGTTGCAGGGACCGGACCTATGCCCATTATTTCCGGCTCAACACCAGCGTAAGCCCAACTTACAATTCGACCTGACGGCGATAGATCGCGCTCCTTTACAAATCCCTCGTCGGCGATAACTAGCGCCGCTGCTCCATCTACGATTCCAGATGCATTGCCCGCGGTCACAAACCCGTCTTTAGCAAACGCAGGTTTCAACTTGGCCAAACCTTCAAGTGTTGTTTCCGGGCGAAGATGATCATCGCGGTCAACGAGTGTTGTCCCTTTACGAGTCGGTACCTCCACAGAAACGATTTCCGCGGCAAGATATCCAGCATCCAAAGCGCGCTTTGCTTCCTGCTGAGAACGGAATGCATATGCGTCTTGCTCTTCACGAGAAATCACAAATTTCCGGGCCAGATTTTCCGCGGTGCCGGCCATTGGCGTGTTGCAGTAAGTATCCAGCAGAGCAACCATTAAACTGTCTTCAAGTTTTCCCTGACCAAGTGCAAATCCCGAGCGAGCTCCGCGAATGACATGCGGTGCTTGCGACATTGATTCCATACCGCCAACGAGGCAGGAACGAGCCTCACCAAGCTGAATCATTTGCGCGCCTGAGATTATCGACTGGATGCCACTACCGCAAAGTCGATTGACCGTGAGTGCCGGGCGATCGAAAGGAACTCCTGCCTTTAACGCAACGTGACGTGCGCCATAGATCGCATCACCGGAAGTTTGTAGGGCATTACCGATGATTGTGTGATCTATTTCTTCAGGACGAACCCCAGAGGCATTCAGCGCACCGCGCGAGGCAACGGCGCCCAGGTCAATTGCCGACACATCTTTGAGTGCGCCCACATACTCGCCCATCGGTGTGCGCTTACCGCCGAGAATAAAAACTTCACGAGACACAACTAATTCTCCCTTGTAATCAAAACTCCTGCGAAGCGAAACTTTGAAGGTTAACAAAGCGAATCGAGCAGGTCAATTTGGGGCTCTTTGCGAACCTACTTTCCTGTCTTTGAGTTTTTCCTGCGTACTTCAAGCAAATCGAAACTGAATTTGAACAAGTCGGGAAGGGTGGTTCACCCCGCTGTCTCAATTCAATATTTGATTGTGAGCTCTAAGTAAGTTGAATTGACAGAGCGGGGGTGAACCGCCCTTCCCGACTTGTTCAATTTGAATGTTACGCAGAAACTTTCGGAGTGGGG
>Ga0163162_10002513_pt1 | contig 17342 bp, 15 predicted proteins | sample S55metaG_FD_115310 | JGI IMG/M metagenome (GOLD analysis project Ga0163162, IMG submission 115310) | Switchgrass rhizosphere microbial communities from Kellogg Biological Station, Michigan, USA - S5-5 metaG | ecosystem: Host-associated > Plants > Roots > Rhizosphere > Soil | place: USA...
ACCGCCCAGGAAGCTCTCAACATTTATCGCCGCAACCAGGAAGTGCGAGCTCGAGACAAAGGCTATCAATACGCTCACAACGTCAGATCCAATTGCAAAATCATCCAGCAGTTTGTGGACCACTTTGGCCCCAACCGGTTAATCCGCGAATGTACCGAGACTGATTTGCGTGAGTTCTACCAAATACTTTGCTTTCGTCCAACTCTTAATAAAAATAGCGCCGGCGTATTTATTAGCCGCATTCAAGGGATGCTGAAGGCGGCACAAAAAGCAAAACCGGACTTAATCAACTGGCTCCGCCCAACGCTGAAAGTCAATCGCACTCCTGAATTCGAACATCGCGTGGTGGAGTTAACCGAATACGCGACTCTTGTTCATACGCTACTAAATCCACCATTAGCTCCATCTCGGCGTACAGAGCGCAATAAACTTTGGCGTGACGCCGCCGATGTGGTTCAGTTACTCCGTTTGACCGGAGGCAGGCTCAACGAGATCGTACGTATACGACTCGATCAATTCCTATGGTCCAAAGGCAAGCTTCGCTTATATGCAACCAAGACCGAGAATCAACGTGACCTGCCATTATGGGATTGCATTAAAGAGATCGCTCAACGCCGAATCCAGGAAGGCCTCACTGACGGCGAGCTATTATTTCCGCGCGCCAAAACCGCGACCTTTGACAATGCTATAGCGAGGCATGTCGGAAAGCCGCGCGACTGGCAAATCTCAACTATGGCCGAACCAACGGCTTCACTTGTCACAGTCTCCGCCACACCTTTATCACTGACATGATGGAAGCAAGCGGAAACAACGTGGCGCTAGTCATGTCCTACAGCGGTCACAAGTCGCTTGAGTCATTCAAGATCTATCTACACGCCCCAACACAAGGCTGTATAGCTACCGATCAGCGCATCGAAAGCGTTGGCCTATTCTTGGCCTCTTTTGCGGTGGGAACAATGGGAACGGGTGTACCCTCCGTGAGACTCCGAACGGCTAGACCACATAAACAGTAAGGCAAGGCCAATGCTCATGTCGCGGGCAGGTTTTTTTCCGCAACACCAACGGTGGAAGGAAGCTTATCAACTCGCCATTTCCACGTGTATCCCATTTTTTGCGCGAACAATCGACCTGCAGCTCGCACGTGAACCCACGAGTCTATTTCGTGGAAAAGAATCTGAATTTTTTCAGACCGCCTGAGACCTGCTCGATAGCTCGCCGCTTCTTCTAACCGTCTGCCAAATCCCCTTCGACGAAAGCTGGGCCAGACGTAAAACTCCTTCAGCGTACTGATGCGGTGTACTGGAAGGTGATGTAAGTGTGCCCAGGCCACCTTAATTCCTATTCCATTTCGGATCTCAATGATTTCAACAACTCCGTAGTCACTCGCAGATATCGTTTCGTGAATGACAAACTTATAGTTATAAGGCCCTTGGGCAAAACCTCCACCGCGCCATCGTGGATTCTCAATCATCCAAGCTCGAGCGTATTCCCGACTGTCGTTAGCGGCTGCAAGTCGCCGATAATTGAATCTAGTGGGTCCATGACGAGTTAAACGTCCCAGCCATGCGTCGAACATGTATCGTTCGATATAGGTCCGGCTCAGCCTGCCATAACCTTTGTCCCCCCAGCCTGTGCCCCATGAGTTAGCGAATATTAACTCGTCTGCTGATTTATCAAATGCGACCAGTCGCACGCAATGACCATCAATCTCTCGCTCGCCTGAATGCGGTAGCGGTAGTCTGCCAAGCACTGCTGACTTGCCGGATTCGAACATCCGGAAGGATACCGACAATTTGTCCATCCATCGGTAATCGACATAAGCATCATGCAACACATCAGACCGCTCAAGCAGAGGCGTTATTTGATCATAAGTTTGAATTGGTTCGTAAAAGAATTGACGGTGAGAAACACCGTGGTGGGTTATCACGCGTAGGACTGCCAGTAGACACGACCCAACTCGGCTGTCACCATCAATCTCTTTGGCTGCTTTGTAAACTCGTTCAGGCGAGCTCAGGCGCTCTGTTAGTCGAGCTATTTGATTGTTTCCTGCTGTTCGAAGAAGTTCGGAGACACCTGGGATACCCATCCCTCTGGATTTTTGTAGGAGCTTATAGCCTTCATCGAAGCGGCCCGGCCGGTTAAGGAGCAAAGATGCTAGTAGGATCTTCGAGAAGAATGACCCAAGTTTGATAGCCTGTCGAAACGCCTCCTCTGCTTCCACCTCCGACCCGGGTTGGTCAGACAGCACCACTCCAAGCCGCATGTAAGCATTTGCATCGCGAGCAACAGCTACCTCCTTCAATGCTTCTTCAAGAGTTGGTAAGTCGGGCACTCTATCATTTTACCTTCGAAGTAGACGGCCAGCTACGCCTCCCCTCCAACAGTTTATAAGCAATTGAACCGTGCGTGACTTGGGCCAGTCTTGGCGTTACGTCCACTTGTTTCCATCCAAGACCGACACAAAATTCCCCACACTTTTTCAAGATCAATCGGTAGCCAGCGGATTTTAAGCAACCCAGACCAAACTTCTAATTCCGTAAAGTCGTCCGAGTTATAGAGCGGAGCTACAAACTTTCGCTTTGCTTGTAGCTCCAACTATATACACAGCATTTCTGGCTTACCTCAGTTAATACGAATATAGAACACCACAACTGTGGTTTTGGGTCGTGTTTCACTGTTATCGACGCCGATAACACCAGATGTGGGTGTGGCGCCTCCGTAACCGGTTCTCAAGACATGGTTATCACCCCCGCCTTGCGCATCGTTCATCACTGCCCAACCCGAGAGTTCATGGTGATGATTGGATAATGCATCTGCCATCTGGCCTCCGGGTGCTGGTAATCCCGGCGCATAACCGCGTGGATACCGGTTGGTGAGGTCAGGTACTCTTGGACCGCCACTTACCCTTTCCCATGCTGACCCGGGATAACTGTCTCCGTTACATACCACCCAAGTTGAGGTTCCGCCTCCGTGCTGTGCCTGAAAGGTCCGAAGATCGAGAGTGGACATCACTATGTCACCGATGCCCAGAGACGAAGGATTACCGGCGACAGCAAACCTTGGTGCTGGGCTTTCGGGTCTTTGCTGAGCGAAAAGTCTGACTGCAACACCCACAACAATGATAAGCCCGATGCCTGTAATGAAGTATCGTTTGAACTTGAACATAGTTATTCTCCTTGTACTCGCTATGGGTTAGAACCGACGTAGCTTCTTCAGCTACGCACCAGATTGTTGGGAACGTCCTGAACTGAGGTGACAAAGTTGGAGTGGCACGCCTCGGCCGAACGTTTCCGTTGCCGCTAGACATCACCATTCTTATCGCATTATTTCGTGTAGCCCTTGTTGAACTTTAGCGTGAATGAGAACTGAACAAGTCTTCCAGCCTCAGCGCCCGTAATAACTCCAAAAGACCCGGCGGCAGCACGCGTGAAGGCAACGCCTGGCTGAAGTTCGCCTGCGCCGGTCCCCAGTGGAACAGACAAGAGCGTCGCAGGGTTATTGAAGTTTGTATGATTGAAGACGTTGAAGATCTCCACTTGGAATTCACCAAGCGTATGCTCCGTGCTGAAGAAATTGCGCCTTATGCCCAGGTCTAACTGAACGAACGGAGGTCCAAAAAACTGTCCGCGTCGGACGTTTCCGAGTTCACCAGGTGCAGGAATAGCAAATGCTGCCGGGTTGAGAAAGAGACGATCCGCAAACCCACCTTTATACGGATTCTCTCCCGGAACCAGTTTAGGCATGAACGCCGAAGCGCTGGAGCCACCGCCGAGCGTATTTAGGCGCGCTGTAAGGCCTGCTGCAGGTGACGAAAACACATTCCCATTACCATCGACGTAGACCACATCAGGTCGCTGTATGCGAACAGTCAACGGGAGACCACTTGAGACCCTGAAGTTCGAATTGATTTTCCAACCAAGCCAAAAATCATCCGCTTTGACATTAGTTATCTGCCACAAGTTATAAGCTGTGGTCCAGACGAAGCTGTGTCGTGCTACTCCGGAGTTGTTGCCGAAATCTACATCAGGATCAAGCGGATTGCTCATGATCGTGCCGCTGACGTTTCCAACGCTCCGGCTCAGCGTGTATTTGAGCGTGAAGTTTTGCACGGGAAGTTTGAGCCATATCTTGCCCCACGGCGTCGTGCCGCTCTCGGTTTTTTGATCGGCAATGTCTCTTGCCGTTTGCAAAGTAAGCGCGTTAAAGGAGCTACTGCCGCCACCTCTGCGATAGAAAAACTCTCCCAATGGTTGGGAAATAAGACTCCCGCTCACCACGTCAAATTCGCGAATCACGATGGCAGATTTGGTGGGATTCGGGTTTGTTTGGACGTTTATGATTCGGTTGGCAAAATTGGCAAGCGCGAGGTTCCGGCCCATGTTGCCGACATAGTAGGCGCTGAAATCATAGCCGTTGTGAGAGCGTGTAAGCTTCACATCCCATTTCAGTGAACGCTCAAGCGGAGAAAAATCTTTCGCGAAAGCGAGCGGCTGAAACTGCCTGGTCAACTTGTTTTCATTGAACCCACGCACAACCTCAGAGGGCAGAATGGGAAATGTGCCGCCGTCGATTCCGGTGTTGAACCGGTCACTCTCAATGGGCAGCGTCAACTCACTTATGCGGGGAACGCCCGAATATAGTCCGATGCCGGCGCGGAGCACTGTATACCTGCGGGCGCCCTCATCACCGAATCGATAGCTGACTCCTGCGCGTGGTTGAATGTTGGCGTGATCGACGCGATAAAACTTTCCTGGCGACAGTTCGGCGCCCGTGAGCGGGTCTATCACAATCGCTCGATTATCGCGCTCACGAACGCGTCCGAAATGATCGTAACGTACTCCGTAATGGAACGTGATCGCAGGCTCAAGATCCTTATCAGCAGACTTATGGAATTGCGAGACCATTTGGAAATAGCCCATGTAGATTTCCTGTCGTGCTTGACGCGCGCCCGTTCCCTGGCTGAAAGGACTTGCACCGCTGAGGTCCGATGCGAAGACGACTTTGCTTGGCGTGCCTGCACGCAACGCGCCTATGTTAGGAAAGGTGTAAGTCAGCCCACCACGCCGATCGAAATTAAACCGGATGAACCGCGCCTCGACTCCTGCATAAAGCTCATGCATTTGGTCATTGGTTACCAGCCGCGAATAATCGTAGATCGCACTATACGACTGCGGCTTCAGATACAATCCACGTCCCAGCGTTGGATTCAATCCGCCAGGAGCGGCAATCGTGACGGTAGCCGGCTGATCGTCAAGCGACGGAGTCAGGGGTAGGCCCTGCGTTTTGATTGCGCCAGTCGTTGCAATGAGAGACTGTCCCAAAGTGGGATTGGCTGAGGGAAGACGTTCGATAGTGGTTTCGGCACGGGTTTGGTTGAACCCGAATTTGAATTGGTGACCGAATTCTTTGTCAGACCGTTTGTCGGGAAATTCACTTTTAACAGGCTTCGTGGTCTTGACGCTCTTCCAGGATACGAACCCGTTTGTGAAAAAGAATCGTTGTAATTGACTTCGACCCGTGATGCCATCAGGCACGTGATTCTCTGCTACCTGGTGTGTGAACCGGATCGTAAAGGTATCGCACTCTTTCGGTCCCGAGGAATGGGCGCAAAATGTTGTTTCCTTTTGGCGATATGGAAAATGGTCAAACCGCAGATCCCACGCATTCGAATTCACTGTTGTTCTTAAGCGCCGACTTGCAATTATGAAGTCAGGGTTGAGCGAAGCGTTTGCCGGAAGCAGAGAGGTTCCCGAGGGAAGAAAATCGCGAACAAGCGTGGAGAGTGGCCCTGTGGCAGTACCGTTCGTTATTTCAAGTGGTACAGCTTCATACGCGTTTCGTTCCGTTCGACCGCGCCAACCATCGTAGGCGAAAAAGAAAATTGTGCGCTTCTTCTCACCAATTGAGTATCCGACCTTGCCTCCAAAACGATTACGCCGTAGTCCGTTGTCCCCGTCGTAGTCAAAAAAGTTTCTGGCATTGAAAGCATTGTTGCGTAGATCGCTATAGACCTGAAATACCAGGCCAGATCTTGATCCTTTGAACGTCGAGGTTTCGGAAACAGAGCCGGTTCCTGGACCGTGCCGTGGTTCGTAGCCAAAGGCTCCGCTTCGCGTAGCGGCGTTATCTAAATCGCCGGCAACTTCCGGCTTCTGAAAACTTGATACTGGATTGATTGCGGCGTCTGCGGAAGAGAAATCGACGAGCGAGGTGAAGTCTATTCCATCGAGCCGCGCCGTCTGCTGGTCGTTTCCCCGACCATCGACGGTCACTCGACCAAGCGACGATGGACCAGTGGCGACTGCACCGGGTACGATTTGCAGCAGAGGTGTCAGGTCGTTGTTGATGTTTGGGAGAGACGAGAGTTCCTGGCGTACTGGTGAAACCTCCGTTGCCCCGGCAGGCGGCGCGCTTTCTGCGGCGATGGCGCTTACCCCGATCTCCAATCCTAACGTTATCGGGAGGGTGTTAGCTGCGCCAACTGTTACCGCAACGTCAGGTTTTTGAAACTTTTGAAAACCGCTGATCGATGCGACAACCTCATAAAGCCCGGCTGGAAGTCCAGTGATCACCGCAATCCCATCCGCGTCCGTAGTGGCGTCGAAGGATTGATTGGTGACCTGATTCTTGACCTTAATTGAAGCGCCAGACACAGCAGCGCCGTTCGGGTCTTTAACGATCACTTTGAGATTGCCGGTCGTCTGTCCGTATACGGGAACCATACAGGCAGTAATGAGTACGATGGCCGCAGTGACGGTTTGCATTAGGTTGAAAGCGTGGGTGAACTTGGTGCAATTCATGACGCGCCTTTCTTTTGATCGGGGCCGGCGGATCAGCAGGGCCATAAGTTGATTTATTGACTGCCGGCCCCTGTTTGAGAGATAGAACCCTCGATTTTTATACCGCGATTCCAGACGAGCGCGGTTGAACATGCGCGACACTGGAAACTTTTGGACTTGGGCGAGTCCGTAATCACGTCGATCGCTTTTCTCAGTCCTATTGCGAACACACGTCAAAACGTTTCATCCTGGATCTCAAAATGAGATTTGTTCCCGAGTTACTTGTTTTGGGGAACGAGGAAATAACACCTAACTGACCGTTAAGTAATCTACGGTGCATACTGGCCACCCATTTGACTTTAGCCAACGTTGTGTTTAATCTTCGCCTGCTCTCGCACGCCCTTTCGGTTATCATGTGGCCCGATGGGGGAATCGTCCTTAAACACTAACAGCCAAAGTTCACAGCTTTGACCGAACGGCTCTCAGGAAGGCCCACCTTCTTGACGCGCAGACCCCACGACCCGCAGCGAGTAGTAACAATCTTAGACTTCGCTATGGCCGCTAAACGTCCGGCCCTTTCGTACGTTCGTTTCTCTCATGAGACAGGAGAGCCTAACCCCCGACGACTTCGATAGATTGCTTCAGTGGCTGGATTCAAATCCTGAAAAAGCAGCGCTCAAGTATGAGAAGACCCGTCTTCGTTTAATTACATTCTTCGCGGCCGCGGATTGCGGCTGTGATGCTGAGCGCCTGGCGGATGAAGCCTTCGACCGGGTAAGTCAAAAGCTTAAAGAAGGCCGGGTTTCAGATTCTCACGACAGAGATAAAACGTTTTATTTTCTGGGATTCGCCAGGAATATTCGGCACGAGTATCACCGGCAACCGAAACCAGCTGAAATCACCGCTCGCATCATCGATTCAAACGGCAATAACAACGAAGATACGGAACAGGAGTTTGCATGTCTCGATGAATGCATGGACGAATTAACGAAAGAGAATCGCTGGTTAGTCATCGAGTACTACCAATTCGAAAAGTCAGCAAAAATTGAGCACCGCAGGAAAATTGCAAATCAATTAGGAATCAATGTAAAGGCTCTACGATTACGCATACACAGGATCCGAGAACAACTTAGGCCGTGCATTGAGAGTTGTCTGGATCGCATCAGCATCGTGTCGTAATGCTTTGTTCGAAAACAACAATAACAATTAGCAGGTCCCCCTAGACCAGAAGGCGTTGCTGTTGATGACAACCCGTGGCGATGAGCAAGACCCAATCAGACAGTATTTGCTGGGCAAGCTTTCTGGCGAAGACCGGGAGGCATTCGAGCGCCGACTATTTACGGAAGATGAGTTGGTCGAAGAAATACCGTCTGCCGAGGATGAGTTGATTGATGATTACCTAATCGGCGACTTAAGCGTAGACGAGGCGGCGATGTTCGAGAGGAATTTTTTGGTGACCGATGAGCGACGGCAAAAGGTGCGTCTCGGAAAAGCCCTCAGAACATACGCAAAGGCGCATGCGGTACGTCCGAAACCGGTCCCATCGCCGGCGCCTTGGAATTGGCAGCAACTGTTTTCATCGTCTCTCGTGAGAGCCGCGGCCTTTGCCGCGGTGATCTTAATCGTGAGTGTTGGTGTTTGGCGGATCTTCTTTTACGAATCAGAGGTTGATAAAGGCCTTCTCGCACTCAAAAATGCCTATCGCGAACAGCGTCCGGTTGAAGCGCGAATCACGCAATTCGACTATGCGCCTTTCATAGCATCGCGTGGGCGTGAATCGAACAATGTAAATGAGGCCCAGCTAAGACTTGCGGAGGCAACACTCCTCACAGCCTTAAATAACAAGCCCACTCCAGCGGTTCGTCACGCCCTCGGTAAAGTTTATCTAGCCAAGCAAAACTTCGAGCAGGCAATTGAGTACTTGAATCAGGCTGTCAAGGACGATTCGACGAACGCACAATTCTACAGTGATCTCGGAGCAGCTTACCTGGAGAAGGCAAAGGCTGATCTCGAAAAAGGAGCTAATCCAAATAATTCCGAAGCAGGGAAAGGCATGGAGGATCTTGGGCACAGCCTTCAGGCCTTAAACAAAGCGCTTGAGTTGAACCCGAACTCACTGGAGGCTTTGTTCAATCGAGCCATCGTGTATCAAGAGATGTTGCTCCTGCAGCAAGCAAAGGACGACTGGAAAAAGTATCTTGAAAAAGATCCAAACTCTAAGTGGTCCAATGAGGCGAGACAAAGATTAAATTCGCTGGATGAGCCGAAGAAAACCTCGCGAACGAAAGAGGAACTGCTCCAGGATTATTTGACCGCATATGCTGCACGCGATGATGAAAAGGCATGGCAGGTCATTAGCACAAGCCGTGAGGCCCTTTCCAGAAAGCTAATTTGGGAGCAGTTGCTTGATGGATATTTAGACGCCTCATTGCAGGGACGAACCGACGAAGCCGATAACAAGCTTCAAGCCTTGTTATATGAAGCAGATTTAGAATTAAAAAGGGCTGGTGATCGATATGTTTCAGGGTTGGCGCACTTTTATCAATCATCGTCTGAAAAAGAACGACAAATGCTCGCTAACGGCCGTCGCTTAATGAAACAAGGCCACGAATATTATTTTCAGCACCAAATGGACAAGGCCGCAGATTCATACGCCGAGGCTGGCCAGATATTCACTGGAGTACAAGACGTATGGGAATCTGAATATGCCCAGCACTGGCTGGCATATAGTTATTACGAACAAGGCAAGACTGAACAAAGTTTGTCGATCTTGGAGGAGCTCGCTGGAAAACTCCAAAAGGATAGCCATCAATGGCTGTTAATGAGGACCTTACATTTGTCAGCGAGCGGGTATCACAACCAAAACGAGTTTTCAAAGGCCATTAATTACAATCGCAGAGCACTATCACTGGCGGAGCGTATAGACGACAAAATAGGAATTTTCAACGCCTCCAGTATCCTGATTTTTCAATTGAACAGCACCGGAAATAATCGAGAAGCTTTCGAGCAGGTTCAGAGAAGTTTGTCCGTGATGCTCGATTGCCCCTTAAACGAAATTCAACTCGCCCGACATTACACAATCTTAGCGTTAGCGTTCGACTCGGCTGAATTCTATGACGCGGCGATTGCCTACCAAAAGGAAGCACTCACACGTGCCATCGCGATGGGCAACATTCAACATATCTCGCTGGATTACGCCCGTCTTGGTTTGATGTACGCCAAAGTGAAGAACTTTGGTGAAGCGTTTCGAAATCTAAACTTAGCGTATACAACTGCGCAATCGCATGCTGATGAGATTCCGCGAAAGGAGATGATGGCCTTTTCGGCTTTGCAAACCGGGCATCTCTATCGAGAGCAAGGTGATTTCAAAAATGCTATTAGTAGTTACAACCAATCAATCGCACTCAGTGATCAGTTTCACTTTAAATACGATGTTTACGAGGCACACAAAAATCGGCTCTTCTGTTATCTCGCTACCGGAGATTATAGTTCTGGTGAAGAAGAACTAAAGACAACTTTGGATCTTGCTGAAAAGTATCGCTCTACTATAGTCCAGGGGGACAACAGAAATAGTTTCTTCGATATTCAGCAAAGCGTTTATGACCTGGCAATCAATTTTGCGTACTCAAAATTAAATGATCCGCAGAAAGCCTTTCAGTACTCAGAGGACTCACGGGCCCGCTCGCTGCTGGATTCTGTCAGCGGACATTCAGATGTAGCACAACCTCTAAAACTTGCCGACATTCAGCAGCGACTGCCGGACAAAGCGCAGATCCTTCAATACAGTATCCTCAGCGATAAATTGATTTTGTGGGTGATCTCGAAGCAGAAATTCTCAACAGTCGAAAAGAAAATTACACAACGAGAATTAGAGAGTAAGGTCCTCCATTACATATCGATCGTAAACGTCCCCGGTAACAAAACTGAAGAACTAAGAAGCAGTGGGCAGGAACTGTTTGATATTTTAATCCGACCCGCCGAATCCCTGCTTGATAAAGACAAACTGGTTTACGTGGTACCCGATAGATCTCTTAATGCACTTCCTTTCAATACTTTGATCTCCTCAACTACTGGTAAGTATTTGCTGGAGGATTACTCACTGGCGGTGTCGCCAAGCTCGAGTCTTCTCGTAATCCTTTCTGAGATCGCCGACCGAAAGGGGGTATCGCGTGATGAGCGGCTGCTAAGCGTAGGGAACCCCAGCTTCGATCACGATGAGTTCCCCTCACTGTCTGACTTGCCGTCGGCGGCCGCGGAAGCTGAACAGGTCGCGTCATGTTATCGATCAGCAGCTCTTCTCGTAGGTAGCAATGCCACTCTTGAACGGGTGACAACTGAAATGCCTAAGTCCGACGTAATTCACTTTGCTGTACATGCAGTAAATGATGATCGATCACCGGCGCATTCAAGACTAGTGCTTGCGAAGGATTCAACTGCCATTAGCCGCGGCCAGACTTTCGATGGATCGCTACAAGCGGATGACGTATATCAAATGAAACTTGAGCGAACTCGACTCGCGGTTCTATCGGCGTGTGAAACGGGCGCAGAACGCTATTACGGAGGGGAAGGAATGGTCAGCTTAGCGCGCCCATTCCTGGCTGCCGGCGTTCCTCTGGTAATTGTGAGCTTTTGGCCAGTCGACTCCGATCCTACTGCCGAGCTGATGATTACTTTCCACAAACATCGAACGCAGGACAAACTCTCAAGTGTAGAAGCACTAAGGCGTGCGCAGTTGGAAATGCTTAAGAGTCCAAACGAGCGATTTCAGGCTCCGTTCTTTTGGGGCGCGTTTGCTTCGGTTGGTGGGTTCACGAGCTTTTAAGCTTCGCCCATCACCCTTCAAAAGACCAAGGAAAGGCTGCATTGACGGAATTGATAATCAAGAATTCTTGAGTTCTACGTAGGCATATGAAAGGAACCCCGATGTCAAAAAAACTACCCCGAAGCTCATGGCTAGTATTACTTACAATGTTGTGCCTGGTGTCATTCCCGGGTGCGCATGCATTTCTTGCAAAGCCGGAGAATTATTCCGTCGTTGCAAACTATCAGTCAACCACCACAGTGGAAGTAACATTTGATGGGATTATGGTCTTCAGAAGGGTACGCGGAACACCGGATCATTACGAAGTAGGAATCCTCGATGACGCTACCGCCCTCGGTCATGAATTCAAGATCACTGTTGAAAACAAGCCACTCAGTTGGAGCAGGACTGGAAAATGGAGTCTTCATGTCGTGACTGCTGCGGGTACTCAAAAGCCAATTGATATTAGACCTCGCGATGTAAAACCTTGCCATAGACTGGAGGATACCGACGATCCAGAAGACTTGGAACATGTGTTTGATTTTTGCTGGATAATGGATCTGGAGCAGGAATTTCACGGTGGCCAACCACTTAAATTAAAACCAAATAAGTTAAAACCGATCATATTGCTGAATAACGGCCAGCTGTACACAAAGTACAAGTACGACCAAATACAGCGTGAGACATCTCCACATGGAAAGCCGGCTGATTTTGGTTTCGTGGCCGAAACTATTGGACTCCGTGTAGATCTTGAGAAGGGTGAGCGATTAGTGTTGATCGATGACACCGACAAGGAGGTATTCGCTCTAAAACCTGATGGACCGCAAAACGCGGCCATTTATAATATGCCACCCGACAAGAAGATGAATCGGCTAGCGCAGGGTCAAGGTTGTCCCTACCCGTCGCACTTCCCGTATTATTACAAGCTATTCGACAATGTGTCTGCTACCGAGATTGTTGATATCTGTCCTAAAGAAGACGGTCTTCGCCCTCTCAACCGTTGGTTTGACCCTGGCGCAAAATATAGCAAACAAAACGACAAATTTAGGATGGCGACGTTTGACGATCAATCATGCGGCGCAACTCTGCTAGGAAGAAGCAGTGACCCCTTACAGTAACGCATTGTCCTACAGATGGTCACAAGTCGCTTGAGTCATTCAAAATCTATCTGCACGCCCCAAGTCAAAGCTGTATCGCTGCCGATCAGCGCATCGAAAGCGTTGGCCTATTCTTGGCCTCTTTTGCGGGAACGAAGGGAATATCGGGAACACCGGGAACAGTGGACGAGAAGGGTAAGTCTTTGGAAAAGCAGAAGATTGCGGTATCATAGCGCTCCGATAAAAAAGATTGCCCGCTTGGCTCAGCGGTAGAGCACTCGCTTCACACGCGATCTGACAGCTCTCAAATTTCCTAAGAAAATCGCAAGCGCCAAATAAAGACGCCGATTTCTTGTGTCTCTCGGTGTCTTGAGGTGCGCTGATGCGTCCTGAAAACCACCTAAAAAGGGGTATAAAAAGGGGTATACGAATATTGGCTTTAGGGCCATATAAACGAAACGAACAGGATGAAAATGACGACAAACATAAACTAGTCGTCGATCCCGATAGCTTTGATGAAGGCACTCACGGGCTTGAGGTTAACGAACGTGCTCTTGCAGCGGAAGGTGCCCAATGACAGGCAAAGTCGAAACCATCAGCCGCACGTACCGTAAGATCAAAGGCAAGTATTATGCTCGTATCCGCCACCAGATCGATGATGGTAAACCGCTCGACATTCTGCGTCAGGTTGAGAACAAGTCTGCTATCAAACTAAAGCAGGCAAAGATTGAAATTGAACTACTGCAGCATGGACCAGCACAACTCGTTGCCGGTAAAGTTACCATTCTGACAGCTTGCTCAATATGCCAAAGACAACATCTATGTAGCTGCTGTTTACTTGAATCTGGATACAAGAATAAAAGGTGTTCGAAGCGTCGTGCCAGCACACGCCGCCCTCAACAATCTGGTCGCCTTCTTCGGAGACATCGATATCAGAAAGATCAGTGAAAAGAAGCTGACGGAGTACCAGGTTGGACGACTGAGCGGAACAATAAGGAATCTGAGGAAGGTTACTCTTTCGACCGTCGATCGGGAGTTATCCTCTTCACATTGCAGTGGATAAGGGATGGCTTCTTAGATCGCCGTTCACTAAAGCGGTGTCAAGGAATTTGATTCATGATGCCGCTGAAACTCCAGATCCGATCAAGACACGCGAGCTTACTGACGAAGAGCCACGGAGAGTAGTGAAGGCGCTCGACACTCCTGAACGTCATCACACTCTACCAGTGTTCATTGCGGCAATGAATACTGGAGCCAGAAAGTCCAGCTTGTTGGATTACCTGCGCTGGAAAGACATTAACTTTGCTGACGAGATCATCACGCTCGCTAGCCAAAGCGCTGGCCGGTGCAGATGACTGGCCGGTTGAAGAAGAAGTTGTTGCAACTGCAACTCCAGAGAAGAGCAAGAACGACGATGCTCTTGCCTTTGAACTTGCGAAGGTCAATTTGCGCAAGTTATGGACGGCGGCGTACGCCGAAGCGGCACTTCCAGCCCTAATCGACTTATCGACGTCTCACCTGCCAAACGATGCTACGCAGTTTCATACACTTGAAGCACACGCAAGCGAGAACTATTGTTGAAAAGTAACGAAAGCATCAGTCGCATTTAATTTGGCAACGAGGCAGCAGTGTTACCGCTCTTGGTAGTTTGCAGTTTAGTACTTCAATTTTCGGAGCGCATCATGAGCATTCGACGCTTACTAGACTCGGAACTGCCATTCAGCGGAATCGCGAGCTGTATCGAGAACCGCAATGACGACGATATGATCATCCTCAACTGAGAAATAAATTCCATATGGAAATCTTCTCGTCAGGGCGCGCCTGATGCCAGATCGAAGTTCTTGATACTTGAATGGCCCGTCGAGAATGCGATTATACGTGGCTCTAACTTCATCCAGAAATTCAAAACCCAATTCTGGTTGTTCGGACTCGTACCAATCGAACGCCGACTCAATGTCGGCATCCGCAGCGGCATCAGAGAAAAGACGGTAACGGCTCACTCGGACTTGGAGTTTGCACTGGAAGTGTCAGCGAGGCGGTCGAGTACCTCGAAAGCAGAGCGTGCGCGTAGGGGATCTTGGCGGTAGCGTTTGAGGCGCTCTTCGGCTAATCGAAGATGATTCTCCGGGACTGGAAGAATGCCTGGGTCTTCCGCGATTCGATCCCAGAGAGCCTGCAGATAACGTACTTGTTCTGCTTTCGATAGAGTGTCAAAGCCGGGAGGCGTTGGTATAGATGTCTTAGGCATAAACCGTTCGTCTCCAGTGATAGGGTTGAAGAAATAGCATGTTCTTAGCGAATAGCATGTCTTCTCATTCTAGCACGACAATAGCATAAGACTCACTTTGCGCGAGAAACTCAGCACGTGCCTCGCTGCGACGGGGAATGCAAGAATTTGATTTGAAGACCAAACTGACCAATCCCTTCTCAATCAGTTGCCGATTTTGTGGGAGCCGTTCGTATGTATAAGCCTCCCTTAATTCACCGCCATTGAAAACTGGAGGATTTCACCGCTTCCGCGGGTCAGTAGCAAGTGCTGCGCCTTTTTCGGCTGCGGGGAAAGCGTTATTAAAGCGCTGCAAAAGCAAACGAGCTGCTGCTATACCTCTCCGGGGTTGCTGATAGTCAACGTTAACTTCTGCCGCAATGAATGCAGCAACACTCCCACAAGTAATGGTGGCGGTTATACACTGGTCAGACACCTAGTCCGAGAGTATATCTTTGCCCTGCACTTGAAGAGGCAATTCCCACCTCGGCTGCCAATCGCTAGCTAAAGCAAAAGAGTTTTCAACCCGTACACTTTCATTTTGCTTCTTGTTCAACTTTTTCCAAATACTTCGTGATGTGTTCCTCAGAGAAGCGCAACGTTCTCCGTACGCGATAACAACCCAACCGCTTACGTCGAATCTCACGCATCACTGTAGAGCGCGAGATGCCGCAAAGCTGTCTGACGTCTTCAACGGTATACTTCGCTCGCTTGCGCTCCAGCGTGGGGCTAGTGTCCACTTGCTTCGATACCTTCTCCTTCATACTTCTCTTGCGTGAGAATGTACCTGTGTCGATCTTGACATGAGTAAACTCTATTGTGAGGTCTACAGAACACAGCGAAATGGGTTGAACTCAGACGCTTACTGGTGGTCAGCACTGTAGATCACACCTTCAAGAACTGCCTTCAACACGCTATCTGACTGCGAAACAAGCTCACTCGGTTTTTCTGAAGGCCAGTTCTTCGGAATCGGTTAACTTAAACGCATTACTTCCGTGACAGACGCTGCTGAGGTGAAATGCTCCGTCGAACAGCTGTTCTTTGGAATGACACGTTCGAATACATGAGTTGTTTCGGCTGTCGGCAAGGATTTTGAGTATATCCCTTTTTGGGATAATCCCGAAAGGGGTTTAAGAGTTTCGTGGGCCGTCTTCGTGCGGCCGCCGTAACTCGTGGCCAAGTCCATTTACAGCAAGAGGTACAGGCAGTTCCTGGATCTGCTCATTCAAGCCAGGAAAGAGGCAGATCTCACGCAGGTTGAGGTTGCGTCCAGGTTAGATCGCCCACAGTCATTTGTTTCTAAATATGAAAATGGGGAACGGCGTCTGGATGTGGTTGAGTTCCTCGACGTTGCAAAAGCAATCGATTTCGATGCTGTAAAACTAATGCGGAAACTCATCTAATCGAGGTCAGTTTCGCACATAGCCATCGTGCAAGGCCTCACGGTTGTTCTTTTTTGGTTACGTTTAGATGCGTTCAAATCGAGTCCGCTTACCGCTAAATTGCTGGTCCTACTATAGCTGTAAGTTATTGATTTTAGCCCGCTTGGTCAGCATTAGAGCATTCATCCCTATTTTGTTGATAGTTGATAAAGGACTTGTTCTCACACAGCGCCTTCCCGTTGTGCGCAAATTGTGCGTATTTCTTGGGCCCTTGCCTCCCGTAGTTTACATTGAATACAGGAGTCGTGAACATTTTAAGTAAACACCACTTCCGCGTAACCAGTTATCGTTGTCCTGCAGCAGCGTCCGGTAAATGCAATTCACAAAGCTCTTAGACGGCGTTCATCGAGTTTGGTCCGGGCGAAATTTTCAACTTTTCCGAACATCTGCGATTGCTCAACGGAAGACTCACGGCTCTGGTGAGAACGTTGAAAAGGCACACTACACCTTTATCACATTCATATTGAAAGAAGACCTCCGTCATCAATATCACTACCTGGCTTTACGGTCGGCTGAGGATCTAATCCTCCCTCCCGATCCGAGATTCCTTTGTCTTTGGGCTCGGAAACTTCGGCACTCACATCACGGAGATTCTCTACAGCTTTTTCCTTCTTACCACTCGATGTGTTGTGGATAGTCATGGCTGACTCCCCGCTCGATCATAGCTCGTCGTCTAACAATCCGGAGTGATGTCTGGTATGGACCGGAACATCATTAATGATCTGCTAGACTCCTCACCATTGGATCAAATACCCTGAATTCTAATCAACAAAGATGATCAACTTACCTACGCGCGCTTAAACGCATAGCTCACACGCGGTTGATTCATCGTAAGACACTGTCCGTAAGCTCACCCTTACCACACAGTCTCCGGCCAATCGCCATTATCTTTGTCTGGCAGATGCGCCAATTGCGATGTGTAATACGGCAAGACGCCATCATTTAGTATACCTTCTG
>Ga0163162_10002516_pt1 | contig 17332 bp, 15 predicted proteins | sample S55metaG_FD_115310 | JGI IMG/M metagenome (GOLD analysis project Ga0163162, IMG submission 115310) | Switchgrass rhizosphere microbial communities from Kellogg Biological Station, Michigan, USA - S5-5 metaG | ecosystem: Host-associated > Plants > Roots > Rhizosphere > Soil | place: USA...
CATCCGCTGGCGCCGTTTTGCAATGCGATGATTCCGAGTTAGTTTTAGGACAGCGCAGTGTGCTGTAAGCGCGAGGAGAGCACGATGGAGGAGCAGAAGCAGATTCGGGTGATGAGTGTGGACGATCACCCATTGCTGCGAGAGGGTATCGTTGCGGTGGTGAACAGTCAGAAGGACATGCAGATTGTCGCCCAGGCTGCCTCGGGGAGCGAGGCGGTTGAGCAGTATCGCAAGCATCGTCCTGAAGTAGTGCTGATGGATCTGCGCCTACCGGACATCAGCGGAATCGATGCGATGAGTTCGATCTGCAAAGAGTTTCCGGAGGCGCGGGTGATCGTGGTGACGACGGTGGATGGCGATGCGGAGATTCACCGTGCGCTCGCTGCAGGAGCACGTGGCTACGTGCTGAAGAGCATGCCTCCCAAGGACCTGGTGGAGGTGATTCGCCAGGTAAATGCAGGGAAGAAGCGCATTCCGGGAGAGGTTGCGGCTCGGCTGGCTGAGCACTTTGATGGCGATTCGCTAACCCCGCGCGAGGTCGAGGTGTTGGCACAGGTGGCGAGCGGAAATCGCAATCGTGACATTGCGGACAAGCTCTTCATCACGGAAGAGACGGTTAAGGTTCATATCAAACACATTATGGAAAAGCTGGACGCAAAAGACCGCACGCAGGCGGTCTCGATAGGAATCCGGCGAGGCATTATTCACCTCTAATAGTTGAGACGATGCTGTAACACCATCGAGGTAGGAATGGTTCACGGCATTGAGGGTTTCGGCTCGCTGCCGAAAGTGCGAGTCTTGAACCAAAAGGAGCGTGATAATGAAAAACGACAAGAAAGCGGCAGACGTGGACTTCAGCAGCGACCTTGGCCCCGAAGCGGTGGGCGAGATATCAGAGGAGCTTCGGCATCTGCTGGCAGACGTGTTTGCGCTTTACCTGAAGACCAAGAATTTTCACTGGCATATGAATGGAGCGCATTTCAGGGACTATCACCTGTTGCTGGACGAGCAGGCAGACCAGATCTTTGCCATGTCGGATGATGTTGCCGAACGCGCGCGCAAGCTTGGGGGTACGGCGCTGCGTTCGATCGGAGACATTACGCGGAATCAGCGCTTAAAGGACAACGACAAGGCCGGTTTGGCTCCGAAGGAGATGCTGTCGGACTTGTGCAACGACACAAAGCAGCTGATTGGATTTCTTCGCTCGACACATGAGGTCTGCGACAAGTATGACGACGTTGCGACGGCGAGCCTGATCGAGAACTGGATCGATGAGACGGAACGCAGACGCTGGTTCCTGGCGGAGACGGTTGCCGGATTGTAAACACGGTCCGCCTCGTTGCCGTATTCGAAATGCAAGAAGCCCCGCAGAGAAGTTGCGGGGCTTCTTATTTGGAACGAAGAGGTTTCAGCGTAAAAATGGGGGCGCTGGTGAACGGCGGATGCCGCTTCCAACGCCCCAGGGTCGCTGTCTTTCGTTGATCTATAGGAAGAGAGTAGCTAGGTGCGAGGCGGTGCGCATCGCGCGATGGGATGGTTTTGCCGTACCTCGATGGGGTTATCCCGAGGCTATTTTTTGTATTGGTAGGGCGCGTTGTTGATGTTCTGGTTGTAGCGGATGTTGGAGTAGATGGCAGTGCGATAGTCTCCGGCAGGAGTGAAGAATTGTTGCTTGAGGGAGATGGCGCGGTTGAGGTCAACCCAGATGGTGATGTGGGAGAACATGTTGCGCACGCCGGGGTCCTTGGAGACGAGATCGAGCTTGGTGACAGGAATGGTGGCCGAACCGTCGGAGAGTTGCTCGGCGCCGAGATCGGTGATGGTCCATGCCTTGGCGAGGTCAGTTCCGCTGCCACCAAACCCAAGGGTGAGGAAGCTCTCGTACTGGGCTTTGTTCTGTCCGGCGGTAAGAATCTTCAGATCCTTCGTGGCGGGGTCGAAGACGGCCAGCTTGCCGTCTTTGTAGGCGAGGTATTTCGCGCCGGGGGGATTGATCTTCGAACCCATCTCGAGCTTGGTGCCGTTCTTCTTGAAATAAATGCTGCCGTGCTGAGTTGTGGTCTCCTTGACGACGAGTTCGTAGAAGTCCCATCGGAAGTCAGCTTCGGCGGACTTGAAGCGGGTGCTTCCGGCGTCGAGGTCGCGGAGCGCGGCGTCGAGTGCCCCAGGCTTGACCTGCGCAGGAAGAGCCAGCGGGGCGACGAGAAGGAGGGCTACGGCCAGTCGGCGGAGGATAGTCATTCGGTCTTGTTCTCCCGAAGAATTAGATGCGGCTAAGCCAAGGCGGGCGAAGAGGGTTGGCCGCGTTGACACACTACAGTTCTATTGCGAACTGCATCGAGGGTTCGAATGGGCTTGGTTTGGGTTCGGTGGCGAGGTCGAGGACCAGACGTTCAAGGACGAGGAGTTTGTTGGCGGGGGAGCTGCGGAGTTCCAGGTCGGCTCGAGCTACGAGGCGCAGAGCTCGGGTAAGCTCGCGGCGGGATTTGTAGCGGCGGGCCTGGCGGATGAGGTCGTCGGCGGCGAAGGGGGGCATGCGGAAGCCCTGCCAGAGGACCTGCCAGATGGCGCGCGAGTCGCGGACGTTCTTCTCGAGGATGATGAGCATCTGGCGGAAGGTACGGGCGAGCATGTAGAGGTGGCCGATGGCGGCGTCTTCTCCTCCGTCGGAGGCGTTTAGGAGGCCGTGAAGGAGGGCGAGGGCGCGGGGGCGGTCCTTGGCGGAGATGGCGTCGGTGAGCTCGTAGAGGGAGCGCTGCTTGGCGGCGAGGACCATGGTCTCGACATCGCCGAGGGTGACTCGATTTTTTCCTTCGACGTAGAGGAGGAGCTTTTCGAACTCGGATGCGATGAGCATCATGTCGGCACCGAGGGAGTCGACGAGCTCGCGGGCGGCGTCGGGGTCGAAGCGGACGTTGCGGGATTCGGCGGTGGAGGTGACCCAGCGTATGGCGTCGTTTTCGTCGACCCGGGCTAGCTCGACGATGCCGCACCAGTCGCCGAGGGTCTCGCGGATGCGCTCGAAGCGCTCCTTATCCTGGTAGTCCATCTTGCGAATGTCGGTGGGGATGCGGAGGTGGTCGGCGACGAAGAGAATGAGAGCCTGCGGGTTGGGTGAGCGGAAGTAGGCATCTATTGCGGCGAACTCTTCCTTCTTGGAGCCACGGCCGTAGAGAGTCTTGAGGTTCCGGAGAAAGAGGACCTGAAAAGGTGCCATCAGCGAAGGGGTCTGGGCGCGGTCGAGGGCCTCGAAGATGCTGGTTTCGGCGAGATCGATGTCGTGGAGGGCGAAGTCGCGGGAGCCCTCGGGGACGAGCGTAGAGAGGACGGCTTTGCGGCAGCGGTCGTAGAGGAAGATCTCGTCGCCAAGGAGAACATACCCGGGACGCATCGAAGACGGTGATGCGATATCGGCCAGGAAACGATCGGTGGCGGCGAAACTTCGTAGGGATGTAGCCATCAGAACGACTCCAGCATATCGCTGACGACGGTCTGGGCGAAGTCCCGTGACATGCGTGAGATGGCAGGGGAACCTTCCTGGATAAATGAGCTGAGGTCCTGAGTGGACTGGTACTGCTCACGGAAGGTGATGGCGTCGTTGCGGTAGAGAACAGTTCCGTCGTGCGCCGTGAGGATGAGCCGGGCAGTGACGGCGACGAGGTAACTGGAGGACTGGCTGGAGTTGGCGTCGTAAGTGAGTGGTGTGATGGTCTGGGTAAGGATGGTACCGCGGAGCGTGGCGTCGGTGTCTGGCGAATCGCTGTTCGCGATACGGTAGCGAGTGCGGGTGTTTAGCTCCCGGACGACGGCCTGGGTGAAGGCCATCTCGGTATGGAAAGCCTGAACGCGTGTGGTGAAGATTGGCACAGAGAGGGTATGGACGTTCGGCGGGAGGTGCGTGGCCGAGCCGGCGGTATGGTAGCCGCAGCCGGTGAAAAGCGTGGAGAGTGCAAGGAGGATCGTAATGCGGAGGCTCATACCGTTGGCTTTATTGTCGCACCTGAGGAATATGGGGAAACTTCAGGGTAGATGAGGAAATCCGGCATCGAACAAGGGGTACGCCGCACGCAGACAGACAGATCCTGAGGACTTTTGCATATGTATCACCACGTAAAGAAATTGATGTACACGGTCAATATTGGGGAGCCGGACGTACGCTTCGGCAACATGCTGTTGGAACAGTTTGGCGGCGCGAACGGTGAGTTGGCCGCGGCGATGCAATACACCATTCAAGGGTGGAACTGTATCGACGATCTGGGACGACGAGATCTTTTGCTGGATATCGGAACGGAGGAGTTGAGCCACCTGGAGGTAGTCGGTGCGCTTATCAGGATGCATCTTGCGCCAATGAAGACGAACCGGGAGGCCGCTGAGGCGGATCCATTGATTACCATTGCGGGAGGAGGAGGAGTAGCGCTGTTTGATTCGATGGGAAACCCGTGGACTTCGACGTATCTGAAGATTACGGGTGAGATGGATGTGGACCTGCGGAGCAATATCGCGGCGGAAGCTCGGGCGAAGATCGTGTATGAGCGGCTGATCGATCACACGGATGATCCGGGAACGATCGACACGCTGCAATTTTTGATGACACGCGAAATTACACATATGAAGGCATTCCAGGCGGCGTTGGAGAGCATGGAGAAGCCGATGTTCTCGATCGGTATGTTGAAGCCGACGCCGGGAATAGTTGATGAGTACTTCAACGGTTCAACGGGTGATGGCGATGAGGGTGATGAGGATATGCGCGGGCCATGGACATCATCGCACGGCCTGCATATTGTCGAGCCCCAACTGGAGCGGCCGGGAGGCGGGCTTTCCGTGTGTGATATCGACGGCAAGATCGACGGCGAGGACCGGGGTCTGCAAGATAAGGCTCCAAAGGCTACGACCTCTCCGGGCGATGACGCGATCGGCAAGAAAGCGGCGAAGGGCGTCAAATCAGGGAACGGCAAAGCTGGCGCGGTAAGACGAGCTCGATAGGCGCTCACATCAGAGAGAAAAAGAAGAGGCAGCCACGGGGGCTGCCTGCTTCTTCGATGCTGTGTTAGACGTCGTTATGCGGGGGAAGGCTGACCCTCGCCAAAGCCTGGCTTGCGGCCGCCTTCGGGCTTGAGGATCTTTTGGGCCTCGCCTGACCCGGGATCAACGCCGGAGAGAGCCGACTTGGTAGCCGGGAGTTCCTTGCCTTCAATGATCAGCTTGATCTCAGCAGCGTCCAGGGTCTCACGCTCCAGCAGGGCCGCAGCCATGCGATGCATGATGTCCTGATTCGTGTTGAGAAGATTGTAGGCCGACTGATAGGCCGAATCGACAAAGCTGCGAACCTCGATGTCGATCTGCTTTGCCGTGTCCTCGGAGAAGTCACGGTGTTGAGCGATCTCGCGGCCGAGGAAGATTTGCTCTTCCTTCTTGCCGTAGGTCATGGGACCGAGGCGCGACATGCCGAACTCGCAGACCATCTTGCGGGCGAGCTCGGTGATGCGCTCGATATCGTTGCCTGCCCCGGTGGTCATCTTGCCGAGGAAGATCTCTTCGGCGCAGCGTCCGCCCATGAGGGTGGCGAGGCGCGTCTCGAGGTATTCCTTGGTGACGGTGTGCTGGTCTTCCTCGGGGAGGTAGACGGTGACACCGAGGGCCATGCCACGAGGAATGATGGTGACCTTATGGAGCGGGTCGGAGTGTTCGCGCAACGCGGAGACGAGGGTGTGACCGGCCTCGTGATAGGCGGTGACCTTCTTCTCTTCGTCGGTGAGGAGCATGGACTTGCGCTCGGCTCCCATCATCACCTTATCCTTAGCTACTTCGAAGTCGTACATGTGCACGGACTTACGGTTGTAGCGGGCGGCAGTGAGTGCGGCTTCGTTGACCATGTTGGCCAGGTCGGCGCCGGAGAAGCCCGGGGTTCCACGAGCGAGAACGTTGAGGTCAACGTCTTCGGCCATTGGGACCTTCTTCGAGTGGACCTTGAGAACCTCTTCGCGGCCACGGATGTCCGGGCGATCGACGACGACGCGGCGATCAAAACGGCCGGGGCGGAGAAGTGCGGGGTCGAGAACGTCGGGCCGGTTGGTGGCGGCGACGAGGATGACTCCGTCGTTGGACTCGAAGCCGTCCATCTCGACAAGGAGCTGGTTCAGGGTCTGCTCGCGCTCGTCGTGCCCGCCGCCGAGGCCAGCGCCACGGTGACGTCCGACAGCGTCGATCTCGTCGATGAAGATGATGCAGGGAGCGTTCTTCTTACCCTGCTCGAAGAGGTCGCGGACGCGGCTTGCGCCTACGCCAACGAACATCTCAACGAAGTCCGAACCGGAGATGGAGAAGAACGGAACGTTCGCTTCGCCGGCGACAGCGCGTGCGAGGAGGGTCTTGCCGGTTCCTGGAGGTCCGACGAGCAGCACACCCTTGGGGATGCGTCCGCCGAGGCGCTGGAACTTCTGGGCCTCGCGGAGGAACTCGATGATCTCCTTGAGCTCTTCCTTGGCTTCGTCAACACCGGCGACATCCTTGAAGGTGATCTTCTTCTGCTGCATGGAGAGCAGGCGGGCGCGCGACTTGCCGAAGCTCATCGCCTTGTTGCCACCGGACTGCATCTGGCGCAGAAGGAAGAACCAGAGGCCGAGCAGAAGAGCGAACGGCGCAAGCTGGATGAGGAAGCCAAGCCATGCGTTCGAGTTCTGGTCCTTGATGGTGATGTTGACGCCGTGATCGCGCAGCGTCTTATACATGTCCGGGTAGTTGGCCGGGACAGTAGTGTGGAACTGGGTCTTGTCATCACGATAGTGCCCGGTGACCTCAGAGCCGTTGACTGTGACCTCGGCAACTTTGCCCGCGTCAGCGTCATTCAACAACTGGCTAAGGCTGATGTTCTTTTCCTGACCGGCGCCTGTGCCCTTGACAACGAACTGCCAGAGGAAGACAAGGCACGTGATCATGAAGACCCAGATCAGAATTTGTTTGACGGTCGAATTCAAAGCTTGTTCCTCATTTTTCCGGTCTGTGACCCGCTGTTCGGCGGCTTTAAGACCCGGCTCCCCTTGGCGGCCAAAGCCATTGAGAAGAGCCTACATCGTTAGACGATAGTGATAAAGGAAGGTTCTGAGTGGCCGGCAGGCACTGCCCGGCACCGCAGTAACGGTCCTACCCCGTCAGATGCTTAAGATTCTACTCTCAGAGGGAAAGATTCACCTCTTCTGAGGAGAAATGTTGCTGCAACTAAGGAGTTAGAGTTGCGATTTCAATCGCTTGGCAGAAGAGAGAGCTGAAGTTCCCGGGCCGAACGGTGCGCGCGAAGGCCGCCAGCGAGGTGAACGGAGGCTCCGGTACGGGCGGCGACAGTGGGAAGCTCCGTGAAGCCGCCCAGGGCGAGCAGCCGATTGGTGTCGTCGAAGCTGAGGCGTGAGCCAAGTTTGCGGGCGGCTGCGCGAAGGACGCGGCGACGTAGCGCGGGATCCAGCGTGCGAAGGCGCTCCAACTCGATGGCGATCGATGAGATGCCGGGAGCTGTGGAGACGGCCCGGCCTCCACCACGAACAGGCTTGCCTGCAAGAAGGAGTTGCGGGAGGACGCGCGTCAATTCTGTTTGCCAGCGGGATTCCTCTTCGCGGGCGAGCTCAGCGAGGTTGGCCAGGGTATGGTCGATGGAGGGGTTGAAAGTCCGAAGCTGCGGCAGAAGTTCATGTCGAATGCGGTTGCGGGTGTAGGCGGTGTCGGCGTTCGTGGAGTCTTCCTTCCACGTCTGATTGCGGGAGCGGAGGAAAGACTCGATCTCGGGCCGACGGGTGGCAAGGAGTGGACGAAGGATTTTTCCTGAGCGCTGATTAGGGAGATCGACAGGCACGACAGGATGGATCGCGCTGAGACCCTCGGTCCAGGCTCCGCGCAGGAGCTTCATGAGGACGGTTTCGGCCTGATCATCCAGAGTGTGGGCAGTAAGGATGGCATCGGCGTGACCGGAGGCGAGAAGGGTGTGAAAGAAAGCGTAGCGGACCTCTCGGGCGGCCTCTTCGATGGTCTCGCGGTTCTCAGCGGCGCGGGCAGGAACGTCGGCATGGTGAATGTGCAGAGGGACGTCGAGCTGGATGCAGAGGTCCTGAACGAAGGAGAGGTCGGCGTCGGATTCGGCGGCCTCGCGGATTCCGTGGTGGACGTGGACGGCAGAGAGTCCAATGCCGAGTGAATCGCGGGAGGTGTTATTGGCTTCGTGCAATGCGAGCAGGAGCGCCACCGAGTCTGCACCGCCGGAGACGGCCACGCAGATGCGATCGCCAGGCTGGATGTGTTCGCGTTTGAAGGGAAGCGTTGAAGGCATGCAGTTCTATGTTAATGGCTGGAGTGTGGTGTGGTCATGCTTCTTATACTTGGGAGATGTTCGATACGAGAAGAGCAACGGAAGCGGATGCCGAGTTGATCGCGGAGCAGCGCCTGAAAATGTTTGTCGAGATGGGGCATCCCGATGACAAAGGTATGCAGTTGATGCAGAGAAACTTTCTGCCGTGGGTGCGGGAGAGGCTGGCAGACGGCCGCTACGTCGGATGGCTGGTGGCAGATGGCGATAGAACAGTCGCTGGAGGTGGCATGTGGCTGATGGATTTTCCGCCGCACTGGCGCGATCCGCAGGCGCTACGCGCCTATCTGCTGAACTTCTATGTGGCTCCGGAGGCGCGCGGGCAGGGATTGGCGTACGGACTTCTGAAGGCTGCCCTCGTCGAAGCGCGCGGCAGGAATATCAGGGTGGTTTCGCTGCATGCCTCGCGGTCTGGTCAGCCGCTATATGAGCGCAATGGTTTTGAGGCGAGCAACGAGATGATGCTGTACCTCAATGGCGAGGCGATGCGCTGAGGATTTGCTGCGTATCTTGTATATTCGGTGGTTATGCGAGTTTTTGTCATTCTCCCAGCGGCGGGGATTGGAACCAGGATGGCCGCTGGTTCTCATGGAGTCGCGCCGAAGCAGTTTCTCGAAGTTGGTGGGGTTCCTGTTCTGGTGCGTTCGGTAAAGGCGTTCCTGGATGTGGCGCGTGTTGATGCAGTGTGTCTGGCGGTACGAGGCGCGGAACGTGAGCGGGTCGAGGCGCAGATACAGGAGTTCAAGCTTGGGCCGCGAGTTCATATGGTGGAAGGTGGCAATCACAGGCAGGAGTCAGTGAGCAACGCGCTGGCGGCACTGGAATGCGACGAGGATGACGTGGTGCTGGTTCACGATGCTGTGAGACCGCTAATCGATGCCGGAACAATCGAGCGCACGATCGATGCAATAACACGGCATGGAGCGGCAATTGTCGGACTTCCAGCCGTGGATACGATCAAGCAGGTGGATCGCACGGCCGATGGCGCTATCGTGACAGCGACGATTCCGCGCGAGTTGATTGTGCTGGCGCAGACTCCACAAGGAGCTCGTGTTGGATTGCTGCGGCGGGCATTTGCAGAGGCTGAGGCCGATGGCTTTGCCGGAACAGATGAAGCGAGCCTGCTGGAGCGTGCGGGCATCAGCGTGGTAGTCGTGCAGGGTTCGGCGAAGAACTTTAAGATCACGCAGCCTGGAGATATCGAGCTTGCGGAGTTCTACCTGCATCAGGCAGCAGAGGCAGGTGTGCGATGAGCATGAGGATCGGTTACGGGTTCGACTCCCACGCATTCAAGCCAGGTGTTCCGCTGATCATCGGCGGCCTGCCTATCGAGCACCCTGAGGGACTCGCAGGGCACTCGGATGGCGACGTGCTGCTGCACGCGATTACGGATGCGCTGTTGGGAGCGGTTTCGGCAGGCGATATCGGCACGTTCTTTCCGCCGAGCGACCCGCGATGGAAGGGCGCAGCCTCGAAGGTGTTTCTGGAGACGGCTCTCGAAGAGATAGCGACCGCGGGATTCAAGATCGTCAACATCGATACCGTGCTGATTCTGGCGAAGCCGAAGATCGTTCCCATCGCGGGCGAGCTGCGCGAACGCGTGGCCGAGTTGCTGGGCGTGAAGCCTGGCGAGGTAGGCATCAAGGCGAAGACCCCGGAGGGTCTTGGGCAGGACCACGTCGCCGTGGCGCATGCTACGGTCCTGTTGGAGAGCGTGAAGCTGGCCGATTCGCCCGCGCGGTTAGTGGCTACTGCGGATGTGGACGATGAGATCGATCAGGTGGTGAAAGGACTGGTGGGTGAGGCCCACGACATCTCGGCGCTGGGCAGAAAGCGCCCGGCGTTTGATACGGACGACATCACTTAGAAAGAAACACAAGGGCACGGAGACTCGGGTCTCCGTGCCCTTTGCTATTTTAAGCGTCGGCCTTGATTACTGCCATGGCGAAGCCGTCGTAGCCTTTGGTGCTGACGGTCTGGATGGCGGTGGCGTCAAGCTGCGGATGGCTGCCAAGCCGCTCAAGGAAGGTGCGGGTACCGATGACCCTGGCGTCGTCACTGCGGTCGTTGATGATCTCGCCCTCGCGAACGACGTTGTCGGCGATGATGACGGTACCGGGTCGTCCGAACTTGATCGCCCAATCGAGGTAGGCGGGGTTGTTGGGCTTGTCGGCGTCGAGGAAGATGAAGTCGAACGGTGCTGGATTCTCTGCCTCAAGTTTGGCAAGTGAATCGAGCGCAGGGCCGACGCGAATATCGACCAGCGGCGTGAGACCTGCGCGGTGGATGTTGGCCTGGGCAACGGTGGCGTGCTTGGGATCGAGTTCGAGGGTGACAAGCTGGCCGTCGGAAGGCAGCGCACGGGCGAGCCAGATAGTGGAGTAGCCGCCGAGAGTTCCCACTTCGAGAATGCGGCGCGCGCCCTGGACGCGGGCAAGCAGATGCAACAGCTTACCGTGGCTGGGTGCAATATCGATTGCCGGAAGGCCCGCGCAGGCGTTGGCTTCGAGTGCTTCTTCCATGCGGTGGTCGGAGGAGATGAGGTTGTCAGCGAGGTAGCGATCAACGGCTATCCAAAGATCCTGGTCCATACAGCCAAGATAGAGTCTTGTGATGCGATGGGCAAGCCAGGTGCGTGTCTGGAGTTCTTCTATGAGCGGTCTCCGCGGTATGAGGCGAACCATGTCGGACTATATCCAGTGGGTGATTGGGAAGTTTGGATGGAATTCCCGCGGGGAAGGGAGAGAGCTGCGGTAGACTGCGAGACATCCAGTTCATTTCCTCCTTGAAGGTGAGTTCATGAAGGCAGGGCTTTGTGTTGCTGCGGGTCTAATGTTTAGCGGGATAGCGGTTTGGGCTCAGGCTCCGGCGGCTTCTGACGAGTTTGTCCGTACGCACTTTGCGAAGTACGAGTATCGGATTCCGATGCGCGATGGGGCGAAGATGTTCGCCGCGGTGTATGTGCCGAAGGTGGGCGCATTCAAGGATGCGGGGCCTTATCCGTTCCTGATGACGAAGACACCATACAGCTGCGGTCCTTATGGCGTGGACAAGTATCCGGCGCGCGTTGGGCCGAGCCAGGAGCTGATGGAGTCGGGGTACATCTTTGTCTGCGAGGACGCTCGCGGACGCAATGCCAGCGAAGGCGTCTTCCAGGAGATGAATCCGCATATCGAAGGCAAGAAGGGTCCGAAGGACGTCGACGAGTCGAGCGATATGTACGACACGGTCGAGTTTCTGCTGAAGAATGTGCCGAACAACAATGGCAAGGTTGGAATTACTGGCATCAGCTATCCGGGGTTCTATACGTCGGCGAGCATCATCGATTCCCATCCTGCGATTAAGGCGGCTAGTCCGCAGGCTCCGATGACGGATTTGTTCTTCAACGATGACGGCTATCACGGCGGTGCGTTCATGCTGGGCGCGAACTATGGGTTTTATCGCGGATTCAAGCCGCAGAAAAACCCGATCATTCCAACGGCAGGTGGGTTTGGACGAGCGGCTTCGAGCACAGAGAATCCGGACACGTATACGACTCTGCTGGCAGCGGGTCCGACGAGCAATCTGGATAAAGGCAAGGAGTATCTGAACAGCGAGAACTGGTTGTTTCACGACCAGGTGATGCATACGACGTATGACGACTACTGGCAGAAGCGTGATCTTTCGCGGCATATGAAGAACGTTCACGCGGCGACGATGGAGGTCGGCGGATGGTTCGATGCCGAGGACCTTTCGGGGCCGTTCAAGACGTTTCATGCGATCGATCAGTACAACCCCGGCGCGGTGAACACGCTGGTAATTGGGCCGTGGACGCATGGCGGTTGGTCGCGGACGGACGGCGATCGGCTGGGCGATGTGACGTTTAACGCGAAGACGTCGCTGTTTTATCGCGAGAAGATTGAGTATCCGTTCTTTGAGTTTTATCTCAAGGGCGTCCATGGTGGTCCGCTGCCGAAGGCTTATGTCTTTGAGACAGGTACGAACGTCTGGAAGACCTATGAGGCTTGGCCTCCGAAGCAGGCGGCGGCGAAGACGCTTTACTTCCATGCCGGCGGCAAGCTGAGCTTCGATGCGCCTGCCGAGAAGACGGGTGTTGATGAGTATGTCAGCGATCCGGCGCATCCGGTGCCGTTTGTCGGGTATCCGACGGACACCGTTCCGCAGCGTTATATGGCTGACGATCAGAGGTTCGCTTCGACGCGTTCCGATGTGCTGGTTTATGTCTCGGAGCCGCTGACGGAGGACGTGACGATTGCGGGCCCGGTGAAGCCGAAGCTGAAGATTGCTTCGACGGGGACGGATGCGGACTTTGTGGTGAAGCTGATTGATGTTTATCCGTACGACTATCCGCCGCCGGCGGGGACGGATGCGGGGAACAAGCGGATTGTGGGTGCTGCTCCCGTGGTGATGGGAGGGTATCAGCAGCTGGTTCGCGGTGAGCCGATGCGAGCGAAGTTCCGCGACTCGTGGGAGAAGCCGACTCCGCTAACGCCGGGCAAGGTGACGGCGGTGAACGGCGAGATGCCGGATGTAAACCACACCTTCCGCGAGGGGCACCGGATTATGGTGCAGGTGCAGAGTTCGTGGTTCCCGCTGGTGGACAGGAATCCGCAGACGTTTGTGGATATTCCGCTGGCTAAGCCGGAGCAGTTTGTGAAGGCTACAGAGAGCGTGTATCGGAATGCGGATGCGGCGAGCGGGGTTGAGGTTTTGGTGCTGCCTTGAACCTACCCCTACCTATTTGTGCAAAATATTAGAAATAAATGAGTTAGCTCGGAGCTTCGACTGCAAGATATTCAAAACAAATAACTTATTTGTAAAATATAGATAACAAAGGAGAAGGCCGGGGATAAATCCCCGGCCTTTGCTTCTCTTTTGATACTGGTTTAATTCTAGCGTTTTGGATGGAATTAAACGGCAGATTTCTTCGTGGCTGTAACGATCTGATTTGGCGGGAGTTAGTTGGTTTATTGGCTGAGATAGGGGCTTGACAGGATTTTGTGGCTCGATGGGGAGCCTGGGTCGACTTTTGTGGTGGCGAATCTTGCGTTGAGATCGTGGCGTTCTGAAGGAAATGCAGGTCCTTCGACTCCGTTGCGCTTCGCTCAGGATGACAAATGCTGAGGGGGATGAGGCGTAGGAGACTGTCTAGAATGGGTTCGGTTTTGAGTGCTTCGGATTCTGTACGCTTGTTTGTTTCCGGAAGGTGCTAAGGCATGGCGTCACTTCGATGGGAGATTGGATGAACCGTAGAGAGATTTTGAAGGGTGGCGGGGCGATGCTTGCGGGGGGTTTGGCGAGTGGAGGCGCGGAGGCGTCGACGGCAGATCCGGTGTCGCCGAGAACGGCGGAGCGGTGGGGAGTGTTTGAAGAGAGCTTTACCGGTCCGACGAGTAGGAATCCGTTCATTGATGTTTCGTTGAGGGCGGTGTTTCGTAGGGGTGCTCGCGAGATATGGGTGGATGGCTTCTACGACGGAGAGGGGACGTACAAGGTACGTTTCATGCCGGACGAGTTGGGTTTGTGGACGTTTGAGACGGACAGCAACGTTGCGGGATTAAAGGGAAGGCGCGGATCGTTTGAGTGCACGGCGACGAAGGTTGGGAATCGTGGTCCGGTGCGGGTGCAGAATACACATCATTTTGCGTATGCCGATGGCACCCCGTACTTTCCATTTGGAACGACCTGCTATGCGTGGGTGCATCAGTCGGAGGAGTTGCAGCAGGAGACGCTGGAGGCGTTGCGGACGGGGCCGTTCAACAAGATACGGATGTGCATTTTTCCGAAGTGGTATCAGTACAACCGGCGCGTGCCTCCGCGATTTCCGTTTGTGCGGAATGGTGAGACGAACGACTACGCGCATTTCAATCCAGAGTTCTTTCGACATATCGAAGGACGGATTGGCGATCTTCGCGCGCTGAATGTTGAAGCAGATCTGATTTTGTTTCACCCCTACGATAAGTGGGGTTTTCAGGAGATGCCGGCCGAGATGGATGACCGGTATCTGCGGTATGTGATTGCGCGGTTCGCGGCTTATCGGAATGTGTGGTGGTCGCTGGCGAATGAGTACGACCTGATGCGGAAGAAGAACATGTCGGACTGGGATCGATATGCGCGGATCGTGACGGAGATGGACCCGTATGCCCATCTTCGATCGATTCACTACAGTAAGGCTCCTTATGACTACTCGCGGGTGTGGTGCACGCATGCGGGAGTGCAGGACTACGCGTTCGACAAGGCGGCGCAGTGGAGAGCAGAGTGGCGGAAGCCGGTGATCTTTGACGAGTGCATGTATGAAGGGAATATCAACTCGCGATGGGGAAATCTATCCGGCGAGGAGATGACGCGGAGGTTCTGGCTGTGCAACATGGCGGGGGTGTACGGCGGGCACGGCGAGACGTATGTGAGCTATGACGATATTGAGAATGACAATGCAATTCTGTGCTGGTCGCATGGAGGAGCGCTGAAGGGAACGAGTCCGAAGAGGATTGGATTTTTGCGGAAGCTGCTGGAGGAGATCGGGAGCGCGGGGGGAGGACGAATCGGGCTTGAGGCGATTGAGCCGGTGTACTACCTGGCGGCAAAGCGCAGTCAGAATGAGGCGATGCTCTGGTACTTTGATTTTCATCAGCCGAGCTACTACGACTTCCCCTTGCCGGAGGGCGCGAAGTTCAAGGCGGAGTGGATCGATCCGTGGGAGATGACGGTGAAGCCGGTGGATGGAGTCTTCAGCGGGAAGAGCCTGATAAGGCTTCCGGGGAAGCCTTATCAGGCGATTGTGTTTCGTAAGGTTTGAAGGACTGTTGTGGCTGACACTGCGATTTGGGTAGCGAGGTCAACGTAAATAGGCCTTCGGAAAAGAAGCAGGTCCCTTCGACTGCGCGGCTTTGCCGCTTCGCTCAGGATGAAAAATTTGTGGCGGGTTGAGGGTGCTCATGCGTGGTGAGCATAAGCACCTGTAGTTTGCAGCGTCACGCTACCAGATGCGGACGCGGTTGTTGGGGGCGAGGTAGAGTTTGTCGGTGGGCGCGACCTTGAAGGCGCCGTACCAGCCATCGATGTTTCGTACGGTAGCGGCGCGGTACATGCCAGGGGAGTGTGGGTCGGTGAGTACCTGCTGGCGGAGGGTGTTGTCGCGGACTTTGGAGCCCCAGTTCTGAGCGTAGGCGATGAAGAACTGCTGGTCGCCGGTGAGATTGTCGACAACGGGTGCGGGATTGCCTTTGAGTGACGCGTGGTAGGCGTCGAATGCAGCAGTAACTCCGGCCACGTCGGCGATGTTTTCCGAGAGAGTCTGGTGGCCGTTGATCGCGACATCGGGGAACGGGTGGTAGGTGTCGTATTGGGCGGCGAGGGCGTCAGTGGTCTTTTTGAAGTGGGCGAAGTCTTCGGGTGTCCACCAGTTGCGAACGCGGCCGCGCGAGTCGAAGGCAGCTCCTTCGGAGTCGAAGGTGTGGGAGATCTCGTGGCCGATGACAGTGCCGATGGCTCCGTAGTTGGCGGCGTTGGGGGCCTGGGGATCGAAGAAGGGCGGCTCGAGAATGGCGGCGGGGAAGTTGAGGGCGTTGTGGAGCGGGAGATTGACGGCGTTGACGGTCTGCGGCTCCATGGTCCACTCTTTGCGGTCGGTGGGGGTGCCGATGCGGTCGACTTCGTAGTGGTAGTCGAAGAGGTCGCTGCGCCAGACGTTCCCGAAGAGGTCGTCGGGTTTTACTTCATAGCCGGAGTAGGAGCGCCAGTGCTCGGGATAGCCGACGGAGACCTGGAGGGCGTCGAGTTTGACGATGGCTTCCTTCTTAGTGGAGGGGGCCATCCATGTGAGGGTCTCGAGGCGCTGGTGGAAGGCGGCCTTGAGGTTGGCGACGAGAGCTTCGACCTGGGCCTTTGCCTCCGGGGTGAAGTATTGCCTGGCGTAGAGCTGGCCTACAGCGTCTCCGAGGATGCCGTTGACGAGGGTGACGCCGCGGATGTCGCGGGGGCGCTGCTGGGTGACGCCCATGAGTGTGGTGCCGCTGAAGGCGAAGCGCTCGTCGGAGATGGCCTTGGGAAGCAGGCCGCCGTAGGACTCGAGGAGATGGAAGGTGAGGAGGTCTTTCCAGGCTTCGATGGGCTCGGATTTCACGAGCGCGGATTCAGCGGTGAAGGCGGTGGGCTGCCAGACGATGAAGGACTTTTGCTTGTCGAGGCCGGCGGCCTTGAAGAACTCGGGCCAGTCGAGGCCGGGTGCCTTAGCGGAGAAGTCGGCGATGGTCCAGACGTTGTTGGCCTTGTGGATGTCTTCTGACTCGGCGAGGGAGAGTTGTTTTTCGGCGATGGCGTGCTCGAGGGCGTAGACGCGCTCTGCGCGGATGGGGCCGTCGGAGATTCCGGCGAGTTCAAACATTTTGGCGACGTGGGCGAGGTACCTTCCGCGGACCTCCTTCATGTGTGGAGAGTCGGTGAGGTAGTAGTCGCGATTGGGAAGCTGGATGCCACCCTGTAGGAGGTATGCGACGTAGTGGTCGGGGTCGTTGAAGCCGGGGGCGACCCATAGGCCGAAGATATTGGCGGTGTGGAAGTTGGTGTTGTTGAGGGCGTCGACGTCGGCGCGGAGGGAGAGGCCGAGTGCGTGGGCGAGCTGCTGCGGGGTCTGGACGGCGGCGATGGAGTCGAGGAGGGGCTTAACAGAGGTAAGGCCGTGGGACTCGATGGCGGCCTCGTCCATGTAGGAGCGGTAGAGGTCGGCGATGCGGCGGTTGTCCGTGTTGGGGGCGGCGTTGGACTTGGCGGCTCCTTCTATAAGGGAGGCTACTCGCTTGTTGGAGCGGTCAAGGAGGATGTTGAAGGCGCCGAGGGCGGCACGGTCAGGCGGGAGTTCGGTGCGATTGATCCAGGAGCCGTTGGCGTAGCGATAGAAGTCGTCGCCGGGGCGGATGGACATGTCGATGGAGGAGACGGCGATGCCGTGCTCGGCGGGGGTGGTGCGGGTGTCTTCGGAATGGGCGA
>Ga0163162_10002517_pt1 | contig 17326 bp, 13 predicted proteins | sample S55metaG_FD_115310 | JGI IMG/M metagenome (GOLD analysis project Ga0163162, IMG submission 115310) | Switchgrass rhizosphere microbial communities from Kellogg Biological Station, Michigan, USA - S5-5 metaG | ecosystem: Host-associated > Plants > Roots > Rhizosphere > Soil | place: USA...
ATGTTAAATTTTTCATTTGCGTTAGATAAGTTCTATTATCGGGATAAGATCTCTGGTGCTTTTGAACTTCAATATGTTTACTTGTGGGTAGGCTTTAATATCACCTGGATTGTCGCAAGCTGGTTATGCAGCATCTATCACCAAAACAGTATGTCTTCATTTGAATCATTCTGCAGGCGTACGTTACGTGCTTATTTTTATTTCCTTGCAATTATCCTGATCTGTTTCTTCATAGTTAAGCAGCATGACATATCCCGCTTATTTATTATTACAGTATTTATTTCGATCTGCCTGGTATTCCTGGTTAACAGGCTGGTATTTTTGATCATTCTCCAATATTTCCGAAAACAGGATTACCTCACAAGGAAAGTGGTGATCATTGGCTATAACGATGTTTCGAAGAAGCTTGTGCAACAACTGGAAGAGGATACACTAAACGTTAAGGTGATCGGGTATTGTGAGAACGAACAAGAGATCCATGAGCTTTCTAATTATCCGATTTTGGGCAATGTTACGAATGCAATTGAAATCTCACAGGAGAACAAAGCGACTGAAATATTTTCGACGATCTTGCCTGATCAGAATGAGGCTATTTATCAAATTATCCAAAAAGCTGAACAAGCGTGCATCCGGTTTAGGTTGATTCCCAACTTTAGCCTGCTTACTACTTTTCCCGTGCACATCGACTATTATGGAAGCATTCCCATTCTCTCGTTAAGAAAGGAGCCACTGGATGACGTTGCTAACCGCGTGAGGAAAAGATTTTTTGATGTGGTCGTGAGCAGCTTCGTGATCATTTTTATCCTTTCCTGGATGATCCCGCTGATCGGCTTACTGATATGGATTGATTCAAAAGGGCCGATTTTTTTTATTCAAACACGAAGCGGCAAGGATAACAAGTCCTTTGGATGCATCAAGTTCCGTAGCATGAAGATGAATAGAGAATCACATAGCCTGCAGGCAACGAAAGATGATCCTCGCATTACAAAAATTGGAGCCTTTTTGAGGCGTACAAGCCTGGATGAATTTCCCCAGTTTTTAAATGTTTTCATGGGTGATATGAGCATTGTTGGCCCCAGGCCGCATATGTTAAAACATACAAGTGACTATTCGACCCGGATCAATAAATACATGGTACGTCATTTCATGAAACCCGGCATTACAGGCTGGGCTCAGGTCAATGGCTTCAGGGGAGAGACAAGAACATTGTGGGATATGGAAGGCAGAGTTGAATACGATATATGGTATATGGAGAACTGGAATCTGTGGCTCGATACACGCATAATGTTTTTGACGTTCTACAAATTGATCGTCGGCGATAAAAAGGCATTTTAGGGACGGTCCATATTGCGTATGTTCGTTGCGCTGTGTATCTTACCGCGGTCTTTTACGAGAGACATATTAAATTTTACTTACTGACATGAAAATTCTAATTACGGGGGTTGCAGGTTTTATCGGATCGAACCTTGCCAAAAGATTACTTGAGAGAGGCCATTCAGTGATCGGAATAGATAACCTTAATTATGGATTCCTTCGAAATATTGAATTTGCGAAAACAAACCCCAACTTTGAGTTTATCATGGGGGACATTGCAAATCCCCTGATGTTGAATAATGTGAAGGCCGATATTGTTGTTCATCTTGCGTCCCAAAAAATACCTCGTTACACCAACGCTTTGCGAACACTGGAGGAGAATTACCTGATGCTGAGAAATGTTGTTCAAAAATGCATTCACGATAAATCAAAGATCATTTTTGCGTCTACTTCCGATGTGTATGGGAAAAATCCTGATGTTCCTTTCCATGAAAATTCAGCGCTTGTAATGGGGCCAAGCACCGTGAAACGTTGGGCCTATGCTCTCTCGAAAATGTACGGCGAGCAATATATTATCGCCAATCACGATGAGTACGGGATCAATTATACGATCACCCGCTTTTTTGGCTCGTATGGGCCCAATCAGAATCTTACCTGGTGGGGAGGTCCACAGTCGGTCTTTATCGATAAGGCCTTCAAAAAGGAAACGATCGATATCCATGGCGATGGCTCACAAACCAGAACTTTCACATTTGTTGATGATATAGTAAGCGCCCTTGTTTTATGTGTCGAGAATGAGAAGTCAAACAACGAGATTTTCAATACCGGGGGAAAATCATCTGAAATTTCAATCAAGGATCTGGCGATCTTCATTTGGAAACTAGTGAATGGAGAAAACGCTAAGCCATTGCTTAATTATATTCCTTACTCAACATTTGGTAACTACGAGGATGTGATGCGAAGAATTCCTGACATCTCAAAACTCCGTTCTACACTCAATTTTGAACCTCAATGGGATTTGGAAAAGGGACTTCGCACAACAATAGAATGGCAAAAACAATTTGTAACCCCATAGTAACCGATTAAATCAATGGAACAAAAAAATTGGGGGATTGTAGGTGGGGGAATGATGGGTATGACGCTGGCACATCGCTTATCGCAGCAGGGCCACCAGGTTACATTGTTCGAGGCTGCATCTGAGCTCGGTGGCTTGGTCAGCCCCTGGAAAATGAATGACGTGGAGTGGGATAAATTTTACCACGTTATCCTCTTATCTGATTCCAGGACAAGGAATATTCTTAAAGATATCGGCCTTGACGATAAAATTGAGTGGGTAGAAACCAAAACTGGTTTCTACATAAATGGAAAGCTCTACTCGATGTCTGATACCGTTGAGTTTTTGAAATTCCCAACCTTAAATTTAATTGACAAATTTCGCCTGGGTCTTACCATTATTGTTGCATCCAAAATAAAAGACTGGAAACGCCTGGAAAAAACACCGGTGTCAGACTGGCTAAGACGTTGGTCAGGTAAAAGGACTTTCAATAAAATATGGCTGCCGCTGTTGCGTGCCAAATTGGGAGAAAGCTATCAGCGAACTTCAGCCGTTTTCATTTGGGCCACTATCCAACGACTGTATGGAGCCAGGAGAAGCGGCTTAAAAAAAGAGATGTTCGGATATGTTCCGGGAGGCTATAAAAAAGTAATCGAAATGTTCAAACAAAAGCTCCTTGCCGAAGGAGTGATTGTAAAGACCAATTATCCCGCAAAAGAGGTCCGCAGTTCATCAAACGGGAGGCCATCAATTGATTTTGGCAATGGCACTCCACAGGAATTTGACGAGGTGATTGTGACCCTGCCCTCAGGCATCGCTGCAAAATTGTGCAAAGGATTATCAGATGCTGAAATCCGCAGGCTGAATGATGTGGAATACCTTGGTGTCATCTGCCTGGCTGTATTACTTGATAAACCGATCAGTCCATTTTATATCACTAATATCACCGATACAAGATTCCCATTTACCGGTGTGATTGAGATGTCTGCTCTCGTCGATAAGACGAAATACCTGGAAGGAAAGTCGCTCGTATATCTTCCAAAATATGTCACCTCGGACGACCCATTGTTCAATCAACCAGATGATGAGATCAGGAGCTATTTCCTGGACAATTTTAAGAAAATGTATCCATGGCTCACCGATGACAATATTAAATTTGCCGGGGTGGCGAAGGCTAAGCATGTGATAACGGTCGCAAAATTGAATTATTCGGAGGTTCTCCCGAAGATAAAAACATCGATGCCAGGGGTCAGTATAATCAACACCTCGCATATTAAAGACGGCACTTTGAACGTTAATGAAACCGTTCGTGTTGCCGAAACCAAACTTGAAGAAATTTTGACCCAATGAAAAAGAAGCTACCAGCAAGTATTTCTTTAGACCTGGATGATAAATGGTCTTACATGAAAGTGCATGGGGACGATGGTTGGGAAAAATTCCCATCATATTTGGACATTGTCTTGCCCATTACACTGGATATATTAGACAAACTCGATATTAAGATCACTTTTTTTATCGTTGGCCAGGACGCCGCCCTCGAAAGAAACCATAAAATACTTCGCAGCATTGTCGAAAGAGGTCATGAAGTGGCCAACCATTCTTTTCATCACGAATCATGGTTGAAGACGTATTCAAAAGCGAAGATCACAAATGAGATTGCAATTGCAGAGGAAGCTATTCTTAAGGCAACAGGAAAACGCACCAATATGTTTCGCGGACCCGGTTTTAGCTGGAGCAACGATCTTCTTGAAGTGCTCGAAGAACGAAACTATATCTTTGACGCATCAATTCTTCCGACTTACATTTCTCCGTTAATGAGGAGGTATTATTTTTGGAAATCAAAACTTTCGAAGGAAGAAAAAAAGAATAGAAAAGAATTGTTTGGATCCTTTAAGGAGAGCTTTTACCCTTTGAAGCCATTCAGGTTCCAACTCGACAGCAGCAAGAAGTTATTGGAGATCCCGGTAAGTACGATCCCGGTTTTTAAGGTCCCGTTTCATCAAAGCTATCTCATTTATATAGGCAATGTCTCAACGGCATTAATGAAGGTCTATCTCCGTTTTTCTATATTCATGTGCAAATTGACAAGAACGCCGCCGAGCTATTTGCTACATCCTCTTGACGTCATAGGAAGCGATCATGCACCTGAACTTGCATTTTTTCCGGGCATGAATGTTCAGACTGAGAAAAAAATCAAAATCTTCGAGGACGCGATGAGAATGCTTAAAAAGAATTTCGAATTACTTCCAATGGGTGAATTTGCCAAGCGATTCGCAGAAGAACGAAAAGTGATTCGCCTTAATAAGAAAACGCAAGTAGCTTAGAATGAAAATTTTTTCCATAGTAGGAGCGAGGCCACAGTTTATAAAGTTGGCTCCCTTGTCGGCACGTCTTAGCGCCTTACACGAAGAGTTCATTGTACATACCGGGCAACACTATGACTATGCAATGTCCGAGCAGATTTTTAGCGACCTGGGCATTCGCAAACCAGATATTCATCTTGAAATTGGGTCAGGCACCCAGTCTTCACAAACGGGCAAAATGATGATATCACTTGAGCAGGCAATGCTAGAGCGGCAGCCAGACCTGGTCATTGTTTTTGGAGATACTAATTCCACTCTTGCAGGTGCTCTTGCCGCAGCAAAATTGAACATTGCTATCATTCACATTGAAGCAGGCTTGCGGAGTTACAATAAACAAATGCCTGAAGAAATTAACAGGATAGCTACCGACCATATATCGAGGTATCTGTTTGTGCCGACACAAACAGGAATGAATATTCTCAGGTCAGAAGGTTTAGAAAAGAATTCCTATTTCACAGGGGATATTATGGTCGACACGATGAAGAATAATCTTGAGGTTGCATTAAAAAAATCGAACATCATTTCTGCACTGAAACTGGAGGACAAGGAATATAATTTACTTACGCTGCACCGCAATTACAACGTTGATGATCCAGCTATTTTAAAGCATTTGCTGGATCAGCTGGGCCAATTAGAAGAGAAGATTGTTTTCCCGGTGCATCCCCGGACAAAAAAAATGCTTCGGGACATTCAGTACGTGCCGAAAAATATTCAAATGACCGAACCGCAAGGCTACCTGGATTTTATAGCACTTGAGTATTACTCAAAAAGAATTGTTACTGATTCAGGAGGCATTCAGAAAGAAGCGTATATTCTTCGTAAGCCTTGTATCACTTTGCGCACGGAAACCGAATGGGTGGAGACTGTTGAAGAAAAATGGAATTTATTGATCAACCCTTCTGACAATGCAATAGCTTCAAAGATCATGGATTTTACAACTCCTGGTGTTCAGAACGAAGTGTTTGGAAAAAATGTAACAGAAAAAATGGTGCAGTTCATCAATTCAATTGATTAATTAACATATAATCTTTTCATTATTCGTCGGAGTAAAAAAGCAAATGGATTGCGAGCGCCGACAAAATTGTATATATTAACGTCTATAAATTTTTAATGAGCCTGACTCCAACAATAGCCATCGTTTTGCCCTGTTACAACGAGGAAGAGATTTTGCTTCAAACGGACAAAAAGATCGGGGCCGTGATGGATCATTTGATAAATAAAAAATTGATCAGCCCCGGAAGTTCCGTCGTTTATGTTGATGACGGAAGCAGAGATAAGACATGGGAACTTATCCAGAGCAGGGTTGATGGTAGCTCTAACCGTGTTGGAATTAAATTTTCAAGAAATTTTGGTCATCAATCAGCTTTATTGGGGGGAATCACGAGTATATATCAGAAAGTAGACTGCATCATCACCATTGATGCGGATCTTCAGGATGATATTGGAGTAATAGAGGACATGATCGTTAAATACCGACAGGGTTTTGAGGTGGTTTATGGTGTACGAAAGAAAAGAGACACTGATTCGGCATTCAAAAGGAAAACAGCAGAAGGTTTTTATATCCTGATGAGAAGGATGGGCGTTAATATCATTTATAATCATGCAGATTTCAGGCTCGCCAGTAACAGAGTATGTGAGAACTTGTTACAGTATGGGGAGGTTAATCTTTTCCTGAGAGGCATTTTTCCATTGATAGGATTCAACAGCACAACAGTATATTATGACCGGCAGGAACGAAATGCCGGACAAACGAAGTATCCGTTGATGAAGATGCTTGGATTTGCGCTTGAAGGAATCACGTCGTTTAGTGTGAAACCGCTTCGCATTGTTAGCTTAATAGGGATATTTATTTTCTTTGGCAGTGTTCTGCTATCCCTTTATTCGCTTTATTCTTATTTTTTCATGGGAACGGTTCCCGGATGGACATCCGTAATCCTGCCAATTTATTTCCTCGGCGGTGTTCAAATACTTTGTATTGGAATTATCGGAGAATACCTTGGAAAGATTTATAAGGAAGTCAAATCCAGACCGAGATTTATTATCGAAACAATTATTTCAAGCAATAACTGACCAGGCTGAACGTTTGAGAGTTAATTTTCCTCTGATGCCTGACAACACTTACTGATATGACCATTTACCTTACAAGTATTGGAGGATCACTCGCTGCCTGTTTCTGCTTCTACCTGCTCAGAGGTAAAGAATTTAGTCTAAAGAACATCCTTTGGGTTGCCTACTTAGTGGTCCTTGTGGTTGCCGCGTACCTTTTTATTGCCAAGGTGATTGACAGGATTAATCATCCGGCCATCTGGGATTTCACAGCTTTTTATATTTATGGTAAAGTTGCAGTTTCAGGGGCTAACTTTTACCTGCCTGAAAATTATCACCAGCTCTACCCATCACTTCAACTTCCCGAATCATTCTACCAGGAATTGTCGCTTGAGGTACTCAATGTAGGATTTCCCTATCCTCCACCAACGATGTTATGGTTTGCACCATTGGCCCTTTTACCATATAAGACAAGTTTGATCTGTTGGAGTATTCTGAACTTGTTTTTTGTAGCAGGCTGTATTTACCTGATTTACGACCAGTTTTTTAGAAAGGACAAATTGAACGGCCTGATCTTAGTCGCTTCTTTATTCTTTCTGTTTCCGCCGGCTAAAACAACAGTCTCATATTCTCAAACAAATTTTATTTTGCTGTTCTATTTGCTGATGATCAGAAAATATTCTGATAAAAAAATATCGGGAGTTTTCCTTGCACTCGCGATATTTACAAAACCCTACATGGCGATCTTTGGCTTATTTCTTCTTCTGAAGAAAAACTGGGGCGCAATAGTTTCTAGTATTTTAGGTGCAGTGTCCCTTGTTGGGTTAGCGCTGCTTGTTTTTGGTAAGGCGCCTTTTTTAAGTTACATATCCGACAATCCTGCCCATCGCCTGCCCAGGGAAACTTTCTCTGAAGGCATAAATCAATCATTGCACGCAGTTTTATTGCGTTCGGGGATAATAAACTTTGATGACTCCTCCGCGTATATGTACATCGCAGGCGTAATCCTTGTGCTAACGGCTGTGTGCCTGGTATTTTTAATAAGAAAAAAACTCTATGATTCTATCCTGGCGGTCTTGCTATTGGTCGCATTACTTCTTTATCCCGGGACGTTGAATTTCTATGGCGCGGTTTTGTTGATTGTTATTTTTCAATTTTTCGATGATAAAAGTCAGTTGGGATTTAATCAATACCTGAATTTTTTTATCATCGGAATTGTATACGCCCTAAGTACATATTTCCTTTTTTCGTGCATATGCTTTCTTTTAGCAATTATTGTTTTGAGATCAACAACTCTTTTAGATTTTATAGAGTTGCCGTTGAAAAAAATTAAGTTCGAAAGGCGTATTTAAATTTTGTAGGAAATTGGACAAAGATTACGAAATCAAGTATCATGCTGAAGAAGAGAAAAATTGGTGGTTTGTTTCTAGAAGGAATGTGATTTTAAAACTATTGAAGAGAACAGACAAGTCCGCCAAAATTCTCGACATTGGCTGCGGCGGAGGTCCCTTACTTTTGGATCTTAAAGCAGCAGGATTCACAAATGTGTATGGACTGGACTTTAGTGAAGAAGCCGTTGCGAAATGTGTCGAACGCGGTTTGAGCAATGTTTACGTGATGGATGGACATTCCCCAAAGTTTGAACCGGAAAGCTTTGATATTATTATTGCCTCCGATTCACTCGAGCACCTAAAAAATGAGATGCAGGCGCTTCACAATTGGCACAGTATATTAAAATCTACCGGCTCGTTAATTATCTTTGTCCCTGCGTTTATGTATTTGTGGAGTGAACACGACATTATTAACCACCATTACAGGAGATATACCTCCGGTAATTTGAAGAGCAAAGTCGAGAGCGAAGGATTTTTAGTAACAAAAAAGAGCTATTGGAATTTTTTTATGTTCTTCCCGACAACAATCGTTCGGCTGGTTCAAAAATTAAAAGGATCTTTTGTCAAATCACCAAAAAAGCCAAAAGATCAATTACCGAAGACAGGTAGGCTCCTCAACAGGCTACTTATTACATTACTCGATCTGGAAAATATATTTTTTGTGTCTACAGGTTTGGCAGTCGGAGTCAGCGCTTTTGTACTTGCAAAAAAAGTAGAGAGGGAGCAAGGAATCTAATCGCGCTCCGATCAACGCCTGCTTGATGCGCAAAAAATTGTTTATTTCCTTTTTGATTTTTCAGATTGGTAACTAAGCCGCCTTAAATAATCACTATGGATGACGTACAAAAACCATTTGTCAGTGTTATAATCCCCTGCTACAACGAGGAAGCGATCCTTCAGGCTAATGTGAACCGGGTTATAGAATTTCTCCAGGAGAAAAGTTATAAATATCAGTGGGAAATAATATTAGTGAACGATGGCAGTAAAGACAATACGGGGAAGATTGCAGATGAATTGGCCAATCAAAGAATGGAAGTGCGCGTTATCCATCACCCGATAAACCTTAACCTTGGGCTTGCATTACAAACTGGTTTCCGCAATGCAAAAGGAAACATACTCGTCGTACTCGACGTTGATCTAAGTTATTCCGTTGAGTATATAGAACAATTGGTAGACAAACTTATAGAGACATCGGCTGATATCGTCCTTGCTTCGCCCTACATGAAAGGGGGAAAAGTCACAGGTGTGCCATTTTCCAGGCGTGTAATGAGTAAATGGGTAAACCGGTTTATGAGACTGGCAGCCCAAGACAAGTATCATACTTATACCGCAATGGTACGAGCATACCGCACAAGCTTTATACGTTCAGTCAATCTAAAAACGAGAGATTATGAAGTGAGCCCTGAGATCATGTATAAGGCAATGATCTTGAGAGGTCGGATCGTCGAGATTCCAGCACACCTGGACTGGACCGAACAAAACAAATTTGCTGGAAAAAGGACGTCGAGTATCAGGGTATTGCGTGGGCTTTTTTCGGGAATCATGTCTTCATTCATTTTTCGCCCTTATATCTTTTTTTTAGGGATCGGTACAATATTAATGATCTTATCACTTTACGAGTTGATTTGGCTTTTGAGTGACACTATATCTGACATGAAGCTGGCGCATTTGCAAACTCCGCCTGTCGATGATGCTTTCTCTTTTAGCCTCCTGTTACAATTTAAAAAGAATCCTCAATCCTTCATAGTTGGGGGGATAACATTCATTGCCGCCGTTCAGTTTTTAAGCCTTGGATTCTTATCGCTTCAGAATAAGCGCTATTTTGAAGAACTTTTTCATCTTGGTACATCTCTAAAAAAACAGGATCGAAACGAGGAAATAAAATCCTAAGGAATATCAATTTTAAAACGTCTTTGTCTCCAGGAAGGCGTTATTTTTCACCCGGGGTTATTAACATCCTTTTTAATCAGCGAGTCCTGTTCTAAAATTTCATTCATCTTAATAATAAGAAATACCCTAAATGCCAGGACATTCCTGTCCACGGCAGGTGGTGAAACTTTTCGCAAAGCCTTTATGAGGAAAAGTGGTAAGTATCCTTTTGCATATGATCTTAAAGACGTTGAGCGGACTTTAGGTTTTTTTTCTTTCGTCTCGCTTTTTATTCCTTTCAAAATGAAATCCAGGAATTCTGCTGCAAATATTTTTTTTGCATTGACTGAAGACAATTCGCTCTTCAAGAATTCGACCATGCGTTTTTCGTGAAAAATGTCGCCCATGGAGGCATTTGCTGAACTTGTTGCAAACTCAACTTCGGGACTTTTTGAACGGATGATCTTTTTGAAGAGTTTTTTTTCGGTGCGTAGCCGGTCAGGCACCTGTCGGGCGATGTAAAGGATCTTTTTTGATAAGAATGGACTTATTTGCTCGACATATGAAAGCTTTAGGTCAGACAAGGCAGATAAAATTGTAGGGATGCGATATTCCTGGTATAACCGGTCTCGCCACTTAGCGTATGTTTCACCCTTTTTCTGATCTAAAAAATGAGGAGCTTCCTGGACTGGCACTCCATATTTAGTATATTCTTTCAAATTCGAATAGTCAGAACAAAGAGCGCAGCCTGTAGAAAGTTTAACGCCTAAGGCAGACGAGGTGCGGAGCCAGCCAAAAGACTCATCACCCCGGATCGTGCCTTTGATCCCTTCCTCAAATAAGGTCTTCCATATTTTGAATCCATCCATATAAGCTGCTACATGATCTATCCTTCCCTCTCCAACAAGTACATACCTGCTAATGATCCTTTCGATCGGTTCCTTTGACAAATCGTTATGATAATATCTGTGCCGGACGTTCAGTTTTTCGGCGAGTTCCTTTGCCACACAGGCATCGTTGCCTTTTATTTGAAGAGAAGACTCGAGGCCCCAGGTAACGGTCTTCAAATGTTGAATGTCACTATTTTCAGCCAGGAAACATAATATTCCCCTGCTGTCATACCCTCCCGACAAAGGGAGTATCCAGGAATCATAATCAAGATCCAGGGATTTAAAAAAATGTTCGAGAGTTTCCGTTAGCACTTTTTCATGCATCTTATTTGAACCCCTAACGGAATTGAATTCTATCGGGTTTGATCTCATCGAAATTGTCCAGTTGATTTTATCCAATATTATCGATGAATCCGGTGAAACACGTTTTATCCTTTTATCCCAGGAAAAGACCGGCCCCAAAGTGCCTGTTGACAACATCCATGGAACAACCCTCTCATCAAACTCGAAACTTTCCAGGTACATTATAATTGCCCGTTGGGAAGTAGAGGCGACTACAATATTTTCATCAACATAATACCAAATAGTTCTTGATGCAACAGGATCAGAAACTATTTCAAAATGCTCCTTTCCATTTCGAAATAAAGCGTATGACCCATCTGGAAAATCGCTAAGGGGCAAGCTCCAGCTTTCTGGTTTGTCAAAAATCTGACCCATTAATAAACTGTTCCCACTGACTAATATTGGTGTGGTCGGGTTCATTACTCCAAAGGCCGCAAATTCGCCGGCCATAATTTTTGGTTCATTAACCTGTATGTTATCTGGTGCAAGTCTCTTGCAAATGCCATACAAAGAGCTTTTGATTGAATCCTGAAGGGCGTATCTTGAACAGATATAAATACATTTTGCCATAAAAGCCAGCTCTTTTTATTGTCATCATAAAAATAGGGAATACGAATAATAGTGAATGAGTATCAAAAAATAAGGAATAAGGAGCCAACGAATAGTATAACCCGATGACTTTTATGTCCTGCATTTCACCGCCAGTATTGCGTGACTTTTTGAAGTTATGTGGCGTCCTTTTGATGATGCTGCCCCTTTCTGTTTTCTTTGCAAATCAATGCAACATCCAGCTTTTTCTAATGGTTTTATGTAACATTTTACTGATTATTCACTTCAGCGTGCTGTATTTTTGTTCATTCAGAATAAACACTATTTTGAGGAACTTTTTCGTCTCGGTACAATCTTAGAGGAGGGACGGGATCAGAAAAAATCGTAGGTAAATGTACCGAGCTAAAACTTCGTTATGAGGAATTTTAAATTAACCAGGAATCCTTATTTACTGTTCAGTCCATTTCTCTTGTTTTATATCATATTCGTTTTGATCACCCAGGTCGATAAGCTGACGGGGGATGAATACCGCTACGTTTACTATGCTGATAATCTTCTCAAAGGATTTTACTCACCTCCACCTCCTTATGTTGACATCCCCAACGGTCCTGGTTACCCCATTATATTAATTCCATTCAGGCTACTGGGATTGCCACTTGTGTCGATGAAATTGTTGAATGCAGTTTTTCTTTACCTGGCGGTTGTGTTTTTATACAAGTCTTTGATACAGGTCGTCTCGTTCAGGAGGGCACTTATCTTTTCTGTCTTTTTAGGATGCTATTACATCTCATTCAAGTTTGCGTCCCTGATACTTACAGAAATATTTACCTTTTTTCTTGTTTCTCTTCTTGGGTACCTTATCCTCCGTGCATTTAATTCGGAAAAAACGAGGAAATATGTTTTACTATCGGGATTGGTTATGGGATATATTGCTTTAACGAAAGTGATATTCGGTTATGTTTTGTTGTGTATGTTGATCGGCACACTTATACTGTGGCTCTTGCATAAAAATATCAATTATAAAAAAGGTCTCTTTATTATATTAATCGCGTTTGCAACAACAGTGCCGTGGCTGTTGTATACCTACAATTTAACCGGTAGAGTATTTTACTGGACGTCTGTGGGTGGAAATAATTTATACTGGCTGAGTTCTCCCTATAAAAACGAATACGGTAACTGGTATTCGGATATCCGGACCGGAAGTGATGCAGCATCGCAGGTACATGAAGACCTGCCGTTGTTTATACCCGGCGGTATTGATTCATTGGAACAGCATCATAGGGAAGATTACCTGGAGATCAACAAGTATTACGGAGCTGAGCGGGACGATGTTTACAAAAGGCTTACGATCCGAAATATCAAGGCGCATCCGCGCAAATACCTTCAAAATTGTGTGAGCAACGTCGGAAGAATGTTATTTGATTACCCTTATTCATTTTTTCCTCAAACGCCAGGGCTTTTATTAAGGCTGCCACCTAATGGCATCATCGCCTTGCTCGCATTGTTTTGTTTGGTGCCTACTTTTTTGAATTGGCGACGGATCATTTATCCGGTGCGGTATATGTTTTTGTTTGCAGGTTTGTATTTCGGAGGAAATATTTTGGGAAGCGCGGATATCCGCATGTTTATTCTCATTTGCCCCATGATACTGTTATGGATCGCATACATTATGCAAAAAACGGTCGCGATCCAAATGCGTTTTAACTCGGGGCAGAAATAATTTTCGAAACATAGGCATTATAAAAAAGCCATTTGAGCCTCGGCCCAAATGGCTTTATCATTAAAGGCGAAATGCTATTTAACAATCTTTATGTGTTGCACTTGCTTGTTGCTGATCAATTGCAATAGATAAACGCCTCCAGGAAGGTTGCGCATGCTAATGCTATTGGTTCCACTAACCAGTGTATGACTGTAAATCAATCTTCCCGCGCCGTCAAACAATTTTCCCGTCGTTGTTTCGTCGTCCGGAGTTGTAATATTGACGTTTAAAATGTCTATCACAGGGTTCGGGTAAACGGTCAATTGACTTTCATTACAACTGATTTTCATCACCACGACCTTACTATAATCAAACTTCCCATCTGCGTCTATCATCTTTAACCTGTAATAAACGTTTCCCTGCCTGGGGGTGGGATCTGTATAAGAATAGTTTTGAGGAGCGCCTGCGACGTTGCCAGCCGGTACAACTGCAATTGTTTTGAAATTTGACCCACTGCCGCTGTACTCAACGTCATAATTTTTAAAGCCAGACTCAATTTCAGATGTCCAGTTCAAACTGGTGACGCAATTTCTTACCCGGGCTCCAAACGACGATAATTTGACAGGCAAAACAATGTCACATTCAGCTGTCGTAAATGGCTCGTCACCCGCTCCAACGTCAAGAGTTGGGGCACCAATATCAAATGAATATGTTGCCTGTGCGCTTTGGGTGATTATAACAGCGATAGCGTAATAACTTCCATTGTTGGTTCCTACACCGGCGGCGTGATTCGCATCACCAGGTCCCTGGGGAGTGCCGGGAAGCAACGTTGAACCACAATCTATGGATGTCCAGGTGGCAATATTATTAGCAACATCAACACAAGTTGCATTTGTTGTCGGCGGAGTATTGCCCATATCGAAGAGCACCCAATTGATATTTAACGCATCTCCACCGTTTGTCGGAGTAAACAATTGCTTAAAATTGCCTCCGTTTGATTTAAAAAATTGCCACACGATCTGCCGATATGTAGAACCGAGGGGAAAACAACCATTTACAAACGGCAGAGCTTGATCAGTCAGTGCGCCAACATTCGCCACCTGGTTGGTATGAGCCGCAGCACATCCCAGCACGACACAATCTTGTGAAAATACCTTTGTATAAGAAACAAAAAATAGCAAGAATAAAAAAGTAAAGATCATTTTCATAAAAAACGTGTTTGATTTATAAATATGCTTAAGAGAAATTAGTTAGAGTGTTTCACCGGTAAGGACTAAACAAATTGTAGGGATGTAGTAGATGGAGAAGTTACAGCGACCTGGATATAACTCACCTGTGACACGAGAGCAACCTAACCATCCGGTGGGAAGGATTATTAAATCAAACTATTCCTTGCTTGCTTTTCAGGAATTGATTTTAGGACATTACTTAGAGTTCAAGATAGGTCAGCAAATGAAATGCCAAGGTATGACAATTAAAAATATGTGACAAATGTAAATATACGAAGCAATTGGTAGTTCGCCTCTTTTCAGCAAATTGAATTCAGTCTGCAGACAGATTTCGTGGTTGTTCTGTCCAGGTTTCTTTGCTCGCGTTTATAAAACCTGGCTGGGCGGTCAAAAATTGTTACTCGTTATGTTGAAAACCTGACCTAAATGGGAAAATTTAATAGTAGCTTTATTCTGGTTTTTCATTGTGCCATTTGTTTCCTATGATCTTTTGCACAATGAAGTATGAATCCCTACTTTTAGACTTACACAATGCGGCATAGCTTGTGAGTAGATAAAATGGTGTGAGGATAAAAATCAAGTATGAAAACAAAAAAGCCAATTGCAATTCTGGGTGCAGGCATGGCAGGTCTCACTGCTGCGAACTACTTAAAAAAGGAGAATACTCCCTTTGTACTTTTTGAGGCCGGAACTAAAATTGCCGGGTTAGCGTCGAGTTTTAAGGATGCCGACGGGTTTACCTATGATTTCGGCGCACATTTCGTGACGAATCGACTTGCAAATGCCATTGGCGTAAGCTCAGAATGTCGGTTGGTAAAGCATTATGGCGAAACGGTTTGGTTAAAGGGCAGAAGTTATAGTTACCCATTTGGGCTGGTAAGGATTCCCCGTATGTCTGCCAGCTTCGTGAAGACGAAAGTTAAAACGCTAAAGAATGAGCGCCCACCATCTTCTGCAGCGGAGTGGTTTAGTAGGCGCTACGGCTCAGCTTTTGCCCGGGAGATTGCCCTTCCTCTCCTTGAATCATGGTCGGGCGTTTCATCTGAACTCCTTTCACCTGCCGCTGGAGAAAGCCTGCCGGGCAGCATTTTAAAAACGTTTTACTTAAAAGCGGCAAGTGTCATCACTCACCGTGCTGTTGCATGTGGCTACAGTCGGGAAATGCCTGAAAAACCATCTGTGTGGCATGTTTACCCCAACGAGGGAGTTTCTACACTTTGCGCTAAACTCGCCGAAGGAATTGAAGGCTCGATAAAATTTCAGTCGCCTGTTCAGGAGATCCTGGTTGAAGACGAGAAAGTGGTGGCAGTTAATGCGAATGGTGTTATACACGAAGTTTCGGGCGCCATTAGCACAGCGCCTGCAAATGTTCTTGGGAAGTTAGTAAGAGGGACAAATGCGTTGCAGAACGTATCACGTTTTCGTTTTCGGCCGATGATCTTTGTCAATATGAAATTTAAAGGACGCGGTCTTCTGCCGGATACGGTTTTGTGGTTTCCGGAGGAAGAGTTCCCATTCTTCCGTCTCACAGATGTTACCCGTTCTATGCCGTGGCTTGCGCCTGAAGGCAGATCGATCATTACGGCCGACATCGGTTGTCAAAAGGATGATGACTTTTGGAAGATGGATGAGGAAAAATTATCAGCATTGTGCCTGGAATATATTCAAAGGGTAATCCCCAATGCCAAAGAAAAATTTTTAGGCAGCGCTGTTTTGCGAACCCCTGTCGCTTATCCCGTCTTTCTGAATGAATACGAAGCAGAACGCGTGGAATTTGAAAGAACGACACATGTCGATAACCTATTGAGCATTGGACGAAATGGGGAATTTGCCCATCGGTTCATGGAAGATGTTTATTGGCGGACCCTTAAAAAAGTACACGACTTGATCTCACCCGGTTTGGCTCTTTCGTAAAAGTTTTTAAATAATTTCCGCGCATGCACGGCGTGATCTTACTTTCGAGAGTATAATCTTCCCCGGAGATATCATTTATCTCAATATCCCTAATTTTACCGCTCATCTGTAAGAAAAATTATGCCTTCAAACGCAAACAGACAATTTCTTGATTTTGAAAAACCGATCAAGGACCTGATTGACGAAGTGGAAAAGCTGAAACATACTGCCGAAAAAACAAAGGTGGATATGAGCGACGCGATCCAAAAATTGGAAGACAATATCCTGCAAAAGCGAAAGGACATCACAAAAAATCTTACGAGCTGGCAAAAAGTTCAATTGAGCCGGCATCCCGACAGGCCGTACACTCTGAAGTATATAGAAAAGATGACCAACAACTTTGTGGAACTTTATGGCGACCGTAATGTGAGGGATGATAAAGCGATGGTCGGTGGCTTTGCGTCATTGGACGGACAAACAGTAATGATCATTGGTCAGCAAAAAGGAATTAATACAAAGACAAGGCAGATGCGCAATTTCGGAATGGCGAATCCTGAGGGTTATAGGAAGGCTTTGCGATTGATGAAACTGGCCGAGAAATTTAATAAACCCATTATAACGCTGATCGATACACCGGGAGCTTATCCCGGCTTAGAGGCAGAAGAACGCGGGCAGGGCGAAGCGATA
>Ga0163162_10002518_pt1 | contig 17323 bp, 14 predicted proteins | sample S55metaG_FD_115310 | JGI IMG/M metagenome (GOLD analysis project Ga0163162, IMG submission 115310) | Switchgrass rhizosphere microbial communities from Kellogg Biological Station, Michigan, USA - S5-5 metaG | ecosystem: Host-associated > Plants > Roots > Rhizosphere > Soil | place: USA...
GCCCCATGTCTGACACAGCGAAGAAGTTCTACCTCACCACCCCGATCTACTACGTCAACGCGCGCCCACACATCGGCCACGCGTACACGACCATCGCGGCCGACGTCATCGCGCGCCGCCAGCGCACGCTCCTCGGAGACTCGAACGTCTGGTTCCTCACCGGGACCGACGAACATGGCCAGAAGGTGCAGCGCTCTGCCCAGGCCGCCGGAATCACCCCCCAGCAGTTCACTGACGAGGTCTCCGAGCAGTTTCGCTCCCTCTGGCAGCGCATGGGCATCACCAACAACGACTACATTCGCACCACCGAACCCCGCCACAAGCTGGGTGTCCAGAAGCTCTTCAACGAGCTCTACCAGCGCGGACACATCTACCTCGACACCTACACCGGTCAGTACTCCGTCGGCGAGGAGATGTTCATCGACGGCCCCCCGGGAACCATTGGCCCCGATGGCAAGCCCACAGAGACCGTCACCGAAGAGAACTTCTACTTCCGCCTCTCCGCCTTCCAATCCGAGCTCATCGACAGAATCGAAGCGGACGAAGACGACCCGAAAGCCTTCCGCATCGAGCCCGAAGCACGACGCAACGAAGTCCTGAGCTTCCTTCGCGGCGACATCAGCAACAGCTCCGAGACGAAACTCTCCGCCAAAGGCACCCCCTACCTCCCGGGAGCTCTCAAAGACCTCTCGATCTCCCGCAGCTCTTTCGACTGGGGCATCCCCGTCCCCGAACCAGCAGCCAGCACCACCCAGAAGAAGCACGTCATCTACGTTTGGCTCGACGCCTTGGCCAACTACATGACCGCCGTAGGCTACGGCAGCGACGACCCCGCACAGCAGGCGCAATATAAAAAGTTCTGGCCCGCCGACATCCATCTTGTCGGCAAGGAAATCATCCGCTTCCACTGCGTCTACTGGCCCGCCTTCCTCCTCGCCGCCGGGCTTCCAGCTCCTAAGAAAGTGCAGGCCCACGGCTGGCTCCTCTTCGAAGAGTCGAAGATGTCCAAGTCACGCGGCAACATCGTCCGCACCGAAACCATCCTCGACGCCTTCGGCAGCCTCAAGCTCAAACCAATCGACCTGCCCGGCGCTCCACTCGGGGACGAATACTGGAAACACGAGCAGGACCTCTTCGCCTCCGACGTCCTTCGCTATTTCCTCCTGCGCGAGATCCCCTTCGGCCAGGACGGCTCTTTCTCCTTCGACGCCCTCGTCCAGCGCTACAACTCCGACCTCGCCAACGGCTACGGCAACCTCGTCAGTCGTACATTGTCGATGATCAACAAATACTTCGACGGTTATGTAAATCCCTCAGGGGAGAAGGTCAGCAAACATCCCTTTGCTCCTGCCGTCGCTCTCATTGACCACTGCTCCAACAACTCTGATCCATCCAATTTGACGAGATATATCACCGGCATCTCCGGTGTCATCGCGGTAGTCGATAAATTCATCTCCGACAAAGCTCCGTGGAAGGTCGCCGCAGATCCAGACCAGGATGCTCAGCTCGACCTCGAAGAAATTCTCTATACCGCAGCCGAATCGATTCGCATTATCACGGCTCTGCTTCACCCCATTCTTCCGTACAGCACCGCCAAAGTATGGGAACAGCTCGGCCTGGGCAATATCGAAGCTTCCATAAAAGCCGGCGAGCTATCCAACCTCCAATGGGGAGGTCTGCAAAAAGGCATTCGATTGGCAGAACTCTCTCCCATCTTCCCCCGCGCACCAAAGGAACTTATTCAGCTCATGACCGACGCCGAAAACACTCCCACCCCTCCCACTCCATCCAAACTCGTCGACGAGAAGACCAACCACACCACCGCCGCGCCTGCTGAGTCCACCCATCCCGGCGCAGCGCCGCGCACCAGCGTCCTCCCCGCTGACAACCCCGGCACACAGGTCGGAGCCTCTTCCGCCCCGGTTCCTGAACTCGCCAAGCCTCCCGCCCCCCAGGCCGAAGCCCCAGCCTCCGGCGTCTTCTCCGCCGAGGCCGCCGCTGGAACCCCTCAGATCGCCATCGACGACTTCGTCAAGATCGACCTCCGCGTCGCCAAAATTCTCGTAGCCGAGCGCATCCCCAAGGCCGACAAGCTACTCCGCCTCGAGGTCGACCTCGGAACAGAAAAGCGTCAGATTCTCTCCGGCATCGCGGAGTGGTATACCCCCGAAGAACTTATTGGCCGCCGCATCGTCGTCATCGCCAATCTCGCTCCCCGCAAGATGCGCGGTCTTGAGTCCCACGGCATGCTCCTCGCCGCCTCACATGGCGAAAACGGCAAGCCCATCCTCGCCACCTTCGCCGAAGGCGACGACATCGCCCCAGGCTCCCGTCTCAAATAATCTTCTTACGCAAAGAGTTTCTTCTCTGCGTTCTCAATCTCCAATAAGCGAGCCTTCGTCTCCAGGCCTCCGGCGAATCCAGTCAGTTTGCCGGAGGCCCCGATCACTCGATGACAAGGCACCACAATGGAGATGGGATTCCTTCCATTCGCCGCACCTACCGCACGGCTCGCCGTCGGATTGCCGAGCTTTTTCGCAAGCTCTCCATAGCTCCGCGTTTCCCCAAACGGAATCGCCAGCAACGCCTCCCACACATCCCGCTGAAACCGCGTGCCTCGCATGTCCAGCGGCAGAGAGAACGACTTCCGCTCCCCAGCAAAATACTCGCGCAGTTGCCTCTCTGTCTCTACCAACACCTTGTGTTTGCTGTCCTCCGCCATCTCGCTCAGCGGAACACGCCGCGGCTTATCGTTCTCCCAAAGAATCGCAACCAGCCCTTTGTCGCTCGCAACCATCTTCAGTTTGCCTACAGGCGAATCAATGATCTTGCAAGCAAGGCTCATACTCTCTCCTCATTGTTCTAAGCCATACGGTTAGTTAAACAGAAGCAGCATCTGCCGCCCAGAGATGCTGCGCCGCGTATGCACGCCACGGCCGCCATGCCTCCGCGCGGCTGACAAGCTGCTTCGGTGTAGCCGTCTCTCCAAACACCTTCTCCGCGCCTCGCAGCAGACCGATGTCCGATCCCGGAAACGCATCCACCTCACGAATCGCACGCAGCGCAATGTACTGTGCCGTCCATTCGCCGATCCCGGGTATGGCGCGGAGACGCGCAATCGCATCGTCGATCGTTCCCAACGGTCGAAACAGCTCCGGATCCTCCGCCACCGCACACGCTACAGCCCTCAGCGTCTTCAATCGTGCCCCCGGCATTCCCAATCCAATCGCTGCCGCCCCGGCAAGCCGACCCGCAGATGGAAATGTATGTGTCAAACCAGCATGTGCGACAAAGTCCTTCGGCAGCGGCTCCCCATGCAACATAACCAGTTGCCCCGCCAGGCGTCGTGCAGCCGCAACACTGATCTGCTGGCCAAGTACAGCTCGCACTGCAAGCTCAAAACCGTCCCAACCTCCCGGAGCACGCAATCCTGGCCTCTGCGCCACCCACGGTGCAAGATCGTTGTCCACAGACAAGTGATCGTCGATCGTCTCAATATCGGCTCCAAGATCGAACAGACGTCGCACCCGATTCACAATCGCAGGGAACGCCTGCACTCTTGGAAAATGAATCGTTACGCACAAACTCTCGCGGCGTGGCAGATGGCCCACCTCGATAACGCCAACCTCGCCGCCCACCTCAACCGTTCGCCTGTATCTTCCGTCCTCCACAGCCTCCACTCCCGGAATCGCTCGCGCCGCCAGAAAGCTCAGCATTGACTCCCAGTCGTATGGCGGCCGATAACGCACCCGAAGAAGCGTTCCGGATGTTGCATCCGCTCGATCCGGTACCAATCTCCGCCTTAAAGATCGCGGTGGCCGATCGAACAGTTCCTTGAAGACCTCGTTGAATCGCCTCAGGCTGCTAAACCCCGCCGCCGAAGCCACCTCCGTCATCGACAAATCCGTGTCATGGATCAACTGCTTCGCAAACAGCACCCGCCTCGTCTGCGCTACAGCAATCGGCGAAGCTCCCAGATGTTGCAGAAACAACCTGCGCAACTGACGCTCGCCAACGCCTAACCTCTCTGCCAGTGCATCTACGCTGTTTCCATCACCATCCAGAGCTCCATCTCCAATCAAAGCCAGTGCGTGTGAGACGGTGTTTGATGTTCCACGCCATGATGCAAACTCTGGAGCGGTCTCCGGCCTGCAACGCAAACACGGACGATAACCCGCCTCCTGCGCTGCCGCAGCCGATCCATAAAAAGTGCAATTTTCATATTTTGCTGTGCGGGCTGGGCAGATTGGTCGACAGTAGATTCTCGTGGATTTGACGCCAACGTAAATCAACCCATCGAAACGAGCATCTCTGCTTTGCAATGCCCGGTAGCACGTTGCTTTATCCGGCAGTTCCATGGACGAAGTCTCTCACGCAGTGCCATAAAAAACTCGCGATTTTCGGACATCGTCATTTTTCCACAAAACCCGCTCCACAACTACCGCAAGACTGCCTTCAATAACCCCGGAAACCGCGCATCCAGATCCTCTCGCCTCAGAGTATTCAACAGCGTCTTCCCTTCTTTCCGCGTTGAGACGACACCTGATTCCCGCAGCACCCGGAAATGATGCGACAGCGAAGACTTTGGCCTGTCCACCTCAAACACCCCACAAGGCTGCTCCCCCTTCGCCGCAAGCTGACGCGCAATCCCAAGCCGCACGTCATCGCTCAGCGCGTACAGCACCGCAGTCAGTTGTAACTCTCTCTTCGTAGGCTCCTTCGGCAAAAAAACCGGCACTTTTCCTCACTCTCGCATTTGACAAAGCCGCGCGGCTTCATTCATAGTTCGACTGTACCACAGTTCGAATTTATTCGAACTGTTTAGCAAAGGAGAACCCCGACAGATGAAAGCATGGCAGCTCCAGGCCTTCGGCCGCGAAAACCTCTCCCTCAACGACGTTCCCCAGCCCACGCCCGGCCCTGGTGAAGCCCTCGTCCGCATCTCTTCCGTCTCGCTCAATTACCGCGACAAGCTCCTCTACGACGGAACCTATAACCCCCACCTCCAGTTCCCCATCACCCAGGTCGCCGACGCCGTCGGTGAAGTCGTCGCCCTGGGCCCCAACGTTACGCGCCTCAAGGTCGGCGACCGCGTACTCACCAGCTACTGCACCCGCTGGATCGATGGCGCACCCACCACCAAGGAATCCCTCTATACCCTCGGCAATACCATCCCGGGCGCCCTCGCCGAGTACCTGGTACTCACCGAAGATGCCCTCGCCATCGCGCCCGCCTACCTCACCAACGACGAAGCCGCAGCGCTTCCCTGCGCCGGTCTCACCGCCTGGTACTCCCTCGTAGACCAAGGCCACCTCGCTGCCGGACAAACCGTCCTCGTCCAAGGCACCGGCGGCGTCTCCCTCTTCGGCCTCCAGATCGCGCACGCCCTCGGAGCCACCGTCATCGCGACCTCATCCAGCGACGAAAAGCTCCAGCGTGCAAAGTCACTCGGCGCCAACCATACCATCAACTACAAAACCCACCCCGAGTGGCAGGACGAGGTCCTCGCCCTTACCAACAAGCAAGGCGTCGATCACATCCTCGAAGTAGTTGGCGGCCCTAACCTCGCCCGGTCCATCAAAGCCGTCCGCCCCGAGGGTCAGATCTCCATCATCGGCATCATCGAAGGCTTCGACGCCACCATCCCACTCTTCGGCGTCATTCAGAAACAGGCCATCATTCGCGGCATCTCCGTCGGCCCCCTCCGAGCCCTCGAACGCATGCTTAAGAAATTCGAAGAAGTAAAACTCCACCCCGTCATCGACACCGTCTACGCTTTCAACGACGCGCGCGCCGCTTACGACCACCTCGAACGCGGAGCCTTCGGCAAGATCGTCATCCGCGTCCGCGACTAGGCCGCTTCGCATGGGACAGGCTACTGCTTCGTGATACTCAAATTCCTGAAGTATCCCTCGGTATCCTGTCCCATCCACAACGCTACCGCGCCTTCTACATCACCCAGCTTCAGATCATGAACAACCAGGCATGGATTCGTCGCGTGATTCACATACAACGACGCATCCGTGCCATGAACCACAATCCGCATGTGCGTCCACTTTCCCGTCTCCATGTCCGCCCATGACTCGTATACGCCCGGGCTCTCCTTACGCAGCCGATCCCACGGCCACTCCGGATCCGACGAGTACTGCGTCGTATGGTTCCGTCTCAACTGATCGTCCGCATGCGAGTTCGTCGGACGTAGATAGATAATCTCGAACCGTGAATCCTGCTGCACGCGAAACGCAACGCCGATAAATCCCCGTGCATCGTCCGGCGCGCCCTTCGCCGGAGCGCCCGCGACTTCGACGTCAATCGCGCCATTTCTGAACCGGATCCCGTCCAGAATCACCAACGGCCCACCAGTCGCGTATCCAGCATCCTTCGGCGTCTTCGGGTTCAGCTTCAGAGCAGGCGAGCCGTCATGAGTCGTCACCTCTGCCGTAGCGCTCTTCAACTTCGCCTTTGCCAGCGTCGCCAGTGGAATCTGCTGCGCCCCTGCCACATCTGCAGCAAAAAAAATAAGACAAGCTACCGCATGCATCCCTCGAAAAACTCGCATACACCTCCAGAAGAAAGGACCTTCCGCTCGTTTGACTCTTCAGTCAACGGCGCGTCAGATCCTTTCCACAGGAACCCTAGAAGGATTGTGACGAACCGTGCCGTTAACCCTCAGCGCGGCTGATCGCAATCACAAAATAATTCGCCGTCGTCGTCCCCACATTCGTCAGCCCATGCATCACGTTTGACGCATTGAACACCACTCCACCGGGCCCTACGCGGCTCTTCGTCCCATTGCTGTCCACCTCAAGCTGACCTTCGCGAATGAAGATGAACTCAGAATGCCGGTGCTTATGCGGAGGATGCGGCATCTTTCCCGCAGCCAGCGTTGTCTCATGGACCTCTACCGGTTCGCCCGTGGCCAAAACCCCCTGCACTACCGCCCGACTCGCACCGCCATTCTCGTTCGGCTTCACCGGCAGCGACTCAAACGTCCATGTCTTCGATTCCGCGAGCACATCATTCGTACGAGCCTGCGCCCCTGCCTCCGACGCCACACTCCCTACGGCCGCCAGGGCCGAAAGGGCTACACAAAGTTCACGACGGTTCAGATTTTTCATGCCCGCCATCCTATCCCAGCGGTCCTACCTCTCGCTTCACAAACTTCTATCGCCCGCCGGCTCGTATGAAGCATAGGCAGCCCCGCGCTGTTGCGGTTGTCGTTGCCGAGGTAGAGCGGGGCTCCAGAGAAGTGCTCAAAACTCTGTTTTTGCTTAAGGGCACGGCTTCAGCCGTGCCGCAACTGCCCGGTCATGAATGCGGCTTTAGCCGCTGCGGTCACGCTCTTCGCTCGAGAGGGGCCACTCTCTCACCATCATTTTCCACAGCCCGGGACACCCAAAATCCTGTCAAGCCCCAATCTACCCCAACCCAAACAAACCAAAGCACATCCACGTTGCCGATTAATTCCCCTCCATTCGCTAAACTAGATACAGAGATCAAGAATAAGAGACGAAAACGCCCAAATCACGAAAATTCAATACTTTGCAAAGCATTCAACACTGAAGTCCAGACCTAAGCCCCATCAATCGAAGACTTTGCACGAAATCAGGGGAGGGGACCATCAGCATGCTCGTAGACTCGCACGCACATCTCGACTTCTATACCGAGCGCCCCGCCGACCGTGACGAGGTCCTCGCGCGCGCCTGGGATGCAGGCGTCAAGAACATCCTCGCCATAGGCATCGGCGAAGGCCCCGACACCATGCATCAGGCCCTCGACCTTGCGAAGTCCCTCCCACGCACTCCCGGCACCCCCCGCGTCTTCGCCACCGCCGGCATCCACCCCCAGGAGGCCGCCCAGGCTACTGAAGACGCCTTGAAAAAAGTCGCCGCCCTGGCCGCCGACCCGCTCTGCATCGCCATCGGCGAGATCGGTCTCGACTACTACCACGTCGAGAACCCCGATATTTCCACGCAGCAGCTAGCCTTCACCGCCCAGATGTACATCGCCGCCACTGCGAAGAAGCCCATCATCATCCACTGCCGCACCTCCGAGTTGGCCACCCCCCAGGCCAAACAGAAGTTCGGCCCCGCCGACGCCTGGGCCGATACCCTCACCCTCATCACCCAGCACTTCCAGCCCAGCGGCCTCCCCGGCATCATGCACTGCTTCTCCGGCAACGTCGAAGACGCGCGCCGTTCGCTCGACCTCGGCTTCTACCTCTCCTTCGCCGGCAACCTCACCTACCCCAAGGCCCAGCAGATCCGCGAAGCCGCCGCCTTCGCCCCTGCGGACCGGATCCTCATCGAGACCGACGCCCCCTTCCTCGCGCCCATCCCTCTCCGCGGCCAGCGTAACGAGCCTGCCTATGTCGCTCACACTGCTGCTGCCCTCGCCGAGCTCCGCGGCATCTCACCAGAAGAGCTCGCCGCGATCACCGCGGAAAACTTCCACCGTCTCTTCCCCACAACGCGCCCGGCCTCCGAAGCCTGACATAATAGAACCCGATAATTTTCGAGAAGGATTAAGCACCCATGGCATCCGATAACAGCTTCGACGTCGTAAGCAAGGTAGAGATTCAGGAAGTAAAGAACGCCATCGATCAGGCGACCAAAGAGGTCCACGCCCGCTTCGACCTCAAGGACTCCAAGTCCTCCATCGAGCTTCAGGGACAGGACACCATCCAGCTAGCCTCGCAGGACGAATACAAACTCAAGTCCGTCATCGAGATCCTCTCGCAGAAGCTCGTCAAGCGCGGCGTCTCCCTCAAAAACCTCGACTACGAGAAGATCGAGCCCGCCGCCGGCTCCTCCGTCCGCCAGAAGATCAAGCTTGTCCAGGGCATCCCGTCCGAGAAAGCGAAACAGATCGTCGCCCTCATCAAGGACTCCAAGAAGAAAGCTCAGGCTAGCATTCAGGGCGACACTGTCCGCGTCGTCAGCAAAGACCGTGACGTCCTGCAGGAGATCATGGGCATGCTCCGGGGCAAGGACCTCGGCGTCGAACTTCAATTCACCAACTATCGCTCCAACTAACGTTCTCCGGCTCGAAAATCTTGTGCGATCTTCGAGCCGGAACCCGTTTGTGATGAACATGCTGTTACTCTGAAACCAGAGTGAGCACCCTCTCCATCGCGACCGCTGCCGAGGTCTTTGACCTCCTCCGCGACGACCTCGCCGCCATCGAGCAGGAGTTCTCGAAGCAGTCCGCTTCGAACGTCGCCGTTATCACAGACATCGCACAGTACCTCATCGCAGGCGGCGGTAAGCGAATCCGCCCGTTGTTGCTCCTCCTCGCCGCCAAGGCGCTCGGTAACGCGAACCACAGCCGCATCCGCCTAGGCGCCGTCGTCGAGATGCTCCACACCGCAACCCTCGTCCACGACGACATCATCGACGAGGCCGACACCCGCCGCGGCCGCCCCTCCTCCAACACCACCTGGGGCAACTCAAAGTGCGTCCTCGCCGGCGACTGGCTCTATATGCAGGCCTTCTCCGCCGCGCTAGAAGAACGCAACTTCCACGTCCTCGACCTCCTCATCTCGCTCACCCAGCAGATGGTCGAAGGCGAGCTCCTCCAGATCGAGAAGCTTGGCCACCTCATCAACGAGGAAGAGTACTTCGACCTCATCTATCGCAAGACCGCCTGCCTCTTCAAAGTCTCCATGCAGCTCGGCGCTGCCATCACGCCACACGATCACGGCGACGCTAAAGTAGTCGAATCGCAGCTCGGCGAGTACGGCCGCAACCTCGGCCTCGCCTTCCAGATCGTCGACGACGTCCTCGACCTCACCGCGACTGAAGACGTCCTCGGCAAGCCCGTCGCCTCAGACCTGCGTGAGGGCAAGGCAACGCTCGCGGTCATCCACGCCCTCGAGCGCGGCACCGGAGCCGACCGCGAAGCCATCCGCACCGTCCTCAACGATCGCAGCTTCGCCCAGGTCTCGCACCCACAGATCCTCGAGATCCTCCACCGGCACGGCTCCATCGAGTACGCGATGGACACTGCTTGCGCCTACGCTGAGGCCGCCCGACAATCTGTAGCCGACCTACCCCCCACCGAGGCCAAGCGAGCCCTCCTATGGGTACCCGGCTTCGTCACGACCCGCGACCGCTAAAAAGCGTCTCTGACCGCGTGACAAGGTTCACCCTCAACTACTCCTCATCCTCGCCCTGTTCCAAACCAAACTCATCGTCCTCATCAACGTCAGCCTCGATCTTAAGGTCCTGGGCCTTCATCGATCCACCAGCACGCTCAATAAGAACCTGAATCCGCCCTTCGGCTTCGTTCAGCTCCTTCTTGCACGACTCCGAGAGATGCATTCCCTGCTCAAAAAGACGCACTGCTTCGTCGAGCGGAAGTTCCCCCTGCTCCAGTCGTTCGACCACAGCCTCAAGCTCACTCAGCCTCTGCTCGAAGTCCGCCATTACACGCTCCCACTTTCCGTCAGGCCGAGAACCTGAGCTGCGGCAATGTACTTGCCGAACGGCGCGCTGACCTGCACGCCCTGCACCATCGGACGCGCCTCGGCGAGCATCTCCTGCGCAATGCGCACGCCCTCGGCACGCGCTGCCTCGGGCGATGAGGTCTTCGCCATTCGCGCCATAATCTCGTCCGGCATGCTCACGCGTAAGTCGTTCTTCATGAACTCCGCGTTGCGCAGGCTGGTCAGCGGCCAGATGCCCGCGATGACCGGAATACGGAAGCTCTCAATCCTGCGCAGAAACTCCTCCAGCACGCGCAGGTCGAAGACTGGCTGAGTAATCGCAAACTCTGCGCCCGCCTCAACCTTGTAGGCGAAGCGACGAACCTCTTGGTCGATGTCCGGAACTCCAGGGTTCGCAGCCACCGATATCGTGAAGCCCGTCGACTCGCCGATAGAATTCTTGCCGATATCGAGTCCGCAGTTTAGATTGCGCACGATGTTCACCAGGCCAATCGCATCCACATCGAACACTGCCGTCGCATCCGGATAGTTCCCCAGCTTCGGAGGATCGCCCGTGAGACATAGAATATTCTTCAGCCCGATGGACGAGGCTCCCAGCAGATCGCTCTGAATGCTCAACACATTCCTGTCACGACAGGTGTAATGCAGAATCGTCTCAATGCCTACATGCTGTTGAATTTGAACGCAGAGACTCTGCGCACTCATCCGGGCGCTGGCCCGCGGTGAGTCCGGAATGTTGATCGCGTCAACGCCCAGCCTGTGCAGCTCCGCTGCGCCTTCGATCTCCTTCGTGCAGTTGATCCCCTTCGGCGGAACGATCTCCACCATCGAGACAAACTCGCCTGCCGCCACCATCGAACCAATCTTCGATCGCTGTGCCAGCGGCGGAGGCGTGATCTTGGGAGTCGCGGACGACGACTCCGTTCGCCGCTCCATCACCTGCGCTCCCGCATCCATCGCATCCATGGCACGCAGGGCGCTGCGCATCGCCCTCGTGTAGCTTGGAGTCGTTCCACAGCAGCCGCCGACCAGCGACGCGCCGGCCTTCACCAGCTTGCGCGTAAAGCTCGCCATGTACTCCGGCGAAGTCAGGTAGATCGTTCTTCCCTCAACAGCACGCGGAATTCCAGCGTTCGGCATGGCAACCAGCGGCAGCGTCGTTACAGGACGCATCCGCTCAATCACGCTCAGAACCGTTGCAGGCCCAGCACTGCAATTGCATCCAATCGCATCCGCCCCAGTAGCGGACAACCGCTTTGCTGCCGCCTCGGCAGATGTTCCATCAAGGCAGTTCCCTTCTTCATCCACAGTCATCATGACGATGACCGGAATCTCCGGCGCCACGGCCTTCGCTGCAGCAACAGCCTGCTCCGCCTCTACCACTGAGGTCATCGTCTCGATACTCAGCAGATCGACTCCCACACCAGGGCCGCCTTCTACCAGCGCCTTAATCTGTTCCGCAAACGCCGCTCGTGCCTCATCGAGCCCGACCTTTCCCAGCGGCTCCAGACGAACCCCAAGTGGCCCCATGGCGCCAGCCACAAAAGCCACCGTGGCCTGTTTATCCAGAATCTGGTTGGCGGCCTGGCGTGCCAGCCGCGCACCCGCCAAATTGATCTCCCGGATCTTGTCCCCAAGCCCGAAGTGCTCCAAACGAAAGGCGTTCGCACCAAAGGTGTTCGTCTCAATCACCTCGGCACCAGCCTGCAAATACTCCGCATGGACCTCGCGCACCATGTCAGGTTGCGACAGGTTCAGTTCGTCATAACAGCGATTGATAAAGACGCCTCGGGTGTACAACATGGTGCCCATTGCCCCATCGCACAACACCGGTGTGCCTTCAAAGAGCCTTCTCACCTCGGCATAACTTTTGCCTGCGCTATCCACAACTTCGGTCATTCTTGTCTCCGGCCTAGTCAAACTATCTTAAGTCACCGCACAACAACGTACCAAATCTGCCTGCTAACTCTGCCCCGCACAAGCCTTTTGTTGGCTTCGCTTTGTTATACTTGAGGCTTAGAGTCGTGGCCCTATCTCCACGCCCTCAGCGCAGTTCCGGAGTTTGTCACCGTTGAAGAATCGTTTCCTTTCCCAGTCGTTCTGCGCCCAGTTCTTCTGCGGCCTGCTCATTGCTGTCGCTACTCTCGGCATCGCTTCCTGCGGTACGCGCTATTACAAGTTCCCTGAGTACACCTTCGCGAACCGTCCGATACCCCCCAGCAAGCTCGATACACGCGTGCTTGTCTCGCTCACCATCAACGGTACGCAAGGCAGCCTGCAGATTCTCGACGCCAAGCGCGACATTCGCAGCAATATCTTCGACCCCAACACGTCCTTCCATATCGCGGGCTTCGCCTCCGGCTTTCCGAGCGCAATCTTCAACTTCCCCGAGCAGATCACGGGCTTCGTCTACTCCAACAGTGACGGCAGCCTGACGAGGATCGACTATGGTAAAGAAGCGGCTGCCGGCTCCGGTGGAACCCTTCCGTCACGCTCCGACTCCATTGCCGTCCCGCTCAACTTCAATCACGTTTATGCCGCAGCCTCCAACATCGGGCAGCTCATCGTGATCGACAACGTGCTTGGCCGCGCCTTCGCTCTCAACCTGCCCAACGTCTACAAAGTCGCAGTCAATCAGGGCGACACTGTCGTGCTCGCTATGGTGCGCAACTCCAACACCCTCTACCGCCTGGTGAAACTCAACTCGAACCAGCCTGCCGTGCCCGGAGCCACCGACTGCCAGCCCTTCAACCTCCCGGTCTACTGCGTAGTGCCGGTCCCGGACAGCACAACCAAGCCCAGCCTCGACCGTCCCGTCGGAGCCTACTTCTCCCTTGACGGCGCGACGGCCTACGTACTCAACTGCGGCCCTGAATGCGGTGGCAGTGTGTCGAGCCTCACCACGCTGCAGCAGGGTGCTCTTCGCATCGACAACTTCCCCACCTCCACCACATATACGTCCCCAGTGACCGGCAGTATCCCCGTACCGGGAGGCGCCACTACTGTGCTCGCCAACGGTTCAACGCTTTACATCGCCGGTCAACAACTGCTGTCCGACGGCCTCTTCACAGGCTTTCTCTCCACTCTTGACCTCGGTTCGAACACCATTACCGGCAAGTTCCCCATCTCCGACGGCTACCACACCAAGCTGCTCTTCGGCGACAACAACACCCTCTGGATCGGGTCACAGGGCTGTGCAACCGGCGAGCGTGCCAAGCTGAAGCAGAACTACAACTGCCTCACCCGCTTCGACCTCAGCGCAAACACCGGGATGATTGTCCCAAGCGTCAATCCAGCAGACCCCAACTCGCACGTTCCCTTTCCCAACGCCAATGAGAGCCAGTACTACTACGGCGATCTCACCGGCCTCTGCTGGGTTCAGAACAAGAACAAGATGTACACCGCATACGGCGGACAGGTTCACGCCTTCAACACCGCTGACGGCTCTGAGATTGATAACACTCAGCTCACCGTTCAGGGCACCGCTCTGGACGTCGCCTACATGGACGCCATCACCAACGCAGCAAATTAGGACCGGTTGCAGGTTGTCAGTCGCAAGTTCGTGTAGCAAACTGGCAACCTGCAACTTACACCTTCCCGATGCTGGACATTCTTGCCATCGCCGCGCATCGTGACGACGTCGAGCAGACCTGTGGCGGAACCTTACTCGCCATGCACGCTCGGGGCTGGCGTACCGGCATCCTCGATCTTACTCAAGGCGAGTCCGGAACCCGCGGCACAGCCGACGAGCGACGCGCCGAAGCCGAAGCAGCCGCGCGCATCCTCAAGGTCGAGCACCGCGAGGCCCTCGACCTTCCCGACGGCAATGTCGAAAATACCCAGCCCAACCGCTTGAAGATCGCCGCTGTTCTTCGCCGTCTGCGCCCCCGCGTTGTCATACTTCCTTACTGGCAGGGTCGTCATCCCGACCACTACACCACTGCCATCCTCGGTTACGAAGCCTGTTTCATCAGCGGTCTCAGCAAGCTTGAGATTCCCGGCTCCACAGACTCGCCCCACCGCCCTTACAAGATCCTCTACGCCTCGCTCTACGCCGACGTCCGGCCATCCTTCGTCGTCGACATCACGCCATACATCGAGCAGCGTTTCCAATCCCTGCTCGCCTATCGCTCTCAATACGGAAATCAACCCACCGGCGTCGGTCTCTTTGTTCCGGAAGACGACATTCGCGAGCGCACCTTCTCCACCGCCCGCCACTATGGCCTGCTCGCCGGCGTTCGTTATGCTGAGCCATTCGTCCAGAAGGAAGTCGGTCTGGTAGATGACCTGATGCTGCTGCCCGTCCAGTCCATCTAGTGCTTCTGAAAATAGCCTTACGTCCAGCGATCTAGGTGAATAGATCAGGGCCGGGGCGCCAGGCACCATCGGCGGTTCCATAAGGGCTGACGACCACGACGGTGTACCCGTCCGGATCACGCATCCAGCACTCCCAATGGTTTGGGCCACCTTCGCCGTCAGGAGGATTGCGATGGCGGGGCAGCACGATCTCGACACCCATTTCGGCAACTCGCCGCATCACCGCATCGAAGTCATCCACCTCGAACCAGAGCAGCACACCATTGCCGTAAGGCCTGTCGGCGGGATTGCCGATGGGACCGTGATGATGCTCGACCTCAAAGCTGTGCAATTGCAGGATGAGCTGGCCATCCTTCACCAGTTGCTCATAGTGCCTGCCGCCGTGAGCTCCGCGGCAGCCCAGCAGATGCTGATACCACCGGCTGCTGGCTTCGACATCCGTGACACAGATGAGAGGCTGGGGGCGCATGGCTTTACCCTAGCAGAACTCCTGGCTTTGCCTGCATACGCGGCTGCCTAAAACCAGAGCAGTTTAGGCCACCCCAACCTCGTGCTCTGCCCGACGCCCGCCCAGATACCCGAACAATGCAATGTAGATATAGCAGACTGCTGGAATCACAAACGCATGCTGCACACCAATTAAATCCGCCAAATGGCCTTCGGCAAGCGGAATCAGCGCACCGCCCACAATCGCCGCCACCATCAGGCTCGACCCCTTCGAAGTCAGCGGCCCCAATCCTGTCAGTCCGACGGTAAAGATGCTCGGGAACATGACGGAGTTGAACAGCCCGACGGCAATAATCGCCCACATCGCCGTGTGTCCATGCGTGATGATCGATGTCACGACAAGCCCGCATGCAATCACCGCCGCCGTCCCCAGCACTACGCTCGTTCGGAACTTCGTCAGCAGCCACGATCCGATAAACCGCCCCACCATCGCTCCGCCCCAGTACAGCGACACGTACTTCGCCGCCGTCTTCTCTGAAAACGCCGCAATATCCGGAAGCCCGAAGTAGTTCACCAGGAAGCTCCCGATCGAAACCTCCGCCCCAACGTACACGAAGATCGCCAAAGCTCCGGCAAGCAGCACCGGATGCTTCCAGATGCTGTCTCCTGTTGCCGTCGAATCCAGCTCACCCGGCCGGATGTCCTTCGTAAAGTCCATCGTCGGCATCTTCAGCACGGCAAATGAAATCGCCAGCAACACCAGAGTTAGTCCGATCCCAACATAGGGCAGCCGCACACTCGACGCCTGTTCCATCCTGTACTGCTGCAGCGCTGCCGCCGAAAACGACTGCAGCTTATCCTGCGCAATCTGCGTCGAGCTCAGAATCAGGGCGCTCCCAAAGAACGGAGCCAGAAACGTTCCCAGCGAGTTGAACGCCTGTGACAAATTCAACCGCGCCGACGAGGTCTCCGGTGGCCCAAGGTTCGCTACATAAGGATTCGCCGCCACCTGCAGCGTCGTAATTCCCGCCGCCAGAATCACCAGCGCCGAAAGAAACACTCCGAACGATGCCATCGTCGAAGCCGGCAGAAACAGGAAAGCGCCAGCCGCCATCACCAGCAGCCCGATTACCATCGTGCCCTTATAGCCGCGCAATTCCACCAGCTTGCCCGCCGGCAACGCAAAGATGAAGTACGACGAGAAGAAGCAGAACTGCACCAGCATAGCCTGCGCATAGTTCAGGTCGAAGATGGCCTTCAGGTGGGGGATCAGAATGTCATTCAGACAAGTCAGAAACCCCCACATGAAAAACAGCATCGTCGCGATGCTCATCGCCCGAATGTCTGTCTTCTGCGTTCCGTAACCTGTACTCGTGGTGGTGCTAACGCTCATTGCCATATCTCAAGGCCTCTTTAGACAAACGTTTCGACAAGGGTTCGATCTTTTCAATATCCGCACCCATCCTATATGGATCAAGGGTAAAAACGGCAACTGCTGCCAAATCCGTCGCTCGATTCGTCAACCGTCGATTGTGGCGAGATTTCCCTGGTGCCCACGTCCATACTGCCTCGGCGAACACCCCATCACTCTTCTGAACGCTGTACTGAACGCGCTCTCCGACTCATACCCGAGCGACCTCGCAATCACCGACACGGAGTCGTCCGCATTCACCAGCCTCTCCCCCGCCTTCAGCATCCTCCAGCGAGTCAGATACTCCATCGGCGAAGACCCCACTGTCCTCTTGAACTTCAGCGCAAACGTCGACCGCGACATCCCCACACGCTGCGCCAGCTCCTCCAGCGTCCACCCATGCGCCGGATCGTCATGCATGCATCGGATCGCCCCGCTCATCTGCTTGTCCGCCAGCGCAAACAGCCACCCCACTCCGCCCCTCTCTCCCTCCGCCAGATGCAGCCGCAGCGCCTGCACCAGCATCATCTGCGCCAGATGCTGCGCCACCAGCAAGCCACCCGGCTGCTGATCTCGCAACTCATGCATCAGGCGTTCCAGCGACCAGCGCAGCCCCTCCTTATCCGACTCTTTGCTGATATGCACAATCGGTGGAAGCAATCCCGACAGGATTCCGGGATCGCTCCCTCCAAACGAAAAGA
>Ga0163162_10002519_pt1 | contig 17321 bp, 9 predicted proteins | sample S55metaG_FD_115310 | JGI IMG/M metagenome (GOLD analysis project Ga0163162, IMG submission 115310) | Switchgrass rhizosphere microbial communities from Kellogg Biological Station, Michigan, USA - S5-5 metaG | ecosystem: Host-associated > Plants > Roots > Rhizosphere > Soil | place: USA: Michigan...
ATTATAAAAAAAACGAGGACAGAGGATCGAATGAATTTCATCTTAGTGTGGTTTTGGAATGTCATTAAAATTGAGGTTGCCATACCATAAATTACTTATTGCCTTGCTGGTTCAAGGAAGAGACTTCGATCCATTATGCTAAAAGGTTTTGCTTCGAGCGGGCCTACCCTGCCCAACCCTCTCTATCCAAGCTCCTGAAATGAATAGCCTCGGCCAGATGTTCCAGTTTAATTTCTTCACTTCCGGCAAGGTCGGCGATGGTACGTGATACTTTGAGGATGCGGTCGTACGCCCTTGCCGAGAGGCCAAGCTTTTCCATTGCTTTTTTAAGCAGGGTTTGGCCGGCGGCATTTATCTTACATAAATCACGCACCATTTGAGGGCTCATCTGGGCATTGGCGTGCAGGTCGGGCCTATTGCCGAAACGTTCCACCTGAATTTCTCTTGCTTTGATCACTCTATCGCGGATAAGCTCGCTTTTTTCGGCCGGTCTATCGGAAGATAGCTCACTGAAATTAACCGGCGTTACTTCTACATGCAGGTCAATCCTGTCCAACAGCGGACCGGAAATTTTGCTCAAATATTTTTGCACCATGCCCGGCGGACAGATACATTCCTTTTCCGGGTGGTTATAATAACCACAAGGGCAAGGGTTCATACTCGCCACCAACATAAAACTGCTGGGGTAATCAACCGTAAATTTGGCCCGGGATATGGTAACACGGCGCTCCTCGAGCGGCTGGCGCATTACTTCCAATGCGCTGCGCTTAAACTCGGGCAATTCATCTAAAAACAAAACGCCGTTATGTGCTAACGAGATCTCGCCGGGAGCAGGGTTGCTACCCCCTCCTACTAAAGCTACATCGCTGATGGTATGGTGAGGACTCCTGAACGGACGAATAGTTACCAGCGCATCCGCTGCGGCAAGTTTACCTGCAACTGAATGGATCTTGGTGGTTTCTAACGATTCATATAAGCTTAAAGGCGGCAAAATTGAAGGCAGTCTTCGCGCCAGCATGGTTTTACCGGCACCCGGCGGACCGATCAATATCACATTATGGCCGCCTGCCGCCGCTATTTCCAAAGCCCGCTTAATGTTTTCCTGGCCTTTTACCTCGCTGAAATCGCTATCGTAATTGCAGAGGCTGTCGTAAAACTCTTCGCGGGTATTTACTACTTCGGGCTTAAGCTCGGTGGTGCCGTTGAAAAAACCAACCACATCTTTAATGCTTTCAACACCGTAAACTTCCAGGTCGTTTACAATGGCGGCTTCGCGGGCATTTTGTTTGGGGAGAATAAAGCCTTTAAAGCCATCTTTTCGGGCCTGTATGGCAATGGGCAAAGCACCTTTTATCGGCTGTAAGCTCCCATCGAGGGAAAGCTCGCCCATGATGATAAATTTTTCAAGGGTTTCGGGCTCTATCTGCCCGGATGCTGCCAGTACACCGGTGGCGATGGTAAGGTCATAGGATGAACCTTCTTTTTTGATATCGGCGGGGGCCATATTAACCACTACCTGCTGGCGCGGCATCCTGAAACCACAGTTTTTCAATGCCGACTCTATCCTGAAATAACTTTCTTTTACAGCCACATCGGGCAGGCCCACAATGAAATATTTTGTGCCCGACGCAATATTCACCTCAACCGTTATGGTAATAGCTTGTATCCCATAAACCGCGCTTCCAAAAGTTTTAACCAACACAGTGATAAAAGTTTAATTGAAGCGAAAGATATAGAATTTTGATGAGGTGATAAAGCTGGGAATGCTACAAAACAAAAAAGCCCGCCGATACCGGCGGGCCTTCTTATAATCACATTGTTAATCTTATCTTAAAAATACCCCGGCTTCGCAAACAACCAATAGCATAGCGCAGGAAACTATTACACAAACCATCAGCATTATTGACGATGTGTTGGGATTGTGTTTGCTGATGCGCGCAAATGCAGCGTTAACCCTTTTAAAAGAACGGCTGTTTAGCAGCACAAAATAATTAAGCACAAACGCACCTGTGGCGCCCAGTAATATGATCAGGCCCGACATCGGGCTTAACTGAAACCAATCGGAGTTTAAAAACAGCTGTGCAACACTTACTAAAATGGCCAGCAAAATGATCATTAAAAAACTTGCTCCAAAAAGGGCGTTGGCTTTTGGCAATCCGCCGTGACCAAAGTTTTTAACATTCCACCTGTAAAACGTTACATAAATGGATTTGTAGGTTTCTGCTGCTTTCATAATGTTATGGTTTTAGGTAATTAATTCGGTGCGAAATAATATTACTTGCACAATATTGGTTTAAAAACGGAATTGACAAAATTTTATTGCGATTGTATTTGATTTTTATCGTATTTGTATTCATTTATTTGGTTGAATGCAGATATCGCAACAAATACAATAAAGCGAAATCAATAATTTTATTTTCAAAAGACAGGGAAACACCGTGGAGATTGCTTTAAAAAAATGTTTAAGCATCGGAAGAGGATAGGTGAGAAATTTTTACACAAATTTTTCCGAATTAATCGAATTACACGAATTTCAAATCGACACCAAAAAATTCGTGTAATTCGATTAATTGTGGCCGATTTGAAAATCAATTCGTGTAAAAAATTTTTATGCTCATTTATCCACGGGGCAAATCCTTTTAAAGGCGATTTCCCTACAGGAAGCACGGCTGCTTAGTAAAACAAATGTTACAATGTTAAAATATGTGTTAAAAAAGCCCTTTCCTGATGGGTATAGGGCAATATTAATGTTGATTCCTTGTTATAGGAGCAAATTATAGCATATACTGCTGCCGTGCGGGGTATTGTGTAGTGGTTAAGTAGAGGGTGGTTATTTATGCTTTAAACCTTTACTGTTGATATTTGTCTAACACGCGTTTGTCAACAAAAAAATTAACAAAATGCATAACATCTAAACCCTATAACTACCTCATGATTTAATTTCCAAACTTACCACGGCCCTACATCACCTATAACACAATTTACTTTTACCTTACACCGTCTGCACCTAAACCTGGATGAAAACAATTTTTCTTTCATTAATTCTGTTATGCCTATTTTCCTCTGTATCTTTTGCCCAAAACAGGGTTACCATTAAAGGCAAAGTCACCGACTCGCTGAATAACCAACCACTTGAATTAAGTACAGTCGCGATGGTCGATCTGAAAGATACCTCGCTTATTGCCTATACCCTGAGTAAAAAAACCGGGGATTTTGAATTGCAACGCCTCCCCGTCGATAAGCAGGTCCGGCTGGTTATTTCTTATGCCGGGTATAAAAGCTATATCCGTCATTTTAACTTTAAAAAAGGCGAAGTGATTGATCTGGGAAATATCGCCCTCAACAGCAAAATGCTTAACGAGGTTATTGTGCGGGCCGAACGAGTTCCTATCAGGATGAAAAAGGACACCATCGAGTTTGATGCTGCAGCCTTCAAAACCAGGCCAAATGCCGCCGTTGAGGAACTGCTTAAAAAGCTCCCCGGTGTACAGATAGATGGCGATGGAACGATCACCGTTAATGGGAAACAGGTAAGCAAGCTACTCATAGATGGCAAACAGTTTTTTGGCTCCGATCCCAAGATCGCTACCAAAAACCTTGATGCGGCTATTGTTGCACAGATTCAGGTGTATGACGACCGCGAAAATGATCCAGATCACCTCGTGAGCGAAACCCAGGTACAAAAGATCATCAACATCAAACTCAAAAAGGCCATTAAAAAAAGCATTTTTGGTAAGGTGTTTGGAGGTGCGGGCTCGCGCGACAGGTATGAGGCCGGTGGGTTGTTCAATATGTTCCGGGATACGCTACAGGTAAGCCTTATAGGGTTAAGCAATAACCTTAACCATACTGCTTTTTCGCGCGAGGACCTTAATGCTCAGGGCGGTTTTGATCGCAGTGGAGGCAACACCTCATTTAATGGTGGCCGAAACTGGGGTGGCGGCATAGAAAAGATCACTTCGGGAGGTTTTAACATCAACCAAAACTATGGCGAAAAATTAAAGCTCAACCTGCAGTACTTCTATACGCAGCGCAATAACGTAAATGAATCTGCTAATTTCCAACAGCAGTTTCTGAAGGATACTACGTTGTTAACCCGATCCACGAACAGCAGGATCGCTAACAGCTATGTACACACTTTAAGTGGTCTTGTGGAGTGGAAGCCCGATACCATCCGTAACCTGCGTTATAACCCGTCGTTAAGTTATAACTCCAATAGTAACACTTCTACATCGGCGGGGAGTACATCAAACAATTTCGATATGCCCGTAAACCAGTCGGTATCAAATTCATGGGGTAACGGCCATTCAACGCAGTTTAACCAAAGCTTTTATTTTCATAAGCGCTCCAAAAAGAGCAGTAAAGAGTCGTTCACTATATCGCATAACCTCAGCATTAGTCCTAACCATAACAACAATTTCAATAATAATGATGTGGTTAATTACCAGCGTCCTGAACTGTCCGACAGCCTGCACAGGTTATCTGCCCACACATCAAACAATGCTTCGGGCAATCTCGATTTCAGCTACAGGTTCCCGGTAACTAAAAAGCTTATTGTTGATATTACTACATCGGGCATATACAACAAAACCAGCGATCAGCTTTTTACCTACGACCGCAAAACCGGCTTTGATTCGCTGCTCACCAATCAAAGCTCTGATCTTAAACGCGATCAGTGGACGGAGAATATCAAACCGGGGATCACCTATCAGCTCAACAAACAAACTCAGATCATAGCCGGGCTTAATACCCAATGGCAACAGATCAATAACAACTTTGTAACCAGCAGGCTTACGCAGAATTATTTTTTCCTGCTGCCAACCATTCGTATTGAAGCTTACGGTATATCTCTTAATTACGAACGCCGGGTTAACCAACCGGGGATATCGAGCCTGCAGCCTATTACCATAGTTTATAGCCCGTTATATAGCTATACAGGTAACCCTAACCTGGTGCCCAGCATTAGTAATAATTACAGTTATAGCTTTTTTAAGTATTGGGACAACAGTCAATTTGGTGTTTACTCAAACGGCAGTGTGTACTCGCAAAAAAATATGGCCGTTACACAGCAAACTATCAGGTCGGACGGGGCGCAGACTAACACAACGGTTAACCGCGACGGCAGGCCAAACTATAATTTCTCGGTGGGGGCTTTTAAAAGGCTTAAAACTAACAAAGACTGGCAGCTTAATTCATCAACCAGTTTTTACGGTAATTATTACCAAAGCCTTAATCTGCTAAATGATGTGGAAGGCTGGCAAAACACCTTTTCATACGGGGTTCATGAAAACATAAACGCAAACTGGAAAGATAAGATAGAACTGTACACCGGTTTTGGTTTTAACCAGTCGAACACGAAATACCGTTATGACGATTTCAGGAACGTGAAGGTTGGTACCTACAACATCAGCAATAGCCTGATAGTAAGGTTCCCTAAAAAAATTGTTTGGGAAACCAAGCAGGATTTTAATTATAACGGCCAGGTGGCGGCAGGATTTAAAAAAGGCGTTAATGTAGTGAGTTCGTCGCTCGCCCTGCAAATGCTTAAAAAAGACCGCGGAGAATTGAAGTTTTCGGTGTATGACATCTTTAACCAAAACGTGAGCGTGTACCGTTACATTAATTCCAACTCGGTTAGCGACGTGCAAAACAATACATTGAAGCGATATTTTATGGTTACTTACAGTATTAAGTTTAATAAACTAATCACTAAATAAAAGCAGAAGCATTAGCATAAAACAAAGGGGCTGTATCAAAATTCAAAAAGTGCAGCCCCTGTTTTTTTACCAAGTTTTTCTGTAACTTTCTTTATCAAGGGATCGTCTTACTTACAATCAAAATGCCTATCATGATGAGTACCAGGACCTACCTTTTTTTAGCCATTGCTATCACATTAACATTTAGCCTGCCAGGCCGCGCTGAAGCGCAGGACATGCCCGGCAAACGCGACTCTATCAATTCGGTTGTATTAAATGAGAAACGTGTTATCCAGGTAATCCTGCCCGATGACTATAAAGCGGGTTCAACAACTAAATATGATGTATTGTACATCATTGACGACTGGAATATAAAGTTAGGGCGAGATATACAGCATTTTATTGTAGATGAGCACACCATGCCGCCAATGATAATTGTCGGGGTGTTGAATACCGACCGGAATAAGGATTTGTTGCCGACCCATAATAATGGGAATAAAACATCGGGCGGGGCTGATAAATTTCTTAAATTTTTCAAAGACGAGCTGATACCATATGTTGATAAAACCTATCCTTCCGATGGCGATAATACACTTTTCGGCCACTCTTTCGGTGGCGTGTTTGTTACTTATGCTTTACTGAACGAGCCGCAGCTTTTCAGTAATTATATTGCCGGCGACCCAAGCTACTGGTGGGATAATGGCGTTATGCTTAAACAGGTTAAAGAGAAATTGCCTTCGCTTGCAGGTAAGGGGAAGGCGCTTTATATCGGCGGCCGTGAAGGACAGGGCATGAAGGAAATGAATATTAACGCTATGGATAGCCTGCTGAAAAAAGACGCCCCGGAAGGTTTTGAATGGGTGGTAAAGGCGTATCCAAAGGAGTCGCACGGTACCGTGAGGTTGAAAAACATGTATGATGGTTTAAGGTTCGCCTATAACGACTATGGCGGTAAGCCGCTGGAATTTCACCCGTCCCGCGGGATTGTGCTTAAGGAGAAACCAATAAAGATCTGGTACTTTGATGATACAACAAAAGTGCATTATACATTCGATGGCTCGCAGCCGTCAATGGCATCCCCGGTTGTAAGGCCCGAAATGGAGTTATCAGGCCCCGCAAATGTTACCGTACGGAAAATAGCAGGCCGCTCTAAATTTGACAAAGCCGCCACCGGAGAATTTACGGAGGGCACTTATCTGCCCGCAACACGGCTCAAAAAGAACTATAAACCCGGCGGCCTTCATTACGCCTATTACGAAGGCCAGTGGGACAAGCTGCCCGACTTTAAGACTTTAAAACCAGTTAAAGAGGGCGTAGCCGATAGTACCTTCAACATCAATAAACTTCCCCGCCAAAACAATTTCGGCGTAGTGATGGATGGGCAGTTTGAAGTTAAGGAGGATGGTTATTACATTTTCGGATTAGGGAGTGACGATGGCAGTAAGGTGTACCTGAATGATAAACCCATAATTGACCTGGATGGTTTACACGATGGCGATATAGAGCGCTCATACATCGTCCCTCTGAAAAAAGGGTTTTATCCGTTGCGGGTAGAATACTTTCAAAAAGAAGGGGGCCGTAAGCTTGAGCTGGTGTACGTAACCCCCGATAATATCGCCAAAAAGAAAATAACGCCAATTCCTTACGTATTGCAATACGGCCCCAGATAGGCTGCCTGCCTTAGAGGCTGTTTAAAAACGAATGTTTTTGAATGTAGAGACGCATAATTGCGTCTCACGGTTGCAATTTATGGCAGCTGAGACGCTTTTGAAATCGGCTTGTCCTGCGTGAGACGCAATTATGCGTCTCTACAAAAATATATAGAAGCCGTTATTGCGAGGTGCGAAGCAATCCCAAACTTTACAGGGCGGACTTGCATAGTCCCTCTGCCTATTGGGGATTGCTTCGTACCTCGCAATGACGAGCGGGATATAGCAGTCTTATTTAGCCGTTTTTAAACAGACTGTTTTCTATTAAAGCAAAAGGGGCGGCATCATGATCACGATGCTGCCCCTTTTGGTGTTTTATATCAGGTACATTATCCCTTAGAAAGAACCCGGACCGCCAGGGCCGCCTCCTCCGGGGCCGCCTCCTGATCCACCCGGACCGCCGCCATCGCGGTTAAACCTGCGCTGGCCGGGCTCTTGTGTTGGGGCTTTGCCTGCAAATTTTTGCAGGCGGAATGTAAAGCTTAACAAGTAATAACGGCCAAGCCTGTTCACATTAGATTGCGTGGTAATGTTGCCATTAACAACCGATGTAAAACCAGTATTTTGATTAAACAAATCGTATGCAGCTAAGCGGATAGTAGCACGGTGGTCTTTCAAAAACCGGCGCTCAACATAGGTATTCAGGATATTGGGGTTTTTAACATTAAGGGTGGCGGCATAGCCATAATTTACCGTACGGGTAAAGTCATAACTCAATGTCCAGTCCTTCCAAAAATAGTTTTTGCCGGCTAAGCCTAAAGTCAGCGTACGGAAGTTTGAGCTGCCATCAATAATCTCACTATGGATAGAGTTGCTTGTTTTATTGATGCCATAGCTGCTGCTGGCTTCTGCATCAATAACATCAACAATGCTTACCCTGAATTTTAAACCCGGGGTAAAGTTGAGGTTTTTGGCTATGTTTTTTAAAGGTGCTTCTGATGCCAGTACGTTATTAGCAGTAACGCTATCAGAAAACGCAACGCCATTGGTGTACGTTAAAGCGCCATTAAATTGCAGTGTAAATTTACGCTGGGCCCATGGTTTGGCATATACCACATTCGCACTACCGGTATAGTAACCACCTGCATTTAAATAGTTGGTAAGGTTGGTTCCTTCAAAGCTCTTTAGCGACGGATTTGCTGCTAAAGCAGCTGGGGTAAATGCGCGGGGATAAGATATAGTGTATTGTACTATTTTATTTTGCGTTGTGGTAAAGTTGAAATTAGTAAAGAAAATATCGCCGGTTTGGAAGCTGAAATTGTTGTATCTCAATGAAAAGTTATTGGCAAACTCGGGCTGTAGGTTAGGGTTACCCTGTACCGGGTAAAGCGCGTTACTGAAATCAATAACCGGCTGCAACTGGCTGAATGTAGGCTGGTTGCTTGATCCGTTGTACAGGAAGTTTAAAGCTTTGCCACGCGAAAAATTGTAGCTGAAACGAGCCGTCGGGATCACATTAAAAGTAGTTACGTGAGTAGCCGAATCATTTTTGAGATTCAAGCCATTTAATGTGGCAGGCTGTACGCCAATACCTACAGTAACGTTGTATTTCTTCTCAATAAAGCGATAGTTCAGGCCAACGCGGTTGGTGGTAAAGTTATATTTATAGTTGTTGCTCAGCCTGTCGTAATGGTCATATGTATTGGAGGTGCTAAGTGTATCGGTTTCCTTATCGCTTGTAGTATTTGAGCGGTTAAAGGCATAGTTTAACTCCAGGTATCCCCTTTTGCTTATGGGCTCGATGTAGGAGAAATTTGCACCGAAGCTGGTAACACGGCTGTCAGTGTTCGTTTGCTGATTGGCTGGTGCCTGAACCGGCGCACCGGTGGCGTAATCATATGTTGGATTATCAAACTGCGATGTTTTTGAAGTATTCGCACTGACGTTAATACTCAGGTTGCGGCCATGTCCGTTAAAGCGGTGGTTATACAACGCGTTAATACCGTAACTTGGTGTTGTGCCATCGCTGTGCGATAACGAGGTGTATGACGGACGTGTTATGCCCCCAACGGTTGATGTTACATCCTCATTAGCATCGGTATTGGTGCTTGAATAGGTGAAGTTTGGTACAACCTTTAAATAGTTGATAGTATCCGGTTTCCACTCCAGGTTAAAGTTAAAGCGGTGGTTGATCGGGTTGTCGGTCTGGTTACTTTTTTGTGTACTTCCACTTGGTGATAGGTTGTTATTGGTTTGAATGGAAGAACTAACAGTATTGGTAGTATTATCCGTATAGCTATAGCTACCATACACAGAGAGTGTTTTACCCCACTGGTCGCGGAAGTTTGCGCCTATTGAATGTGCATTGGTAATACCGTTTGCACTGGTTGTTGAACCGCTTGAGCCACGCAGGGCATTGCCCCTGCCGCCACCACCACCGCCAAAACCACCTCCGCCACCAGATGTTGCGCTGCCGTAGGTGAATGTGTTTACGTTGGTATTGTTAATGGTTCCTAATACGGCTATCTGTTGTTCGTTGTTAAAGTTGAAAAATTTCAGATCGCCTATGTAACGGTTGGCATTGGCTATGCCCTGGTCTTTTGGTAAAAAATCCTCGCCATCGCCGGCAGTGGCCTGCCCGAAGTAGCCGTGGTTTTTGTCTTTCCGGATAGTGATGTTCAGGATCTTGTCGGGCTCGCCGGTTTTAATACCGGTAAGGTTAGCCTGATCGCCATAATCATCAATTACCTGGATGCTTTCTACTACATCGGCAGGAAGGTTCTTGGTAGCTGTTTTAACGTCGCCGCCAAAAAAGTCTTTTCCGTTAACCCTTACCTTGGTAACAGATTTACCTTGGGCTGTTACATTGCCGTCTTTATCCACATCAACACCGGGGAGTTTTTTTAATACATCTTCAACCGGGGCATTCTCTCGTACAGGATAGGCACTTACCTTGTATTCGGTGGTATCCTCTTTTAATATTACGGGATTAACGCCTACAATGGTAACCTGGTTAAGCATATTGGTTTCGGCCTTTAAAATTATTGGGCCGAGATCAACCGGTTGTGTGCCCGCATCAAGCGAGTAATGTTTTTTTATTGCAGTGAAACCAATTGATGAAATGGTAAGCGTTAGCTTGTTGCCCTTTACCACCGGGAACGAAAACTTACCGGTAGCGTCGGCAATAGCTATGGTGCTGTCGCCGCTGTTTGAAACCAGCTTAACGCTGCTTCCGGGCAGGGAAAGCTTCGTGGAATCAACAACGGTTCCTTTTACTTCCCGTCCCGTTTGGGCATAGGAATTAAAGGCAAATAAAAAGGTAAAACTCAAGATAAGAAGTAGGGGTTTCATAAATGTTTTTTCAGCGTGCAATTGTTGTATTTGTGAGTATATAGACGTAATTAAACTACAAATGTTCAACTTAAAATATACATAAAACCCAATCAATATATTATTGTTACACATAAGGCCTATAAAGGCCTATCAATCATATTATTGTTACAGATTATTAAATGAAAAAGGCCGGGAATTCCGGCCTTGAGATTGTTATAAAGATCCGTCAGTCAATTACAAGCAGAAAAGCAGCGCTGTCAGATTGGCATATTCGGTTTATGGCCAATAAAATTATTGGGAAACCGCATGGATTAAACCATTCCTGCAGGAAGGGCTCCGTCAGGAAAGCCAGCCTTTAATATTTGATAAAGCTATGTGGGTTATTACGTATTGTGTGGATAATTAGTTTCAAAAATTGTTGCAATGGATACCAATAATGCTTTGAAAGCGTTAAGTATTCCACACAAGAAATAAACTATTGTTTAAAATCAGTTTATATGATAGTAACATTGTGGCACAGTATTTCGTAATACTTAATCAAACATTAACCTATGAACAATATTGGAAGCACGCTGCACTCAAAGGTGCACAAATGGATCGATACGATCGGGTTTAGGCTCAATACTTCGCAAACAAACAGTAAAAGCCATATTACAACCAATCATTATTTTTTTGAAACCTTTAATTTTTTCGAAAAATCGAAGAAAAATAAACCGGAGTTGACAAAGTTTTTGTGCTTTGATGCCTACGGCGAAAAAATAAATGTAAAGTCGCTGCTTGATTTGCAGGTTGCTTTTTTTGAAAATATAAGCCAGCTTAAATAAGTTAGCCTACTTTCAAACCGAACCAATTATATTTTTAAGCAATCCCCAGAGCTCTTGTAGCAGATCCTCAAATAAAAAATCCCGCCCTAAAAATAAGGCAGGATTTTAAGAAGGATTTTTTGAAGATTATATCAAATTAGTTTTCAACATTGGTGCGTGGCCAGCAGTTCATACTTCCTGTTTTCTCATTCAGTATATCCTGGTTAGCGGTGTTTATGCCTCTAATCATTCCACCTGCAATATTTACAACCGGCCTTGTTGGATTAAGGGCTTCCTTTATCCTCAGGCGAAGGTCGGCATAATGAGCTGCTGTCATAGCATCGCCGCCTTTTGGTAAACCGGCATCAATTTTCTTTAACTCGGCACGTACCATCGGCCTGATATCAGACAATGCTATGTTGATCGGTGTAAAGCCCCAGCTTGCCAGCTGTGCGCTTGAGATGCCTGGGAACGAAAAGCTTGCATCTGTATTTAACAGGTTCTTCAGGTTTTCAATATATCCTCTTTGCAGGTTGCGCTGGTAACCATCCGGTTTAGCGGTACCGAATATACCCGCATGAAGATCGGTTAAAAACTGTGCAACTGTATATGCATTAGCGCCGTTTTTGGCTTCATTATCATACATCCGCGCCAGTCTTGAAGGGCTTAGCTCATTACCTAACAATGAAACCTGCATGGCTTTAATACGGTTGATGATAACACCGTTATCAAACTTGGCCAATTCAGTTTTGTTAATAAGCCATAACGGGGTGGTGTATAGTTGCTGGTTTAAAAATAAAGCGGCTTCGCGCTGACGCTCTTTGCTCACAAAATCATAAACCGGGCCTTTTTGATCGTAAGTTTTAAAGTTTTCGTTCATGCCGCCAATGTTGGTGGTTACATGGCCCATGTAACGGTAATACTGACCTAAAACCTCATTATATAATTCGTTAAGATCGCTATAGTCCTCATCCTTTTTGTACGACCATTTTTCGAGGTTTGGCAAAATGCGTTTCAGGTTGGCAATACCATAGGCACTGGCCTTCATGGCATTATCGCCCAGGTCTTCATTTTGCAAACGTGGATCGATAGTTGTGCCCTGGCGACCGAAATAGTAAACCGGGTTACCTGCGTTTTTATTGGTCCACACGGCTAAGATTTCTTTTTCCTGCTCCGGTGTTTTATTGCCCGGGAACCAGCTATATCCCCATTTTATTGCCCAGTCATCATACTCGCCAATTTGCGGATACAGGTGCGTAACGCCATCGCCAGGTTGGGCTATGTAGTTAAAGCGGGCATAATCCATAATGGATGGTGCTGTACCATGTTTATCAGTGAAAGTTTTTGAGCGTAATGAATCAACAGGATAGGCATAGCTTGAACCAAAGTTGTGTGGCAATCCTAAAGTATGACCAACCTCATGCGATGACACAAAACGGATCAGTTCGCCCATTTGATCATCAGTAAATTGTGCATGACGGGCATTAGGATTTACCGCCGCTGTTTGGATCAGGTACCAGTCGCGCAGTAGTTGCATTACGTTGTGGTACCATCCAACATGGCTTTCCAGGATCTCGCCGCTGCGTGGGTCGGCCACATGAGGGCCATAGGCGTTTTCAACATCCGATGCAAAATACCTGATCACGCTGTAACGTGCGTCTTCGGTACTAAACTGCGGGTCCTGTTTAGCCGTTGGGGCTTCTTTAGCGGTGATGGCATTTTTAAAACCAGCGGCTTCGAAAGCTTTTTGCCAGTCGTTTACACCTTGTATTAAATAGGGTACCCACTTTTTAGGTGTAGCCTGGTCGATGTAAAATACAATTTGCTTTTTAGGCTCAACCAGTTCGCCTTTGGCGTAAGCAGCCGGGTCTTTCGGCTCTAACCTCCAGCGGTGGACATAGGCGGTAACCAGTGCTTTTTGAGCATTGGTGCCGTAATCCGTTTGGCGCTGACCGAAAAAGCCCACACGCGGATCCATGATCCGGGCTTTCATCGGGGTTTTAGGCAGCAAAAGCATCGAGGTGTTTAGCTCAAATGTAATGGCCGCAACACTATTGTCAGTTGGCGATTCGCCTGCACGATATGTTTTTAGTGTGTGTGCTTCAATGTTTATCGGGAAGCTTTTAATGGTGTCGATATATGAACGCGAGTTATCAACGCCCATGGTTTTATAAGCCTTTTTGATATCGTCAGATAAACCAATGGCGGAGATATCGCCGTTATAAAAATCGGTAACATCAATTAAAACACCGGTAGTATCTTTATTAAAGGCTTTTATCTCGAAAGATGCCAGTATTGCGTCAAGATTGGAGTTTTTAACCGATTGGTACATGTCGCTGGTGCTATCGGCACGTAACGAATAGCTTGGCACCCGGATAAATACCTGTTTATCGTGTTTTTCCCATTTCCAAACCTGGTCGTTGATCTCTTCGCCGCCATATTGCTGGCCAAAGGTCCTTAAGCCGCCCGGCGTTTTTACAAAGCGGGTAACCACCAGCATTTCGCGGTTAATTAATGAATCGGGTATTTCGTAGTAGTATTTGCCATCAACCTTATACGTGTTAAAGAGCCCGCTGTCGGCTTTTGTTTTAGCGGGGATAAGGTCGCTGAACTTTTTAATGCCCTCCTTTTTTGGGGCTCCGGTTGTTGCTGTTGCAACAGTGCCGTTGGCTGTAGTAGTGGTTTTTAAGGTTAGGCTTTGGTTTGCAGCATGCTTCTTGGTGACACAAGATCCCGCCAAAACCGCAAGTGCCAATACAGAGCCACGCAAATAAATACCCGGCAACGAATGTTTTTTCATTTATTAAATAATAGTTTAAACCGTAAACTTATATAAAAAAGAGGGCTTTTTTTAACGATAAAGCGTTTTATCAGCAATAAATTTACAGTTATTATTAATTATATCCTGCGTTTTAATGTAAGCACAACATTATCCACGCGTTTATCGTGATATACCTCAAGCAGCAGGCTCCTATCGTCCTTTGATTTGAATAATTCATCAATATCCTGGAGGTTCATCCTTGAAACAGGTTTAAAATTTATGGAGATGATCTCATCGTCGCGTTCAAGGCCAACTTCATCGGCTGCCGAGCCCGGTTCTACCCTGCTGATCACGATCCGCTCCAGGTGATCACCTGCCGCGTAATATTCGAGGCCGCTCATGTCATGTTCAAACGGATCGTTATATGTTGCCCCGGGTTTTAAATACATGGCGCTATCGGGGTAGTCAAGAATAACGTTAAACCGCTTTAATATGCCAACGCCGAGGTTCCCGTCGCGCTTCACCGACAGGTTGGTTTGGTTATTCCTGTCATCGGGAAAGGAGGCTAATACTTTTTTTAATCGGAATTTACCTAAATCAAATTCATCCATCCTGCTTATGAAGCCGTTTATTGGCCCGTTTAAACCAATACCAAGGTTAGCCGAAGCAATGAATTTTTGAGGAAGGCCATAAGTTTTGATATACCGTTCAATTGATACAGGGTGCCCGGCCCCCAGGTCAACAACCAGCTTTGTTTTGAAAGGTGCTATGCCGGGCATAATTACCCGTGCTTCTACGTAGGCTTTTCTGTCTTCAATAGACATGGCAATCTTATTCGCTTTTCTGAATGGTTTAAGGTCTTTAGGCCTGCAAACGGTAACCACGCTGTCCTGGAAACTGATCTTTACAGCAAGGTTATTAAAAAACTCGTAGCCAAGTAAGCCATGAATAGGCATCCCGGCATACCCCGAAAGGTTAAATACATCTTTTTTTAATATGGCAGCTGCAACATCATAACTAACCAGGCCGGGGATGGCAACATCCAAAGTTGAGGTTACATAAGCTTCTGAGTCATCACCTTCACCAAGGCCCGGGATTTTTAATGTACGTTTATTCGGAATACTGAGGGAATCGACTAATTTCGGATCGGTTATGATCATGAGGCCTACGCCGGTATCCAATATAAAATTAAAGGGCCCTTTGTTGTTGATCTTGAGTTTAATGATCATCAGGTTTCGTTCCAGCTTAAATGGAATATTCACCTTTTTTTTATGCACATCAAGATCAAAGTACTGGGCCCGGGCTGTGGTTGTAAAGCAAAATGTTAACACAAATGCCAGCCACAATGCTCCCGGATGGCGTAAATTATGATATAGCTTGTGTAACAAAGTGGTTATAGTTGGTATATTAAATTTACGAGATTTATTTGTTAAATAATTATTTTATTATGCGAAAGTCAACTATTTCATTTCTGTTAATTGTTTGTGTTTTATCCCTTTGTCATGATACTATTTATGCCCGTTCAATAAAAAAACGAAAGGTTAAAAAGCTATTTAAACATTCGCAGATTGTTAATGATCACTTTACCGGCTTCGCCCTCTATGACCTGGACGAGCATAAAATGATATATGAATTAAATGCCGATAAATATTTTACCCCGGCCTCCAATACCAAGCTCTTTACTTTCTATACCTGTCTTAAAATGCTGGGCGATTCTATCCCGGCATTGCGGTATCAAACCCGCGGCGACTCGCTGATATTTTGGGGTACCGGCGACCCCTCCTTTTTGCACAGCGATTTGAAAGGGCTAAACGGGCTTAACTTTTTGAAGAGCAGTAATAAACATCTTTTTTATTCGCCCGGCAATTATACCGGCGAGTTTTTCGGCGCAGGCTGGGCATGGGACGATTATAATGATTATTACCAGGCCGAAATAACCGCCCTGCCTATTGAAGATAATGTTGCCCAGCTTTATGCCGACCAGGACGGCAACATGCAGGTGAAACCCAATTATCTAAAACGGTTTTTAAATGCCGATCTCAACTATCGCCCGGCGCAGTTTAAAGTTAAGCGCGATTTTATCAGCAATAATTTTGTATACCCGACAGGAGAGATCCCCAAAAACTACAAACAGGAAATCCCCTGGAAAACAAGCTTGCAGTTGACCATGGCGCTGCTGCAGGATACATTGAAAAAGCCTGTATCGTTATTGCAGGAACCGATGGCCACTGATGCCAAAATTGTTTACAACGCCAATGCCGATTCGGTTTACCGCCGGATGCTGCAGCCGAGCGATAATTTTATTGCCGAACAATTGTTGCTGGTTTGTTCGTCGCTGAAGTTTAATACCCTCAATGCCGATTCTGTGATCAATTACTCAAAAGCACATTTTTTGAATGATTTGCCCGATGTGCCGCAGTGGGTTGACGGCTCGGGATTATCGCGCTATAATTTGTTTACGCCGAGGGATATGGTAGCCTTGCTGCTCAAAATTCAGGACGAAGTGAAAGATGAAAACCTGTTGCATAGCATGATGTCGATTGGCGGCGTGACCGGTACAATTAAAAGCGCATATAAAACAGATAATGGGCAGCCATTTGTATGGGCTAAAACCGGGTCGTTAAGCAATAACCACAACCAAAGCGGCTACATTGTTACCCGTAAAGGCAAACGCCTGGCTTTTGCGTTCATGAACAACAACTTTACCCGGCCATCCCGCGAAATAAGGGATGAAATGGTAAGGATCATGACGTATATACATGAGGAGTTTTAAAATAGATATTAAATCTATGTCATTGCGAGGAGGCACGACGAAGCAATCTCGTAACCATACAGATCGGACCTGCATTGGCTACGAGATTGCCACGCTACGCTCGCAATGACATGGTTTTATCTTCTTTTGGCGCAAGTGTTGTGCGATTGGTTGCGGGTATGCTCACTTGTGCCGATTTGATAATGTCTTGTCCTAAAATAGGTTTACACAACAGTAAACAAAGATGGAAAGATATTCAAAGATTTATGGGAGTAAATGGCAAAGCCAGTACAGTGAAGAATTTAAGCGTAAAGTTTGCCAGGAGTA
>Ga0163162_10002520_pt1 | contig 17318 bp, 14 predicted proteins | sample S55metaG_FD_115310 | JGI IMG/M metagenome (GOLD analysis project Ga0163162, IMG submission 115310) | Switchgrass rhizosphere microbial communities from Kellogg Biological Station, Michigan, USA - S5-5 metaG | ecosystem: Host-associated > Plants > Roots > Rhizosphere > Soil | place: USA...
CAGGCTCTCTCCAGTCAGCAATAACACCATGGGCCATTAGCTGATCATAAATACGCCTTCCGTCTTTTTTAATAACCACAGACAATTGCGCGCCTCTTTCCTTTACATTGTCCGGAGTAATTATTTTCATCTCAATGAACTCCGCATATTTTTCAGCAACCAGTTTGATAATGACCTCCAAATAATTAGTAAGCAGCTTCCTTTTATGAATAAGATTATTGAAACCTGCCTGCTTAAATATCTCAAGAGAGGTCTTTAAAGGCGCCATCAGCATTATCGGAGAAGTACTTAATGCCCATCCATCAGCTCCGGCTGCAGGGGAAAACTCAGGGTTCATAAGAAACCTTTCAGACCGGGAAGTACCCCACCAGCCTGTAAATCTATTCAGGTCATTCCTATTGCCGTGCTTTTCATGAATAAAGGCGGTACCGATTCCTCCAGGCCCTGAATTCATGTATTTATAAGTACACCAAACCGCGAAGTCTACTTTCCATTCATTTAATTTTAGTTCAATATTTGCCGCAGCGTGCGCAAGATCAAAGCCTACAACTGCCCCAATTTCGTGTCCTGCCCTGGTAATAGCTTCTAAATCATACGCCTGGCCTGTATAGTAATTGATGCCGCCAAAAAAGATAAGAGCTACTTCGTCTCCATGAAGCCGAATCGTGTCCAATATATCTTCAGTCCGCAAAGTATGTTCGCCTTTTCGCGGCTCAATTTCTATTATCACTTCGCCAGGATCCAATCCCCTGAACTTTGTCTGCGAGGCCATAGCATATAGGTCTGAAGGGAACGTGCCTTTTTCACAAATGATCTTGTTCCGTTTTTTTATGGGGTTATAAAAAGAAACCATCAGGAGGTGGATATTAACTGTCAGGGTATTCATCACAGCTATTTCTGAAGGTTTAGCCCCAACAAGACTGGCGGTATTCTCTTTCAATTGCTCATGATAAGTTATCCATGGTTGCTTTGGCTTAAAGTGCCCTTCTACCCCATGCGCAGCCCATTTGTCTAATTCTTCCCCGATCTGGCTTCTTACGGCTTTTGGCTGAAGGCCAAGGGAGTTCCCGCAAAAATAAATAAGAGGCTTCCCATCCCTTTCAGGCAGAAGAAATTCATTTCTAAATTTAGCCAAAGGGTCATTTGCATCCATTTCCCGGGCATAATCAAGACTGTTTTTGTAGGTATTAAGGTTCATATAATTAGTTTAAAATAGATGATATAAAAGAAGGAACAGTATGCTCCGGTTGGCCCACTTCAATAGCTTTTATAAATGCGCTTCCGATTATTCCGCCGCTGGCAAAATCGTTCGTTTTTAAAAAAGCTTCTTTATCCGAGATACCAAAGCCTATTAAGAGTGGATTCTTAAGCGGCATACTCTTTATCGCTGTAAAGCTTTCTTCATTTAGAGTGGCCTTTGCTCCTGTGGTAGAAGAAGCTGAAAGCAGGTATATAAAGCCATCCGAATTCAAATCAATGGTCTCTATTCTTGACAATTGAGTTTTGGGAGTTATTAAAAAGATGTTGGATATATTGCTCTCTTCAAATAATGATTTGTATTTGCTGATATATACATCCGGAGGCAGATCAGGAAGGATCACTCCGTCTACGCCAGCTGCTTTGCAGCTCCTTATAAAATTTTCCATACCATACTGCATCACAGGATTTAAATAACCCATAAGAATGACTGGTATGCTAACTTTATTCCTGAGCTCTTCCAGCTGCCTGAAGAGCAGGGACAATGACATCCCGTTTTTAAGGGCAACAGCGCTGCTCCTCTGTATAACCTGACCATCTGCTAATGGATCTGAGAAAGGAATTCCTATCTCTATAACATCTACACCTGAGCTCTCCAGCAAGGAAGCAATTTTTACTGTGTCGTTCAGGGAAGGGTAACCAGCGGTGAAAAATACCGAAAGCACATTCTTCTTTTTCCTTTTAAATAATTCTGTTATCCTGTTTTTCATAATGTCTTATTTAATTTTAATAATGCCGCGGAATAGACAGCCATATCCTTATCTCCTCTTCCTGAAAGATTAACTACAACTACATCCGCAGGGAGAAAGCTTATTTTATTTAAAGCAGCAAGCGCGTGGGCAGATTCCAATGCAGGAATTATCCCCTCAATTCTTGACAGCTCTATCCCTGCTGCAATAGCTTCTTCATCATCGATATAAATAAACTCAGCGCGGGATAATTCGAACAAATGTGCATGAAGAGGACCTATGCCGGGATAATCCAGGCCGGCAGAAACAGAATAAGGCTCATCGATCTGTCCATCTTCATTCTGCATCACGATGGTTCTGCTGCCATGGAGAATGCCAGGCCTGCCAATTGCAGTAGTGGCGGCTGTTCGCTTAGTTTCAAGACCTTCACCTGCAGCTTCAACAGCTATGAGCTTAACTTCCTCATTATCTAAAAAATGATAGAAAGCTCCTGCTGCATTGCTGCCGCCGCCAACACATGCAATTATATAATCGGGGTTTTTCTTTTTTGTTTTTTCTATCAGCTGTAATTGAATCTCTTCGCTGATAACTGATTGAAACCTTGCAACCATATCGGGATAAGGATGGGGACCCACAACTGAACCAATGATATAATGCGTTTCTTCAGGGTTGTTTATCCAGTCCCTGATAGCCTCATTAGTTGCATCTTTTAAAGTACGGCTACCGGAGGACACAGGAACCACAGCAGCTCCAAGAAGCTTCATCCTTTCAACATTCGGATACTGCCTTTCAATGTCCTTTTCTCCCATATAAACAATGCACTCCAGGCCCATTAATGCACACACAGTAGCAGTAGCCACCCCATGCTGACCTGCACCCGTTTCTGCTATAATTCTTTTCTTACCCAGCCTCTTTGCCAGTAATATTTGTCCAAGGGTATTATTGATCTTATGAGCACCAGTGTGGTTCAGGTCTTCCCGCTTTAAATAAATCCGGGCGTTGTACTTTTCAGAAAGACGTGAGGCAAAGTATAAAGGCGAGGGCCTGCCTACATAGTCTCTCATAAGAGTATTAAGCTCCTCACGGAATGAAATGTCATTGATCGCTTCCAGGTACTTTTCTTTAAGTGCCTCAATATTGGGGTACAACATTTCAGGAATATATGCTCCGCCGTAATTGCCATAATAACCATTTTCGTCTATAGAATATTTCATTGTGGTTGTTTATTGTTTTTCAAAAAAGAAATTATATCTCTTACCATGTTTATATTCTTGATGCCTGGCCTATCTTCTACCCTGCTGTTAATATCTACACCATATAAATTCATGTCTTCCAGCTCATGAATCTTTTCAATATTGTCCAGCCCTATGCCTCCGCTCAGGAAGAAAGATTTTTCCTGGTCGTACCTCTTTAGAACGCTCCAGTTAAAGGAGAACCCGTTACCGCCATGCCCGGGACCTTTGGTATCAAAAAGAAAATGATCACAACTGTTATAGTATCCAGCCAGCTGTGTAAAGTCAAAATCCGTGTCTATTCCAAAGGCTTTTATTACCTCAATGCCCTTGTCCTTAAAAAAGGAACAGAAATCGCTTCCTTCTTCTCCATGCAGCTGGACTGCATCCAGCCCATAAAGAGCTATTGCATTTGAAACTTCTTCATAGCTGCTATTGACAAACACTCCTGTTTTTCTTGCAGAAATGTTTTGCATGTCCAAAGGCTTTAAAGAATTGATATGCCTTGGTGACTTATCATAAAAGATAAATCCTACATAGTCCGGCTGCAAGGCAGCAACCTGCTTAAGGTTTTGCTTGTTGGTCATGCCGCAAACTTTAATTTTCATAGGATGTTATTTTTAAGTCATTAATAAAATCTGTACATCCTTTTCCAGGATTCTTCATCGTCATAAAAGCCTCACCCATTAAAAAACCTTTAAAGCCTTTTTCTTTTAATGTTAAAAGCTTGCCGGGGCTGTCTATTCCGCTTTCAGATATCTTAATAAACCGAGATGGAATAAGATCATATAACTCAAGTGAACGATCTATTGAAACCGTAAAATCATTGAGGTTCCTGTTGTTCACCCCTACAATGTCTACCAGGTCATTAATTTTATCTACCTCTTCTTTTAAATGTATTTCCAACAACACCTCGAGGCCGACACTTTTCGCAAGCAAAGCCAGGCTATAGATCTCTGAGGCCGTGAGAATAGAAGCGATTAGAAGCATAACATCTGCGCCCAGGTACTTAGTTTCAAATACCTGGTATCCGTCGATAATAAAATCCTTTCTAAGAATGGGACAATTAACCGAAGCCCTTGCTTTTTTCAAATCCTCCATGCTTCCGCCAAAAAAGGTGTTATCAGTTAAAACAGAAAGAGCAGATGCCCCTGCGTTTACATATCCTTTTGAAACTTCCTCAACATCAATATTTGTATTCAGATCTCCACGTGAAGGAGATCTTCTTTTTATCTCGGCTATGATGCCTGAAGCATCAGTTTGGATCAAGGCTTCTTTGAGGGAATAATTAACACGCCTGTCAATATTCTTTTCAAATTGAGAAAGAGGGGCATCCAGTTTTCTGTCAGCGACCTCCAGCCTTTTAGCGGCAACAATGGTTTTTAAAATATTACTCATTAGTTATTTGTTATTTTATTAAAGACATTTAAAGCTTTCTTACCCAGGAGGGATTCTTTTGCTGAATCAATGGCCTCTTCACGGTTAAGGTGTGGATAGTACGATCCTATTGCAATTGAGGCATTGGCCAATACGACCTCATTTTGTTCAAATGTTCCTTTTCCTCTCAGCACATTGATAAAAATATCAGCAGACTCTTTTATGCTGTCTCCACCTTTGATAGAATGAGTGTTAACTTTTTGAAAGCCATCCTTTCCGGGATGATGAATTTTGTCAGAGCCTCTTGAAATAATTCTATAAGGACCAGTGAGGGAAACTTCGTCAAAGCCATCAAGAGAATGGACAATAGAATATTCACCTGATGTCTGCTTCAGTATCCCGGAATACAATTCGGCCAGTTCCATACTGTATACCCCGAGTAATTGCTTTTTTGGACAAGCAGGATTGATAAGGGGACCCAGCATATTAAAAAATGTCTTGACCTGCAATTCCTTCCGTATCCCGGCTACCTTTTTTAATCCAGGCTGGAATAAAGGGGCATGCAAAAAGCATATGCCTGCCTCTTCTATTTGCTTTTTAAGAATTACTTCATTGTCTGAGAAGGTGTAGCCAAAATATTCAAGGACATTTGATGAACCACAAGAAGATGAAACTGAGTAGTTGCCATGCTTGGCAACAGGGATGCTTGCCCCTGCAACTACAAATGCAGATAAAGTGGAGATATTAAAAGTGTTCTTATTATCTCCGCCTGTTCCGCAAAGATCAATAGGATCATATTCATCCAAATCTATTCTTGTTCCTGTTTCAAGCAGCGCATCCCTAAACCCATCTAATTCTTCAAGAGTAATATTTCTCATAAGAAAGGTTGTAATAAATGCAGTGATCTGAGCAGCATTAATTCTACCTGCAACAATCTGCTGCAGAGCCTGCTTTGCAGCTTGTCTTGTCAGAGTTTGCTTTTCGAAAAGTGAGGTAAGTATAGCCTTCATATTGTTTTGTTTGATCGTAATTGGAAATAGGGGAAATAAAAAAGCCCGCTGTTGGAACAGCGGGCTTTTACTTAATATAAGATTAGTTTAAATCAATTGCCAGGCAGTCCAAGGTTGGATACTTAAGCTTTGCCACCACTGATTTAAAATATAAGTCGTCATAATGTAGAATACAAAGATGGGGGAAAAATGAATACGAAATGGAAAAAGAAAAATATTTTATGAGGGATTGGGAAGTTTATTGCAGGTCGCCCCCAGGCATTGCACAAAACCCTTGGCGGAAATTGGGGACAATTCCCCTGCGGAGAACTAAGTGATGCGTGAAGACACGGACCACGGAAAAGAAGAAAATAAAAGAAGGTAGTAACAGAAGATTCTTTTATTTTACGTCACACAACTAGGTAATAAATTATTAATCTTAGATTTTATGAGTAGATTCTTAGCCTTATTGAGCTTTTCTTTATTCTTATCATTAAGTTCTAATTGCCAAACTATTGATAGTTTAAAATTGACAGAAAAGGAAATTCCGGAAAACTATGTGCTTACAAAGGAAAACAATTGCATTTCTATTCAAGCTTGCACTTTTTATGAAAGCCCGGATATGTATAGTGCATTGATCGGAAACATAAAAAGCAAACAGATCCAGAATTTTGAGGGCAAAAAAGATAAAGGCGCGATAATGTACTTTGAATTTGAGGATAATTTTAAAGGCGAAGGGTTTTTGGAAGGACTTTTATGGGGTGGTAGCAAGCCAACAAAAGAGCACCCTGAAGAATATTATAGCAAAGGTAAATTTCTTGTTATTTGGAGTTTTAAAAAAGGTAGTCCTCTGGCTCTAGCTTCAAAGAATAAAATAAAAGCGATACTTAAATAGAACTGGTGCGTGGCGACACGCCTCAGGGGGATAAGCAATGAAGTATATATTTATATTTATATTCTCTTTTTTCTTTGTCTTTATTGGTAATGGGCAGGATAGCATGGAAATTTATAAAGCTGAAGCAAAAAAAGAGTTGTTAAGGCACTTTGACTCTTTAGTAATGACTAGTATTAACTGCGAGAGTATTATTATTACCCCAAGAATAATAAATCATGATAACCAATTTGAAGCACTTGGATATGATTGTAGCAGTTATCCAAAGATCAATATGGATTCATCAAAAATAGCTATTCAATACTCCTTGCTGTCAAAGTATTTCAATTTCAAATTTGTATTTACTGTGAGTGTTGAAAGAGATTTAACATGTACGTTCTATTCACATAATTTTGACAGCCTCCCATCTTGTATTAAAATAGGCGTTGATTGTAACTTCATCTCAATAGATAGTGCAATTCAAATAGGAAAAAAGCTCATCAATGGAGGCACTTTGGATTATACTTTATTTAGTTTCAATAAAGAAGATCTTCGCTATTATTGGAAACTGTTTTCGCATAAGCAATTAAATACCAAAAGTGTATTACGAACTGTAATACTTATTGATGCACTTTCAGGTAAAAGCAAAATACTATTAATAAAGTAGATAAGCTGTTCCCAAACGAGTCTCCATATAGTTTACTCATCATTCTAAAACAAGCAACCTCAAAGTTCATTTATATAAAAGCCTCCAATCAGGAGGCTTTTATTGTGGAGAATACCGGATTCGAACCGGTGGCCTCTTGCATGCCATGCAAGCGCTCTAGCCAACTGAGCTAATCCCCCAAAACAAGGGTGCAAAAGTAAGGGTTAATACTATAAGCCCAAAGTGTATTATTGAACCCAAAATGTTCCCTAAAACATGAGCAGCAGGCAGGCACCATGGCAAGAAAGAATTAAATCTCAATATTTTTAGTAATATTACAAGACTGATATGAATAAGACAATTTCTTTAAGGATCCGAATGGACAACCCATGCAACGAAGACTGGAATAATATGAGGTTAATGGACGAGTCCAGATTTTGTGAACATTGTCAAAAGAAAGTAATTGACTTTACTGGTTATACAGAAGTGCAGATTTTAGATCATTTTATAAAGAACCCCAGGCCAGTTTGCGGACGAATAAGTAATTTCCAAAAGGATCTGAATTTTGATCTTAAGTCAACCAAAAACCTTAGACTTAATCCGATAGCTGCAACTTTATTAACTCTTACTACCCTTACTGTTAATGCCGAAAATAAATTAGAGATATTAAAACCACCATTCCAAGTTGACGCTTTCAAAAAAAGTTTACAGCCTCAACCCATAATAGATTCAATTCTAATTTCGGGTTACGTTAAAAATGAGGCAGGCCTGCCAATTGAAAATGCTGAGATCACTTTTAATGAATTAAAGTCTATCTCAGACAAAAGTGGCTTTTTCCGATTTGTAATTTCGTCAGATCTAAATAAGCCGGCATTACTTCAATTTTCATATGGAAATTTAATCAGAGAAGTGCGAAATTATCATCCAGCAATGGGCTCAACTATTTTTAATGTAACGCTTTATGAACATCATGATGTTATAAGACACACCATGGGAATGATGTTGCCTTCATATAACATACTTCCGGATTCTCTATCAAAACTATCCTTAAGATTCATAGACCACATAGACTCTAAAACCAAACTGTTTTTAAATGACCTTGCATCTTCCATGAAAAGTCAACCGGGATTAAAAATAGCGCTGATGCCTTATTGCAAAACAAACACAAGTAAAGCAGACAAATTCACCAGGCTTGTGAAGGTTTTCCTAGTTGAACAAACGGGGATTTCTGAAGAGCGAATTCTTCTCAATAAAGCCATATTGCAAAAACAGAATAAGTCGCAATTAATTATAGATTTCATAGTTAATTAATTCTCCTCTTTTAGAAATCTTATAGGTTTAAAGCTTATTGTTAGTTTATTCTAGTGGTTTGTCTCCACAGGAATTTAAGGGAGATGTATATTTAATTTAAAATACTTTATCAGTAATTCTAAAAGCTTTATTAATATGGCGACAATTATAATTATAATTAATACAATTCTTAGCCATTTTGGAAGAAAATCTTTCTCTTTATTCATTCGCTAAATATAACATTCGCCTCAATCAAAAACCAGTTGCGCAGGCTTTTTTATTTTTCTTTTTTTGGAGCTGTCTTGATCATTATATCCTGGGAAAACAAATTTTATAGGTTTAAAGCTTGTTATATTAAGCTTATGTGGCAGACAATCAATTTGTCAATGGAATAAAAAATTGTGTACTCTTTTTTGTTGCAAGATCGTATGAATAGATCCTCGCGCTATAGGTATACTTTCTGTTTATAATAGGCAAAACGGCAAAGATCAACTTCTGCCCGTTTGGGTCGAACCTGGAAAAGATAGGCATCGCCTGCTCTTCTTTTCCGAAGGTTGACCAGATCTCTTCACATTTCTTTGTAGCAAGATCTAATAAATACAATTGGTAAGGAGCCATGAAACTTACCTGCTTATTATCCCGGGATAATGATGGTGTTCCATAAAAGCTTTCTCTTTGGGCGAATACACGGGCCTTGTATAGTAGCTGTCAGATCCAGTCAATTGACTTAATATGTTTTCCGACAGTGATAGAATATAAAGAGTTGAAGTTTCTCCTGTTGAGATAGACAATACCATCTTCCTGCCATCGGGAGAGATATCAAAAATTGGCGAGAGGTCCCCGGGAACAATTTGATTGTTCTGACCGAATGAAACCGCGGAGATAAATAAAGCGAAAATGAATAACCCTTTCTTTAGAATCATATTTTTTTATTGAGAATGGTAAGTTAGCCTATTTGATATATAATTACAAAGATGGCTATTTCAAATTACTTGTGTATAACTGCCAATGTGACAGAAAAATATGTTGGGAGCATGAGACTACCTGGTGCGCTTTTGGTGCGCTTTTGGTGCGCTTTAAGTGCGCTTTAGCCCTGCAGATGGGATATGTCTTATCCCCAAAAAGAGTTATAATATATTGATATTCAGTAAATAATATCTTGATATTCAGTAAATAATATCTTTCGGAATGCTTAAAACTTCGTGTCGTTTTCCAGATATAACTGTCTTTCTGTCAGCCTCTATTTGGGGAGAGTATAGGTCGCTAAAATCTCAAATATCATGTCCTAAATATCATATCCTTTTTTCCCAATATTTGTAGTAAATTTGCTGCCCCGCTATGGCAAGAACGAAGGAGAAGAATTATACAGAGGAGGTTTCAGCAGAGGAAACTATAGATGTCTATGGAGCACGAGAGCACAACCTGAAGAACATTGATATATCCATACCCAAGAACAAGCTTGTGGTGATCACGGGTATCAGCGGGAGCGGTAAATCTTCACTGGCTTTTGACACTATCTATTCGGAAGGACAGAGAAGGTATATGGAAAGCTTCTCTGCTTATGCACGGCAGTTCATTGGCGATATGGAGCGGCCGGATGTAGATAAGATAACGGGGCTCTCCCCTGTTATTTCTATTGAGCAGAAGACGACGAATAAGAATCCAAGAAGCACGGTAGGGACAGTAACGGAGCTTTATGACTTCTTCAGGCTTTTGTATGCACGTATAGGCGAGGCATATAGCTACAACACGGGGAGGAAGATGGTAAAGTGGAGCGAGGAAGAGATAGTAGATAATATTTACAGCCGGTTCGGCCAGCAAAAGATATCGATACTGGCGCCTTTGGTTAGAGGAAGGAAAGGTCACTACAGGGAGCTGTTTGAAGATGTAAGAAAGAAGGGCTTTCTAAAGGTGAGAGTGGACGGAGAGATAAAGGACCTTGTTGCCAAGATGCAGGTGGACAGGTATAAGATACATGATATAGAGCTTGTGGTGGACAGGCTGCAGGCAACAGATGACATGAGAGTGAGGCTGAGCCAGAGCGTTCAGAAGGCTATGCAGCTGGGGAAGGATCTGATGTTCATTGCGCCGGAGAAGGCACCGACACAACTTGGTTCATACAGTAAACAGCTGATGTGTGAAGAGACGGGGATAAGCTATGAAGAGCCATCACCGAACAGCTTTTCATTTAACTCACCTTATGGAGCTTGTCCTGTTTGCAAAGGGTTGGGGAATATTTATACAATAAGCCTTGATGAGGTATTGCCTGATAAAACAAAAAGCGTGAAAGAAGGCGGAATTGTCCCTTTGGGGGAAGAGCGAAGCGCGAGCGTATTTCAACAGGTGGCAGCGTTTGCTAAAAAGCATAAGATAAACCTGGGCGCTCCAATAGAAGACCTGCCTGAAGCACAACTCCATTTGCTTTTATATGGTGATGGAATTGCCAATACAAGCTTTGATGTGGATGTAGATGATGAGACAATTCCTGAAGCATACACAGGAAACTATGAAGGAATAATTCCGATGCTGAAGAGATGGTTCTCATCATCGTATAGTACCGAGACTTTGAGAGGGTGGGTTGAAAAATACATGCACTTAAAAACATGTGAAGCCTGTAACGGAGCGAGGTTGAAGAAAGAGAGCCTTTGGTTTAAAGTGGACGGAAAGAATATCGCGGAGATGAGCAACTACAATCTTGACAAGTTAATGGCCTGGTTTGATAATATTGAGAACAGGTTGAATGTAAAACAGAACACTATTGCAAAGGATATACTTAAAGAGATAAGAGACAGATTGCAGTTCCTGCTGGATGTAGGGCTTACTTACCTGAGCATGGACAGGCCATCGAGAAGCCTGAGCGGAGGAGAGTCGCAAAGGATAAGGCTTGCAACGCAGATAGGATCGCAACTGCAGGGGATCACTTATATACTAGACGAGCCGAGCATTGGGCTTCACCAAAGAGATAACCAAAGGCTGATAGAGGCATTGAAAAATTTGAGAGATATTGGAAACAGTGTATTGGTTGTGGAGCACGATAAAGACATCATGCTTGCTGCAGACTACCTGATAGACATTGGACCGGATGCAGGAAAACACGGAGGAAAGATAGTGGCCGCAGCTACGCCGAAAGAGATGCTGAAGATGAAGACGGTTACTTCGGAATACCTGAACGGGATTAGGAAGATCCCTGTGCCTAAAGAAAGAAGAAAGGGGAATGGGAAAGCATTAAAAATAAAAGGGGCAAATGGGAATAATCTGAAGAACGTTAGCGCTGAATTTCCTCTTGGGAAATTCATCTGTGTAACAGGGGTAAGCGGAAGTGGTAAGTCGACACTTATTAATGAAACGCTCTATCCTTTACTGAGCAAGTATTGCTACAACAGCAAGATGGTTGTGCTGGAGCACAAGTCTATTGAAGGGCTGGAGCTTATAGACAAGGTGATAGAGATAGATCAGTCGCCTATTGGAAGAACACCAAGGAGTAATCCGGCAACCTATTGCAGCTTTTTTACTGACATAAGAACATTGTTTGCTTCTGTGCCTGAAGCCAAGATAAGGGGATATACCCCGGGGCGCTTCTCTTTCAATGTAAAGAGCGGAAGGTGTGAACAATGCGAGGGCGGAGGAATGAGAGTGATAGAGATGAACTTCCTGCCGGATGTGTATGTACATTGCGAGAAGTGTAATGGCAAAAGGTATAACAGGGAGACGCTGGAGATAAGATATAAGGGTAAGTCAATCAGCGATGTATTGGACATGAGTGTGGATGAGGCAGTAGAGTTCTTTCAGAATGTGCCTTACCTGTACAGAAGGATAAAGGTGTTGCAGGAGGTTGGATTGGGATATATAACACTTGGGCAAAGCGCAGTAACCCTTAGCGGAGGAGAAGCACAAAGAGTTAAGCTATCAACCGAACTGGGAAAGAGAGATACCGGAAAGACATTCTATATACTTGACGAGCCAACAACAGGCCTGCACTTCCAGGATATACAGCACCTTACAGATGTGTTGAATAAGCTGGTAGACAGGGGGAATACCGTACTTGTGATAGAACATAATATGGACATCATTAAGATAGCAGACCATATAATAGACCTTGGACCTGAAGGAGGAGACGGAGGAGGTAGGATATTATTTGAAGGGCTGCCTGAAGAGCTTGTAAAGAATAAAGAAAGTCATACGGCAAGGTTCCTGAAAGAGGAATTAAAGTAAGTATCCTCTATTATTATCGAGGAAAATATCCTCATAAACAATCTAAAGCCTAATTTTGCCCTCTTTACCAATAATGTATTAATGCAACTATCCAGTATACTGACAAGATTCAATGAGCCTGAGACCTTAAAGATGGCCAAGCTTGGCAGAGAATTAAGAGCCCAGGGAATTGACCTCGTTGACCTTAGCCTTGGCGAACCAGACTTCGATACTCCTGTACATATTAAGGATGCAGCCAAGAAAGCTATTGATGATAACTGGAGCCACTACCCTCCTGTTTCAGGATATCCTGAACTAAGACAAGCGATCTGTCATAAGTTTAAAAGAGATAATAATCTTGACTATACTCCAGAACAGATAGTAGTAAGCACAGGTGCAAAGCAGGCTATTGCAAATGCAGTGCTTAGCATCGTAGATGTTGATGATGAGGTTATCATTCCTACTCCTTACTGGGTTACTTATTCCGAGCTGGTTAAACTGGCGCAGGGGAAGGTGACATTTGTAAAGACCTCTTTAGAGAATGGATATAAGATCACCCCTAAACAATTAGAAGACGCTATAACAGACAGAACAAGATTATTCATGTTCTCATCTCCCTGTAATCCTTCGGGAGCGGTATATACAAAGGAAGAACTGACTGCACTGGCGGAAGTGTTCAGGAAGTATCCCCAGGTGCTTATTATCAGTGATGAGATATATGAATACATTAATTACATAGGCAGTCATCACAGCATAGCAAGCTTCAGCTTTTTAAAGGATAGGGTGATAGTAATTAATGGTCTTAGTAAAGCATTTGCTATGACAGGATGGAGGCTCGGATATATGGCTGCGCATCCTACTATCGCTAAAGCATGCGATAAGATGCAGGGACAGTTTACCAGCGGAGCAAATTCTATTACACAAAGAGCTGCTATTGTTGCCTTGAACACTCCACCTGATGCAAGCATGGAAATGGTGAAGGAGTTTAGGATAAGGAGAGAGAGAGTAATGCAATTGGTAAAGGAGCTTCCACTAGTTGAATGCGATGAGCCACAGGGAGCTTTCTATATATTCCCTAATGTTCAGAAATACTTTGGCAAAAAGGATGGTGAAGAGGTCATCAACAATGCTGATGACCTGTGCATGTACTTAATGAATAAGGCGCATGTATCATCCGTTACAGGAAAAGCATTTGGAGAGCCCAATTGCATAAGGTTGTCCTTTGCGAATAGCATGAAGAACATTGAAGAAGGATTCAGGAGGATAAAAGACGGATTGGAGAAGCTAAAGTAGGATTGTGAAAAGTGAAATGTCAAAAGTGAAAAACAATACATTTCTCAACTTCCTTATCCAAATTACTCAATCTACTACTCCGACATCATTTCCTTGGCTACTCTAACAATATCCTCCACATTAGGCTTACTGAAATAATCGCCATCACTGCTATATGCAGGGCGATGAGCTTTACCAGTAATAGTTCTTGGAGACACGTCAAGGAGCTTATATCCCCCCTGCTCTTCCATTACCTTATTGAACATATATCCTGCAGCACCACCCGGAACATCCTCATCAATGAATACAATTCGGTTGGTCTTTTGCAATGAGTCCCTGATCTTGTGATGTATATCGAAAGGAAGAAGAGTCTGAACATCTACTATCTCGCAGCTTATACCCTGCTTATCCAATGTTGCCGCAGCTTCCTGAACTATCCTTGTAGTAGAGCCATAAGTAACCATAGTTATATCAGTTCCTTCTTTAATTACTTCCGGCACGCCAAGAGGAACTGTGTAAGCTATAAGATTAGATGGCATCTTTTCTTTTAAGCGATACCCATTCAAGCATTCGATGATAATAGCCGGGTCATTGCCTTGTAATAATGTGTTGTACATGCCAACAGCCTGCACCATATTCCTCGGCACACATACATACATTCCCCTGAGAGAGTTAATGATCATACCCATTGGAGAGCCGCTGTGCCAAATGCCTTCTAAGCGATGCCCCCTTGTGCGAACAATGATAGGGCAGCTTTGCTGTCCTGCAGTTCTGTAATGTGTTGTACAAACATCATCACTAAGAGGCTGCAAGCCATATAGTAAATAATCTAAATATTGTATCTCTGCAATAGGACGCAGCCCCCTGAGAGCCAAGCCTATTCCCTGCCCCATGATTGTCAGCTCGCGAATACCGGTATCAAATATCCTTTGCTCACCGTGCTTAGCCTGGAGACCGCTAAAGCCCTGGTTAACGTCGCCAATAAAGCCAAGGTCTTCACCAAAAGCTACTACTTTACCGTTAGTAGAGAACAACTCATCAAAGTATTTATTCAATACTTCAAAGCCATTAACAACAGGAGCATCGTCTTTATAATATGGCTTTATCTCATTAACTTTTAAAGCGGACTTTGGCCCTTCATTATAAAGATGAGAATTGTAAAGCTTTGAGTTGTCCGTTGTGAGCTTTGAGTAATATTGTTTTAAGGATTCGTCGTTAGTTATGTCTATTACAGAGGCGAGGGCTTTCATTACATCTCTTCTCATCGGCTCTCTCACAGAATTAAGCTCAGATGCAATTGCCTGAATAGAAGGATCTGCATTTTGCAAAGGTGTAAGCTTAGCAACTGTTGTTTTTACCTGCTCAAGAATCGGAGCCTGGTATTTTTCCCACGCCTTGTTCCTGCTTTCTTTTACATGCTCTTTGGCATTGGCTTCAATAGTGTTGAGTTCATGCTCATCAGAAAGCGCATTGGAAATTATCCATTCCTTCATCTTCTTCAGGCAATCCCACTCTTTTTCCCAATCCAGTCTTTCGGGGCCTTTGTATCTTTCATGGCTTCCTGAGGTAGAGTGCCCTTGTGGCTGTGTTACTTCCTCAACATGAAATAAAGCAGGTGTATGCGTTTCCCTGATATTTTGAAGCGCTTCATCCAGTACTTCGCACATGCCTGCATAATCCCAGCCTTTTAATTTATAGATGTTAACTCCGTTGGTAAGTTCCTCCTTTTGGAAGCCGCTTAGTGCCTGGGATATGGAAGCTTTGGTCGTCTGGTATTTCTTGGGAACTGAAATACCGTATCCATCATCCCAAACGAAGACCGCAAGAGGTACCTGAAGAACAGAGGCTGCGTTCATAGTTTCCCAGAAATGTCCTTCGGAAGTTGACGCATCTCCAATAGTGCAAAAGCATATCTCATTTCCATTATTACTAAGATCAGTAAGGCTATTTGCTTCTTTTACATTTCTGAATATCTTAGAAGCAAAAGCAAGCCCGAGCCCTCTTACCATTTGCCCTGCTGTAGGGGCTATATCGCTTGATACATTTTTCCTTGTTGCCAGGGGAAGCCATTCTCCATTATCATCAACAAACTTTGTTGCGAAGTGGGCATTCATCTGGCGACCTGCACTGAATGGATCATTCTCAACATTCGGATCCGCATACAACTGAGCAAAGAACTGTTCCACAGTTGCCAACCCTGAGGCGAACATAAAGGTCTGATCCCGGTAATAGCCTGACCGGAAGTCACCCTCTTTAAAGAACTTAGCCATAGCTACCTGCGCTGCTTCTTTCCCATCTCCAAAGATGCCAAACTTAGCTTTCCCGGTAAGTACTTCCTTGCGGCCTAAAAGACTTGTCTCCCTGCTTTCACACATTACCTTGTAATCTTTCAATACTTCATTTCTAAAGTGCTCAAAGGACAGCTGGTCGTTCAGCGCCATTTCTGTAGTATTCAAATTATCCATATAATTGCAAAAATATTGATTATAGGATGATGATTGTTAAAAATCTCATAACCTGACATCAGTATACAACTTTATAGTGCGTTTTTGTATCTTTGAGAAATATATATGAATATGAAGAGAATTTTTACGTTCCTTCTTTTATTGGGTTTTGTTTACTCGGCTTCTGCTCAGGAGAAGAAAGAGGTTAAGAAAGAAGTGCACCAAGAGCACCCAAATGTTCCTTCCAGCACTGATTCCTCTCTTATGGTGATGGAATCAGAGTATGATTTTGGAAGAATAGCACAGGGGAAGCCAGTATCACACAATTTCACCATCAAAAACGTTGGCAATAAGCCTTTTGCTTTGGAAAATGTAGCTGCAAGCTGCGGTTGTACCACCCCTGAATGGCCTAAAGATACTATCCAGGTAAACCAGGAAACTAAAATAAAAGTAGGATACAACGCTGCGGCAGAAGGCAACTTCACCAAAACGATTACACTTACCTATAACGGAGGGAAAACAAAGATCATAACAATAAAAGGAGAAGTCTGGAAGACCCCGGCTACTTCTGCACCCGTTAACTCAGCATTAGAAACCTTAAAAAATCAACAATAAACTCTACACTCATGAAAAGAATAATGACAGCCTTTTTGGCTTTAGCAGCAGGAACGGTAATGGCTCAAACGACAGCTACTACTACTGCAACAGATGCTCAGAAAAAGAAAGTTTCTGACGTAGCAAAATTTGACAGAGACACCTATGACTTTGGCAAGATCAAGCAAAATGTACCTGCAACGGCTACATTTACTATTACAAACATCAGCAAAGAGCCTATCATCATTGAGCAGGCTAATCCTACTTGCGGCTGTACTATTTCTGATTATACAAAAACTCCAATAGCTCCAGGACAAACAGGAACCATACATGCAACTTATAATGCTGCTGCTGTTGGTGCTATTCACAAGACCCTTACTGTTAAGATATCTGGTATTGATGAGATCAAGTCTATCAGTCTTGCAGGTGAGGTTGTAGCAGCTGAAGCAACGGGAACAACAACTCC
>Ga0163162_10002522_pt1 | contig 17314 bp, 15 predicted proteins | sample S55metaG_FD_115310 | JGI IMG/M metagenome (GOLD analysis project Ga0163162, IMG submission 115310) | Switchgrass rhizosphere microbial communities from Kellogg Biological Station, Michigan, USA - S5-5 metaG | ecosystem: Host-associated > Plants > Roots > Rhizosphere > Soil | place: USA...
GGTGATCCTTTTACATCAACATCGGTTAATCCCGTGTCCAGCCCGACCACAAATTTTTCTCCCTCTTTTGATTATTTTTATTATAAAGGTAAAGATATGAGCCCGACCTTTGCGCAGCTTAGGTAACGCCCAAATCAGTTGGCAGTTTTCAGTTGGCAGTTTTCAGTTGGCAGTTTTCAGTTGGATAAAAATTGAATTTCTCACTATCTTTAAGGCTTTCCCACATAAAATAGAATCTATCTCAATTTTTCTACATATCTGCTCAAATTTAAATTAGACTGAAAGCCAAACATTTCTTTAATATATTTGAGCTACTGACCAAGATCTCTTGAAAAAACTCATCATCCTTTTATATCTGTTATTTTCGGCCAACCTGCTTTGGGCGCAGCCCTACTATTTCAGGCATTACCAGGTAGAGAACGGACTTTCTAATAATACAGCCTTTTGCAGTGTACAGGATGGAAACGGTTTTATGTGGTTTGGTACAAAAGATGGCTTAAACCGGTTTGACGGTTATACTTTTAAAACCTACCGCTACGATACTGAAAAAGCTGGCAGTTTGGGCAATGATCTGATTTCTGCACTTCACCATGATCACGAACAAACACTTTGGGTTGGTACAAACAACGGCGTGTATCAATACAATCCAACAAAAGAAAGTTTCGCCATTATTAAAGAGACTAAAGGAATGCGGATTACAGACCTGGCCAGCGATTTGCAAGGGAATTTATGGATCCTCTCTGCATTCAAAATATATTTATATCAGAAGCGCAGCAAGAAAATACAGGCATTTGCCCATAACGCACCATTCGATGCCTCCCTGGTAACGATTTTAAAAGATGGAAGCGTATGGATCAGTACCGGAAAGGGAACGCTAGAAAAGTATAATCCCAAAACGAATAATTTTCAGCAGTTTAATATTAATGGAAAAAATTCCAAAACCGAATATGGCTGGGTATCCAGAATTGCAGAAACTGAAGATGGAAATTTATTGGTCGGCACGACAAATCAAGGCGTTAAACTTTTCAACCCTGTTACCTTAACCTCAAAAAATATACTGAGGTTAAATGATGACCAAACGCCAATATTTGTTCGGGATATCAAAAAAACAGGGCCACACGAGTTTTGGATTGCCACAGAATCGGGCATTTACATTTATAATGACGAAAGTGGCGCTATTATCCACCTCAAAAAGCAATACAACAACGATTATTCTTTAAGCGATAATGCGGTTTACACCATTTGTGTAGACCGTGAGGGTGGAGTTTGGGCCGGCACCTACTTTGGAGGCGTAAATTATTACTCAACCCACACTTCATTGTTTACCAAATACTTTCCACAAAATGGTTCAAATTCAATCAGCGGAAGCGATGTACGGGAAATTACGAAAGACCGGGCTGGTAATTTATGGATCGGTACGGAAGATGCCGGCCTGAACAAACTCGACGTAAAAACAGGCGCATTTAAACACTTTTTACCAGATGGAAAACCCGGGAGCATTGCCTATTCCAATATTCACGGCTTACTGGTTGATGGCGATAAACTCTGGATTGGCACTTTTGAACATGGCCTGGATGTTTTAGACCTGAAAACAGAAAAGGTGATTAAACATTACCAGGCAGGTGTTGGAAATGCTTTACGCACCAATTTTATTGTTACTTTTTGTAAAACGCGGTCGGGTGAAATTTTAGTTGGAACCATTAATGGGATTTATCTTTATAATCGCAAAAGGGATGATTTCGACCCTATTGCAGGCCTACCTTTTATTTTTTACGATTCGTTGATGGAAGATAGCAAGGGCAATATCTGGGCAGGCAGCTTTAATGATGGCGTATTCCAATTTAACTTATCCAAACCAGGTTATACAAACTACCGGAATATCCCAAAGGATGCAAAGAGTTTAAGCCATAACTCCGTAAATAGCATTTTTGAAGATAGTAAACAGCACATTTGGGTAACTACCGATGGCGGAGGGCTTTGCAGGTTTGATCAAAAGACACATCAATTTAAGCACTATGGAATAAAAGATGGTTTTCCTAGCAATTACCTGTTCCGCATTGAAGAAGATGCCTTGAATAAATTTTGGATTAGCAGTACCAGAGGGCTTATCCATTTTGATCCGGCTACGGGTATAAGTAAAACTTATTCTAAAGCCAACGGGTTACTTACCGACCAGTTCAACTACAGTTCTGCCTATCAGGATGAAAATGGCCAAACCTATTTTGGAAGCGTAAAAGGTCTGGTAAGCTTTAACCCGGCTAATTTAAAGGCAACAAAATATACGCCACCAGTGTATTTAACCGGGTTTCAGGTCAACGGTTCCGAAATAGGTCTAAACGGAAAGGATTCAGTTACCAACATATCGATCGTTTATGCCGACACCATCGAACTTAACTATAACCAATCATCATTTAGTATCGACTTTGCGGCATTAAGCTACCTATCGCCCGAAATGACCGAGTATGCTTATAAAATGACTGGACTTTATAAAGATTGGGAGTATTTAAAAACCAACCGGAAGGTTTATTTTACCAAACTTGCCCCGGGCAATTACATTTTTGAAGTGAAAGCTTTGGTTGAAGGAAGCAACGTCTGGACCACCAAAAATGTTAAACTGCTGATCAAAATTCGTCCACCTTTTTATCTCAGCCCCCTGGCTTATCTGTTTTACCTGATCGCGACTGGCGGAATTATTTTCTTCCTGGTACGAAGGTACCACCGAAAAATTGCGCTAAAGAACAGCAGGCGGATGGAAGTTTTTGAGCATGAGAAACAGAAGGAAGTGTATCAGGCGAAGATCGAATTTTTCACCAATGTTGCCCACGAAATCAGAACACCGCTTACCTTAATTATAGGACCGATGGAGAAACTGATAAAACAGGCGGATGCCGTTCCTGCAATAGAAAAAAATTTACGGATTATGGGGCGAAACACTGATCGTTTGCTTAAATTAACCAACCAATTATTGGATTTCAGAAAAACCGAAACCAGCGAATTTTCGCTAAACTTTGTAAAAGCTGATATTTCTGAAATCTTAAAAGATATATTTATACAGTTCCAGCCGGCTGCAGAACAGCAAAATATCAATTACAATCTTCATTTACCCGAACAAAAACTCTATGCCTATATTGATGTAGAAGCTTTTTATAAAATAATCAGCAATTTGGTAGACAATGCAATTAAATATGGAAAGGCTAGCCTACAGATTCACTTATCATTGCAGGAAGGTGACCGGTTTGTAGTGAAGGTTAAAAATGATGGAAATAGAATCCCTAAAGAAATCAAGGATAAGATATTTGAGCCTTTTTTTAGGGCGAAGGAAACAGAGATAAAAGCGGGAACAGGAATAGGTTTATCGATTTCGAAATCGCTTGCACAGCTGCATCGCGGGGAGCTTTATTTAAGTTTCGATGATGGTGATTTTAATATCTTTGTATTAGAACTGCCTGTGCACCAACTTATAGAATTTAACCTGAACGGAAAATGGAAGAAATTGTAGGCAAGTTTACCCCAGAAGATACAGAAAAAGCTGTTGTATTGCTGGTTGATGACAATGAAGATATTCTTGATTTCATTTCGGATGATCTGGAAGAAAAATATCATGTGTTGCAGGCCAGAAATGGTATAGAAGCCTTTGCCATATTAAAATGCGAAGCCGTTCAGCTCATTATTAGTGACGTGATGATGCCCGAAATGGACGGTTTTGAGTTTTGTGCAAAAGTAAAATCAACCCTGGAGTTTAGCCATATCCCGGTGATCTTGCTTACCGCAAAAAATTCATTACAATCTAAAATTGAAGGTTTAGAACTTGGCGCCGATGCCTATGTAGAAAAACCTTTTTCACCCGAGTTTTTACAGGTTCAGATTTCCAGTCTGCTTAAAAACAGGAATAAGATCAAAGAATATTTCTCCAGTTCACCGCTCCTGCACCTAAAAAGCATGGCCTATTCTAAAGCAGATGAGTTGTTTTTGGAAAAATTACAGGATACCATTAACCAAAACATCAGCAATCAGGATCTTGATGTAGAACACCTGGCCGAAAAGATGAACATGAGCCGGCCAACCCTATACCGAAAAATCAAATCCATTTCTAATCTGAGTCCGAATGAACTGATTAATTTAGCAAGGTTAAAAAAAGCTGCTGAATTTTTAAATGAAGGATTATTAAAAATTTATGAAATCTCAGAAATGGTCGGTTATAGCTCGCAATCACACTTCGGACGAAACTTTGCCAAGCAGTTTGGCATGTCGCCTACTGAATATGTAAACAGTAAAATAGCAGAGAATAGAAAGGCATAAATTCCGTCCTTTCAACTGAAGCAAAGCGAAACGGAAAAGTCTGCCTTGAAACAGGTCTTTACTCAATATTATATCAGCATCATGAGAAGGATTACTTTGTTAAATGCCCCCTGAAATGGGCAAAAGTCTCCTCAATTTCAAATAATTAGCTACATCTTGTTATTATTCTTTATTATATGTAAATTGTTATAACTAAATATAGATGTTATGAACATGCTTAAGAAAATCGAAAACTGGGGCGATCATCACCACCCAAAATGGCTGGATTTTTTCAGAATCTTATTAGGGCTCGTTTTAATGTGGAAAGGCATTGATTTTTATATCAATATGCAAGCCTTTAGTAATTTAATGCGAGGTGCTTTCCTGGGTACAGCAATTAGCATTAGTTTGCTGGCACATTTTATTATCGTTTTACATATTATTGGTGGTTTGGCTATTGCGTTAGGGACATATACACGCACATTTTGCCTGATTAATTTACCGATTCTGATCGGTGCCGTATTCCTTATCAATATTTCGGGAGGTATTTTTAAACCCTACGCAGAATTTTGGTTTTCGATTTCGGTACTGGCCGGACTAATCTGTTTTGCGATTGAAGGCAATGGATATTTATCGGTTGAACGGCAGAAAATCCATCCTAACGAAGCGATTTAGGTTGAATTACACCAACCTATTTTGACTGCTAACAGCATAAACTGGTCGTATATTGATGCTTTTTCATTTTTTTATTCATCCTAACTAAATGATTAGCAAGACTTAAAATATTAATTAAAATATTTGATCGGAAAAGGTTTGCAGATTAGCTCCAAATTCCTACTTTTGCAGCGGAGAGCTGGCAGAGTGGTCGAATGCGGCAGTCTTGAAAACTGTTGACTGTAACAGGTCCGGGGGTTCGAATCCCTCGCTCTCCGCCTGAAAAAACTAAAGCCTGAAATCACATGATTTCAGGCTTTTTTTTATTTAAACATCCTGTTCTAAATTCGAATGCGGAGGATATTCTTATAAACGGATCAATTACTCCTGTCATTAACCTCAAATCTGCCCGTTTTTAGGTGCAGTACCATTTTGAACACGATAATTTCTTCATCATGCACATCTGTTTTGCCTGTGCCATGCGATGGCTGCTCTGAGGGTGTATTGGTTAAGGGCATCATCCGGTGGATAATGCCCTGCAAAACATTCTGTTTTTCTGAAGTATCGGTGATTTCTTCAAATTTGCCCCAGCATACCACACTTTTCCAGTTGAAGGTATCACGGATCTGGTCAATCTGGAAGCAAACCTGTGGGTTGCTTCTCATCATCCTGATTTTTTGTCCGGGAGCAGAATGGGCATAAACAGTACCGTTGCGGTACACATAATTAATGGGCACAATGTAACTCACTCCATGGGCATGGCAGCCTAAACGACCTATATATTGCTCTTTAAGAAGCTTTTCAACTTCCTCTTCTTCTAATTTTCCTAACATTTCTTAAAAAGTTAATGTTGAATTTATTGCTATGTTCCCGAAATATCTAAAACAACCCTTCCCTCAATCTCTCCCATTTTCATCTGTTCAAATACTTCGTTAATGTCTTCCAGTTTTGCAGGTTTAATCTGCGCCTTCACCTTGCCATCTACAGCGAATTCGATAGCCTCCTGCATGTCTTTTCTCGTACCTACAATCGAACCCCTGATGGTAATCCTGTTCAGCACAGTATCAAATATAGGGAGGTCGAAACTGCCCGGAGGTAATCCATTTAGCGATAAAGTGCCTTTTCTGCGCAATGCGGAAAGCCCTTGACTAAAAGCGATAGGCGATACTGCGGTTACCAATACACCGTGCATTCCCCCGGTTTGTTTTTTAAGAAATTCACCAGGATCCTGTTCAAGCGCATTAACTACAATGTCGGCACCCAATTTTCTGGCCATTTCCAATTTATCGTTTGAAACATCAATCGCGGCAACCTGAAAACCCATGGCTTTTGCGTATTGAACCGCCAGATGGCCTAATCCGCCAATGCCCGATATGGCAACCCATTCGCCTGCTTTTACTTCGGTTTCTTTTAAACCTTTGTAAACGGTAACCCCGGCACAGATAATTGGTGCCATTTCTGCAAAATTTACATACGAAGGAAAATGGGCAATATACCTGGAATCGGCAATTACATATTCCGCGAAACCGCCATCAACACTATAACCACCATTTTGCTGCTCATAGCATAATGTTTCCCAACCTGTTAAACAAAATTCGCAACAGCCACAGGCACTGTACAACCATGGAACGCCAACTACATCGCCTTCTTTAACACTTTTAACATCATGCCCCATGGCGGCTACCAAACCAATAGCTTCGTGACCAGGCACTAATGGCATTTTTGATTTTACCGGCCAATCCCCATTACAGGCGTGCAGGTCCGTATGGCATATACCACATGAAATTACTTTCACCAGGATCTCATATTGATTCAGCGGTCTGACCGGAAGTTCTTCTATGGCCAGAGGTCCTCCATATTCATGGATAACAGCGGCTTTCATTGTTTTAGGATACATGTTTTTTGTTTAGGAATAAATTGTACAATTAAGTTTTATGCCATGATCGGCTGGCTTTACATCGGAATGCGATGTTCAGGCGGCAAAACCAGAAGCGGGATCTGAATATGATCAGACATGTTCAGCGTATAGCTGCCATTAAACAGGCGATAAAAAAAGCCGTGTTTCCGGTGTACCATCGCCAGCATATCGACTTGACCATTTTCTACGATCCAGTCCAGACCATCCTTAACCCGCTCACTATTTACATGCCTATGGTAGATATTTCTATAATTCACCCTATCGGCAACCCGGTTCAAAAAATCTTCCATTGTTTCTTTGTAAGCTGCCGGAGCTGATGTTGAATTACCGGCATGCATAATGAGTATATCGGCATTAAAAGGTTTTGCAAATTCGGCAAGCGCACATAAAACAGGGATGTCACTATGGCTAAAATCGGTGGCGAAAGCAATTTTTTTAGGCTTCCTGAACTGGTAGCCTTTGGGGATCAATAAAAGCGGTATTTCACGCTCAATCATTTTTCTGGCATTACTGCCGATTAAAATTTTGGAGAACTTGCTTGCACTGTTTAATCCCATTACAACAAGGTTCATTTTACATTCGGTAAAATATTTATAAACCTCATCATCCACTTCTCCACGAACAGATCTCGCATACACCTCTGGTTTAAGGCTATAATCGTGATAGGCAGCTTCATATTTCTTTTCTACCTGATGAAGTAATTTCTGCAATGCTTTTTTAGCGTCGTCTTCCATTTGGCTGCACGCTTCATAAGGCCACACCATCGATGCTGCAACTGGAGATACTACAGGAACCTGAAAAACATTGAATAGTTCTATCCTTGCCCCAATGTTATAGGCCAGATCAGTTGCATAATTAGCTGCGTTCTCTGCTGCTGGAGAGAAATCAACAGGTACCAGGATCTTTTTCATATTCCGCTCTGTTTATTAATCATAAAGTTTGTAAAAAACCCATGTTAAAAATGTGAGCAGCATCAGCTATTTAAATGATTTTCAACCAAATGAAGCGAATAACCATGATCCCAGAACTCGTTTTAATAAAAAAAGGATTTATGATGAAAGATATATTTGGATCGTCATTTCCTTTGCCTGATCAAAAGGGCTCCAGGTGTTTTAGTTTTTTTTGATTTGAACGATTAATGAGTTTAACGAAAGCAGAAGTCAGGCCTTGCCAGAGCTAAGCGCTAGACTAGCACTTGAAGTAAGGCCTCTTAATATCGATTAACCTTGTGCAATATCTAGAGGTTTTAACAAACCGATAAAACAATTTGCAATATCTTTATGCCATGAAAATCCATATCCTTGGTGCATCCTGTGCAGGCTCTACCACTTTGGGTGAAGCTTTATCTGCAGCGTTAAATATCCCCTATTTTGATACTGATCGTTTTTTCTGGGAAAAATCTGTTGTTCCATATACCGTAAAGCGGGAAGCCCAGGTACGGAACGGGTTGCTTAAAGATGAATTAAGAAAATCAGAAAACTATATTGTGGGCGGCTCGCTGGTAAGCTGGGGCGAGGAGTGGAAACAAATGTTCGACCTTGTGGTTTTTCTTTACCTGCCAAAGGAAATCAGGTTGGAACGCCTGGTGAAAAGGGAAATAGAACGGTATGGAAACAATATTTATGATGATCCACAGCGCCACAAATTGTTTCTGGAGTTTATAGATTGGGCATCAAAATATGATGACCGTTCCTTCACAGGTCGGAATATTGGCATTCATGAAAATTGGCTGGCAAGTGTAAACTGTCCGGTTATCAAAATTGAAGGAGATACCACGGTAGCAGAACGGTTAAGTCGAATTATTGATGCTATTGACCGAAATTAAAGCTTTTAATATTTGATGCAGAAATGTATCCCATCCTGCATCAGCAACCGACTAACATAATTTAATGCATAACGCCGCTCGTAAATAGATACCAAAAGACTCTTCCTCAATTTAAGCACGATAAAAAAATGATTTATTTCATCAGGTTCTTTTGGTCGGCATCATTTTTGTTACAATGGCGGTATGAAAAGGAATGATGTAATCAGTGCGCTCTTAGGTATGTTGATTATGGCCATCACTTATTGGCTTTTGTTTTATAAATTCTCCTCTCCCGAAGAACATAAAAATGTAAGGATTTCTTCATCGGCACCACAGTTCAGAAACATAGAGTAATCATTTAAAGCATATTAACCTTGATAAATTTAAAATTTATTTAGGATTTAATTGTTTAATAGAGCAAAACTATAGATTCTACAAACTTTATTGTCTGATTTAATGAAAATAATTATTGTCTGTTACAAGCAGCAAAAGTGTAGGCTATTTTAAACAGGTTAAAAAATAATTACCGGAAAATGCTTTAAGCATACTACGTTTTACGACAAAAAAGCGAACATATTTAGGTTATATAGCTGCAATTATCCCAATTGCTGCAGAAATAGATTCAAATCTTCTTCTTTGCCCAAACCTAACTTTTGCTTAATGCGGTAACGGCTCATTCGAACACTTTTGGGTTCGATACCTAAACGAACAGAAACCTCCTTATTGCTCAACCCCATCAACATATAAGAGCAATATTTTAAATCGAGCCGGGTAAGTGCATGGTTTGCTTTTTCCTGCAGGCGTTCAAAAAAAGCAGGATTGGCATCAAAAAAATCTACCTTATGTTCCTCAAATACTTTATCCATCTTTTTCTGCTGATTCACGATCCGTTTAATCTGCTCATCAAGCGAAAGGTGGCTTTCAGGATTTACCTTTTCTGTTATCAGCTCAAGCAGTTCATTCTTTTCCTCAATCTGTAAATTACCCGCCAATACTTCCTTCTCTAACCGCTCCTGACGCTCTTTAAGCAAAACCTGCTCGGTTTGAAGCTGCATAGCTTCTGCCTCTTTCAGCTGCGCCATCAATTCTATAGCTTTTTTTTCCTGATCAATCAGTTCCTGCTTCCTGATCGATGCTTTGAGCTTATAATTATAAGACATCAACAATAAAAGCAATGCGGCAATGCCCGTTAATCCCGAAATAATATAAAAAACATTCAATTTTTTAGTATACTTGGTTTGCTGCTGTAAATAGGCAATCTCCTGCTCTTTTTTTTGGGATTGATACTGTGCCTCTATCCTAACGGTGCTATTTATTTTTTCTTCATCAAAAGCTTTTTTATAATAATTGAAATACTGCTTAAAATATTTTAAGGCTGCCTGCTGATTACCCTTTTTTTCGGCAATATTGGCAAGCCCCTGATATATTCTGGCCTGCGTTAGCGGCATTTTGACAACCACTCCAGAAATTTTATCCAATCCTGTGAGGAGTATTTTTTCTGCTTCGTCGTAATTTCCATCTCGCAATGCATATTCGCTCCTTAATCCATAGCAGTTAAGTAAAACCTCCAGTAAATTTGTTTTTGTCGCAATTCCCATTGCGATGTCGACATATTTTTCAGCACTATCTCGATACGATGCCGGAAAATACTGAAAATAGGTATTGGCGGTATTTAAAGCTGCTGCAGCCGTATTACTGTAGGTGAGCATACGGCCCGCCTGCTCTTTCGAGAGTCGAAGTGACTTTTTATACATAAACAAAGCCGAGTCGAGCAGATTACGTTTTAATGTATCCAGCTTAAAACGGTCGAAATAACTTTGCCCTATGGTAAAATAAGCATTATTTAACAGGTCAACCTGTTTACTTTTCAACGCGCTTGAGTAGCATAAGCGGGCATATTTCTGTTGTTTTGATGGATCATTGCCATAACCATAAAAACTGGCCAGATAGTGATATATGGTACTCTCATAATCATCAGCATGCTGATCTTTAAAAAAATCGAGGGCTTTAAGCAGTTTGGGCACCGACTTATCATTCTCGTCGTTCACCAGGTCTAACCAACCGCTTCTAAACCAAACAAAGCCCAATGCAATACGATTTTTTGTTTTTTGAGCATAATATTGTGCACTATCTAAACTTGCATAAGCACTTTTAAGGTCTTTTTTCCATACGTATAAATGTACGAGAGTAGCATAGGCCATGGCTTTACTTTTTCCATCTCTTAACCCTTCTGCAACTTTCAGGGCCTCGTTAGCCTGCTGAAAGGAAAGCGGAAGGTTTTTTTCAAAATTAGCCTTTGCTAGTCTGCAGTATACATTTGCCTTTTCTTCCTTTGAAATGCTGTTCTGCGCCAGCAAGTGGTTTAACGAATCGAAATAGATCTTCTGTGCTTCGGCACTTTTAAAAAAAAGTAAAAGACAAAGTAAAATACTGGATAATTTTTTCAGTGGTAGCTGCATAATCAAAAATAGAAAAGAAACATTTACAGAAACAGAATTACAATAATTAATTGAAAATAACCCATTTTTAATGGCTTTTGTAGTCTCCTTGTAGACGGAATTTGATAAATTGGTAGTCGTAGTGTAGGTTCTCTTTTCTTGGTGGTACATAAAGGCACAGGTAATTTTGTATGGTTCAATTTATTAAACTTTAAACCTATGAAACAGAAAACAATTGCAGTAGTTGCCTACATTACGCTCATCGGATGGATTATTTCTTATCTCGAATTTAAAAAATCGAAAGAAAAAAGTGCATTGGCCAATTACCATTTGGGGCAGTCGCTGGGTATAATCATTACCGCTATCCTTTTAAGTATCCTAAGCAGTATAATTCTGGCCGTAATTCCTTCCTTAGGTTTTGTCTTTTACCTCATTTTACTGGTTCCTTTTATCCTGATGTTATTGGGCATCGTAACCGCCAATAATGGATTAGAGAAGCCCGTTCCATTAATTGGAAAAGTATTTGAGAGGAAATTCAACTTCAATAGCAGAACTATTTAAAAAACCGGTATAAAAGTGAAATGACGTAGCCTTCAATAAAATGGCAAAATCTTTGGAAGTATTTTAAACATAATTAATCTTATTATGACCCCTGAGCAATATAAAAAACAGTTTAAACCAGATGATAGCCCCGGATGGCAAGCAATAGATGATCAACTGGAAAAAATTTATGGCACCACCGAAGCCCGCCATTATCCACCGTTGTGCGGAATCCATTATATAGCTGGTGGAACAGACCCGATAGATGGGGCCAGTATTTATGATACTAACCACCAAAGCTTTCATCGGCACATTGTAAGCTACGGCATGAGCGAACTTTATTACAATGAAGAAAAAGCAGGTGGAGAATTTAGCAAGTGGGGTTTTGAATTTACCTTTAGGTTAGCACCATTTAAAGACGATGAAAAAGATCCTATCTGGGCCATTCAGGTTATGAATAATTTAGCCAGGTATGTATTTTCGAGCGGTAAATGGTTCGAGGAAAATCACTTCATCCCGGCTAATGGACCAATAAGGCTCGATACCGATACCCAGATCACGGGTTTTGTTTTTGCATTGGATCCGGAACTGGGAAAAATTGAAACCCCTCATGGCGAACTTAGTTTTCTTCAGTTGGTGGGCATTACCAATACCGAGGTAGAAGAACTGAAAAAAAATCCTTCCGTTGGAGCTGTTGAAGCACTGATCGAAAACTTAAAAAAGGATAACCCTTTACTGATTACCGACTTGAATAGAAAATAAAAAACGGCTATGCGGAATATTCTTTTTATACTGCTCATCTTTGGTTTAACCTCTTGCCAGTCGAAAAAGGCAGCTCATTTAAATACAGTTCTTCTACAGGCGGAAAGGACTGTATTTAATATAATGGCAGGTAAAAACGGCCCCAACGAAAAGAAACTAGAATGTATTATTAATGGCGATTTTAAATGTGCCCTACAAGCGATTGATGATAAGGAACAGGCTTTTAACAAGGTAATTAATGAGATAAACACGGTTGAAACAAACGATATAGAATACGGAAATGACTTAAAGAAAGCAGCAATCAGTTATTATGATACTGTTAAACAAGTGGAAATTTCCGAACGGCAGGAAATCGCCTTACAGCAACTAAGCCAGGATAAAACAAATAAGGAAGAGGTGCGCGATAGCGCGATGGCAAAACAACTGCAATTAATGAACAAAAAATCGGAAATGCGTAAGCTCATTAATAAAAAGGAAACCAAGTTGGCCGAAATACAAAAACAGTTTAACTCAGTTAATCACCTTAATTAATGCCTGAAGCGTCTTACCCCATATCCTGTAAAAACAGTTTCAGGTCTTCATCCTTACCCAAACCCAATTTTTGCTTTATCCGGTAACGACTCATTCGTACACTTTTTGCTTCAATATGCATCAACTGAGCAATTTTTTTGGTATCCATTTTTAAATGAAGATAGGCACAGAGTTTTAAATCGAGTGGAGTAAGCTTCTGCTGCGCGCGCTGATTTAACAAAGAAAAAAACTCAGGATGCACCTGCTGAATCTGGAATTTGGCTTCTTCGAAATCATTATCCAACAGGAGTTCTTCATTCCAGATTTTATTGATATTAAGCCGCTGGTTATCATTAAGTTGTTCCTTAAGCTGAAACAAAATTTCCTTTTTGTGCTCAAGCTGTAACTGACTGGCCATTACTTCCTTCTGCAATTGTTGCTGCTGACTTTCAAGCAAAAGTTGCTCTGCTTTTAACCTGGCCTGCTCCTCTTTTTCGAACTTCATCTGCAGTTCGGCATCTTGTTTTTCTAAATGCAATTGCTTTTCGCGTTGTAAAGAGTACCTTAACCTGAAGTGGTAAGAGCGGAACATAAATATAAGGCCCAAAATGGAGGCAATGGCAATACCAATGTAAAGGTACTTTTGTTGCCGCGCATATTTTTCGCGTTGCTTTAATAACTTAACCTCATTGTTTCTTTTTTCAGCTTCGTACTGCACCTCTAATTTTTGAGCATTTAAAGTCCGTTTTTCATCAAAATATTTACTGTTGTATTCGGTTACTCGTTTCTGAAATCCCAATGCTTTTTCATAGTTACCCTGTTGCTCATAAAAATTAGTCAGAGCGGTTGTAACATTAATTAAAGTGTAATAGTAAGGTACTTTTTGAGTCTTTAATATGCTATAGGCTTCTTGGAGATAAGCTTCAGCCATAACAAAATTTTTGTCTCTCTTGGCATATTCGCTTAAAATCCCCAAACTGCTCGCCCTAATTTCCTCACCGTTGATAGCCCCTTTCATTACTTCGTTGGCCATATCGGCATAGCGAATGGCACTGGCTTTTGCAGCATGATCGGTATCTGAAAAATAACGCAAGTAATAATCTGCACTATTGATGCAGGCAATACCATAAGTTTTTCTGGCAACGTATTTAGGATATTGCTGATAAAGATTTTGGGCTTTATTTAAATAGTAAATTATACTATCGCGCAACACTTCGTTTTTAGTCCTGGCGTAATTATAATCTGCAGCAACGGATAAAGCGATATAACAATTACTTAACAGGTTATAATCGTTGGTTTTTAACGCATTTTCGGTAGCCGCCCTGGCATATTTATTTACATTTTTAACATCATCCCAATGGGTGTTGAGCGTGTAGAGCAGGTAATATATTTTGGCGCTAAGGTAAGGGTCAGGTATTTTTTCCAACAACTTCAGTGCAAGTCCACAATATTTGGTAATCTGCTCCGAATTATCAATCGCATTATAGAATGAAGCTTGCGCATAATAAGCATAGGCCATTGCAATAGGCTTCCGTAATTGTTGGGCAATAAACATTGCACTATCACTGGCTTTTTTTGATAGTACAAATGCTTTCGTTGTGGCATGTATGCTCGCCTGTATGGTATAGGCTTTTGTAACCTCTGTTAAATTTTTAAATTTTAAAGCTAAAGCTACGCTCTGTTGAGCCTTTAGAATTGCCGCTTTATAATCGCCATTAATTCTACTTCGCTCTGCAAGCTGGGTTAGCAATGCCGGTTTATCTTGATCTCTCAAATTATTAAGTGCAGTAGTATCCAATAATGTTTGCGCACTTGTTATAAAATAACTGGTACAAATGCCGATTAAGAGAAATATCTTTTTAAAACCTTGATGTTTCATAGGGTAAAATTAACATAAAGATTGATTTAGGTCATAATTGTAGACAAAATCCCAAAAACAAATATCAAGTTAAAAAGCTGAAATACAGATTGTTAAATTTATCTGTAGATGTATTGTAGACGTTTTCCAAAAACGTTGTAGATACTCTGTAGGCGGCAGATTCTTTTAGATGAACATAGATTGCCCCAAATTTGATCTAAATAATTTTTCAATCTAAAAAACAGAAATCATGGACAACAAAACCCTTTCAATCGTTTCTTACATCACCCTTATTGGTTGGTTAGTAGCTTATTTTGTCGGAAAAGATAAAGCTGACACTTTACTTAAATATCACTTAAGACAATCTTTAGGCTTAGCCATTGTAAGTATTATTTTTAACATAGCCTTTACCATCATTGCTGGTATAGTGCCTAGTTTATTCTTTTTAGGATTTGTAGGTTATGCATTTATTATTCTTTGGATCATTGGAATCATCAATGCAGCCAATGGTGCATTAAAACCTGTTCCATTTATTGGTAAATGGTTCGAAGACAAGTCTTCATTTGTTGGCAAATATTAATAAGAAGTTTATGCGCCTCAATATTAAAAATGTCATGCTAATGGTGATGGTCTTTACCATCACCGCATGCGAATTTTCTTTAAACACACCCGAAGAATATTTTGACCGGGTAGCTTTAAACACAAATTCCATATCACGCTTTGGCGGGCAATATTTCAATACTTATCTGAAATATATTAAGGGTGGCGCAAACACGCCAGATTTTAATACCTGTGAAAAATATCTTCGAAATAACTCCATCGCAACAGTAGTGGCTAATGTAAAAAAGATAAAAGATCTAAAACCCACTAAAAAAACAAAACCGATGATCGATGCAGCGCTTGATCTTTATGCCTTTGTGCTAAAAAGCTATGAGACCGACCACCTGAAGGTTGCAAAGATGATTGATGGGCATGCACAGGAAAGCGATATTAATGTGGCCATAACAGAAATGGACAATAAAAGTTATGAGGCCTTTGCACAGAAATACAATAAGCTTTGGGACATTGCAGAGGCCTACGCAAAGGACAATGGTATTGAGGTAAAAAAGATGCCTTTTTAGTTGTTGCTTCTTCACTCATTATTTCATTTAATAATTCTATCATTAACTAACCTACCTATGATAAACATAATAGATTTTAAAGAAAATTTAGGCTTAAGTGAAATCCCTATCGAACTTGAAAAACTGATTTATTTCCAGAATAATATCTCCTCTGTCGAAAATTATGCGAATGGCTTTGGTGTTTTGATCGATGATAAATCAGGACTACTTAGCTGGAGCGAAGATGAAGATTTTTTAAAGCAGTTACTCCCTTTTGCACAGGCCAATGGTACAGGCTCATTTTATGCCATTTGGAACGATGGAACGAGCAAACCCTTAAACCAGATGCCCATCGTGGTTTTTGGCGATGAAGGTGGCGTACATGTAGTGGCAGAAAATATTCTGAAATTGCTGCATCTACTCACCTATGGTACCGAAATCTGGGTGGAATTTGATCAAACTTATTTCTATAAAGATGATAACAGCTATAAAGAGCCTGAAGATTTAGGCAAATATTTAAAATGGATGAAAGGCGAATATAACTTAAACCAAATAGAAGCGCCCAATGAGTTGATTAAAACTGCCCAGGAAAAACACCAAAAAACCTTTGATCAATGGTTCAGCCAATATTTTAACCTGGAATAAAAACAAAGGAAGATGATACAGAAATTCTATCCAAAAGTGATTGATAGGCTACTATATAAAAACAAATACTGCGCAATTAAATAAATCATCATTTTGTGATCCATCTAACCTGAACAATTATGAGAAAAGGATTTTCTATATTCTGGATAATTTACATGCTGTTTTTTGCTATTCCGTTCCCCATGCTCATCTATTACAACACCAAAGACGATAGCATACCCAACTTAATGGGCGACAATCTATGGTATTCGCTTTCGATACTTGCACTATCTATACTATTTTGGGCTATATTGTTAATTGGTTATTACCAGAAATGGGTGTTACGCACTTTTTCAATTAAACGTAATATAGAAAAACTTAAAACCACAGGCGAACCGCGGGAAGCCAAGATATTGGAATCTACAAAAATCCATAAAACAGGCGCTACATACGACACTTATGAACTTACCTTGCAGTTTAAAAATCTGTCGGGAAGTCCGATTATGCAAAAAACGATGGTAAATGATGCAAAACCTTATGAACGCCGTTACGAAGTGGGTAAAACTGTTGGTATTTTGTTAGACAAAGAAGTAAATAAATTCCCTTACTTTATTTTTGCTTCTACAGAGGTAAGCATTAAAAAAATGACCATATTTCTGACTAACCTGGCCTGGCTTACCTTTGCCTCTCTTGTTATTTGGTATTACATTTATTCGTATGATGTAGAAAGCAATGGGATGGGCTGGCGTTTTATGGGTATTGGCCACCCTTTATTAACCTGTGCCTTTATGCTGCTTCTTTATCGCACTTTTGGTGCTTTTATAGCCA
>Ga0163162_10002525_pt1 | contig 17309 bp, 13 predicted proteins | sample S55metaG_FD_115310 | JGI IMG/M metagenome (GOLD analysis project Ga0163162, IMG submission 115310) | Switchgrass rhizosphere microbial communities from Kellogg Biological Station, Michigan, USA - S5-5 metaG | ecosystem: Host-associated > Plants > Roots > Rhizosphere > Soil | place: USA...
CTACATCCCTCTCGTTGAAGGCGTTTACGAGATGACTGACCTCACGGATGCTGACGAGATTTGCCTGACGTCATCCGTGGTTGGAGTGGCGCCGGTAACGACATTTGATTTTCGAAGGTACGCAATTGAATCTGACAGTGCGCTCGCGATAATCAGAGATGCGTTTAGTAAATTGACAACAACCTGAGTGCTGGGAGCGCAGGCGTCCCCGCCTGCTAACTTAGGTTTTCAGCGCTTTAGGAAATCGCGAGCGTGGCTTTCGAAATGAGGTGGGGGTCCACGCGGCAAGCAGGCGAGGACGCCTGCGGTCCCAGCACGGGCTTCACTTAGGGTCCCAAATGCGATAATTTGCAACCAAGAATACTTCTTACCCGATCGAAACCATACCAAGTAGAGGGCTTTGTTAATGAGCACTGTTATTGAAGAAACCTCAGAAGTCGTCGAACAACAAGCTACAAAATGGGTTTACCTTTTCGAAGAAGGTCCAGGCGATGACAAATCCCTTCTCGGCGGAAAAGGTGCGGGTCTCTGTGAAATGACTCGCGCCGGATTACCTGTCCCTCCTGGTCTCATCGTTACGACTCAGGCTTGCAATGCTTTTTTCGACAACGACAAAGCCTTCCCCGAGGGGATGTGGGAACAGGTGAAGGAAGGGCTGCAGAAGATCGAGGAGAAGGTTGGGAAAAAATTTGGCGATCCCACTAACCCGTTACTGGTCTCAGTCCGATCCGGCGCCGCCTTTTCGATGCCCGGAATGATGGACACAGTTTTGAATCTTGGACTCAACGAGGAAACAGTTCAGGGTTTGGCCGCACAAACAGGTGACCTGCGGTTCGCGCTTGACGCATATCGTCGCTTCGCTGGTCTGTTCGGCGAAATCGTTATGGGTGTTGCGCACGAAAAGTTCGAACGTGTTCTCGATCGGTTCAAAAAACAGACGGAGGGGGGACGCGATACTGATCTGAAAGCCGATCATCTGCGTGAAATCATTGCCGCTGAAAAGCAAATCATTCTCGCAGAGCAACACGCCATCCCCGAAGATCCATACGAGCAACTGCGTGTTGCCATTGCAGCGGTTTTCAATTCATGGATGGGCCGTCGGGCGATTGATTATCGGCGCATCAATCGGATTCCTGATTCCCTGGGAACAGCCGTCAACGTCCAGGCGATGGTGTTTGGCAACATGGGAGCAGGCAGCGGAACCGGCGTGGCCTTTACGCGTAATCCTTCAACTGGAAAGAAGGAGTTGTATGGCGAGTATCTGCTCAACGCACAGGGTGAGGACGTTGTTGCCGGCATTAGAACTCCCAACCCGATCAGTCAACTAAAGAAGGAGCTGCCGGAAGTCTACAATCAATTTGCCTCGATCGCAGGATTGCTCGAACAGCACTATCACGACATGCAGGACTGCGAGTTTACGATTGAACGCGGCAAGCTGTGGATGTTGCAGACGCGCACTGGTAAACGCAGTGGCGCTGCTGCCGTACGCGTCGCCGTAGAAATGGTCTACGAGAAACTGATCGATAAGCAAACCGCAGTTCAACGAGTCACGCCCGAACAACTCGATCAACTTCTACACCCAACTGTCGATCCCAAGACGAACGCGCCTGTACTCGCAACTGGTTTGCCCGCCAGTCCCGGTGCTGCACAGGGACGTGTTGTTTTTAGTCCGGATGAAGCCGAGGAGATGGCGCGCGATGGCGCGAAGGTGGTGCTCGTTCGTTTAGAGACGAGTCCGGACGATTTTCACGGGATGGTTGCAGCGCAGGCGATCGTGACGGCGCGCGGTGGTATGACAAGTCACGCCGCTGTTGTTGCTCGCGGCATGGGGAAGACCTGTGTTAGTGGTGCAAACGCAATCAACGTCGACTACGCACAACAACAGTTCACCGTTGATAACACCGTCGTCACGAAGGGCGAGTGGATTACTGTCGACGGTTCTACTGGCCGTGTGTTTCTTGGCCAGATTCCTACGATTCAACCGACGTTGGAAAGCGATTTCTACAAACTAATGTCGTGGGCCGATCAATTCCGAAGACTGCGAGTCAGAGCCAATGCCGACACTCCGTTAGACGCAAAGACTGCCCGCCAGTTTGGCGCCGAAGGAATTGGACTGTGTCGAACAGAGCATATGTTCTTTGGTGATCAACGACTCGCTGCAATGCGTGAGATGATCTTGTCTGAAGGTGTTGGTGCTCGCGAAAAAGCGCTCGAAAAGTTGTTGCCCCTTCAAAAGGGAGACTTCATCGGTATCTTTCGCGAGATGGTTGGTCTGCCGGTGACAATCCGTTTACTCGATCCACCGCTTCACGAGTTTCTTCCAAACGCCGAGGAACTGACAATTGAACTGGCGGATTTAAAGATGGCGTTGAAAAAAGCCCGCTCGCTCAGTGATATGGATTTGATTCTCGACGAAATCGATCACAAACGTGCTTTGCTTCGTCAGGTCGTTCGCATTCGTGAGGCCAACCCGATGCTCGGCTTCCGTGGTTGCCGCTTGGGACTATTGTTTCCGGAAGTTACTCGAATGCAATGTCGTGCGATCTTTGAAGCTGCCTGCACGGTCCAGGGAGAACGTAGCAAAGTTGAATTAGAGATCATGGTGCCACTGGTTTCCGTGAGCGAAGAACTCAGGCAGCAGTCGGAACTTATTCACGAAGTCGCGCGACAGGTCATGGGTGAGAACGGAATGACGATCGAGTATCACGTGGGGACAATGATCGAATTGCCTCGTGCTGCACTAATGGCCGATCGTATCGCTCAACATGCGGACTTCTTTTCGTTTGGCACGAATGATCTTACGCAGACCACGTTCGGGTTGAGTAGAGATGATTCGAGCCGATTCCTTCCAAACTACATCGAACGCAAAATTGTTCCTGACGATCCATTCCAGGTTCTCGATCGCGACGGAGTTGGTCAGCTCGTGCGAATGGGAACCGAACGTGGACGCAGCGTAAAACCAAAACTCAAAGTCGGAATATGTGGCGAGCACGGTGGCGATCCTCAATCGATCGCATTCTGTAATGAGATTGGATTGGATTATGTGAGTTGTTCGCCGTTCCGTGTTCCCGTCGCACGTTTGGCGGCAGCACAAGCGGCTTTGAATTCCGAAGACTCAATCAGCACCCAGGTGTAGTCAAGAGTTAGATCACTCCCGACAGTTCTAAGTGAATCAGAGTTAGATTTAGTTCTTCATTCTTTGCATCGGAAACGCCATTGATTTAGTCCCTTCGCCGCCATCAATACTTGCGGTCAAAGAATCATCGCCTATCCTTCGATAGATTATTCGTTTTGGGAAATCGTGCTGAGGATTCTCAAAGACAGCTTCGCTCGCTGAAGAACGCGTCAACCTGAAATCCGTTCCCGGACATTGAGCCTTTGGATGAGCTACATAGTAGACGCCGTCTGTCCGCTGCTCGATGCGAAGATATTCAAACTCCGCAGTTTTCTCGCCAACGATAGTCCGGCTCATTCCCATCATTGAAGCGCCCGCCGGCTTGGTCCAGTGTTCCTCAACCTGGGAGCGACTACCCGCGGGAGACTGCCAGTCGCCCGACATCCATGACAGATCGGAGATTGAACGCACGGCTGACGTTTGGGAACAAATCGAAACGGCCGAAATTGAAATCAAGCAGAGACTTGCAACTGTTAAGACCCCTACATGGATTGGGGCAAACCGCTTCATATTATTCTCCTCATCTTCGATGTAAGTGCTGGGACCGCAGGCGTCCCCGCCTGCTTGATTAGACTTTGACGCATTGATAGATAGCGATCTTTTGCTTATCGATGTTCTTATTCGGAAGCGAGCAGGCGACGACGCCTGCGCTCCCAGCACGGACCGATCTTATATAACGCTCACATCGTTGTATTGGAAAAATCCGACACGCGAGACTTACGGGTAAAGGATTCGGTCAGTGGGCTCTGTTCAGCAAGCAATACGCCTGGTGTTTGCTGTGCAAACTGATTGAAGTCGCGGATCAAATGGGCTTGGTCGTAATAGCCGCATTCAAGCGCGACGGGTGCCCACGCTCCGTCGCACCGCTCAACGGCGCGGAAGACTTGCTGGAATCGAAGTATCCGACTCAACAGCTTTGGAGTCAGACCAACTTCGTAAAGAAAGCGACGCTCTAATTGTCGCGTGCTAACGCCCGCCTCTTTCGCAAGCAGGTCTACGGAAACAAGACCACCGCTCTCAACAATCCTTGCCGCAAGTGGGAGAAGCGTTGAGTCTCGTTTGCTATTCAATACACAGCCGAGTAACAACGATTCGATCGCCTGAACTCTTGCGTCGATCGTTGGAAGGCTTGCACTGACAGCTAACAACTGGTTTTCCAGGCTCGCCGAGATACCTCCGAGCTCGACAACTTGATCCGTTATCTCATTCAGTGGGATGCGAATAAACGGTAGAGTCCCGCCGGGATGAAAACGAATACCTATCAACTCAACTGCCCCAGTCGGTGAGATCAGGATTGGGCCAGTCATCTGACCGACTAGAAAGTGTCTAGGTTGTTGGAGTCTTGTGTTTCCATCGTGCTGTGAAAACCGATCGCCGAAATTCAGGATCAGTTCGACACAGCCATCCGGGAGGATGCGCTCAGGGTGAGTTTGTTCAGAAGTGTCTTCGCTTACGAGTGTCCAAAAACACTCTATGAAGCGATTGAGCGGTGATTGTGGATGAAACTCTCGGTAGTACATCGCATCTTAGCTCACTCTCTGACATCTAAATACAGTATGTTTTTGAGTATCAACCGAAGATTTCAGTTTCCTCTAATCAACTTCCGAGCGAGTCGCTCTGCACTCGTATGCGGTGGCACTTTCTCTTCACGCGCCAAATTGAGAATCGCAAGCATCCGATCGTAAATATCGTCGATCTTCTTCTTTGCGACGTCTGCATCCCAACCCAACAGTTCTCGACAACCGTTAATCATGCCTCCGGAATTTGCAATACAATCCGGCCCGTACAAAATCTCAAGTTCGACCAACAACTCGCCATCTGAATCACCAAGCAACTGATTGTTCGCGGAACCAACGACTATCTCTGCCTTCAACTGTTGAATGCTCTTCTCATTGATCACGCCACCAAATGCGCAAGGCGCAAAGATGTCAGCGTGGACCGAGTAAATCTCGTCAGGAGCAACTCCTGTCGCGGCAAACTCTTTGACGACTTTTTGTAGCCGCAAGGGATCGACGTCGGTGGCGATGAGGTTAGCTCCGGCGTTGAAAAGATTCTTTGCCAGGTTGTAGCCGGTGGAACCGCAGCCTTGAATCGCGACTGTCTTATTAGCAAGCTCCGAAGATCCCCAACGGTGCATAGCGCAGGCTTGCATTGAACGGAAGACTCCGAGTGCCGTCATTGGTGAGGGATCGCCAGAGCCACCGGGAAGACCCGCAACCCATGACGTTTCTTTGCGCACAAACTCCATGTCAGAAGGTCTCGTCCCAATGTCCTCAGCCGTAATGAACTTGCCACCAAGAGAGTCGACAAACCGACCGTGCGCTCGAAAGATCCGCTCACGATCAACGTCGCTACAGTCTGTGATAATGACTGCTTTACCGCCGCCAAAAGGTAAACCAGCGAGTGCGTTCTTGTAAGACATTGCCTTTGACAATCTCAGGGCATCGAGACTGGCAGTCTTTTCGCAGTCGTAATTCCAAACGCGTGTACCGCCAACGGCGGGACCGAGTGCGGTACTGTGAATGGCAATGATCCCACGATAACCACACGAAGAATCGGACCAGAGTACAACCCTTTCGTGCTCCGCTTCTGCGTAGAGTTCGCAAATGGATTTTGAATTGATCGGTTCTGGGGTCATCAATGGTTCATCAGTCTGCGATTGGGCTGCGCAAGAATGGTTCAATCGCTGAAAAACGTCTTCAAAACATCGCTCAAAAGTTCTTAGAAAATCTTAGAGTGGACCTTGACCTACTAATGCTCAACTCTTCGGTCTCACATGAGCCAGCAACTCGTCAAATCGCGGCTCGCCGTGAAGAAACTCAAATCTTGGCGATACCGGAAGCCATACCATCCACACATCGCGAACTTCGACCGCCCGAGCCAACTGGGTCAGTGCGTTATTACTATCGCCAAGTCCGGCATACACAATCGCAATGTTGTACGGTGACGCATAATTCTCAATCGATTGCTGATTCAAGAGTTGGAGAATGTCTTGTGCAGCGCCCTTCTTACCCATCGATGCGTAAACGTGCCCTAGTGCTGACAACGCAAACGAGTTCTGTTTCGACAAGTCGACCGCAAGGCTTAACGACTCGAGCGCCTCATCATAACGTTTCATTTGCTCCAGTGCTGCGCCGAGAAGTATACGCGCGCGAATGAACTTCGGATCCATCTCCAACGCGTTACGAAGCTTGGTTTCGCACTCTTCATAGCGACGGGCGACGTAGAGTGTTTGAGCCAGGTCTGTGCTGATAGGAAGAGAAAGCGGATCGTATTCCTGCGAACGCTGAAGCGTTGTCAGCGATTCCTCAAATCGTCCCGCACTCGCAAGAGCTTCACCGTACCAATGGTGTGCAGTTGAGTAGTTTGGTTTGAGCTCGATGGCCCGTTGGAAGTTTTGTTCTGCTTCATCAAACCGCCAATCAAAACGATAGTTAATGAATCCCAACGACGCGTACGCTTCAGCAAGCAACGGATCAATCTCCAGGGCCGTCATCGCCGCTGCTCTTGCGCGAGGGAAAGTTTGCTTTGGCGCCAGCCCTCCATGACCTGCGAGTAAATTGTAAGAGTCAGCGATTCCAACGTAAGCGGGAGCATAGGTTGGATCCTCCGCAATTGCCTGTTCAGCAAAAGCCATCGACTTTCGCAGGGCCTCGAGCGTGCGCTGGTTCCAGAAGTATCTTCCGCGGATGAAATGCTGAAAGGCTTCGGTACTGGCCGTATAATTTTTTCGAAGTTGCTTTTGTTCTTCGCCACTCATCTTGACGGCCAGGGCGCCGGCTACTTGCTCCGAGATTGAGTCTTGAATAGAAAAGATATTTGTGAACTGCTCATCGAACTTTGCGGCCCATAATGTCAAGCCGTCAGCCACACGAACGAATTGAACCGATACCCTGATTTGATCGCCGGCTCGCTGATAGACTCCATCTAAAAGTGCGTCGACTCTAAGTTCTCGCCCGACAGTCATGAGATCTTCTCGAGGTTCGCGGTAGCGTAGTACAGAGGAACTTGGCCTGACCTTCACTTGTTTGAGATTGCTGAGACGAGTGGTCAAGGCGTCCGCAAGCCCCAGACCCAGAATGTCATCCGCGCCTCCACTCAGACACTTAAACGGAAGCACCGCAATCAGTGTCCCCATGTCTTTAACTGTTTGCGTTATCGGCGCCGAACTGAAACGCAGGGGCTGAATTTCCGGCGACGGCGTTGCCTTCTCAATAACCTGACCTACAAAACGGTATCCCGTTCCGGGGATGGTAAGGATGTACCGATTGTTGTCGCCTTCGCCGAGCACTTTCCGAATAACGAAGATGTTCTGAGCCAGGTTGCTTTCCTCGACATGTGCATCAGGCCAGATCGATTTCATTAGCTCGTCCTTCTTAACAACGCGCTCACGGTTTTCGATTAAGACCAATAATGTCTTGAAGGCCTTGGGTGACAACTGGATCGGCTCATCATTACGGACGAGCAGATATCGTTGCATGTCGAGTCGAAAGGGCCCGAACTCGTAAGAAGCTATTTCAGTTTGGCTCATGCCTTAATGAGTTCTAAGAAATTCTAAATGTCAGGCTAAAGATTTTTGAGACGCAATTGCACTAATTTGGATTCGGTTCAATCAGCTGCTGTTGCTTCGTATGAATCGTCAACTGATAGTTTCGTTCGTCGCATGTAGTTGTTTGAAGCGATCAACTTAAGTGTGTCTCCCAACAGGTTCACATTCGATTTTCACAAGTAAGTTCCGTGGAGGAAATACATGCTCGACTCTATTTCTACCGAGACAAAAGCTGGAAATAATTTCAACGAAAATTCTGAGCCCAAAGTTGCAGGCGACTCCATTGAAGTACAGATTGGAGTCTTGAAGGAAGTGGCCTTCAGTCTGCTTCGACAGCTGGATGTCATCAAGAGAGGCACAACTCAACACACAGTCGAAGGGAGAAGCTTGCATGATGAAGTTCGTGAGTTTGAGATTGAGCTTATCAATCTAGCCTTAGCCAAGACGCACGGGCACCAACGAAGAGCTGCAGGACTTCTGGGTCTGAAAGTTACGACGCTCAATGCGAAGATGAAGCGCTTTAACATAATGTCGCGCTTTTACACGCCGCTCGGTGAGGTGCAAGGAAGAGAACTAAGACACGGCAACTAACATTTCGAGGTGTCCGATGTGCTTTAGCTGTCGGCAAGCTTAATGTGTAATGAGCAACCCGTTAGGCGTGACATTTCGCCGACAAGCTAAAGCATATCGGACACTGTCGGCCTCACGAATAATTCCTAACAACTTCTAAACCTGCCTCAGTACTTTTGATTTACGTTCGATGTACAACTCCACTCACAGGGCACCGGTCCCAACTGTAACTCCCCGATCGCGGTGAATAAGTCAACGCGGCTCAAGCCCACTCCAAAGAAGGGAATCAAGATGAACACCAACCTGCACCGCTTCTCAGTGGTCTCACTTATCGTCGTTCTGTTTGTCTCCCTAACCACCCTCGCAGATTCAAGTAGGAGTAAGGAACGCCTGAACAAAGGCGAGCGAGCGCTTCGCGATGGAGATCTCCAAACAGCGGAAGAAATATTTCGAACGCTGGTTGCTGAAGACGAAAGAAATATCTCTCCTCGTCTCGGCTTGACCTCCGCGCTCATAAAACAGAAGCGCTGGTCAGAAGCATTTGAGCAGGCCTCGATTGTTCTTAAGCAAAAGAAGTCTTCAGCGGAGGCTCACGCTTTTCTTGGAAATATCTCTCTAAATTTGGGTGACTTTCGAAATGCGATCGCGCATTACCGCACGTCTCTGCAAATTGAGGAAAACGGATTGGCTATTGGAGGACTGGCAACTATCGATCTTTACGAGAATCGTTTGAGCGATAGCATTCGAGGCTTTCAACGTGCAATACAGTTGGAACGAAACGAGCCTGACTTTTACTTTCATCTTGCACAGGTCGCCGCTAAGTTGGAGAGATACGGTGAGTCAGCTGAAGCTTACTCCAAGTACCTAACCGTCATTCCCGCTAACGACGTCAACCGCCGTACTCGGATCGAAGGCCTGATATCTTTCCTTCACTACCTGAAAGGTCAAAAAAAACTCTATCGTGCCGAGGGAGCACCTTCCACAGAAGTTCCACTGGATGTCACGGGAAACCTGCCAACTTTTAACGTCCGGCTCAATGATTCAAACGAGACGTTTCGATTTGTTCTGGATACTGGCTCAGGGATGACAGTTATTTCCGATCAAGTAGCCGCGCGATTGAAAATCAAAGTCGCGGCACACGGCGGACGTGCGAATGCGGTCGGCGGGCAATTCGAAATCGTCTACGGTCTACTCTCGTCAATAGACATCGGTGATTTAAAAATCGCGAATGTCCCGGTCTATATCCGACCATTCCCCGAGAGAGCGGACAAGATCGACGGCTACATCGGTTTACCTGCTATTGCGCGATTCATAACTACACTCGACTACGTAGGTAAACGCTTTGGGTTGGCGCGCCTTGGAAGGCCAAACGAAGATCTTGAGGAATCTCAAAACTCCGAGTTTCAGATTCCAATCAGGAGTACGTCGGGTGGATTTCTGAGCGGCGAAGCGACAATTGGAAATATGGAAGTGCCTCTGAGTTTCATCATCGACACTGGTTCGAGTGTCTCTGTGTTGTCGAAGGACCTGGAGTCGTTCGAACAGGTGCGGATGTTCAAGAACGGAATAATGCTCCGCGTTGTTGGGGCAGCAGGTATCGAGGAACACGTTACGACGCGTGTGTTGCCGCTACTCTCGCTAGGTTCGTGTGGAAGACAGAACGTACTTGCTGCTGTTCTTGATCTGGATCCAGTCAGTGAATCGGCTGGTTTCCGACAGACGGGAATTATCGGTGGAAATTTTTTGAGTCAGTTTCGTGTTGTGTTTGATCTCAGCCGCTCGATAGTGCGTTTGATACCGCCCTCTCCGCCTGCGATGGCAGGGAAATGAGGGGCACGGCTTGCAATCTGAGATCTGAGATTTAGATCTTCAGTGCAATGCTGGACTCACTGCTCGAATCAAGTCAGTGAACCTGCATTCAGAACGAAGCGCGTCGAAAACCGGACTGACCCTTAACCACACGAGTTCTACATCGCGGTTTTCGTAAGCCTGATCCAGCCATTTGTAAGCGAGGTCCTTGTTTCCCAGTCCTAAATAAACTTCAGCGATGTGATATGCAGAAACGTAACTTTGTTTAGCGGTGGTGTGTAAATCATCGACAAGCTTTTGTGTCTCGCGAGTCTTGCCGATTAAAGCGAGGGCATGAGCAAGAGCAGACAACGTCACTGGATCTTCGCCTGACAATTCAACTGCCTTTTGCAGAATCTCAATGCCCCTGGCGAATTCGCCTTGCTGTACAAACACCTTTCCCAGGATGACGTGTGCTCTGACAAAGCTGGCATTCAATTCCAGCAGGTTGATTAACTGCCGTTCGCTGCGCTTGAAATCTCTTGCATAGTAAAACGAGGCCGCAAGGTCCACGTTAATAGCGAGCGAGAGTGGATCGAGTTCCTGCGCCATCTGTAATTCGACAAAGGCTTCTTCAAACCTACCCATCGTCGTCAGCAATTCACCGTACCAGTGATGTGCAGTGGGATAATTTGGCTTAAGCTCAATAGCCTTGAGGTGATTCTGTTCGGACGCAGTCCAATTCCACTCGAACCAACAATTGATGAACGCCAGAGACGCGTAGGCTTCAGCTAACATCGGATCGATTTCAAGCGCTCGACTCGCTGCCGCGCGAGCTTTAGGAAAGGATTCCCTGGGAGGCAGGACGTTGTGCTGGGCGCCGAGTAAGTTATAGGAGTCAGCGAGGCCAACATATGCGGGAGCGTACGCCGGATCTACGGCGATCGCCTGCTGTGCATGTTCCAGGGCTTTGCGCAAGCCCTCGGTCGTGCGTTGATTCCAGAAGTAGCGGCCTTTGATAAAGAGTTGAAATGCATCTGCGTTGCGAGTGTAGTTTTTTCTTATCTGTCGTTGTTCATCTCCACTTAATTGGATAGCCAAAGAGCGCACAACCTGATCCGCAATCGAGTCCTGGATCGCGAAGATGTCGGTGAGTTGTTCGTCAAACTTAGCGGCCCAGAGCGTCACACCATCCCTCACGCTCACAAGCTGAACTGAGACTCTTATCTTTCCCGTTTCGCGTTGATAGACGCCGTCCAACAATGCATCGACATTCAGTTCGCGGCCAATATGTAGTGGGTCTTCCTTGAGGTTGCTGTAACGAAGCACTGCCGCAGTTGGCCGGACTTTGAGTTCGCGGATGCTGCTGAGCCGCATGATTAGCGCATCCGCCAGACCGGGGCCAAGAAACTTGTCTTCATCGTCGCCAAGCAAATCTTTGAACGGCAGGACAGCGATTGAACTAATACCCGTTGGCGCCGGTTCTTGCGCTGCGTTTGGACCATCGAACTCGCGGACGGGCGCTACGAATCGATAACCGACTCCAGGAATCGTGACGATATACCGATGTTCATTCTTCTCTTCGCCGAGCGCTTTGCGCAGCAGGAAGATGTTTTGAGCGAGATTGCCTTCCTCAACAAATGTATCCGGCCAGACACTGTTGATGATTTCATCCTTCTTCCCGACGCGTCCTCGGTTCTCGACCAGAAACAACAGAGTTTCGAACACCTTTGGCGAAAGCGGGATCGGTTGGTTGTCGCGCAGCAACAAGTACCTTTCCATATCAATGCGGAAAAGCCCGAATTCATAAATAGTTTTCGAGGAGTTGTTCATCGAGAATCTAAGAACTTCTAAGAGTCTCTAAAGACTTGTGATTGTACCGTTCGTATTCTAGGAACTATGTAGAAACGAAGAAACGTTGCAAGAGGTTGCATCAGCAGATTACACACACTACGCAGCGCGGCTTGTGCCGCTACTAAAAATCATGTTGTTGCTCGCATCGGCTTCGCCGCCTGTTGTGAGGAATGGCTGTGCCTTTCCGTTTGCTCGCTATTTCTTCCGGGCTGAGCCCCTTGTTCGCTAAGTGTCGCCAAAATCTTGAAGTCGAAGGCCTGAGGAGCGAAGCCCAGGCGAAAAGGGTGAGCTTTACGGAAGGGCATAGCCATTTCTCACAACAGGCGGCGAAGCCGTGCCGAAAGAAAATCTTGCCAAGAAAACAGGAAGTAGTCCTTTTTTACATACGCAGTTGACGACGAATCTACATTTCATTGTATAAGGCGACTGAGATAACGAGTGACTCCGAGTTGATCAGGGTTGACTTCCAGTTATGAGTCCGCGACGTGAATAATTTCATGAGACACCCGCAGCTGATCATTTTCGATCTCGCCGGCACTACCGTGCAGGACAACGGAGAAGTGCCTGAATCATTCTCCGCGGCGCTTACTCAACACGGTGTGCAAGTTACTCCGGAGCAAGTGAGGAAAGTTCGCGGCAGTTCAAAGAAGCAGGCAGTGCTGGATCTGCTCCCTGACACGCCGGAAAAAATTGAACAGGGAAAGATTGTATACGAAAGTTTTTGTGAACAACTCTCAGCCCGGTATCAAACAAGCGGCGCGCAATCGATCGTCGGTTCCGAAAGCGTCTTTGCCAGTTTGCGTCAACTAGGTGTACGGGTTGTTCTCAACACCGGATTCGACCGGCAGACTACTCAGCTGTTGTTGACGGCTCTTGGGTGGAATGAATCAACAGTCGACGCAGTTGTATGTGGCGATGACGTCGAGCGCGGTCGTCCAGCGCCGGATCTCATCCATGAGGCAATGAAGCGAGCAGGCGTTGATGATCCACGACACGTGGCGAATGTCGGCGATACGAGTCTCGATTTGTATGCCGGCCAGAACGCACACGTCCGATGGAACATCGGTGTCTTGTCGGGTGCGCACGATCGCCATGAACTCGAGCAAGCGCCACACACGCATTTGATTGATTCCGTGGCGGAGTTATTAGACATTTGGTCTTAGTGATGAAGCGATTCGATTCTAAGGCGCTTTATGATGCCCTTGACCAAAAGCGACGCGATCATCAAATGTCGTGGTCTCAAGTTTCGGCCGAAATTGGCGTGAGTGTGTCAACAATCACACGGACGCAGCGAGGAGGTCGCCTGGAGGTTGATGGTATGTTGGCCATGGTTGCCTGGCTTGGTGTACCGGTTGAGACCTTTGTACGCGAGTTGCCCGGCTAGCTGCTTGATTTGACTCGCTGAGCGTTCCACGCATACAAGACCTCGGGCTTTTGTCCGCTTAGGATAGACCCGTCACAAACAAAAAGGGCGTCCAAATTGGACGCCCTTAACTTTTGGAACCCTTTGGTGCACCCGGCATGATTCGAACATGCGACCCCCTGATTCGTAGTCCACAAACGTCTATTTTCCTGAGTGTTGCTCAGTGTTCGCCTGTACATCTGAGGCAGTAATTTCCAGCCATACACAACTGCCATGTGTTGCTGAGTGCGAGTGAGTTCTGATTGGTTGGCACTCCACTGGCACACCAAAAACTTTCCAGCAGACATTACTTGATGACCGTGCTCTTTCGCTCGGCTGAAGCGCTTGTGGAAGAACGCCTATAGGCAAATTACAGTTTTGGCAAAGTGGCTGTTAGGGTGAACCTCAGTTTGTGCGAACGTATCGGCTAATCTCCAACATTACTTTCACCTCTTTGAAATCGTTTGGTGGCCCATTAGCGCTTAGATCATGTACACGCAAACTGATCCCCGCTGCGTTGAAGCTTCTGAAAGAAACAACGTAGGGACCGTCACCTTGGTTGACCCCCTCGGCAAGCGCTTTGACGATCACATTGGAGTTGTCATCCGGCTGCGCATACCCGTCATAAGTGACGATAAAGTTACCGCCAGTTAGTTTTTGGAGTAAGCGCAAATTGTTGTAAGAGGGTCCGATGGCTCCAGTGCTACCAACGGTTGTGAGACCGCCACCAACTTGCAACAGGCCCGCAGCGACCACTGAATATTTGAAAGGCTGGTTGTTCGGTACCTCAACAAAACGCCCCGTTAAATCGGGCGTCGGGACTGGCGTTGGATTCACATTTGGATTCTGTGTTGGCGATCCACATGCACTCAAAAACGTGATAATGACTGACACGAGTGCGAGTCTACGCATCTCAAAGCCTCCTGACAGTTGGAGTAGGGCAATCGCGGAATGATTTAACACAGCGCCTGCACCCAAAGATAGGTGTATCAGTCAACGCTTCAAAATGTTTGATTAAGAGGCCAGGGGTTCGATCCCCCTCGGCCCCACCAATAGCACCAAACACTTAGCGGCACCGTCTTAGCAGAGATTACTGGCGTGACCCCAGACAAATAGTGGACTCTTAACAATGAATCACAATGAGGCTGAATGCCTCCGCCAACCGATATTAGCCCGTCTCCAAAGGCGGGCTTTCGGTTTTTTCGACTGAATATTCAAGAGTGATACACGTTCTTCCACCCATTCGAGACCGCTCAGTTCACTTTTTTGTGCGAGGCTGATGTTAGTAGTTCTGCTAGACACAATAAGTATTACTACTTAGACAAAATTAGTAGTTACCTCACTGTCTAACAACTCGCTGAAGTGCCACAATTCCGCAGAAACAATCGTCATGATCGCCAAAGAGTGAGGTGCGGAGAATGCGCTTCGTTTCAGGCGTCCCTAGTAGGAAACCTTCTTCGCCAGCTTTACAGCATTGATCTGTTTCCTAAGAGCAGTTGTACGTCCCATACCTTCAAGCTTAATCGTGCGGATGAGCTTACGTGTTGCCGTTGACTAACGCGCCGAGAAGTGCGGGAGGCGCATTTGCCCAGAGGAGAGACGACATGAAACGTTTGAGTTTGTTAACTATCGCCATCTTTGCTGTGTTGGTCCTGTCGATGCCTGCGAAGGCAGCACCCGCGGGAGTGCTGAATATCGGAGTCTGCGCCGGCGGAGGCTTCACCATAAATGCAATTAGTATAGTTTTTTCGCCCGGTTGTACCACGACCGGCTCCGGCACCAACGTCACCTACACAGGTGGAGGTCCGTTGGGGTCTCCGGTGCAAGGACAGATTAAAGACTTGTTAATTCCCTTCACGTACAGTGACTTCATCACCTTTGCGAGCCAGCCAGCTTTACATTTCGACTTGAATTCCCTCGGTCCAGGCGTGAGTAATACAACCTGTACTTTCTTGGGATTGGGACAGGCGTGTTCTCCATTCTTTGGCTCTCAATTTATACTGACCAACATTGGCACTGGTACTGCCATAACTTTGAACGCTGCCGGTATAGCGCGTGATGCTTCAGCTACGACGACTCCGTGGAGCGGGACGTTCACTACGCAGCTTGCCGGGCAGACAGCTGCGCAAATCCAGACCACTATCAACGGGGGAGGCAGTATTAGTAGCCCATACTCAGCGACTATCAATTTAACAGCTGGCCCAGCTCCTGTACCCGAGCCGACAACAATGCTCCTGCTCGGCAGCGGGCTAACAGGAATCGTTATTAAGGTGCGTAAGCGGCGCAAGGCGGTCTAGCACAAAGAACTCCCGCATTAAAAGCAAAGGCCAGTCAGCCGTCATCAGATCGGTTGTGCTGGCCTTTTCAGTTCCTCACTTGAACCTTGACGACCGTGGTCTAACGTGGAATAGCAAGGGTGGAGGTTATGAGTTAGGCGAGCTAAAAACTAGTTCAAGTCAACGTTGCATTGTGCTTCCTGCCTCTGTGCTCCAAGTGCTCAACAAGCATAGAATCGCGCAGCACGAAGAACGATTAAGCCAAGGCAAGGACTATCAGAATCAGGAATTGATTTTCTGCACGACTATAGGCACTCCGCTACAACGTCGTAACGTTTTACGACGCCATCTTAAGCCAATACTGTGCAAAGCATTCTGCCCAGAGCCGCACCAAACAGGCCCCTGCAAGGTAAGTATCAGATGGTACGACTTGCGACACACTTGCGCGTCGCTGTTGCTCAAAGCGGGAACTAATCCGAAGGTAGTGCAGGAAAAGCTAGGACACTCGTCAATTAGCATGACTCTGAATGTCTACTCTCACACGATCCCTTCAATGCAAAACGACGCCGCGCAAGCACTCGAAAAAGCCCTTGCAGGATAGTTGGCACACCACTGGCACACAAATTAGAAAAGGGCGTCCATTTGTGACGCCCTAACTTATTGATTCTAATTGGTGCACCCGGCATGATTCGAACATGCGACCCCCTGATTCGTAGTCAGGTACTCTATCCAACTGAGCTACGGGTGCAACGGCGACGTAGATAGTAAATGTTCGAAGGGAAATAGTAAAACGGGGCCGAAAAACGATCTTGGAGCTTTGTACTTTGTGCTTTGAGAGTCCGATTTTGTCAGTGGAAACTGGCTATGCCGCCTGATGTGAGGCGTGGCTTTGCCCGCCGTTAACGCTCCATCGTTCGATGGGCTACGCCCTGTTCCGTCTTAGTTGACAACTGATAAAGGGCGTAGCAGGAAAGATTGGGAGGCGTTGTTTACGGCGGGGCGAAGCCACGCCTCCCATCAGACGGCATAGCCGATTCGTAGCTCGAGAATGATCCAATGACCTGCGCAATCACAAAAGTACAAAACTCAAAGAACAAAAAACGAAGCTCAAACTATCGTCCGTAATACCCCGGCTTCGTCCTCGCCGTAAGATCCGTATAGACCACTTCAATCTTTATCTCATGCCACTTGCCCCGAGCGCGATCGCCTGTTGCCTGGTATGCAACTGTGTAAAGCGTTCGAATGCTGGCGGCAACTTCTCGATAAAGTTGGGCCATGTACTGGAGCTTGTCGATCTCGTTGAGCCGACCACCGGTGCGATCGGCGAGTGACTGCAAACGGTTTCGCGCAGCCGCGTAGATGCCGGTAATGTTTGGATCGGGCAATGGTAAGCGTTTTGGATCTCCCGAGGGCAGCGCCAGCGGAAAGATCGAGACGCCCTGTCGATCAGCCAACGAAAGAAGTTGATTGAGTTCTGAGTTCGACTGTGATTTTACGAGCGTCAACGCTTCCTCGTCTGTCCTGGCAGATACAAATGAACGCCGATCGGTATTACGCATCTCTGTGTCGAGACCATCGGTGATCGCCACTATTGCTTTTCTTCGTTTGCCTTCCTTCTCCAATTCTTGCAACGCATACTTGATAGCATCGTAGAAATGCGTCTCACCTCTGCCGTTTGCATTCTGAATTGCCCAG
>Ga0163162_10002526_pt1 | contig 17308 bp, 15 predicted proteins | sample S55metaG_FD_115310 | JGI IMG/M metagenome (GOLD analysis project Ga0163162, IMG submission 115310) | Switchgrass rhizosphere microbial communities from Kellogg Biological Station, Michigan, USA - S5-5 metaG | ecosystem: Host-associated > Plants > Roots > Rhizosphere > Soil | place: USA...
CCTGATAGCGTGCCGGGCGCCGTCACCGGCATCGTCGTCTGGATGCGTTCGAACAGGTCGCCCGCGCTGGTCGAGTTCCAATTGTTGAGGAACTTCGCTCCCGCAAGCGGTGGCGCCGAATCGCCTCCCGTCAGCGTCGCGCCATGGCAAACCACGCATTTGGCCTCATAGACGACCTTGCCCCGCGCTGCCTGATCGGGCGAATAAACGGTGCTCCACACCGTTCCAGCCACGCCCTGCGCGGCAAGGGCGACGGGCGCAGCAATGGCGAGGCAGAGGGCCGCGAGGCGAAGCGGAACAGGGTAAAGAGGGCGTCTATGGGTCTTTTTCATGTCACGCATCTTTCGGAAGCCGGAATGCAATTAGTTCGCTGGCATAGTTGCCCCCGCCAATCGCCAGTACAATATGCTGCTGCCCACCAAGCATATAGGTCATGGGAGAGCCGCTTTGGGGCGCCGGCATAAACACCTGCCCCTTTTCTTCGCCGGTCGATTTGTCATAGGCGCGCAGCATCGCGCCTCGCCCATATGTGGGATCGGTGTAGAAACCAGCCTCTCCGCATATAAGCAGCGTCTTCGTGCACAAGGGACCCAGGTTGCCGTCGCGGCCAGTGCGCGGGATCTTGAGCCCTTTCAGCGCCGGGTGGTTGCGAACAATATCCGGTGTTTCGCCATGCGCGATCTGCCAGCGGTGATCGCCGGTTTCGAGGTTGATGGCAGTGATCCGCCCATAAGGAGGCTTCGCCAGGGGCAATCCCTGAACAGTCAGCACGCCGGGCAAGATATCTGGCTCGCCCGCGCCCGCCGGACGCGCCGCGCGAACTTGCGCCGCGCCAATCACGCCGCGCACATAGGCAAAGTCGGACAGTTTCGGATCACTGTTGGGGACGATGCCGGCGATGTCCACTTGGGTCCTGGAATAGACGAAAACGGTGTGGCTGTCCGGGTCGTAACAGCCGCCAGGCCAGTTCGTCCCCCCTTGGTAGCCGGGTAGGCTGAGCGTGCCATAGCTGTGGGGCGTGCTGAGCGACGGGGGGGTGAACAGGCCGCCGGTGCGGTAATGGCTGATTAGTTCGAGCCCCTGCCGGTGAAGTTCCGGCGTGAAGTCGATGATCGTGTCGGGGGTCACCCCCTGCACGTCATAGGGGGCAGGCTTCGACGGCACCGGCTGCGTCGGCGAATACCATTCGCCGGGAATATCGCCCTTTGGAACCTTGACTTCGCGGATCGGCCAGATCGGCTCGCCGCTTTCCCGGTCGAGGACGTAAAGGAATGCCTGCTTCGACGGCAGCGCCAGCGCCTTGACGATTCGGCCATCGTGCGGAATGTCGCAAAGGATCGGCGCGCAGCAAAGATCGCGGTCCCACAGGCCATGATGAACGGTCTGGAAATGCCAGCGGCGCGCGCCGGTGCGATAATCCAGCGCAACGAGGGATTCGCCGAACAGCGCATTGCCGCGCCGATAGATGCCGACATAGTCTCCCGTTGGGGATTCGACGGGCAGGTAGACGAGGCCAAGTTCCTCGTCGGCCGACATCTGGGCCCATACCCCTGTATTGCCGATTTCGTCCGCGTCATGCCCGATCCAGCTCGCATACCCGGCTTCGCCCTTGAGCGGGATGGTGTGGAAGATCCACAGCCGCCGCCCGGTGCCGGCATCGAAACCCCGCACATAGCCTCGCGCATTGCGGCGCGTTCGCGGCGCATCGCCGCCGAGATGGGCCGCGCCGACCACGACGACATCCTTGACCACGAGCGGAGTGGAATGGAGGCCGATGTCGGCCGTTTCCAAGTCCAGCGCCTGATCGATATCCTGTTTGAGATCGACGACGCCCCCATCGCCAAATTGTGGATCGCGCTGGCCAGTCGCGGCATCGAGGCAGATCAGCCGGTAACCGGGCGTGACATAGAAGATCCGCTCCCTCGTACCGTCGGTCCAAAAAGAACAGCCGTGGCCGGACAATTGCCGCGGCGCGTTGCGCCCCCGCTGTCCCTCATCGTAGCGGTGCATCCACAAAAGCTCGCCGGTCGCGGCATCGAGCGCAATGCAGTCGCGCCGAGACCCCGCAGTCAGGAACAGCCTACCCTTGATAAGCAGCGGCGTTGCCTCGAACACGTATTCCTTGTGCGCGCCCAACGCGTCGGTCTTGAATCGCCAGACCATCTCCAGATCGTTAAAGTTCTCGGCATTGATCTGGTCGAGCGATGCATAGCGTGTATTGGCGGGGTCTTTGGCGAAATGGCGCCATTCGGTGTCCAGCGTGGCGTCCGCCGGGGCAGGCAGCGGCTGCACGGTGCGTGGCATAGCCAGTTCCCGTGACTGCGCCGCCATAATCCGGCCAAGCAACAGCGTTGCCGCAGACGAAGACAGCAGCACCCGGCGCGAGATGTTCATACCCTGGCCTTCCCTAGCGCTGAACCGGCGGATCCACGCATGTCGTTGCTTCATCTCTTGCAAGTCGTACATTCGCGATGCCGGCTTTTCGAGGCGCCAGACGCATGCCGAGTTTCATACGCGGGCGCCACCGCAGCGTCGAGCCGCATGGCCTGTTTTCCGTATCGCGGAAGATCCGCCACCTCAGGCACTTATTCACTCGACATCGCGATCCGTTGTGGACCAGTCCGTGCACGGCGGGATGCAATCGAGTTTCGGCGCGGACCGCTAAAATCGAATGAGCGCCCCTTAACGGTGCCAGTTCGAAAGCGAGATCATAAGGCGGGCGGCCCAGACCGCTGCGCCCATGGGGGAGTAGTTGATATGCAAACTTCGACCAAGTTGCGTACCTTGTTGTTGGCGGGTACTTCGGTGATGCTGGCCCCGGCCGTTGCCGGCGCGCAGACTATTGCCAATCCCGCCGGGCAGGCGGGTCAGTCGACTTCCGCGCCTGCCGGCGGCGAAGCATCGCCCCTGCCCGCCGCTCCTGAGTCTTCGGCGAACGCTGGGGTGGCGGCGTTCAACGAGATCGTCGTCACCGGTTCGCGCATTGCCGCCAACGGCTACAAGGCGCCGACCCCGGTCACCGTCGTCAGTACCGACGAGCTTCTCAAGAAGGCGCCCGAAAGCATCGCCGCGGGTCTCGCGACCCTGCCCCAGTTCTTCGCCTCGTCGGGCTCGAGCTCCAACTCCATGACCAACCAGGCCGGACGGCAGAACTCGGGCAACTACCTCAACTTGCGCGGCCTTGGCGAAATCGAGACGCTTCTGCTGCTCGACGGCCAGCGCCTGCCGCCGACCAGCCCGTTCGGCACCACAGATGCGAACATCATCCCACAGGCGCTGATCCAACGCGTCGACGTGGTGACCGGCGGCGCATCGGCCGCCTATGGTTCGGACGCGGTCGCCGGCGTGGTCAACTTCATCCTCGACACCAAGTTCGAAGGCATCAAGGGGTCGGCGCAATATGGCATCTCGAGCCGCGGCGACGATCACCAGGTCAAGGCAGCACTGGCCGTCGGCAAGAGCTTCCTCGACAACCGTCTACATCTTGAAGCCAGCGTCGATTATTTCTACCAGCCCGGCATCCCCAACCCCGGCGAGCGGCCTTATGGCGGCAACTACACCGGCGGCTGGGTGGATGTCGGCGCCAACCCGGCCCGGCCTTGCCCGGTCGGCTGCGCCGCCAATCCCTACACCCCGACCTTCAACGTCCGCATCGGCGACTCGACATATGGCACGCTGGTCGCATCGGCGCGCAACGCCGCCGGCGCCACGGTGCCCTTCACCCTCAACGGCACGACCTTCGATCCGGGTGGCGGCTATCATTTGGCCGATTTGGGCACCCGGACCGGTTCGTCGAACCTCAACGTCGGCGGGGCGGACAGCTCGGTCACGTTCGGCACCAGCCTGACCAGCAAGCTGAAGACTCTCCAGGCCTTCGCGCGCGCCGACTACGACTTCGGTGGCGGCATCACCGGCTTCCTCCAGGGCAGCTATTCGCGGGCCAATACGGCGTTCACCACGGTCGCCGGTGGTACTCAGAAGCTGTCATTCCAGATCTTCGCCGAAAACCCGTTCCTGCCGACCACGTTCCGCGACGCGATGCTTGCCGAGGGCGTGAATAGCTTCGTCGGCTCCCGCACCGAAGGCGATCAGACCCCCAAGCGCGCCTATCAGCAGACCTCGGCAGCGATCTTGCTGGCCGGATTGAAGGGCCAGATCGCCAATTTCAACTGGACCCTGACCGGATCGTATGGCGATTCCGACCTGAAGGTGAAGCAGTTCGGCAACTTCGAGCAATCGCGGTGGTTCGCCGCGCTTGACGCGGTCCGCGGTCCGCAAGGCAACATCGTCTGTCGCGTGACCATCACGAACCCGGGCGCTTACCCCGGCTGTCTGCCCTGGAACCTGTTCGGGAACGGATCACCCTCTGCGGCCTCCTATGCCTATTTCGATGACGTCTCGCAGTACCGCATCCGCTCGCAACAGAGCGATTTCGCGGCCAACATCTCGGGCGCCATATTCGATCTGCCCGCCGGGCCGGTCAACATCGCGGTCGGTGCCGAATACCGTCATCAGTATCTTAAGGGCACCAGCAACACCGATCCGTCGCAGCCTATCGACCTGACCGGGCTGCGCGCCGCCACCAACCCGTTCAACCTGAAGTTCAACACCACCAATCAGGGCAAGACCGGCGGCAGCCAGGACATCAAGGAGGCCTATGCCGAAGTCGCGATACCGATCCTGCGCGACACGCCTTTCTTCCAGGCGTTGGATCTGAACGGCGCCGCGCGCTATACCGATTACAGCCAGAGCGGCGGGATCTGGTCCTGGAAGGGCGGTTTCAGTTGGTCGCCGATCCAGGAACTGCGCTTCCGCGGCACAATCTCGCGTGATATCCGCGCGCCGGTCCTGAACGAACTGTTCGCGGGCACGTCGGCCACCCGCGGAACGTTCAACGACGTTCACACCGGACTCAATGCCAACACGATCGCGCTCCAGCGCGGAAACCCGCTTCTGAAGCCAGAAAAGAGCGACACCGTGACCATCGGCGGTGTCTGGCAACCGAGCTTCATCCCCGGCTTCACCGTCAGCCTGGATTACTACAACATCAGGATCCGCGATCGGATCACCAGCCTGGGCACCGAAGACCTCAACCAGCTGTGTGAACGATCGGGCGGCACCGACCAGCTCTGCCAGTTCATCGTTCGTCCGCTCCCGTTCTCGGATCGGTCGCAGACGGGCGGACCCAACGGGACGGGCAACTTCCCGACCTCGGTCTCGCAGGTGCCGTTCAACCAGGCCGTGCTCAAGACCCAAGGGTTCGATTACGAGCTCAGCTACCGTATGCCGCTTGGTCGGGTGCTGTTCGACGAGCCCGCGCGTCTCGACCTGCGCCTCATCGGCAACTACACGCCGCGGTTGATCAGCGTCACCTCGCCCACTACCGCGCCGCTTCGCCTCGACGGCACGGTCGCGGGTGGCGGGGACGGCGTGCCGCGGCACAAGCTCACCGTCTCGACCCAGTTCACCGAGGGTCCGCTGAGCTTCGGCTTCGACGTCCGCTATATCGGCAAGATGAAGTATACCCGCCAGGCGGTGTTCATCACCAACAATGACCTGCCTGCAGTGGCATACCTCAACGCCAATATCTCCTACGACCTCAAGCTGCACGGTGGCCGGACCGTCACGCTGTTCGCTTCGGGCAGCAACCTGACCGATCACTTCCAGTTCGCTCCGCGGCTCAATCAGCAGCCGACCGGCGGATATCCCACTTACCAGCAGTTCTACGACGTGGTCGGCGCCTATTTCGTCGGGGGCGTGCGCTTCAAGCTCTAGCGCATTGGGGGGCGACGCGCGAACGCCCGCCGTCCTCCCCAATGGCGAATTCGTGGTGAGGAATGGAAAGTGTATCATAAATCCTTCGCGGACTGTTTCGCTCCACAAGAGCCGGCCGTGGAGAAGCCCTGGCAGGCACAGCTTCCACGTCGCGGGTGGGCCTGGGAGTTCCTGCGGCGCCACGCGGCCTACCGGGCGGATTATCTGGCGTCGTTTGTCGGCGCGGCCGATCCAGGCGCATGGGGCTTGCTGCATTTCTGTGACCCCGATCTGGACGCGATGAGCGCAGCGGTGCTGTGGAGGCCGGAGGAGTCCCCGGAAGTCCTGTCGTTGACCGCCAGCCAGCAGCCCGGCGACGGGATCCGGCTCGACTTCGACCGGCTGCCACGCTGCGCCTTCCGCCATTTTGACGCGAAACTGCAGCGGCACGATCTACTCATCGGCGAAGCTGGCCGGTTTCTGCAGTTGACGGTCTTCGGTGAGCGCTGCATCGGCCAGGCCGGCCTGCTGGTTTCGGCGCTGGGCGATCACGCGGAGATCACCGCGCGCACGGTCGCCCTGCTCAGGCTCAATGACGTCCTGGCCACCGGCAGCATGTGTGCTTCGCTGTACCCCGCCGAGAACCGCGCCCGCCGGCTCTCCCAAGTCCTGACCGCGCTCGATGGGTCGCTACACGGTCTCAGCCAGCGCGAGATCGCGCACCAGATGGTTGGCAGCTGGCGGGTGGAGCGCGAGTGGAACCATCCGAATGAAAATCTGCGCGATCAGGTGCGCCGCGCGGTCGCCTGCGGCCGACAGTTGATGACAGGCGGCTATCGCCAGTTCCTGAGGCTGACATTCGGACGTCGAATAGCCTTCGACCGGTCCGTCCGCCATTCAAAGCATCAGGCATAACGAAAGGAAAAAATCATGCGTCTGGTCCTCATCGCGGCGACATTGCTCGCAGCCCAGCCCATCCTCGCACAGGACACGCCGGCTACCGCGCCGGACGGGTTCAAGTTCCTGGAGCCGCCGGCGATCAACCAACTTCTGGCCAAGCCCCAGCCGGGCCGCGTGTTCGGCACCGCCCTGGTCAGTCGTCACCTCGACCGCGGCTATTACGTCGAATTCGTGAAGCGGTTCGACCATGGTAACGAGGTGGAAGTCCACCCCACCTGGATTGACCAGATCGCAGTGACAGCCGGCACCGGGACGCTGACCTACGGAGGCGAGGTCGTCAATCCGCGAACCGGGGCGGGCGGCGAAATCCGTGGGGACCGGCAGACAGGCGCGACCACGCTGCACTTGGTCCCGGGCGACTTCGTTATCATCCCGGCCGGGATGCCGCACAAGTTCGTCGCTGCGTCAGGAAAGACGCTTACCTATGTGATCTTCAAGGTGAAAGGATGAATTGGCAGATGACCAGCAGGGCGTTCATCATGGGCCTCCTCGCCTTTTGGCTGGCCGCGGGGCTGTGTCCCGCCCGCGCCGAGGCTGCCCCGCCGCGCATCAAGGTGATGGTGCTGGACGGCTCCAGCGGGCCCTATCACCGTTGGCGGGTGATGACCGAGGTGTTGGTGAAGGAACTCAAGGAGACCGGCCTGTTCGACGTATCCGTCGTCACCGCGCCGGGGCCGGGCGGCGATTTCTCCGGCTTTTCGCCGAAATGGGGCGACTATCGGGTGGTGGTCATGAATTACTGTCTGTCGGCGGTGCCTCATTGCGGCCCGCCCGGGCGATGGCCCGACGCGTTGCGCGATTCTTTCGCGAAATATGTGCGGGACGGCGGCGGCGTGGTCATCTTTCACGGGGCGGACAACGCCTTCGCGGACTGGGACGCCTATAATGAAATGATCGGCGTCGGCGGGTTCGGCGGGCAGGACCGTGGCGCGCCGCATTGGTACTACAAGAACGGGAAACTATCATCCGACAAGCGGGCCGGCCCCGCCGGCACCCATGGTGCGCGCGCACCGTTCCAGGTTGTGGTCCGCAACATCAACCACCCGATCACCAAGGGGCTGCCTCTGCGGTGGATGCACCAGGGCGACGAGCTCTATGCCGATCTGCGTGGGCCGGGGCGGAACATGACGATCCTCGCCACGGCCTACTCGAACCCGGCCAACCAAGGCTCGGGGTTGGACGAACCATGCCTCATGGTGCTGCGATATGGGCGGGGTCGGGTCTTCCATACCACCTTCGGGCATGATGTGCTGGCGCAGAGCTCGGTCGACGGCATCGTCACCTTCCAACGGGGCGTGGAATGGGCCGCGACCGGTAGGGTAACGCAGAAGCTGCCCCGCCCGTTCCCGACCAATGACACCGTCGTCTTCCGGTCGGACATTGCCGCGATGGACCCGAACGCGCCCAAGGGCCTCGACCCGCTCGACCGCGACATGCCAGCGGGCCGCGACCGCCCCGGCGGCGCCCCCTCGAATCCCACAACGGCCCCAACCGTCAATCGGTGAATTAAGGAGCGCACCGATGCCATCGCCACAGCATGCCTGGGTCGTCGCCTGTCTCGACACCAAGCGGGACGAAGCCGAATATGTCTGCGACTTGCTCGAAGCGGCCGGGCATTCGGTAGCCCTCGCCGATGTCTCGACCGTCGCCCCCGCGGCGGCTGCGCCCTCGCCCGGCGCGCCGGGGCGCGTTCAAGTCTCGGCGGCCACTATCGCCGCGGCGCACCCGCGCGGACCGAACGCGCCCTTCACCGGCGACCGGGGGAGCGCCGTGGCAGAAATGAGCATCGCCTTCGAGGCCTTCATCCGCGGCCGCAAAGACGTGGGCGCGATGCTGGGGCTGGGTGGTTCGGGTGGAACGGCGCTCGTCACCCGGGCGATGCGCGCCCTGCCCATCGGCACGCCCAAGGTGATGGTATCGACCATGGCGTCCGGCAATACCGCGCCTTATGTCGGGGCCAGCGATATCAGCATGGTCTATTCGGTGACGGACCTTGCCGGCCTCAACCGGATCTCGCGCCATGTTCTCAGCAACGCCGCCCATGCCGTGGCGGGCATGATGCAGCATCCATACGAGCCGGCACCGTCCGAGCGGCCCGCGCTGGGCCTTACCATGTTCGGCGTGACGACGCCTTGCGTTCAGAAAGTGGCAGATGCGCTGGCCCCGGATTTCGACTGCCTTGTGTTCCACGCCACCGGCGCTGGCGGCCAGTCGATGGAGAAGCTGCTCGACCAGGGCGCTCTTGCTGGCATTCTCGACATTACCACGACCGAGGTCTGCGATCTGCTGGCGGGCGGCGTGCTCGCCTGTACGGAGGACCGGTTCGGCGCGGTGGCGCGGACGCGCGCGCCCTATGTCGGCTCATGCGGGGCGCTGGACATGGTCAATTTCGGAGTGATGGAGAGCGTTCCCGAGCATTATCGTGGCCGCAAGCTCTATCCGCACAACCCTCAGGTCACCTTGATGCGCACGACGGTGGATGAGAATATCCGTCACGCCCGCTGGATCGCGGATCGGCTGAACCAGTGCGAGGGCGAGGTTCGCTTTCTGCTGCCGCTGGGCGGTGTCTCGGCCCTCGACGCGCCGGGTCAGCCCTTCTTCGATCCCGAAGCCGACGAGGCACTCTTCGAAACGCTTGCAGCCGAGCTGCACCAGACCGACCGCCGCCGGTTGCTGAAGGTTCCGCACCACATCAACGACCCCGCGTTCGCCCAGGCGGTGGTCGAACAGTTCATGGCTATTCGCGGCTGAAAAGCCGGAGATCTCACAGGAAGGAAAATCGATGCCCCGTATTGCCCGCGGCGAATTGCTGACCAAATTCGCCGGGATGGCCGACCGACGCGAACCGATCATCGGCGGCGGCGCCGGCACCGGCCTCAGCGCGAAATGCGAGGAGGCGGGCGGAATCGACCTCATCGTCATCTACAATTCGGGCCGCTATCGCATGGCCGGGCGAGGGTCGCTCGCCGGTCTGCTCGCCTATGGCAACGCCAACGACATTGTGCTGGACATGGCGAAGGAGGTTCTTCCAGTCGTCAGCCATACTCCGGTTCTCGCCGGGGTGAACGGCACCGACCCCTTCTGTGACTTCAATTCCTTCCTAGACACCGTGTCGGCCCTCGGCTTCTCCGGAGTCCAAAATTTCCCGACAGTCGGGCTCATCGACGGCAACTTCCGCAAGAACCTCGAGGAAACGGGGATGGGATACGCGCTGGAGGTGGAGATGATCCGCCTGGCGCATGAAAAGGACCTTCTGACCACACCTTACGTCTTCGACCCCGAACAGGCTGTGGCGATGGCGACGGCCGGCGCCGACATACTGGTCGCGCACATGGGCCTGACAACCGGCGGTGTCATCGGAGCAGAGACCGCCCTGTCGCTTGAGGACTGCGTCGAGCTGATCGACGCGATCGCGGCGGCGGCTCTTGCCGTCCGCCCAGACCTGCTGGTGCTTTGCCACGGCGGGCCGATCGCGGATCCAGCCGATGCCGCCTTTGTGCTCAGTCGAACCCGGCAATGCCACGGCTTCTATGGCGCGAGCTCGATGGAACGGCTGCCGACAGAAAAGGCCATCGCCGGGCAGACGCGGGACTTCAAGCAGATACGCCCCACCACGTCCGTCAAGGCCTCGTTATAGGCGGCAAAACGCCGCTTCGCTCCGCTCCGACCAGTCCATCGCTGCCGCCCCGCTTGAACGGCACAAACACCATCAAATCTCGAACGCTCGCGAGTGTCCTCTTTCGCGACTTTCTGACTCGGTAAGACTAGCGGCTGGTCATACCGTCAGGACGGCACCAACGTCGTCGGACAGACGCTGCGCCGCCGCCGCCAACGTGTGGCCCAGGCTATCGAGCCGCTCATTGGGCAGGCGCGCAGCATAACCGGTGATCGACAGCGACGCGCGCACCCGGCGCTTGCGATCGAACACCGGCGCAGCGACGCAACGGATGCCTTCCTCATTTTCGCCGTTGTCTATGGCGAACCCGCGCGAACGTATAATCGAAAGCTGCTCGAACAGGCCCTGGCGTTCGACGATGCTGGCAGACGTCCTGCGCGGAAGCGAGGCGCCGATGAGAAAGGCGTCGATCTCATCGGGCGAGGAAAAGGCCAGCATGACCTTGCCCAGCGCCGTGGTGTGGATCGGCCAGCAGCAGCCGGGTTGCGTCACGCCCTGCCGCGGCGCTGCCGTTGGCCGAACTTGGCCGACGTAACGCACGCAATCTTCCTCCGACACGGCGATATTGACCGTCTGGTTGGCCTCCAGCATTAGCGAGCGCATGACCTGCTTGCCCAGACGCGCCAGATCGCAGCTGGGCGACGCGTCCATCACCAGCGAAAAGGCACGACGGCCGATCACCCATCGATGGGTCGCCTGATCGAATTCGACATAGCGGAGCGCGCCCATCGTCGTTAGCAGGCGGTGCGCCGTGGAGGGCGCCAACTTCACCATTCGGGCAAGGTCGGTCAGGTTCAAACCGCCGTCATGCGCCCCGATCGCCTCGAGCAGGCTGAAGGCCCGAACCAGAGACTGCACCTGGCCCAGCCGGGTATCGCCACACTCGACAACAGCAGCTGGCATCATCCTCTCCTCCCGCGCCCGCAAGTCTATCCTCGATCGCTCGTCGTCGCACGTTTGAAATCTATAGGCCATTATAAGCGCACGAGGAAGTCTATTGTTACAATCGGCTCGCCTGCCGGGTCCCCTATTCAGCCGCGTGTCCCGGCGCATTCATGGGCATGCATTTTCGCCGGTGGACGGCTCTTCGGTGCCGACCTAACATTTGGGGTCAAACCAACCGGCAGTGGAGCGGATGGCGGTCCGATGGTGGCCGCTCAGATGTCTGTTCCCGCCGGCGAAAGGTGAATGATATGAATCGCCTCCCGTTGTTCGCCGTCGCCATGCTCGCATGCTGCCCCGCTGCCGCCCAGACCCCGCCGGAACACCCAGACAGGGCCCTCTCCACGGCGGCGCAGCTGCGGGTGCAGCTTGCCCAGGCCAAGGCCGAGAACCGGCCTAGCGACATCTCCACTTCCAAGCTGGTGGTCAGCGCCAATGGTCTGCCCGTTATGCTCGAATACCGCGCGGGCGACCGCCAGGCCGAACCGGCGATACATCCGACCCAGGCGGAGCTGATCCAGGTGATCGAGGGCGATTGTATCTTCGTACTGGGCGGCCGGCCGGTTGGCGCGACGGTCGACAAGCCCGGTGGGTCCAGCACCGTGGGCGGCACCCCGATCGCACTTCACAGGGGCGATAACGTCTTTGTGCCGGCCAACATACCACACTGGTTCACCCATGTGCACCGGCTGGCGATGCTGACGCTGCATATACCTGTCGTCCCGCATTGAGACGGCCACCTTCCCTCTCAAGGTGCCGCTTGCGCCATTTCCACCTGTCGGTTGTCGTGCTGCCGCTTCTGCTCGCCGTGACTCCCGGCAATGCAGTGGGGGCGGAGATCACGGTTCTGGCGCCCGGCGTCGTCATCGCCCCGCTCCGCAAACTCGCGGCTGAATGGACAGCGAAGACCGGCGAGCAGATCGACATTCGCGGCGGAAATGTGCAAAGCGTAAGCGCGGCGGCGGCAGGCGCGGCACCGGCCGACCTGGTGCTTCTGCCCGATGCCAGCCTCGATCGACTGCGGGAATGGATCCGCCCGGAGAGCCGGCGGCGCGTCGGCCGCGTGCTGTTCGGCTTGGTGGTAAAGCGCGGTCCGATTCACCCGTGCATCGCCACGCGCGAGCAGTTCCTCCGCGCTGTCCGCGATGCCGGCGAACTGGCCTTCGGCGATCCGGCGAACGGCAGCCTCTCGGGCCGGATGGTCGAGGAGATGCTCCGCCGGCCTGCCTTCGCCGGCGTCAGGCCCAGACCTGTGCAGGGGATGATCGGCGAAGCCATCGTGCGTGGGGACGCAGCGCTCGGCGCCGGCGCGGTGAGCGAGATCCTCATGACGCCGGGCGCTGAGCTTGTCGGCCGCATTCCCGATGGCTTCGGCATTCACATCGACGTCGGTGGCGCGGTCCTCGTCCGCGCGGCGGACTCTGCTTCGGCAGCCGCGTTTCTGCGCTATATCACTGCCCCGACTGCGGCAAAACTTTGGACTGCGGGCGGCATCGCCCGCCCGGATCGCGTCACCGCGCACCGCTGTCAAAAGCCCTGAAGCAAGGAGTCATCATGAAGAAGGCGAGCCCCCTTTTGGCGGCCTGTGCGGTCGCAGCGCTGGCGACGTCGGCCGCCGCGCAATTCCTTGGCGATAGCGGGCCGGACGTGGTTGAACCGCGGATGATAGGCAAGTTCTGGGCCTCCAAGCCTGACGCTCTCTCTCCCTATGTCGCGCCCAACCGGCCGCATTGGAAGTTGTCGGAAATCCTGCGGGCCCATCAGGGGCAAGCAAGCTGGGTCCAGCCCATCATCCGCAACAAGGACCAGAACGCCGACTATATCTCGATGGCATCGGGGACCCGGACCAAACCCAAGTTGTGGCCCGACGACCGAATCGTCTTTATCGTCTGGGGTGGCGCCCTCAAGGTGGCGATCGAGGGTTATTCGACCTTCGTTGCGACCAAGGGGTTCATGGTGAACGTGCCCTACAGGCACATATATACACTCGAAAGCGTAGGAACGGAGCCGGCGCTGCGCTTCGAGGTGCACCAGAACGGAGCGACCCCGATCTACCCCGAGAATGTGAAACCCGATCCCATCCCCGGGCGCAAATATGTGCTGGTCACCGAAAGGCCGGGGCAGCCCAAGAAGGAACCGACCAACCCCATTTACCTCGACTATATGAAGGAGTTCAACGGCACGGACAAACCCTATGGCGGCAAGTTCGTCCGCGATGACCATTTCCTGTGCAACATCTTGCGCGGCAAGGCGGAGCCCGTTCCGCCCGATAGCGACAGCGGCCATTTCCATATCGGGTGGAACGAGTTCTGGTTCGTCATGGAAGGCCGGATCGGCATCAAGCTCGAAGGAATGAAATATTTCACCGCCGAGCCCGGAGATGTGCTGCTCGCCACAGAGGGCCGGTTCCACCGGCTCGGTAACGACCCCAGCGCGCCCTGGTCCACCCGCGTTCCGATCAATCCGCGGCCGCCGATTCTGCACAATTTCGCAGCCAAGGATGACTGAAGCACCAAGATCCGCGCTTCCGCCCCATCAGTCGACCGGACGGTAGAGGCGCGCGTCATACCTATCGACGCGCCCCCCGGCGACCTCGGTCGCCCTGCGGAAGTCGCGTGTCGCCGGGCTCGATTCAGAAGCATGATAGGCGGCTGCGTCGCGCCATATCGCCACCACGGTATAGTGGTGGCCGCGCCACTGATAGGCGTCATAGCGTATCGTCCCCGGCTGGCTTTCATTGCCCGCCGCCAGCGCCCGCACCAGCGGTTCCGCCTTGGCGGTGAAGGGCGGCCAGCAATCCATATGCTCGACCATATAGACCGACCCGGGCCCTGGCTTTCCCGCAGGGGCCGCCGTGACGAAAGCCGCGAAGGGCTGTATCTGAAACGACGGGGCGATGCTGAAGCCAGCGATCGCGCGCTGGAATTCCGCTAGGCCCGGGCTCCTGCTGTGGGCATCAAAGGCCGGTTGGTCTCGCCACCCTTCGAAAATGGCAAAGCGGTTGGGGCGCGTCGTTTCTTGCAGCACGGCGAATTCCAAATTGCCGCCCTCCTGCCGGCTCGATTGCCGTAATTGCCTCAACAGCGCAGCGGCCCTGGGACTCGCATCTGGCGCAACGTCCACATAGGTGACCGAATAGAGATTGCGATCGTCCGCCGCCTGGGCCGGCTGGATTTGCCCAAATGCGCAGGTGGCTAGGCAAGCATGGATTAGGCCGATGCAATACCGCGTTGAGACTGTTCGCGAGCCATTTTTCATGAATGGGGCCTTCCCTCAATATCGGGTTATTTGATGGCGGTGTAGAGGCGATCGTCGAACGGCGAGCCGAGCACATCCTGAACGCTTGTCCGAAACTGCCGAGCATAATCAGAGGTTTCGTATTCCTCAAACGCCTTGCGATCGCGCCACGCGCCAACGAACGCCATATAGTTCCAGGGCACCGCAACGCCGCTCGCCACGTCGTAGAAGAGATTACCGCGCCCCTTTCTCGCCATTTCGGCAACGCGCGTGGCGCTCGTGAAGAAAGGGTGCAGCTTGCTTGGGAAGACGTCCAGGTGCAGCATCATATAGACCGTGCCGGGCCCCTGCGGGAGCCGATGGGGACCAAGCGCAACCTGATAGTAGCTTCGGCGATCACAGTTGCCGTTGGCGATCGCGAGGACGCCGGCACACAGCCGGGTCGCCGCCGCAGACCGTTGGTTTGCTTCATAGGCGGCATTGTCCTTCCAGCTTTCATAAACCAGGAACCGGTTGCGCCAGTCAATCTGCTGAAGGATGAGCGCCGTCCGGTTGCCGGCCGTCCGAGTCGCGGCGGCGCGATAGGCTTTGAGCAGCGCAACCGCGCGGCTTATTTTCGCCGGCGGCACGTCGAAGCTCGTCAGGACAAGAATAGCCGGTCCGATCGGAGCCGGAGGCGGGGCAGGCATGTCATCCGCCCTGAGCCCCGCTGGCAGGACCAGCAGGAAGGGGAGCAGAAGTGCCGAGCAGAAGCGCCGTTTATTCCACATGCGATGATAGATCCCTCACCCAGGCAGGTCGCGGCGCTGCCATGCCGATCTGCTGCCGCAATGACAGCCGCGAAACAACCCAAGGACGCTCGGCCTTTTTTTCAAGACCGGCCGGCATCTGATAGGCTTTCGCCGTCCGTATATCGCATTGGCCACGGGCCGGCATCCGGCGACTTTCCGTGCCGCATTTTCGCCGGTGTGTAGGTTCGTCATGATCGCCTAGACCCACTGGCGATCCTTTCGCGCGCCTTCCGCCGCGATCTCATGTTAGGACTTCTCATGACCAGATATCCTTTTGCTGTCGCTTGTCTCATGTTGGGGGCCACCGTGGCCCATGCCCAATCGGACCGCGTTGCGCCGACTATTGCGCCGGCGCCGACCAGCGAGGAAATGAAGCAGGCGCGCCCGCCGCGCGCCCGAGGGATATCTGCACAGCTTGCGGTGGAAGCCGCGAGGCAGGCCAACGACGTCTGCCTGCGCAACGGATACAAGACCACCGCGCTGGTCACTGACTCGGCGGGGGTACCGATCGTGCTGCTGGCCAATGACGGCGCAGCCGCGATCACCCAGCGCGTCGCCATGAGCAAGATCTGGGCGGTCCTCACCTATCGGAAAACGAGCGGCGAGGTGTCAGACAATGCCGCTAAGGACCCGGCGCTGGCCGCCCAGATCAAGGGCAACCCGCTGATCGAAACCGCCCGGCAGGGGGCAATCCCGATTATTTCCGGCACGACCATCGTGGGTGCGCTCGCCGTTTCGGGCGCTCCGGGCGGCGACAAGGACGAAGTCTGCGCGCGCGCTGGCCTGGCCAAGATTCAAGAGCGGGTCTCCTGACGACGCGGCCGGTGATTCGCGCCGGAGCCGGGTTTCCGCGAGCGCGCGGGCTCGGCCCGCGCGCCGCCGGTGCGATACCGCTGGAGAACCTGCTCAGCGGTAGGCGACCATCTCTGGTCGTTCTGTGGACCGACCTCCGCGGATGGCTCCCGCGTTACAAGTATAAAGTGATAAATCTCACCTTCTATCGGATCCGGTCGTCTGTTGCCCTGTTAGACTGCTGCCTCTGACCGCCTTTTCGATTACAAGCAAATGATCAGACGGTGAAATCGATCTCAATGGCTTCGATCAGCGGCACCAGCCAGCTCAGTAGCGCCTGATGTTCCGGCGCGTCACTATAGGCTTCGAACGCTGCCTGATCAGCGAACTTCATAACGCCGCCCAGCGCATAGCCGCCGCCGCGCGGGGATTGATTCACCCCCAATGCGGTTTCGATCAGCCCGGCGATCCGCCCCTGGAAAGCCTGAATGTCGGCTAGGGCGCGATCCTTCTGCGCCTGCGACGCTTCAGGCTTCCAACGAAAGGCGAACATATGAATGAACATGAAAGGTCAGTTCCTCTTTTTAGGGCAGAGCGAGGACGACGAACTTCGGATAGGTTAAGAGGTGGGAGAGGCGAGTTGAGGCAATATCCATAGCACGGTCGGCCGCAGGATCAGTAGCTCTCGCGACGTCTGCGGTACGTGGTTCCCCGCAGGCCAGGGCCCATTGATGTGACGGGCATGGTCCTCACGCGCCGCAGTGCCTTCAGCATCTCGGCAGGAGCGCCGCAAGCGCTCATGCTCGTTGGGCCCGCGCTATGGCACCTAGATGATAGGCGCTCGGTTTTGGGGTTCGCTTGAAGGTCGCTCGGTCGACGGCGACCAAGCCGAATGCCGGCCCATACCCGGACGTCCATTCAAAATTGTCGAGCAGCGACCAGTGGAGATAGCCGAGGACGGGCACGCCGTCCCCGATGGCGCTCAGCACACCTTCGAGCCCGCCGCGGTCCACTTCAAAGCTAGGGGGCCGCGAGCAAACCGCTCGAGCGGACCGTCCAAGACCCATCGCTCGGAAATCCCGGCGCGTGGCGCCGAGGCGCTCCGTCCCAACCGGCGGCCATCATCGCGGTGGCATAAAGCAAGGAGGCGTTGCCG
>Ga0163162_10002527_pt1 | contig 17307 bp, 11 predicted proteins | sample S55metaG_FD_115310 | JGI IMG/M metagenome (GOLD analysis project Ga0163162, IMG submission 115310) | Switchgrass rhizosphere microbial communities from Kellogg Biological Station, Michigan, USA - S5-5 metaG | ecosystem: Host-associated > Plants > Roots > Rhizosphere > Soil | place: USA...
CGTGGCCTGAACTTCCTGAAGGAACGGCGTCTGGCCCAGCGTGTAGGGAGTGCCAAAGAAGAAGGCTCGCTCGTTACTGAGCTCCTGGAGCGAGTTTCTTCCGTCCGCACCCAGGCTCTTGCGATCGCAATCGGTCCAGTCGTTGTCGCCGGGCGTGAAGATCGCGGGAGCATGGAGGCTGCCGAAGTAGAGAGCCGCCCTGGTGTAGATGCTGCCATCGGCGCAGTTTGGCGATCCACTGCCTTGCCGCAAATCGCCGTCATGGGCCGTGAAGGCGAGATTCTGCGAGTTCATATCCGCGATCAGGTTCGGGATAACGGCGGCCTGCTCGGCGGAATACGGCAGGTCACCCCACAGGCCGATCGAGTAGGCACGGCTGCTCTGCTGGTTAGCGCCATACGGATAGTCTTTGTTCTTGCCGTAGGCGTTGCCTTGCCCGTTGTCCCCGTGAAGGGCGCCCGGCACGGTGAAGGCCAGGGCAAGCCCGAGTACGGTGGCCGACGCCATGACAGACTTGCACGACCGTGGGAGCGCGTTCGAAAATTGATTCATTCGTTTGGTCCTCTCTGAGTGAAACTCTTCACACACTCCCGCGATCCTACCGCGCATCCATGACTAGAAGGTGAACAGACGGTTACAACTCAAGCAATCGGCCCAAATGGGGAATCGCAGCGGATCGCGACTCGAATGACCGTCTGGCCGCTCCTGAACTCGGTTCGCGTACCCGTCTAGACGCCTGCGATTGTCGATCGCAGCGCCTCGCGAAGCCACACGTGACGAGGGTCAGTGTTGTGTCGTGGATGCCAGGCCATCAGGAAGTGAAACGCGTGAAATTCCTTTGGCGCCCGCACAAGACGTAACCTGCGATCTCCTTTGACAACCGATGTCAACCCACTGGTTAGCGTCAATACAAGTTCTGTGCCTGGGAGGCACTGCAGGGCAACGCCAAAGTAAGGCACTCGTATGCACGAGTTGCGTTTGGCGCCGACAGCCGCCAGTTGCTTGTCCGGAATGGTCTGCACGCCGGCATAAGTGGCAACAACGATGTGGCTTGCCTCCAAGTATTGCTTGAGCGATAGCGAGTCTCCAAAGCGGCTGTCTTGCGCAACGGCACAAACCCAATCTTCGCGGTAGAGTCTTTCCGACTGAAAGTGCGACGGCAGGAGCCCGTCGTCAATGTGGAGAACAAGATCTAGCTGACCGTGCTCGACCAGCTCCGCGATGCCACTCTGCCACGGATGGAATTCAAAATGCGCCTGGTAGCGCCTGTTCGCATATTGGCGGCATAACCGCGGGAGCACGACCGTGCAAACGTTGTCAGGTCCAGAGATCCGGAAGTGGCTCTTCTCCCGTAGTGGATCGAAGGCAGTGGGCGCGACCAAATGTTCCATCTTGGGCACCAGGCCTTCCAACTCATCGAGGATCTTGCGGCCTCGCAATGTGAGTTCGAAGCCATGTGGAGACCGGACCAGAAGATCGTCCTGAAATAGCGCGCGTGCCCGCTGCAGCGCTCGGCTTACGGCGGGCTGGCTCAGCAACAGCCGTGAAGCTGCTGCGGTGACGCTCTTCTCTTCCGCGATCGCGGCGAATGTAATCAGAAGGTTCAAATCGACCTGGCGCAGTTTCTCTAAACGCATGGACATGATAATCATTATGCATGAACCGCATACGCGATTCGAAGCGTCTGTGACCTGTAAGCAGAAAAAGTACGCAGGAGGGAGAATTCAGTGCAACCAGTAAACGACTTACAGAACAAGCGGGTGGTTATCTTGGGAGGCTCGTCGGGAATTGGCTTGGCGGTCGCCGAGCAGGCGGCGTCACAGGGCGCCAAAATCGTTATCGCCTCAAGCAACGCGGAACGAGTTCAGAAGGCGGTTGAACCGTTTGGCGGCGACGCTCAGGGACACACCCTTGACCTCTCGGACGAGGAGGCGATCAAGACTCTCTTTACGAAGCTTGGCGCTTTCGACCACTTGGTATTCACCGCTGGCGATAGTCTCCAGTTGCACGACCTTGCCACCACCGACCTCAAGCAGGCCAGACGAGCTTTTGAGCTGCGTTATTGGGCAGCGTTGGCCGCGGTCAAATACGGAAGCAAGAATATTCGCAAGGGCGGCTCCATCGTGCTGACCACTGGAATAGCCGGGCAGCGGCCGCATAAAGGATGGGTGGTGGCCGCCAGCGTTTGCGGAACCATCGAAGCCCTGACACGCGCCCTTGTCCTGGAGTTGGCGCCAATTCGGGTTAATGCAGTGTCTCCTGGAGTCGTTCGAACGAACCTGTGGCAGAACATGACAGCAGCAGAACGGGAGCACCTGTTTGAGAGCGTGGGCGCTAGTCTGCCCGTGGGCCGAGTCGGCGAAGCTCATGACATAGCGAAAGCCTACCTGTTCCTGATGCAAGAAGGATTCAGTACTGGGCAGACCATAGTGGTCGATGGCGGAACGGTCCTGGTCTGAAGTCGCCATTCCGCAATGTTTATTCGAGAGATCCTCGGCGTTGGCCGGGTCGCCAAAGCAAATAGATCGGACCTGCGGCGCCATCTATTTCCATCCGCGCCTGGCCGGAGTGCCCGTCCTTCGATTTGACGGCTTGACCCATCAAGTCGGTCGCAGAGATCAGATCGTGCATTGGGTATTCGATTCTTCGGCGGCCATCCAGCTGATCGGACCACACGATCAGAAGCGTATCCGTTGATCCGTCCATCCGCATCGCGTGGATTCCCTCTGGCGTTTCCGGAATCATGCCGGCATACTTGCGGCCGCTGACAATACTCATCAAGGTTCGTACGGCTTGTATCGCGGGCTTCTCATTTCCGCTTGAGTCGAGAAGACCATAGTTGTGCTCCGGGTTCGCGGGGTCCGTTCCATCGTCGCGCAGATCGTACCAGACCGCGAGTGGCAATCCAACAGCCCATACGGTTAGGATCTCGCGGACCGAGAGGCTCGCCTGGCGCCGGCGGCCCTCTTCAGTGTGACCATTCGAGGGAGCTTCTTCGGGAGCATTTGCCGACGAGTATCCCCATTCCGTGTCCCAGATCTCCATGTGCTGTCCCAACGAGCGCGCAGCCCACTCGCGCAGGTTCTCTATATCGGGCGCGATGGTTTCCGGCCCGGTCTTGGGATATGGGTGGACACCGATCGCGGTCAACCCCGCGGCCAGACTGGGATCGACAGCCCCGCTCAAGAATGCTGCATCGAACCTGGACAACCCTCCGCTCGACACCTTTGCCGACGGGTCGGCCCTCCGGATCGCCGCGACCGCCTCCTTGAGTAGGATTGCGTATTCCGAAGCATTCGGAGATGGTTTCCAGAACTGGGTGGTATTCGGTTCATTCCAGATTTCATACCGAACGTTGCGGCCTTTGAAATGTTCCGCGGCTGCTTCGGCAAAGCGGCTGAAGGCAGCTACATCCTCTGGCATTCGGGGAGTGCTTCCTCCGTGATCCGGATGTCCGTAATCGAGAATCCAGAGCACGCCCATTCCGCGAGATTCCAGCGCGCCAAGCAGCCTATCGTAGGGAAAGAAGCGATAGCGGCCGCGCCGTTCGACATTCGCCCACAGCATATCCATGCGCACAAATTCGAAGCCGGCGGCGTGAGCGAGATCGAGTGCGTGGTCATCGCGCAGCAGGTGAATGTTGACTCCTAGGCGAGGCGGCAACTCAGAAGACGCAGGCGGTGGCGCTTCGGCTTGGGCCGCTGGGTCGATATGGAAGGTCTCGGCCGACTCGCGCAGCCGCACGTCGTCGAAACTCACCGAGCCTTGTAAGATTGCACTGGGCGCTGTCACTCCGGCTCGTGCCTGAACCACGATGCCAATTTCAACCAGACGGCCCTTGATCCCGCCGGCGTCCTTACCCGACAACGGTAGAACGACGTATTGCCAGTCGCCTGCTTTCGGGTGCTCGATGGTAGCCTCGATGGGAAACCGCAGCGTTTGGCCGCTGCTGTCCTTTACCTCCAGAGCAACCTCGACCTCTGGCGGGAAGCGAACCCATAGGGACAACGCGGGATCGCGCCTCTTTGGGAGTGGGGACGCCGGCTTCCAGCGTGCTGCGGCATAGGCGTTGCAACCGGTCTCCCGGCCGCATGGAAGCCGGTATGCAAGCACTGCCCCATGCTCGCGGTGTCCGGGTCCGAGTGCGAGCCCGCCGCTGGCCGTGGGCGATTCTGGAATGCTTTCAAACCGCCAATCTTGCAGGGCGGTGGGACCGTCAAAGTCGTCGATTAAGTAAACCGTTTTATCGAATACTGCGGATGCGGCCGGCTGCGGCGCTAGCAACGCGATCGCAACCGAAACTCTAAGCGCGAGAGTGCCTGCGCAACGCAGAGCCCAGGCAGGATCTCTCATTCGGCCCGTAAGTAGCGCGCAGATTTTCCGCAAGTGCCTCCTCAGCACCATCGTCCCATACGGAATCGAGAGACTATCTGCGTTTGATCAGCTGCGCGATCGGGAATGCCTCGCTGTTGCTTGACGTGGCTCTTCGCACGTGAAACGGCGTTTTGCGCGCACTTTGATTTAAAGTCGCATTTCGGGGTTACAGGAATCGGTAATAATCAAAGGGTTTATGATTGGATTTGAACAAATTCATTACTTTGCGATGAAACACGGATCCGATCAGGAATTATTGTGACCCGTCTCACTAAGTCTGATATCGAGCGGAATTTATTGAAGGGGCAGCCTGTCGTATGGCAAGACTCCGACAAGAACAAGACCACGCTGATGCTAGACGACCCGAGGGAGCGCCGCCTTTTCGCATTTCTATTGAACACCGATGTTCGGCGGCCAACAGAGCTTTCGGAGAGCTTCGTCCGGGGTCTCGCGACGGCTTTTGAAGGAACCGATGATCCAGCCTCTGCTATCGCTGCTGCAACTTCCTCAGAATCCAACGTTGGGCCCTGGCGGCTTAGATCTATTGAAACCGAAGGCTTTGGCGGACTAAACATTTGGGCCGGACCAGCCTTCCATTTCGATTTTGACAAGGAGAGCATCCTAATTGAGGGTCCGAATGGCAGCGGTAAATCCTCTTTGCTTGGTGCTATTTTGTGGGCTCTTTCGGGTGAACGTCCCCGGGACCAGGCAGATGGCCACGCGCACGAATCTAAGGCAGTATTCGGAAGCGATGATAGGCCAGCGGGCAGTTGGCCGCCGATCGCTTGCTATCCGCTCTCGGCGCGGGATTTAAAATCACTGCCGCACGTGCGAGTCCGGCTCGAGTTTGAAGATCCACAAGGCGAGGTTGCAGCAGTCGAGCGCATGCTCGACGGCGACAAGCTAACAGCCAGTGTTGATCCCCGTTTCCAAATGCCGTCCATACTTCTTGAAGCAGGGTTGCTAATGCCTGCGCGGCTTCCTCGCATTCGCTTTAACGAGGGTAGCGGGCGATTAAAGCATGCGGTACAGAAGCTGACGGGACTCGACGACCTTGTCGCGATTGGGGCGCTTGTCGATGGACTTTGCCATAAGGGCCGTGAATATCTTTCCTATAAGCGCAAAGACTTGAGCGAAGCGCGGTCAGCGTTCGCTAAAGCAATTGGAGAAGCCCGCAGAGCTTTAGGTACGGTCAAAATTGCCGTGCCTGAGTTCACACACGCCGAGACCTTGGACGCTAGCAGTCAAATGGCTGCATTTGGTAGGTCGCTTAGCGATCGAGCATCGGAACTTACACAGGTTGTATCAAACGATCTCGCCGAGGGCTTGACCCTGGCGAACTCGACTGTCCAGTACCAAGTCATCTCCGCGATCGAAGCGGCGAAGGATGAGACAAGACCAGGACTTGAGGGGCTTCCATCGTGGCAAAGCCTGCAGTCGATCACGCTGGCGCTCGATGGCGAAGCGGCCAGACGCGTATCCGATGCCGTCGCAAATGCGCGCCGCAGAGCGGAGGAGGCCATCGACCTCTTGAACACGAGTTCGAAGGATTCAAAATTTCAGCTTAAAGTACTCGCGGCACGGTGGCATGTGCAACATGAATCGGGTACGGTTGAAAATTGCCCGCTTTGCGACCATAACCTCGCATCGCATCCGTCGCTTGCTCAAGAACTCGAAATGCTAAGATCTGCGGGCGATGCGGCCGCACGCACATTCGACGACAACTTGAATGCGATTTCGGCGGAATTGGAATCTTCACTGCCGGCATTGATTCGCAGGAACGGCCCCGAGATCTTAAGCTTGGAACCCCGCGACACCATCATGAAGGATCTTCGCGCGCGCTTCGTGACCAAAGATCGCTATGTCAAAGTCCTCGTGAAATTTAGGATGCTCGTCGAGGCAGCGCTGTCCACCAGTCCGCCAGGAGAAATAGCTGTAGTCCCGGCGCCAACCGGTACAGACATTTTAAAGACTCTAGACGAACGAATCGTCGTGATCGAACGCCTCCTTGGCCTCGCTGACTGGTTTCGCGCTCATTCGAGAAAATGGTCTGAATGGTGGGATAATCTCGCGGGTGTTCAGACTGGTGGGGCTGACAGCGACCATAAGGAAGTGGGCACGCCCGAGGCAAAAGCACCGGAACGCCTCTGGGCCCACTTATTACGTCTATCCGATGCATTGGCAACTGCAGAGCCGTACCGGAAAGCTGCCGAAGCGATGCGCACGGCATGGAAGCAAGGAAAGACTGCAGCAGCAATTGAAAAGGAATTGACCTGCCGAGAAGCGATTGCGAAGAGCCTCACTCCGCTTAAAGACCTTGGCCAACTCTCAGGATCTATCGCTAGGGAGGCCATTGAGGAGCTTTCGGGTCGGACCGCCACCCTCTTGAAGCAAATACACCTGACAGAGAAGCTGCAGTTCACTGACGCGAGATTGCAACGTAAAGAAGGGTTCGTGGTTCGTGGTGAATTTGTACCAAACCTAACCATCGATGCAACACTTGTCGCGAATTCATCTTGGCTTCGTGCTGTTCTGTGGGCGTTCCTTTTTGCGTTGCGCGAAGAGGCCGTGGGACAACTTGGAAGTGATCCTTTTCCGTTGCTCGTGTTCGATGACCCACAATCCACTTTCGATTCTGAGCACCGTCATCGCTGGGCAAAATACATCGCGTCATTGCAAAACGGCCCTTCAAAGGTTCAAATCGTTCTTGCCACCTACGACGAAAACTTCCTTGAACTTATAAAGGTCGCCGGAGTGACGGGAAGGCAGGCCATGATCGCCGCGGCAGGCGAGGAGTTGGGGCATGTGGGCGTACTCGAAGGCGATTCACTAGCCCGCAAATGGTCCGAGACGCAAGCGTGTAAGACACCCAAAGCGGGCCGAGAGTACATCGGCAAAGTAAGAGAATACGTCGAAGGATTGTTAAGGCTCATGTTGCGGGGCCAAGCGGCCGCCGTAATGGCCGTCGGGAGCGGTTTTGTGGTGGGGAAGTCCCGAGACCGGATTGAGCGCCTGAATGCCCAAGGCATCGCTCCGTGGAACCTCGAAGAATTCAAGAATCTTGTGAACACCCTGCAAAAGGATAATTCGTGCATTAAGCATATGGAAATTGCGCATCATGCAAGTGGGTCGCACCTTGGAATGGCAGAAGCTGAAGATGTCGAGGCCAATTGGCGAAAGGAGCTTGGTCCTGCTCTCAATCGCAGCTTCAGGTTAGCGCGCGACCACTTTACTTTGCATGGGGGGCTAACGGCGCTCCACGGGCCCCCACCGACTATTGCCTTACCGGAGGGCTACCAAATCAAGGTGCGACAAATCCCGCTGCTCGTCCTAGGGCGTGCCGCAGCACTATCCGATGGTCGGGTCGCCGATGGTCGCTTTGACTTCGACGAATTTTCCGCCCCTAAGAACAAAAAAATCACTCTTGCCCAGCATTTTGCCTATCGTCTTACAGTTCCAACTCTTGAACCTGTAGCCCGGCCAGGCGACATGCTAGTGGTAAAAGAATCGGGGGAGCCATCCGCAAAATCACTTGTAGTCGCCTTGAGTGATGATCGCATTTTCGCACGCCGTTTCGAGATCGCAGAAAAACACAGCGATATAGCCGTGCTCACGGCTCAGGCGATCAATCCGAGGAGAATCGCACCACCTGTAATTGCACTCAAGTCGACTATTCAGATGCACAAGATCATTGGCGTACTCTATGAGGACGCTTCGTGGAATGCATCTCTTCAGACCGAGATGGAAGTCTGTGAATGCGTTGGAGAAACCGTATTCGCCGACTTAATCTCAAACGCGCTGGGTTTAGTGGAGGTCCTAGGACAGAGTGCGGAACCCTACGCACTCGATAGGCAGTACCTAATTGTCAAAAAGGAACTGGTGGACAAAGACGCACTAAAGACGCTCGAAGGCAAACCGATTATTGCAGCCGACAGCAATGACAACTATTACTTTAAGCGACTTCGCATTGCAAGCGATCGCATCGTGCTGGAAAGTCTGGATAGCGGCGGGGATTACGGGCCAGTTGTTCTTTCGCTGCCCGGCAATGGAGAAAACAGCCTTACGCGTATCTGGCCTGTTGCCGGGGTCCTATTCGAACTGCCGAAATGATCACTGACACTGATCACTGGAAAACACCGATCCATTGAAACCGATCGACTAGAGCCCCCCTTTCACCCTCCTCCCCTCTTCTCATCTCCCATCCCTCCAACGACTTCCCCTCCGCATCTCCCTCCGTCTCGCGCCCCGTCCGCTACCCTTATCCCGGTGCCAATATGCCCCCATCCACGCGCAGCAAGAGCCCTGCAAACTGGATTGCACGTGAAAGGGCGCAGCGATCGCTCGGACGAACGATCGCTGCGCCGTAATGTTTGTTCGACTGCCTACGGCTTCTTCGGGAACGATCCGGGTGCGAACAGGTCGGAGAGATCGGTGGCGTTGGCCGCGTCGCCCAGAAGTGGCGGGCCTACGCGGAAGATTTCCTGCATGGTCCGCAGGTCGGAGGAGTGCGTGAGGTTCACCGGGCTCGCATACGGAACGCCGTTCACGTTCGCATGCGCATGTTGAGAGATGACGATTTCGCCAATCGTGTGATTGAAATCGTCGGCGTTATCGAGCGCGACGCCGTCGCCTTCGGCTTCGTCCCACCACAGGATGATCACGCCGTGGTTCTTGTAGGCGTTCGAAGCCATGATGACGGGAACGATCTGGCTCAGGAAGTCGTCACCTTGTTTGATGTTGGCCGCGTCGCCGGTCAGCCCTTTGTAGCCGCCGGTGAGTGCCGTGTGCATATCGTTAAATTGGTTCGGCGTAATCCAGTTGTAATCGGCCACCGTGTCGCTGGCAAGATCGCTAGCCAGTTGCTGCAGCGGTGCATATTGCCCGGACAAGGGATTCGAGGCAGTTGTGTTGTTGCCCCCGTTGCTATCGGTGAAGAACACCATCGGATTGTGCTTGGCGGCGTAGTTGTATTGAATGGAGCCGTTGTAAGCGTTGACGCCGCTGGCAAACTTTCCAGACAGGCTGACGATCGGAACGGTCCATTGATTCCGCGGCAGAGGGACATTGTCGAACACGGCGCCGTCGGGAACCAGGTCGGTGTCTTCCTGATACGACCTCCACGTTTTCCCTGCCAGCGTGAGAAGGTTGCTCAAGTGCAGAGGCGTGTTCTGATTCGTGCCGCCGACGGCTTTGAAGGGGTCGTTATCGTTGAGCACGCCGAAATTGGTGCCGGCTTCCGCCCACAGGTAGTTGGGTTCTGAAGGATGAATGTGAGGATTGCTTCCACTCGGTGTAGCCAGCACGTTGTGGTAAGCCGAGGCGTAAGCGGTCTGCTGGCTGATGTTCACTAATGATCCATTAATGACCGCAAACGCACTACCGTTTACCAGACTGTTAATGAAAGGAGCGTTGGGATTTTGAAAGATCTGCTGGATCCCGCCGGTGAACTGGTTGGCTGGCTGCGTCCAGTTGTGATTCTCCATCGCGATTACGAAGACAGTCTTGATATCGTCGGCGCGAGCGCTAAGGCTGCCCATTGCACCCAGAAGGGCAAGCGCCCCCAGGGTGCGGCGATGTCTGATTTGTAACATGAAGCCTCCAAAAATAGATGAATTCGCGGCATCCCTAACGTGCCGCTCATCCTGAATAACAAGAGGGTTTGGCAGATCGATGACTAATGTGTGAACGCTCGAAAACGCTCGATAGTGTCTGTGGGGTATGTTGAAAACCCGCCTCGCTCGCGCGACGTGCGACAATGGAGGTTCCCCACGTATAAATGACCAACACCTCCATTCGTAACATCGCAATAGTTGCGCACGTAGACCACGGAAAGACTACCCTGGTCGACGCCATGCTCCGCCAGAGCGGGATTTTCAGAGAGAACGAAGAAGTTGCCGAGCGCGTCATGGACTCCAACGACCTTGAGCGCGAGCGTGGCATCACCATTCTCGCCAAGGCAACCGGCGTCTACTATCACGACATCAAGATCAACATCATCGATACGCCCGGCCACAGCGATTTCGGCGGCGAGGTTGAGCGCGCCTTGAAGATCGTCGACGGCGTCATGCTACTGGTGGACGCTAGCGAAGGCCCTCTGCCGCAGACCCGCTACGTGCTGAGCAAGGCGCTCGAAGCGCGACTGCCGCAGATCGTGGTCATCAATAAGATAGACCGGCCCGACGCCCGCATCCCCGAAGTGCTCGATGAAATTTACGATCTGTTCATCGATCTCGACGCCACCGAGGACCAGCTCAACTTCCCCATCGTCTATACCAATGGCAAGGAAGGTATCGCGAAGCTCAACGTCGATGACGAGAGCACTAACCTGCGTCCGCTCTTCGATACTATTCTTGCGAAAACTCCGCCGCCCCCCGGCGATCCCGACGCCGTGCTTCAGCTTTTAGTCGCGAACCTGGATTACAGCGAGTACCTCGGACGCCTGGCCATCGGCCGCGTGTTCAACGGGACGCTGCGCCTGGGCGACGAAGTGTCCATCGCGAAACTCGACGGTTCGTACCACAAGACCAAGATCACCAAGCTCTATTCCTTCTCCGGACTCAAGCGCATCGACGAAACTATTGGCCGCACTGGAGATATCCTGGCCATCGCTGGAGTCGAAGGCATCACCATTGGCGAGACCATCACGAGCGCGATCACGCCTGTGCCGCTGGCGCATATTCAGATCGACGAGCCCACCATCGCGATGACGTTCACCATCAATACCTCGCCTTTTTCGGGCAGGGAGGGGCAGTTCGTCACCTCGCGCAACCTGCGTGACCGCTTGGATAAGGAACTGTTGACCAACGTTTCCATTCGAGTCGAGGAAGCCGGCGGACCGGACGCATTTAAGGTGATGGGCCGCGGCGAGCTCCAACTCGCCATCCTTATAGAGATGATGCGCCGTGAAGGTTTCGAGCTGGCTGTCGGCAAACCTGAAATCCTCACCAAGACCATCGATCACAAGCTTTGCGAGCCGCAGGAGTTGCTGGTCATCGATTGCCCCGAGAACTTCGTCGGCGTGGTGATCGAAAAACTTGGCACGCGCAAAGGCAAGATGGTGAAGATGGTGAACCACGGCTCCGGCCGCGTGCGCCTGGAGTTCCACATTCCCTCACGCGGCTTGATCGGACTCCGCAGTGAGATGATGACGGACACCAAGGGTACCGCCATCATGAACTCGCTGTTTAACGGTTACATCGAGTGGCAGGGCGACATCCCGACGCGTCCCACCGGATCGTTGATCGCGGACCGTCCCGGCAAAACCACCGGCTACGCGCTCTTCAATCTGCAAGAGCGTGGTGACATGTTCGTCGGCTCGGGACTCGAAGTCTACGAAGGCATGATCGTCGGTGAAAACGCGCGCGACGCGGATCTGGACGTCAACATTGTTAAGGAAAAGAAGCTCACCAATATGCGCGCATCTAGCGCGGATGAAGCGATCCGCCTCGTCCCGCCGCGTTTGTTGAATCTGGAGCAAGCCCTCGAATTTATCCGCGACGATGAATTAGTCGAAGTGACTCCCAAATCCATTCGCCTGCGCAAAAAGGTGTTAAAACAGAACCAACGATAACCTTATGCACTACGCCGCGTCTCTCTTGATCGTCACGGCTCTTGCAGCCGCAGCCCAGTCAGTTCCCACGGCCATCTTCACCGATCCGCCAGTCGACAAAGCGCATCCGGCGAAGATGACCGTAGTTCATATTCCAACTCACGGCCTCCTTATTAATGGCGTGGTCTATCAGGCTTCCGGAGCAGGGATGCATCCCACCATCGTCATCTGTCACGGCCTGCCTGGGAATGAGAAGAATCTCGACTTGGCGCAAGCGTTGCGGCGCGCCGGCTGGAATGCGGTTACGTTCAACTACCGCGGATCGTGGGGAAGCCCGGGCAACTTTCGCTTTGCGCAGAACCTCGAAGACGCCAAGGCGGTACTCGTGTTTCTCCGCGACCCTGCCAACGCCACGACGCTGGGCGTCGATACCGGGCGCATCGTCCTTGCGGGTCATAGCATGGGAGGCTGGGTAGTCGCCCACACCGCCGCGCAGGATCACGCGCTCATCGGAGCCATCTTGATCTCAGCCTCCGACATGGGACGCTCTGGCACTAGACCACCCGAGCGCCTCCTCAAGAGCATGGCCGACGACATGGAATCGCTGAACGAGGTCACGGCGGAAAGCATGGCCGCCGAATTGCGCGACAATGCTCAGGCTTTCCGTATGGAAAACGCCGCCGCGGGCCTCGCTCAAATTCCACTGCTTGCTCTTACAGCCGACGATGGTCTCGCGCCCGATGCCACCGCACTCGTCAAGGCGATTGAAGCCAAAGGCGGACACCAAGCTACCGTCAAACATTTCGCCACGGATCATAGCTTCTCGGACCATCGTATCGCGCTCGAGAGCGAGATCATAAATTGGCTCGCGGGACTGCTCAAACAGAATCAGCGTTAAACGTTTCAATAAAAACATTAGCGTTTTCAATAAGATACAGGCATTATGCTTCCCAATGCCTGTATTGTCATGCGATACTAACCTTCAGTCGACATGAGCCAAGTGAGCGAGGCGACAGCCCGTTATCACAAATTAATCGAAAGTGAACCGTATATTGACTTGGCTTGGGCCGAGGCGCTGCAAGCGCGCCTGCGTGCCGAGAAGCTAGTCAGCCGGCCCCTGTCACCGGTGCTGCGTCCACACTTTCTCACCACTCGCGACTATGCCATCCTTGGCAAAGCCGCGACGACGATATTTTCGGCCATCGATCGCGCTGAGCAGATGATTCTGGCGACGCCGGCGCTGCTCGCGCGCATGCAATTGCTTCCGGCCGAGCGCATGCTCGCCGCGGTCGAGCCGGGTTACTCCTCGCAGGCGTTGGCCGGATTGCTCGACGCCAACTTGCATAACGGATCGACGCACTTTGTGGGACACCGCGTGGGCGCGCCTTCGAGCGTGGTCTATGGCGACCTGGTCGCCGATATTTATTTCGAGGCGCCGCCGGTCAAGGAATTCCGCAAGAAGCACAAGCTCACGAAACTCGGCGGCACCAAGGCGCTGACGGCGGCAATTCTCAAGGCGTACAAGGAATTCGGCGGAAAGAGTAAGAAGCCGTCTATCGCGTTTGTCGAATCGCGCGCGCCCTTCCAGCCCGCCGATTCGAGCGAGAACGCGATACTGGCGGAGTCCCTGCGCCGCGACGGCTTCCAGGCTGAAGTGGCCTCGCCCGAACAGCTCGAATACAAGAACGGCCAGTTGCGCCGCGGCGAGATGGTGATCGACATCGTCTACCGCTGCGTTCGCGTGCAGGAGTTCTTGGTGCGGTTCGATCTCAATCACGCACTGGTGCGCGCCTACAAAGATCGCGCTGTGTGCATGGTGAACAGCTTCCGTTCCGAGGTCGCGGCCAAGCGTGGCATGTTCGATCTGCTGACGGATGACTCGGTCACCGCGAAGTTCCCGGCCATCGAGCGCAAGGCCATCAAGGAATTCATTCCCTGGACACGCATGGTGCAGGCCGCCAAGACCACTTATAAGAACCACAGCGTGGATCTGCCGGACTTCGTCATGAAGCATCGCAACAAGCTGGTGCTGAAGCCCAATGACGATACCTCCGACCAGAATACTTTCCGCGGCGCGGAGCTGGACGAACTGGGTTGGGAGAAGGCGCTCCGTCAGGCCATGCGCAGCCCCTATGTGGTGCAGGAAGTGGCCGACCCGGCGCGCGCCGTCTTCCCGCTGCTGCAGTACGGGAGCCTGGTCATGAAGGAGATGCAGGTGGAAGTTCACCCGCACTTTTTCGGCGGTAAGATCCACGGTGCGTCAAGCTGGCTGCACGTCGCGGGCTCATCGGGTTTCTCGACGCTCTCCGGCCTCGCGCCGACGTTCTTGCTTGAAACCAAATAGTTTCTGACGCAACGCGTGAGCCTGCACGCGCTTAGCGCGTTGCCAGAGTAGTGCCGAAAAGGGGACAGACGACATTTCCATGAATCGCGGAAATGTCGTCTGTCCCCTTTTTGGCTACTTCCAGGCGTTCATCGCTTTCCGTTGCCGGGACGTGGGCCCGAACTCGAGCAGCTCGGAACGGATTCCCTCGGGGTCGATCTCGTTCGTCAGCAACGCTCCGCTGTTGGCGGAAGGCGTCGCGTCACTCACCTTGACACCCATGCGCCTGAGGCGCGCGATGGTCGCTTTCGCGTCAATCGTTTCGATTCCGACGTGACTGAATCCCGCCGGATGCTCCGCAGTGGCGGGCTGGATTTCGAGGAAGGTGTCGCGGCTGATTTGCAAATAGGTGAGTATGGGCGCGCCGTTCGGTTCCCGAAATGCGAATGCTTCGCGGAATCCCATGGACTTGGTGTAGTAGGCTACCTCTGCGTCGAAGTTCTTGGCAAAGATCGCGACGTGATTCAATTTCATGCCGGTGTCATTCCGAGCGCCGTCTTGCGCGATGACCGACTGCATCAGCAGAATTCCCATTCCAACTCCGGCGACAAACAGGGCAAATCCACGCATGGCAGCCTCCCGAACCACTTTAGCCCAAGACAGTAGCGACCGGCCGAGTGTCCCTCGGTTTCTACGCGAGACAAAAGGGAGTATTCTTTGAAAGTTCAAGTTCCATAACGGAGGCCGTCCATGTGTGCATCGAGCCGATTGCCACGATTTGCCTGGGGAGCCGCGCTGGTCGCATCTACGCTTGCGTCTTCAGTGCCGATCTCAGCCCAGTGGCTGGACTATCCGACTCCGGGAATCCCACGGACGAAAGACGGCAAGCCGGACCTGAACGCGCCGACGCCGAAGGACGCGAGCGGCAAGCCGGATCTGAGCGGCCTATGGGTGAAGGAACGCTCGCCATGGGAACCGCCGGAATCAGACGCGGGAATACCGAACAGCATGGCGTACTACATGCCGCCGGGGTCAACCATCGCGATGAAGCCGGCGGCGGCGGCGCTGTATAAACAGAGGTACGAGGTTCTCCAGGGCGCGGGACGGCCTTCGGAGCACTGTCTGCCGCATAGCATTCCGGACCAGATGTTCATTGGCGTGCCTTTGCAATTGGTCCAGACCAAGGGTTTCACGATCATGCTGTGGGAAGAGTTCACGCATTACCGGATGATTTACACGGACGGGCGGTCGCATCCGAAGGACCCGAACCCGACGTGGTTCGGTTACTCCATTGGAAGTTGGAACGGGGACACCTTCGCGGTGGATACGCGGGGTTTCAATGACAAGTCCTGGCTGGATGATGGAGGCCATCCGCACACCGAGGCCATGCACACGATCGAGAAGTTCCGGCGGCCGGATTTCGGGCATCTGAAGGTGGAAGTGACGATCGACGATCCGGGCGCTTATGAGAAGCCGGTGACGCTGTTCGTGAACTTCCGGTACCTCGCGGATACGGTACTCATCGAAAGTATCTGCGATAACGAAAAGGATTCTCAGCACCAGGTGGGAAGGTAAAGCTGCCGCGGCCACGTTGGGAAGTAGTCTAGGCGGCGGGGAGACAGACTTCGAGGCACGCGCCGCCTTGCGGGCGATTACTGGCGGCGATGGTGCCGCCGTGCTGGGTGATGATGCCTTCGGCCACTGTCAAACCGAGTCCGGTGCCGTGTGCGTCGAGACGCGTGGTGACGAAGGCGTCGAAGATATCCGGGAGCACGTATGCGGGGATGCCTTGGCCGTTGTCTTCCACCGTCAGCACAATCGATGCGCGGCCGTCGCGCTGCTCGCGGCGGGTGCGCACTTCGATGCGTCCGGTGCTGTCCGATCCGATGGCATTCAGCGCATTGCGCAGCAGGTTGACGAACACCTGCAGCAGGCGGTCCGGGTTGCCGATCACGCGATGCTCTGCTGTTGCGTAATTCAGGAACTCCACATGCGAAGACTTCTCGTCGATGGCCACCAGCGTCCACGCCTCTTCGATGAGCGGCCGCAGGGCGGTCGGCTCCATTTGAGTTTTGCGCACGCGCGAGAAGTCGACCAGGCTCTCGCTGATGCGGCGCAGACGGTGGGTCACGCGCTGCATGCGCGCCAGACGCTCTTGCGTGTGCGAATCCGGATTGGTCTCGATCAATTTTTCGATGGAGCCGGCGAGTACCGCGAGCGGTGTATTCAGTTCGTGCGCCACGCTGGCGGAGAGGAGGCCGAGGCTCACCAGGCGGTCCTGTTCCTCGATGCGGCGCAAGGCGGCTGCGAGTTCGTCTTCGCGTTTGCGCAGTGCCTCGACTGTATCGTTGCGCGAGCGCATGATCTGTCCGATCTCGTCGCCCATGATTTCCGACTCGGGGATCAACTCGCCTTCCCGGTCGCCGGCCTGGGTGGCCGAATCCGCCGCCAGCATGCGCCGCAGAGGACGGTACACGTACCATGGCATGATGGCCGACTCCAGCACGACCACCGCTAATAAATAAATGATGCCCAGCACCAGAAACAATCGGACTCGCGCCTCGTTGAGAGCCGACTGCTGGGAGCGCAGGGTGGCCTGGGCTGCCGCGCTGGGGATGCGTCCGGAGACGGTCACTTGGTGCGCCCGGGTGTCGGTCGCCAGTTGTTCGTAGAGCGGGATCAGGGAGAAGTAGGCGGCGGTGGTCAAGACCAGGAAAAACAAGTTGTGCAGTACCATGAGTTTCGGGCGAACTTTGAGGTTCCCGAAGGCTCTTCCGACTGACTCTCTTTTCCTGTTAGACAAGAATTTTTACTCTAGTTGCAGAATTGATGCCGTTATGGTAGAAATATTGTTGGTACCTGCACGATCTACCCCTAAAGGTTCTAAGGTCCGGAGATAGACACTCGCAATGGCTGTTATCTTTCCGAAGTCGTCTGACATCATCTTAAAGGTCGCCGGCGCGGTCGTCGGTATTGGCGCGCTGATTGGCGTCGCTGCCTTCACCTATTACACGTATCCGACGGTGATCGATACAGGATACCAGCCGGTGCAACCGGTCCC
>Ga0163162_10002528_pt1 | contig 17307 bp, 18 predicted proteins | sample S55metaG_FD_115310 | JGI IMG/M metagenome (GOLD analysis project Ga0163162, IMG submission 115310) | Switchgrass rhizosphere microbial communities from Kellogg Biological Station, Michigan, USA - S5-5 metaG | ecosystem: Host-associated > Plants > Roots > Rhizosphere > Soil | place: USA...
ATCGGCCCGGAAAGCCGCGCTTCGGGCAGGATGCGCGTATCCCCGCCGTTTTCGCGCCAACGGTCGGCGAGATTGGCGAAAGGAGCGGGCAGCGCGTTCATCGCACGCCCGATGCAGAAGTGGTGGAACGACGCGGCGGATAGCGCAGCGCTCCGGTGGGGTCGCTTAACCGCCCCTTGTCGAGCCGCATGATCAGCGATTCCGGCACGTTGCGGATCAGGTGCAGATCGTGGGTGGCGACGACGACGGTGGTGCCCAGCCGGTTGAGGCTTTCGAACAGGCGCAGCAATTTGAGCGCCATGTCGGGATCGACGTTACCCGTCGGTTCGTCCGCCACCAGCATGTCGGGCCGGGCGATGACCGCGCGGGCGATGGCGACGCGCTGCTGCTCCCCACCCGAAAGCGTGGCGGGGCGGGCATTGATGCGATCGCCGAGGCCCACCCAGTCGAGCATTTCCGTCACCGGTTTGGTGATTTCCTTCTCGCTCACCCCTGCAACGCGCAAGGGCAGGGCGACGTTGTCGAACGCGGATAGATGAGGGACGAGGCGGAAATCCTGAAAGACCACGCCCAACCGGCGGCGAAAGCCGGGCAAGCGTTCGCGCGGCAGGGTGATGGCATCGGTGCCGAACATGCGGATGAGGCCGCGCGAGGGCCGCTGCGACAGGTACAACAGCTTGAGCAAGCTGGTTTTTCCGGCCCCGCTGGCCCCGGTGAGGAAGTAGAAGCAACCCGGATAGAGCGTGAAACTGATGTCGGTCAGCACTTCCTTGCCGGTGCCGTAACGCAGCCCGACATTGTCGAACTGCACGATTTCGGCGTCAGGCTGGCTCATGAGAAGTTTGGCGTTCCCGGTTCGGTTCGGCGCGAATTGCGCGATAAATCGGCTATAGGCGGCAATCGATGTGGAAAAAAGGGCGTGGAAGCACTTCTCCCCGCTGCTGGCTATTGTTTGTTGCACGCGGCCCATGCTTAACCGCAGCGCATGATCATCGCCTGTCCCGCCTGCTCGACGCGGTATGTCGTTCCCGACAGTGCGATCGGTGTGGAAGGCCGCACCGTGCGCTGCGCCAAGTGTCGGCATAGCTGGTTTCAGCACGGCCCTGAATTGCCGCCGCGCCCGGAACCCGCCGCCCAAGCCCCGGTTGCGCCTCCGCCCGTTGCTGCGTCTCCAGAAGTGCCGGAGCCCGAGCCGGTGGCGGCCGGGCCCGCGCCGGCTGCGGAACCGGCACCGGCGGACGAACCCGTGGCCGACGCGCCCCCCGCCGATGCTGCGCCAGATCCCGCGCCTGAGCCTCCTATCGTGCCGCGCGGTATTGCCCGGCGCGGTGCGGAAGCCGATGCGTTCGATGCCACGCCATCCAGCTTCGGGCACGAACCCCCGTTCCGCCCGCGCCGCAATCCGGCAAAGCTGTGGACGGCGGCGGCACTGTCTTTCGCGCTGCTGGTGGCGCTGCTGATCGGCCTGGTATCCTACTTCGGCCTGCCCGACTGGCTGCCCGTTTCGCGGCCGACCTTCGGGCCGAGCCGCCCTGATCTGGCGCTGTCGTTCCCGGCGGAGCGGCAGGACCGGCGCACGCTGCCCAACGGCACCGAATACTTCGGCGCCAGCGGTACGGTGACCAACGTGGGCAAGGATGTGCGCGACGTGCCGCCGATCCTGATCGTGCTGCGCGATGCGCGCGACCGCGTGGTCTATACGTGGGACGTGACCCCGCCGAAGGATTCGCTGAAGCCCGGCGAAAGCGTGACGATCAACGAAGCAGTAACCGACGTGCCGAAGAGCGCCAAGTTCGCGGAAATCGGCTGGAAGCCCGACTGATGGGACGGCGCCCCTCCGATTGAAAAATCTTGGCCCTTGGTTGTTGCGCCCCGCAGGGACCTTTGCTAGGGGCGCGCTCCTACCCCGACGGGCTGGCGCGTTCTGGAAGGAAGCGCACCCCGTACGATTTGCGGTCGTGGCGGAATTGGTAGACGCGCAACGTTGAGGTCGTTGTGGGCGAAAGCCCGTGGAAGTTCGAGTCTTCTCGACCGCACCAGACAGTCCCGAAAAACTTCCCCTCAAGGGGCAAAGGCCGGCATGGTTGCCAAAATTGGCGAAGGTCCGCGGGATTTTGCGCGCGCCGGTGAGGCCGGTGCAGTCAGAGACTGTTACGATTGGCGCAACATTCAGGCGCCAAAAAACCGCCGTCTCTGGCGCCAAAATTCTGACTGCAGTCGATATAAGGAAGCTTTGCTCAGGCGAAGCCGAGCAGAGCGCGCTGGTCAGCCCACGCGAGCGGCAGGTCGATATCCTGCAAGGTCCGTGCGGTCAGCGTCGGCGGCTGCCGTCCTTCGACGATGGTCGTGACGATGTCAGGTGCGAGGCAGGACAGCGCCGCCAGCTTGCCCAGCCGTGTCCGGCAGCGCCCGTGCATGGCGGCGATGCTCGCGATGGACTGCTCCGGGCTGGCAAGGATGAGCGTCCGCGCCATGTGCGCCTCGGCCATGAGGGCGACCAGCTTCTCGTCGCGCGTCGCAGGGGTGATGTCGGGCACGTGCGGCCCCGGAATGATCAGCCGCAGTTGATGCCCGCGCCGCACTCTGGCCGCCGCCAGCGTCAGGACCGTGGACCTGTCCGCTGCGTCGGCAATCGCATCGAGGCCGATAGCAGAGGCAAGCCGGGCATTGTCGATGGCGAGGTCAATGCCTTCCTCCCGCAGATCGATGCGGGTGATGATGGTGGGAAGCAAGGCGGCCTTGTCCCGCGCGGGGCCACTGCGCAGCGTGGCGGCGGCAAGATCTGCCCTGGCGAGCATCTGCCGGATTTCTTCCGCAGGGACGTCGCCCGCCAGATCACACAAGTACTGTTGATCGGTGAGCAGGATCGAGAGCCGCTCGCAGACCAGGTTTTCGAGATCATAGGCCGACACCCGCCACGCCGGGGTGTCCCCGAGCTTGTCCGGCCGGGTGATGTAGTAGCGATAGCGTTTGCCCGACTTGGTGCCGTGGCTCGGGGTCATGGCCCGACCCTCACCATCGAACACCAGCCCCACCAGCAGGCTCGGCTGCTGGCTCTTTAGCCGTCTGGATGTGCCCGACGCGTTGCCCTTGAGCTTGGCCTGGACTGCCGCCCACAGGTCGGTCGGAACTATGGCCTCATGCTCGCCTTCGAAGTCGTCCCCTTTGTGGACCATCCGGCCGAGGTAGATGCGGTTCGACAGCAGGTGATAGAGCGTCCCGCGCCGGAAGCTGCAGCCGCCACGATGCGGACCGCTGGCGCGCTGCTGGACTTTGGTGCGGTGCCCTTGCGCATTCAGCTCGTCGGCCAGTTCGACCACCGAGGCCAGTTCGAGGTAACGCCGGTAGATGTGCCGGACGAGCTCCGCTTCGGTTGCGTTGACCACCAGCTTGCGGGCTTCCACTTCATAGCCCAACGGCACGGGGCCACCCATCCAGATGCCCTTGCGCTTGGAGGCGGCAATCTTGTCGCGGATGCGCTCGCCGGTGACCTCGCGTTCGAACTGCGCGAAGCTGAGCAGCATGTTGAGGGTGAGACGGCCCATGCTGGTGGTGGTGTTGAACGACTGGGTAATCGAAACAAAGCTGGCCCCCGCCGTGTCGAGCACCTCGACGATCTTGGCAAAGTCCGCCAGGCTGCGGGTCAGCCGGTCGATCTTGTAGAGCAGGATGACATCGACCTTGCCGGCGGCGACGTCGGCCATCAGCCGCTTCATGCCCGGGCGCTGCATGTTGCCGCCTGAAAAGCCGCCATCGTCGTAGCGCTCGGGTAGCACCATCCAGCCTTCGTGCCGCTGGCTCAGCGCATAGGCGACGCAGGCCTCATGTTGGGCATCGAGGCTGTTGAACTCCTGCTCCAGCCCATCCTCGGTCGACTTGCGGGTATAGATCGCACAGCGAAGGGCCTTCTCAGCCATGGCGAGTCAGCCCAAAGAAGCGCGGCCCCGACCAGTGCGCGCCGGTGACGGACCGGGCAATCTCGCTCAGCGAACGATACGTCTGCTCCTCCCAGAAAAACCCTTCCTCGCGCACCTCGACGGCGATGGTTCTGCCGTTCCACTCGCGGATCAGCCGCGTGCCGGGGGTCAGCACGATAGCCTTGCGCGCCGGCTCGGGCACAGGGCCGCCATCCACACTGAACCGTTCCAGTTCGCGGGCGACCAGCAGCGGCAGGCCGCCATGGCGCTTCTCTTGCAGCCGCTGCGCCAGCAGCCGGCGGAGCAAGGGCGGCGGCACCGACGGGGCAAGGCCGGGGTTCACTTCAACCCATTTTTCCTGAAGCTGCGCCGGCGACATCGTCGCCAGCGCAGTCAGCGCCTTGTCCAGCCGGGTCATTCGGCCGCAACCGCTGCGATCGCATAGCGGGTAACGCCATCGATCTTGTTGCGGACGATGGCGTGGCTCTTCTTGCGCAGGCCCGTCAGCGCCGCCCGGACGGTGTGCGGAAGCCAGCCGGTTGCCTCGACAATTGCGGCCAGTGTGGTGCCGCCGTCCTGTCGCAGAAGGGTCAGAACAAGGCTGAGCTTGGAGGCTGGTTTTTCGACTGGCGCAGCCAGCACCGGCCCGGTTGCTAAGGTAACGTCGGATTGTGGGCTATGGCCATCACCGACCTGCAGGGGACGGGCCATGCGACGGGGCTTTTTGGGTGCGTTCACGGGTGTTCTCCGGCGGGAGAGGCGCCATGCCGCTCCCACTGCCCAACGCCCCGCCGATCATCGGTGCGGGGCGTGCAGCCGGTCATGCCGGCCGCCGTTCACCAGCATACCAATGCTCGAGTTGCCAATGAAGTCGAGTGGAATGTGCACGGCTATCGCGCTCATGCTTGGGTTCGCGAAGGGGCAGTCCGGTTTAAATTTGGCCAACTTGCCATTCCGCGCCTTACCCCGCCATTTTGGCAATGGCCGAAATCACTGCCGCCGTCGCAGCCGGTGGACAAGCGGCGCAGACCACCATAACACCCGGGAGCCGCCTCGACTTTGAACGGAAGGGGCGGCCCGCAAACGGCGGCGAACACAGGCTCTCGGCTACGGTCGGGCGGCCTGCGGAATATAACACCTTCGGGAAATACGCAGGAGGCGTGTTCCTGTGTTCGCGTCGTTCAACCGTCCCGACTGGCGGGGCGGTGCGGCGAACAGGGGAATTATTTATGCGAGCTATCCTGGCAACGGCCTGCCTTGCTCTGTGCGCAAGTTCGGTATCGGCATCGGTCATGATTACGCCTGCCCAGATCGCGGAAAAGCGTGAGAAGGATAAGGGGAAGCTTCTCAGGATGTCGCCGGCCGACTTTCAGCGCACGGTCCAGATCACGGACGACGATCTGGAAACGGTGGCTACGTTAAGTACCGTAAAGGGTTTTCGATCGCTGGGTGGATTGGTAGATATGGTACGGGCCGATGTTTTCCTGCGCGCTCATGTCAACAAACTGACGGGGTCGGCAAGTTATCAGGTCTATGAGACGATTATGTACCGAGGCGACGATCGCCGGTACGAAACGGTAAATTTTCAGGACGGTGACGCCATTGGAACTGCGGAATTGACGCAGGTAAGCCACGTGATTCTGGACTGCGACCCCGCCTATCGATATTTTGGGTGCAGTCGCTCTGTCGATTTTGCCTTTGATGTTCCGGAAACGCTTTTGAAGCGCGTCGCTGCTGCACCCGCGGATCGGTTCTGGCGCTTCAAGTTCCGGGCTCAGGCGGGGGATGATTGGGAGGACATGATCTCCCCGGCAGAGGCATCTGGTCTTCTGGCCGCAGTTGCCGCATTTAGAGATCAGCGCCATCTGCCCTAAGGCAACTCCAAGCCACGCCAACCCACGCTCCCCAAGGTGAATGCGAAACATAAATCGGCAGAGCAATGGCGCGTCTTGGGGACGAAGGCGAATGACCGGAATCAGGAGCCGATTTGCGGTTAGCTGCCGTTCCGGGCGGCGTGCGCCGAAGTCAGCAAGGCGCAACTTTCCTGCCCTTGCCGGCTTGAGCGGCAAGCTCTGAAAGAGGCCATCCATTCAGGGGGCGGTCCCGTAACGGGGCCGAACTTCAGATGGATTGCACGTGCCTCATGGGGTGGCGGGCAACTTGAAAAAGGGGTCGCCAAGGCCGTCGCTGCCGCCATGATGAGGGCAGCGCTCTGGGATCGCTCTGTAATCTGGCTGCCGGCTTGGCGTGACCGTCTGGCAGTTTCCATCCAGCTCAAGCCATACGTAGCTACCGTTGTTTGGGAACCACGGCGTTCTTAGCTTTACGAATTCGCCTACGGCAATTGATGCGAGGGTTCCGTTCGTCCAAACGACCTGCGGGTTTATGCCCGCATCGCCGTAGTCATTTTCCTCGCGAGCGAGGCGCTCAGGTGTAAGAAAACCGATGCAGCGCATGCAGGGGCCGCCAGGTCGGGAGACGATTACCTGACCGGCCACTGCAAAGTGGCCTGGGCCGACATTGGTCACGTCCATCCCGATGTCTACATATGGCAGAAGGAAGCGGCGAGTAGCGCTTTCAAGAAAGTCGCGCTGTTGATAGCCGTCGATGCAGCCAAACACGACGTGGCTATCCTTGATCAGGCTATCGGCTTCCTGCCACTTACATCGACAATGCTCTATCTGCGCGTCCGGTCGGATGGCATGAATAGCGCGCGCAAGAATATCCACTTTTGGCCGTGCGGCATCGACGTCCGCCTGTGTGCCGCCCACCAGACGATTTAAATTGCTCGCCTCGATCGCGTCGGGATCAATTAGCCGGAAATTTCCGACGCCAAGATGAGCGAGTTGTTGCGCGATATGCGAGCCACCACCGCCCAAGCCGACGATAGCGACGCGAGTGTTCCAAAGATCGGCTTCTGATAGGGCGCCCAGAAAGCTCTGCCGGCTAAAATCTCGACCGGTCATCCAATATAGTCCGTGCTGCCATCGCGTGCGGCCGGAATGACTTGGATTTGCGCTCCGATGAAGTTGAACTCGTTTACCGGCTGCACTGCACTTGGGGCCATCCATACCAAACCTGCAGCGGACATTTTGCTCAGGACAATGGCGCCATGCGGCATATTAGCCCTTACCTTGAAGAAGTCGGGTATGAAGTTGCGTAGCTCGCTTAGGTCGATGGGACTGAACCACAGCCGCCTACTGGGCAGCAGGTGCATATGTACATGAATGATGCCAACTGGATTGAGCAGTGCGAGGTTGAGCGCCTTTCGTAGCGCTTCCTGACCGATACGCGCACCGACCTCCGGGTCGCGAACATAGTCTTCATCCGCGACGGGATAATAGTCCTCAGCCAGCAGAACGAGGTTCTCCTTGCCGGCCGCTGCGCGAGTTGTGATGAAGCCAATTCGCTCATGTGCAAAGTGGTGGTCACGCATCAGGTCGCTCCGCACTGCGGCCATGAAGGTGTCGCTCGCGCGAAAAAGGATGCTCATGCTGCTTTCCCCATTGCCATCGGGGCCAAGTGATTCGCTAGGATTTCAAATGGCGTCAGATGCGGCGGAACATTGGCCCACGAATAGGTGTGCCAGTTGCGACCCAAAATATAGGCCGTCTCGTTCCAGTTCAGGCCGCAACCGACATTTTCAGCCAGGTAGAGCTTGGTAGGATAGGTTGCGTTGTCGTGATTTAGGACAAGCACTCCATCCATCTCACGGTTTTGGTCATCGGCCTTGAAGCGCAAGCCTTCCATATAGATTAGGCGACGCCATCCGTCCGTGCGGTAGGAGACTTCCCCACCGCATAGATGACGGATGGCGTCGAGCTGTTCCTCGGTGGGCGCCTCGTTCTGGTTCACGACGATCCCCCCGAGCGAGCGTGGCTCATAAAGCGCTGCTTCTCGTGAACACCAATCTTGGCGTCATCGTCGAGATCGACCAGGCCATGCGGCGTGATCTCGGCGAGAACCTTTGCCGGATCGACACCGGTCTTCGCCTTCAATTCGCGCACAATCCATTGGCCGGGCCGCACCTCGTGCTTCACGTCGTCCACGACGATCGTGACGGTGGCCCGGCTGGGCTCGTCTTTGTCGTGATCGCCCTTTTCCCCTTCGTTGCTCATGGCAAAACTCCATTTCTAAGCGCGTATCCGGAAATCGGGCTTGCGCTTGGAAGCCTGGTGGCCGAGAATTGGAAACCTGTTGTGAAACTATATAGGTATTGTGACTTTACCCGTCAAGAGATTATAGGGGTTATATGCGCGACGCGAGCAATGTCAGCTGGGGGGTGGCCCAGCGCTTCGAATTCATCGAGTGGCGAGCTTATTGGGATGGCCGGCTTAATCGCGGCGACCTTGAGCGGGAGTTCAATATCTCGACTCCGCAGGCATCCGTCGATTTGCGCAACTACCAGGAGGCGGCGCCAGGCAACATCGAATATAACTCGTCTGAGAAGGCGTACGTTGCGACTGGAAGCTTTTCTCCGCAGTTTTTGAATCTATCTGCGGCGCGATACCTTCGTCAGCTCCACAGCCTAAAGCTGGGCGTGGCGGACATTGAGGAAACGTGGTTCGAAGCTCTGCAGCCCCTTGATGTGCTGCCAAATATCGACAGAGGGGTTGAGCCCTACACATTGCGCGCGATTCTCAAGGCGATGCGAATGCGCGGTTCGATCAAGATCAATTATCGATCGCTCACCAGTGCGCGCAATCGGGTCATTTGCCCCCATTCGCTCGCTCAGGATGGCTATCGGTGGCACGTTCGGGCGTGGTGCACAGAACGCCAGGAATATCGGGACTTCGTGCTTGGACGGATTCTATCCGTCTTCCCGCCGGAGCCTTGCACTTCCGAGCCCCCGGAAGACATCGAATGGGAGAGCTTTACAAAGCTCGTCCTTGTGCCCCATCCTGGCCTTACGGATGACCAGAAAGAGGCTATCGCGCGGGACTATAAAATCGACAACGGCGAGCTAGCCGTGTCCATGCGTGTGGCCCTCACCTTCTATTTTATTCGGCGCTATAATCTTGATTTACGTGATGACCAGCTTACGCCGGAGCGCGCGCGGCTCTTCGTCAAAAACTACGATGAGGTTATGTCGCATTGCGACGCTGTGAAGGCGCGTGCGATTGAATTGGCCGCCCAATATCGGAAGAATGAGGCTGGTTCAGATGGTGATGCGCTATAACCAGAGCGGCCGTTGCGCCCAGCCTTGTGGAAATCCCATGGCAGGAAGGCTTCCCGTAGGATGAGCGATTAGCAGTGCCTTTAGTTCATCCTTCCAGGGGGAACCGGGATCGACCCGCCTCAAGAGAAATATGATGAGCACAAGCGTATTGTAGATCAGGGCTGGCCCTGGGCCTGGTGATTCTAACGTCGCGGCCAAGTTCGCCGGCTTGTGAGGCAGACTAGGCCGGATCAGGAAGCCACGGTTCCAGAGGCGACCATGATGAGCGCAGGTGTTGCGGACTGTTGAAAGGTGCTTGATGATCGGCACCAGAACCTTTTCGGAGACGCCCAAGGGTGCCGCGATCTGGTTGCGCAGTGGTCGACTGCGAAGCGAGGAAAGCCAGCGCGAAAGTTGCCCAAAGGACATCATTTCGGCGACTATCCAAACCGGAGGCATCGCCGGGTCGTCATAGGTTCGTCGATAGTGATCAATGTAGGTTTCCGGTGAGCTGCCGACGTCGCGTGCAAGCCGGGAGAAGTTGTCGTGGAACTGCTTGCGGTCAGCGTAGAGCGATGCACTGAGATAGCCGTGCGGACCGCCTTGATGAGCTAATGCATATGCCCATCCTCCCCGAATCGCGACCTCGATGCGCTCAATCGCGTCAAGGACTAGCAATCGGAGGTGACGGTCGAACTCGTATAGGTCAATGATGGTATTGAAATTAGCGCCAGCTTGGAAGCGAGGACCGTTCTGGCCCTTCGGATTCTCGAATGGCAACCAATATGCGCTCAGACGATAATAGCTTACGTGACGAAGCCAATGCTCTGCCAGTTGAACGTCCGGAATCACCATACCTGCGGCCTGAAGATGGGCGATCTTCTGCGGGAGGGTGAGAGAAACTTTGGTGAACTGAGCCATGCGCCGTAATAGAGGCTTCTAGGCTAAAAATAAAAGACCCGCCAAGTGTGCATGCCCTTGCGGACAGAGGCCTGGCGGGTTCGATTGACCGTCACATATGAGCAACGGCTCCTCAAAATAAGTAAAGAAACTATACCCTTGTGAGAAAAACATGCGTCTAGAAACTAGACCCGTTCGGACAAAGCAATAGGCTGGTCCAACGCCAAGCCGATGAACGGATGGCAGCCCACCGCCGCCGTCGCCCAGAAGCCGCCATTCCGGACACGGCCCAGCTACCGCCGAAACCTGACCCGCCAATAAGCGGCCGGTTTCGACGGTCAGCTCGGATGGCGCGAACGTCGGCAATGAAGGCGACTCCGGTCGACAAGTGTGGAGCAGATTGAACCGGCAGCTCGCGACCAACATACGCCATTTCGGCGCGGTGGTGGGGAGTCGGCTTGGGCCGAAACCAGCCATCCACTACATTGATAGCTTCCAGACAGCTATGCGCCCTAATTGGTGGACGTCCGCGGCACGCTCAAGTCTAGGCCGATCGGACGTTCGTCGCCTTGGCGACGAAGCAGAGAGGATGGTTGTTAACGGCTATCCGCCTCTCCTGCATTATTCCGGGGTCAGAAAAGAACGGCGCGAATACTCGCGGACGACGGGGAAGACCTTGCGCGGCCTTACCCCATACGAATTCATCTGAAAATACTGGACAACCGAACCGGATCGCTTCACCCTAAACCCACACCATCAAATCCCGGGACCAAACACCTAGTGTTTCGCCGTGGCAATCTGAAAGAGCTGTTCATCAATCCAGAAGCCCACGCCAGGCATTCTATTTTTCACCGGCCCGAACGGACCCTGCATATTCTGGATCCGCCACTTCCAAAGCGAGCGCGGTGTCGAGTTGAGCCAGCCGCGATAGGCGGCAACCTCGCTCGCCTGAGCCTCGACGACCGATTGTACATCGAGCGGCATCCCTTCGATTGAGCTAGGCAAAGTGCGCAAGATCTCAGTGACCCGAGGGTTGAACCCGGAACATTGCGCCGCACTCGCGCGCAGCCATGCATCCGGTCCCGCTAGGATCTTCACCACCTCCCGGGTGTCGCCACGCATCGCGAGCACGCACGCAGCCTTGCCAGCTAGGCTTCTTTCCGAACCAAGAAGTGATCTCACCTTGTCAAGGTCGCCTGCAGAGAGCGGCAGGCGGCCCATCGTCCCTGCCGGTTCGATATCCGATCGGGCCAGCGGATCCCCTTCGATTGAAAGGCGCGAAAACAGCTCGGGGAGAAGTGTCTCATCCCCCGATGCGCGCCTATAATTATCAAAGGTTGCCCGAACCTCCCTGAAATCATAGGCGTTCAATCGTTTCGGATCGGTCTCATGCGGAGCAAGGGGGAGCAGCGCTTCAGCGGCGAGCGATCGCGCAAACGGATTGTTTCCGGTCTGATCGACAACGGCCAGAAGCAACGGTTTGAAGCGTAGGTTCGGCTCGTCCGCCATGTAATTGAGCAGCTCGGCGAACCCATCGGCGATGTCGTTGCTTCGTTGCGGCAACTCGACAACCTTGCCGTCCGCTAGGCGATACCGGATCGCGTCTTTCTCGTTGTCGTAACCCCGCGACGCGATCAATTCTGGGCAATGGGCCTCCACGAACTGAAGGGCCCCGGATTGCTCGAACTGATGTTCTGCCAATAGGTCGCTTGTGATGGTCTTGCTACAGCTCTGGCTTGGCAGGCGTGCGAGCGTCGCAAGCAAAGCCCCTCGTTGCACGGGGCGTCGCTCCCACCCCAGCGCACCGGTTATTGCATGAGCAAGATCAATCGCGTTCCCTGCAAAGAGCGAATGCCCCGAGACGACGGCCGCCGTACCGACACCGGGCATGCCGAAGCGGGTCATGATCGTCGAAACGGGCAGCTTGCAGCCGATGCGTGCAGCTCCTTGAAAATAATCGGAAGCATCTGGTCGGAACAGCTCAGTCTCGACGAATTGCAAGATAGTTGCCGTGCACGCGGATCGCGTCGTCCGGATCATGTCGAGCTTCGCCATTTGGGTTTCGGCCGGCGAAAATTGACTAATCGTTCTGAACCCGGTGCCTGGATCCAGGCGAAGCAATCCGCCAAGGCCTGATCGTCTTACTTCTCGATCAGGGTCGGTAAGCCACCTTTCGAAAAGCCCGCGGTCGGAAGGCTTTGCGCGGCCGGAAATCAAGCCGGCCGCCCACTCCCGGTTCATCCAAGGCTGCTGCGGCTCGATCAGTCGGTGTAGCAAGACATCGCCTTGGCGGTCCCAACCGCCTGACAAATAGACGCTGACCTTTGCCCGGAGCGAAAGCTGATCGATAAGCAGCGGCGCAACGGGTTTGCCGAGCGGCGCTTCGATCCTGAAGTTTATCGCATTATTCGGATTGGCAAGGCCCTCCGGACCGAACGGGAGAGTGTAGAGGGTATGCGGGTAACCCGGCAGCCGAAAAGTCGGGTGCCCTTGGACAATCGCGAGCCGGTCTCCCTGTACCTCTGCAAATTGCTTGGCATCCAGATAGCCATATGCCCCGGTGAGAACGAAGAAGACGGCTATCGTTATCGCGATGGCAGACCGTTGGTAAATCCGGCGGAGGTGGGCGGGCGAGTATCGCGCCGTCGCGAACTGAACCTGTTTCAGCGAGAGCTTGCGATTGACCAGCAGGAGTGGGTCGCGCGCATAGCTTCCAACGAAAAGCATTTCCTGCAGCGGATGGCTCGGCCGACTGGCCAGCTCTTCCTGCACGGCTGCATCGATTCCCTGGACGAGATCGGAAAAATAGACCGCGCCAGGAATAGTGCCGACCTGAATGTCTCCGCGGACGATCGCTGTCAGCGCGCGAGAAAATAAAGTCCCCGAGCCATCCGACGATTCCCATGAACGCTGATTGGCCCGTGCGGATGAGATTAGCAGCCGATAGTCTCCGCTACGCAAGGACCGAAATATCGCTGGCGCGCGCTCCGCAAAGGCCCCCCCCTGACAACAATCCAATATCACCAGCAAGCCGCGCAACGTGGCATTCTTGAACAGATCGTCGAGATCGCTGCCGGAAAGCGCTGTCTTTCCCAGCGCGTCGGCGCGTGCGCCGCTCGCGCAAAGCCAGAAATCATTATTGTCCGTTAACCCGTGCCCCGAAAAATAGAAAATGACGCTGTCGGTTGGACCCGCTTTGGTAACAGCGTCGCCCAGTGCTTTGAGGATCGCTCCTTTCGTCGCATCGGCCCCTATGAGCGTTGTAATGCGTTCAGGTGGCAGTCGCGGGCCCGCTTCGCCAAACCCGCGCGCAAGGGCTTTGGCCTCTCGTTCAGGCGCAGCAAGATTGGCCAACCCTAGCCCTTTTCCGTCATTGACGCCGGCGACAACGACGTGAAGCGTCGAGTTGAAGCTATCCGGATCGGTTCGTGTCACAGCCAAGGCGTGAAGAAACCGCGGCGGCCTTTCGAAGGCGGCTCGACGGCATCAGCGGCGCCTTTAGGCGTGCCCGGGTCCGCAGCCTGACCGCCATTTGCGGCCCCCGTTGCACCCGCCGCCGAGCAGAACACGAGGAACCCGTTTATCAGCCCGACACAATATTGGATTGGGCTGGAACCTGCGCCGCTGACCGCGACACCTGTTTCTACGATGAGAATAGCGACGATCAATCCAAGCCATTTCGGATTGAAATCGAATGCGCGCTGCAGACCGTTGCAAACCACAAACGTCGCACCCGTAGCGCCGCTCAATGTCAGCATGCTCGCGACCGTGAAAAAATCCTTTGGCAACTCCATCGCAATTGGCCCCCTTAGTCTGAGTTCCACCGATCGGTCCGATTCCTTTTGTCTTCTTCTAAGTTCGACGTACTTGACCTGTACGACTGGACATCTCTGGTTTCCTGCGTGAGCCGCCCTCGCAGCGATGACCCGTCCAAAATGATGCGATGTGCGCTCCGCAATAGTCGATCAATAATCGAGTCGGCCATCTGAGCTGAACCCCCTTGGATTTCGGCCGGAGTTCCTTTCAGATCCCTTCGGCCACCGCAGTCCCAGCGGTGAGAACAGCCGCAATGGTTGCTGGCGATGGCGCTGCAGCTGCAGCCACCAGAGCAAGGCCAAGGTCGAGAACTTTGGCCAGCTTATTCAAAAGCTCCGATATATCGTTGATCTTTTTGATTTTCGCCTGCGCGTCCGCCGATACTTTCCCGACGGTCGCGAGTTCGTCCGCGAAATCCGCAAGTCCAGCAAGTACGCTTACCGCAGTCAGCTTTGAGTTGAGCGCCGTAAGGCTGTTGAGTTGGCCGTCAAGGCGCTGCACCTGTAACTCCCAGAGGAGCCCATCAGCGTGTCCTTGAGGCTTTGGTCCGAGAGAAAGCTTGGCCGCAAGTACCTTTTTTGCACCCTCAGCGCAAAGGTCGGCGACACGACCGAGATCATTAGCGATTGCCACTTTACGTCTCCTAGCCAAATGCTTTGCGAACGGCCGCAACCTTTTCGTCAAGTTCGGCCCCGATGGCATACAGCTTCTTCGCCAGGTCCTTTGACTTCAGCTTTGTCTTCGAAGACTGTAGTTCCGCCAGAGCCTTTGAGGCCGAGACGAGGGACGCGTCATAGTCTTCGAGAGCACTTCTGCGTTTCGTCAGCACAGCAAGCCGCTTGCAATATTCTTGCGCGAGCAGGAACCCGCTGCTGCTGAACTTCGATGCCACAGACCCAATGCAAACCGCCGGAACGTCACTACCGATTGGGTCTCCCAACCGGCTAATTGCCGTGGAAAAATAGTTGGAGAGATTGGACTGCTCGGCGTCGAGCCGACCCCTTAACCGAGGTACGACGATTTGCCGCAACAGCCCATCAAGGATCTGCTGCGTGGCTGGTGCGCCTTCGCCGATCAACTCCTTGAGCGTGTCTTCGCGCATCTTCTCTGCCGCCAAATTGACGAGGAGGCCGATCAGTCCCGAGACCGCTTTGACCTTCCCTTGGTCGATTCCAGGAATGGCAGACACGGAACCGGTTGCTGCGTCCAGTCCAGGCTGTACGGAGAAATTGCTCTCGGTCGCTGCAGAGAGAAGCGCCTTGAAGTAGCCTCTAAGTACATCGTCCGCAGCAACGAGTCCGGCGGACGCTTTTACCTCGTCGACGCAGTCGGTGAGACCAGGATTAAGGGTACGCTCGCGCTCGCAAGATCCCGCGATGTCACCGCTGACATCGTCCCAATTCTTCGATGCTACCGTTAGACGCAATGAAACATCGCGAACAGCAGATAGGTTGGTACATCCGGCAAGCGCCAATACGGATACCGCAATCGCGATGCGTTTCATAATTCCCCCGAATCTCCGAGAAAAATCCCGTCTGCTTCAGTTTTGTAGCGCAAATGCCTATTTCACAAAACGAAATTTACGTGGCTAATTGAATTTCGTACCTAACCGATGATGTTTTATTAAAATCAATCGCTTACGTGGAATGTGTAATTAGTCTTATTTCACTGCCGTTCCCGGACGATCTCTCAGAATGCTGTTGTACGAACGGCGTCTTTGCCGCCGTCTTTTCCGGAGAGCGGACTGGCAGCAATCCAACCCTTTTTGTGTTCTGAGCACCGGGTCGGATAAGCGCTCAATGTCGGCTTCTCATAAGCTCTGTCGTTCGCCGCATAGCTTGGCAACGGCAGGAAAGTCCCATGTGCTTCCGACCGAAGCCGACCAGACCCAGTCATTCCGATCAGCAACCTTGAGCGTCTTGGCTACCCAAAAGCAGTCGACTGCGAAGGTGAAAGCAGAAGGTCAGCAAAGCGCCACATGTCGGTCATTGCGACCTTTACGTCGTGCGCCGCGAAGCGGTCACTCTTCATGCACGATCTTGCCCTGCCGCTGGCAGAGAGCATTTTGCTGCCGCGCTTCGACCGGATCGCGCTCAACCTCACACAAGCCATCGAAATCCATCCCGGGGCGATCGCGCAAAGGCGCAAGAAAAGGACGCCCACTGCGCAGCAGCGGATGCTTGCGGCCGACAGGCCGCCCGCCGGTGGATCGTTACCTTGTGGCCGGGACGCGCAAGGCGTGGCCCCGGGGCCGCCGCCGAGCAGCGGCCAAGAGCACCGGTCGTGCGAGGCGTCGCAACCGTCTGTCTGCCGTGGAAGGTCAGGTCCAGCGCATGAGCGCCGCGACATCGGCCTCGAGCCGGCTCGCCATTGCCCAGTCGAGCGGCCGGCGATGCGCGAGGGTATTGCGGACCTTCTTGATATGGTAGGCTCTGTCGCCAAGCGACCCGTCGTGCTGATTGAGACAATAGAGGAGCTCGCCCCATTCGAATTCAGCCCGCGGGATCGCTGCGCCGGTATGGCGATCGGGAAGGCTCGCCGGCAGCCGCCGGCCATGCTTCTCGAGAAAATCGGCAAGGGCATTGGCGATCCAGGGAAACATGACCGATACATGCCCGCGCCAGACGCGTTCGCGCAGACGCAGGGGTGCGTTGCGCGCAAGCCAGGTGGCGCAGACCTCGTTGCGCGTTCGCCAGAGAAGCTTTACCTCGGACACGGGTTGGCGGACGAGCCAGTCGGTAGGATCGAACCGCTCCCGGTCCTTAAGATCGAGCAGCTCGCCGAGCTGCGCAAGATCGCCGCGCGACACCTCGATGGCCGCGGCATCCGCGCATTCGGCGAGCAGCCCCGTGCGCTGGCGCCGTTCGCCGGTGAACATGATCGCTTCGGCGGGACCTACGAAGCCGCCGTCATCGAGAAAATCGCAGCCTGCCGGTGCCCCTGCCATGCTCCCAATCACGATGAGAGCGGGACCTTCGGTGACCTCGGCGCGCATGCGCGCAAAGGTCCCGGCCAGTGTTAACCAAGGACCGGCATCGCGGCCGCGAAGATCGACGACGAAGAGCTTGTAGTCGAGACGCCGCGAAGTGCTGCATTCGGCAAGGTCGGCGATGCCCGGGGCGCAGCGCGCGCCGGCCTCGATCAGCGCCGCCTGCGGTGCGGAGCGGTCGGCATCAACGGTCAGTATTTCAAGACTGACCGTGCCATAGGCCGCGCGTTCGAGCAGACGTTGGGCGGTGTCGGCCCGTCGGGCGCGGATGACGAGCGGCCGGCCTTCGGCCGCAGCCTCCAGCGCATCGTCAAGCCTCGCCGCAGCGAGGATGTCGAGAAATCGCCCCGTCACGCGAGGAGTCGCGCGGCGAGCGGATTGAAGGCGCGAACCGCCGTTTCGCCGGCGGTCGGGAGTGTTTCGACGATCCCAAGTGCGTCGAGAAGGCGAAGCCGGGCAGCTCCGGCGTCTTCGTCGACGATCATCGCCCAGTCGGCCATTTCGCTTTCGCCCGCGCCGCCGCCGCC
>Ga0163162_10002529_pt1 | contig 17304 bp, 15 predicted proteins | sample S55metaG_FD_115310 | JGI IMG/M metagenome (GOLD analysis project Ga0163162, IMG submission 115310) | Switchgrass rhizosphere microbial communities from Kellogg Biological Station, Michigan, USA - S5-5 metaG | ecosystem: Host-associated > Plants > Roots > Rhizosphere > Soil | place: USA...
AATATAAACATCGCCGTTGGGCTCATTCAATACAATGCCGCGTACGCCAAGCTGATCGGCAACCGCTTTGGTTGCTTTACGGTAAAAAACGCCCTGTACTTTGCCTTTAACTGTAATATTAAGATGTTTTATCATCAGTTTTGTTGGATATGAAATATTGCAAAGTTAACTTTTTTCCTGCTAAGCAACCCGCTTTACTTAACAAGCGTACTTATTACAAAACGACTATAGTTTAATTTGATTGATAAACACTAAAATCTATTTTATGAAAAAAATTATTTTTTCGGCACTGATCGTTGCTTTTACTGCCTTTTCGGCATTCGCGATTTTTAGCAACTGGAAAGTTAAAGGCGATGAAGCCCAGGTAACTTTTGAAGGCCACAGGGTAAGCGGTTCCTTCAGTGGTTTAAAGGCCGATATAACATTTGACAAGGACCATCCCGAACAAGCCAAAATTTCAGCAACTATTGATGTTACAACCGCGGCGACCGGTTTTTTTATTAAAACCAGCCATGTAAAATCAGCCCTCGGCGCTGATGATTACCCCACCATTAAATTTGAATCAACCTCGGTGTCAAAAAGCGGCAGTGGTTACGTTGCCAATGGCAAACTAACAATGAAAGGCAAAACCAATCCCGAAAGCATCCATTTTACTTTTGATGACAAAGGTAACGAGGGTGTTTTTAAAGGCGATTTTAAAGTGCTGCCCCCTAAATATGGCATTGACAGGAGCGGAACGCCTCCCGAGGTTACTATTCATTTGACAGTGCCGGTGAGTAAAGGGTAATATTTACACAAATACTTGTAAGTCGGACTACAATTTAATCGAATTACACGAATTACCTCTCCAAATATTCGTGTAATTCGATTAAATTCGAGATAATTAGTGACAAATTTTTATATCAATTTCTTCACTTTAGTTTCGGGGGTGATCTTAAATCCGTCGAGGCCGCTGATGAGGTTCAGGCCAGGGGTTTTGCCTGCTTCAAGCGTACCTTTTTCATCGTCGATACCTAAATATTCCGCACCATTGCGGGTTCCCCATTCAACAAGGCGGGGTAAACTTATGGATGGGAATTTTTGTTGAATAGCACGCATCTCGCTCAGGATACATAATTTACTGTTCGATGCAAGACTATCGGTACCAAGGGTAATATTAAAACCCTGGTCAACAAAAAGGTCTATTTTGGGTAAGCGTCCTTCAATATAGAGGTTTGCATTAGGGCAAAAACACCAGTTTATCTTTCTATCGAACCTTTTGATAAAATAAATATCCTTCAGATTAGTACAGGTGTTATGTACCAGTAAAACTTTTTGCTTATTGGAAAGCAGCGGGATAATTGATTGTACCGAGTTACGGGCCTGCGGTTTAAAATAGGATATATCCATACCAAAATGCTCGTACAACTCTAAAAACGCACCAAGTTTATAGCGGTAAAATTTATTCTCGTCCTCACATTCCTGGTTATGGATACTCAGCAGGTTCTCATCGTTGTTATCACTGTGCTTTTTGATGAGCTTAAACAACTCCTTGGATACTGAATAAGGAGCATGGGGGGTTACAGAACATGAACCGGGCTTAAACTCATTAAGCAGGGCCAGCGCTTTCTCAAAAACCTCGGCAGCCTTTTCGGGTAAAAAGCCAAACGTTTCAACAAAGGTATGATAGTATAACTTGCTTTGTTTTTTCATCGCAACACTGTTATTGGTGTTGGATATATCGCCTACGGCTACTATGCCGTTGTCGTACATTTCCTGGTCGGCTTTGGCTATAGCATCAAGAACCTGCTGCTGGTCGGCGTTTCGTAAAGACTGGATATCTTTGATAAAGTTCACCAAACCGCCCTTGGGCTTTACTTTATCTTTTAAATGTGAAAGTTCGGTGTGGCAGTGGGTATTAACAAATCCGGGGCAGATAATGCCGCTTAACTGCTGTACATGCCCGCTTGGAGGCTTATTGCTATCGGCAACAGCGATGATCTTACCCTGATCATCAACAGTAACTATACCATTTTTAATCGGATCGGCATAAATAGGAAAAACGTAATCGGCTCTAAAACTTTTCATTAAAATTTAAACTTGGTATCATAACACATAACGTTTTTCAAAACAAACTATCCTGCAAAAATAAGTACAATTAACTTTTAGTTATTGTTTTTTATTGAGCCAAAAAGAATGACTTTAAAAAAAGATAGATTTTTTTAAATTTAAGTACTTTTGCACTGTGAACAATACAAAAGATAAAATTGACATCCGCAGCCTGAGCCTGAATGCTTTACAAGAGCATTTTATCCGCATGGATGAAAAAGGCTTCAGGGCAAAACAGGTATATGAATGGCTTTGGAAAAAATCTTGCTTTTCTTTCAACGAGATGAGCAATATTTCAAAAGAACTCCGTGCTAAACTGGATGCAAATTTTGTAATTAATAACGTAAAAATTAATTCTTCACAGGTTAGTGCTGATAAAACTATAAAAAATTCTTTTATTTTACACGATAACCATTTAATTGAGGGCGTTTTAATCCCTACTCCCGGCCGTATGACAGCCTGTGTATCATCGCAGGTGGGTTGCAGCCTTACCTGTAAATTTTGTGCTACCGGTTATATGGAACGCAAAAGGAACCTCAACCCCGATGAAATTTACGACCAGGTAGTTTTGATAGATAAGCAAGCCCGTGAAAATTACGATCAGCCTTTATCAAACATTGTTTACATGGGCATGGGTGAACCGTTGCTTAACTATGCCAACATGATGAAGTCTATCGAGCGCATCACTTCTGAAGATGGGCTTAATATGGCGGCTAAGCGCATTACCGTATCTACAGCCGGCATTGCTAAAATGATCAAAAAACTGGGCGACGACCAGGTAAAATTTAACCTCGCACTTTCCCTGCATGCGGCAAACGATGAAAAGCGTAATACCATTATGCCTATCAATGAGCAAAACTCGCTTAAGGCATTGGCCGAGGCTTTGAAATACTACTATGCCAAAACTAAAAACCCTGTAACCTACGAATACATTATTTTTGATGGTGTAAACGATGGCATCCAGGATGCGATAGAACTGGCCAAATTTTGCAAACACCTGCCCTGCAAGGTTAATATCATTGAATATAATCCCATTGCCTTTGCCAGCTATATCAACGCAGGCGAAGATAAAGTTGAGGCATTTGCTGATTACCTTACCAAACAAGGTATCAATACACACCTGCGCAGAAGCCGCGGCAAGGACATTGATGCTGCCTGCGGACAACTTGCTATCAAAGAAAAAGACAAACTGGCCGAAGTTTAAAAAATCCACCTTAAATTGAGGGCATGAAATTACTGCGTGCCTACCTTGCCGATTTTGCTGCCTTGTTATTCCCGGAGCTTTGCCCGGCCTGTCAGGCAAGTTTAGTGGCCGGTGAGCATATACTTTGCAGTGATTGCCGCTTCAATTTACCTTTTACCAATTTTCATCAGCAGCAAGCCAACATTGTAGCCCAACAGTTTTGGGGTAAAATTAATGTTGAAGCGGCTTACGCACTTTATTATTTCCACAAAGGAGGTAAGATCCAGAACCTGATGCACCACTTTAAATACAAAGGCATGCAACAGATAGGCAACCTGCTTGGCACTATAGCCGGGGCGCAATTGGCCTCAAATAACATTTTTAATACTGCAGATCTTATTATCCCCGTACCGTTGCATAAACGCCGCCTGCGCGAACGTGGCTACAACCAGAGCGCCTGCTTTGCTTATGGTCTTGCCGAAAAGCTAAACGCCGTTGTTGATGAGCATAGCCTGGTGCGTACGGTGGCCACTAAAACACAAACCCAACGGTCGCGCTTTGCCCGGTTTGAGAACATGCAAAATGTATTCGCTGTTAAAGATCCGGCAGCACTTGAAGGCAAGCACGTTTTGCTGGTTGATGATATCGTAACCACCGGCTCAACCCTTGAGGCCTGCGGGGCCGAATTGTTGAAAGTTCCCGGATTAAAATTGAGTATAGCTACAATAGCTTATGCGGTGTAGGATTTTTATTTATTACACCTGCCTGTTGTAAAATCCAGACTTTAGCAATTTTAAGTAGAGACGCATCACATGCGTCTCCCACATGCAAATTCCTGCGCTTGATAATTTACAACCTGTCCTATGGGAGACGCATGTGATGCGCCTCTACGTAAAAGCGTCTCAAACAAAAAAGAACACAAAAAAAGCGATGAGTATCAACCCATCGCTTTTCCTTTTTAAAGTAGTATTACTTATGCTTTTTTAGCTGCCGGTTTTGTAGCCGGGGTTTTCTTTTTGTTTTCGGTATAAGCGGCACCGCCTAAAGCAAGTACCAGCAGTATTGAACCTGCTAATGAAATATGCTCGCCGGTGTAGTATGATGCCGGATGGAAAATAAATTCGATTTTGTGATTACCTACCGGGATCTGAGCAGCACGCAGCAAGTAATCGGCACGGAAATATGGTTTCTCAACACCATCGATATACATTTTCCAGCCTTTGTTATAGTACACCTCAGAGAATACCGCGATCTGTGATGCAGTTGAACCACTTTGGTAAACCATATAATCGGGCGAATAGCTGGTAAGTTCAATTTTACCCTCACCGGCACCTGCACCTAATGTTTTTTCATCAATAACGCTTTTATATTGTTTATCAACAATGGCCTCATCTTTTGGGGTAAAGCTGCTGATGGCTACCATTTCCTGATCGGCATTATCGGCGTATTTAATGCTTTTTACAAACCAGGCATGACCGCAGGCAGTCTCGTTTTTCTGCATGCCTACATTTTGTGATTTAGGATCAGATGAGATGATGTATTTAACGTTCATCATATCCAATACATCATGGTTGATACTTTTTGTAAACTGGTTATCAATAAGCTCTTCCCAGCGCTTTAACCTCGCAGCCGAGTAACCTCCTAATGATTTATAAAAGAATGGCGTTAAACCGTCACCTTTAAGCTCCTGAGTGGTGTCAAAAACCTTGAAATCCGGATCAGTATCCTTCATGATAAACTGATCAACCTCACGCGGCTGCGGAGTTTCATTCTCTTGCTTAGGCCTAAAGCTATCATGGTTCAGGTAACGTTTATCAATTGTCCAAAGGTCAACCAATATAAGCGCTAAAAATGCAAGGGATAATACTGTTGGATTGATCTTGTTTTTAAGAAAAGCCCATGCTGCGCCAAATGCCAGCACAATGAAAATAAGCGAGCGAATGGCATCTGCCTGTGCTACTGATTCCCTGTCGGCAATTAACGCACGGGTTATTGCAGAGCTGTCGGTTTTAAGCGCCTGTCCTACCTGGGCAATAACACCAGCCTGCTGCTCACTTACGCTAAATGAAAGTAAAAGCGAAGGTACTACGGCTACTATCAATACAATACCGCCGGTAATATAAAAGGCGATCTTCAGTTTTTTGAACAGGTTGGCTTTGTCTTCGTTTACGATGGCCTCGTTTACTGCCAGCACCGCAAGTATCGGGAAGCAGAAACCTACGATAGCCAAAAGGGAGTCAACGGCCCTGAACTTATTATAAAGCGGGAAATAGTTAAAGAAAAGATCAGATAAAAACGGCCAGTTTCTACCAAAGGAAAGAACTGTTGTTAATAGAACAGCGCCAAGCAACCACCATTTAATACGGTTTTTAACAATCATTAAGCCCCATACAAATAGCAGGCAGATCACAGCTCCGAAATAAAACGGACCAGCTGTAAATGGTTTGTTACCCCAATATAATGGCAAATAATTGGCCGAGATCCCTAAAACCTGGTTAGGATCGGCACCTGATGCACTAAGTACTTTTACCACGTGCGAATCCGGATCGGTTGAGCCTTGTTCGCCGCCGCCATAAGCATTAGGGATCAGGAAGGTGATACATTCACCAACACCCTGGCTCCATTGAAAAGCATAGTCTTTAGCCAAACCGTTGCTTGGTTCTGAGCTTTGCCTGGTAAGATTTGATTGACCGCGGATAGAATCATTACCATATGAATAAGTGCTCCAAAGCATAGATGCATTTACCGCAACGGCAAGTAAAGTGGCGCCGGCAATATATGCCAATGACTTTAAAAAGCTGCTTAACGTTTTGTTTTTAATGGCATGATAAAGCTCAATACCTACCATGATCAATAAGGCCAACATCAGGTAATAGGTCATCTGCACGTGATTGGCCCTGATCTCAAGAGCAAGAAAAAACGCGGTTACTGAAAAACCTAACAAATGCTTACCTCTGAGTGTAAGCAATATACCGGCAAGTATCGGCCCGAAAAATGCTATCGCGAATGCCTGGTTAGCATGCCCCGCCGTGAGCAATATGATATTATACGATGAAAATGTAAATGCCAGTGAACCCGCCGCAGCAAGCCATGGATTTACCTTTAATACGATAAATAAAAAGTAGGTACCCAATAAAAACATCAATACCGTACCAACGGGGGTGGGGAAAGTATAGTTGATACCGGTTACAACCCATGATGTTAAGTTAGCTTTATAAGGAGCCCAGATCTGGTAGGTTGGCATACCGCCATAGATCTGATTGGTCCACAATATGGTGGAGTCTTTGGCCCTATAATCATTGATTTCTTTTTGGGTTGATTGTGCCCTTGTAACGTCATTACCGCCTAATGTTTTTCCCTGGAAGGCCGGGGTTAAAAATATAAAGCAGATCACTAAGAAAATTGCAGCTATGGCAAAGTGAATGCCGTTACGCTTAAACCAGTTATTCATTTAAGTTTTTTGAAATGGATAATATATTTCCTCAAAAATAGAAAATACAATGAGAATAGGAATTATAAGTTTTGTTAAGGAATTGCCTAACAATTTTGCGCACGGCTGCGCAGCAAGAAAAACATAGCTATCAAAACAATGATTGATACAACATAGGCAATATATTGGGCCTTGCCATAATCTTCGCGGTATTTGCGGATATTGAAAAAGTTGTAAACCCCCAATGCGCCTAAAACAAACCAGTACACGTTGCTTATTTTGGTGCAGTTTGCAAAAACTTCGGTAGCAACAATAAATACAATTACGTTGGTAATGATAAGAATAACAGACTCTGGCGTGTTGTTATGGTTTTGGCGCCTTCTAAATACCGGGTTGGTGTCCATATTTATTGATCTATTTTACTTCTTCGTAATCAACAAATTCACCTTCGCTATCAGGTACGCTGCCTTTTTTAGGCTGCGGAACATGATCGATCCTGATCTTTCCATCAGGTTTTGGGCCTTCATTATAGTTATGTTTTTGTTGCTGATATTGCTGTTGCGCTTTATTTACAACACTTTCAAACAGGAATGGCAGCAGGTAACGCGCCAGGCTGCGGATAATGTATAATATACAAATAGATATGATCAGGAAACGAATAAGAATCATACTGTTAATTTTGAGCTTACAAATATAAGTTATATAACGTTAAAAATGTTTTATTATGATTTAAGGTTGGATGCGCAGATTTCAGATGTGCAAATTTTAAACGAAAGGATCTCTTCTCGCTTAATTATCGGCAAAAACAGTCTCCAGGCTTAATTCAAAACCTGGTAATATTTCTGTAATGATGATATCACCGGTGGTCATCAGTTTTGAGGGTTGATATGCGCCGGATATCAATGTATATTTCAAAAATGTTTTATCCTGCGGCGATACTATCCAATATTCTTTAACATCAGCCTCCTCGTAAACTTCATACTTATTACGTAGTTCTTTTTGATTGTTTCCTGGCGAAAGTATTTCTACGACAATATCAGGGGCTCCTGTGCAGCCACGCGCATCAATTTTTGCAGGGTCACATACTACGCAAATGTCCGGTTGAACTACGGTAAAGATTTTTTTGTCATTATCGTTTCTTTGCCTGGGTAATCGTACATCAAAAGGGGCCGGATATGCATTGCATTTTTTACCTTTTAAATATCCATACAACTCACTTGCTATAATCCATGAAATGTATTGATGTTTTGATGCCGGAGCCGGCGTCATTTTAAATATCTTGCCTTTAATTAATTCAAGACGATCCTCGAACGTCCATTGCAGATAATCGGCATATGAATAAGTTTTTGAAAGATCAAGATCGGATAATTGCATAGCTTCAACTTTAAACCAAAGATAATGATAGATGTGCAGATTATTTATATGTGCAGATTTCAGATGTGCAGATATGCAAATGAAGAATGATATTAGGATGTATAGGTTTCAGATTTGCAAATGATTCGATCCGTTAAAAATTCCTTCAATCCATTAATCCAATAAATCCAGGTTCAGACAAATTCATCTGCACATCAGGAATCTGCACATTTAAAATCTGTAATCTAAAACTTCTCTTCCATCATTTTTTCCAAAGCAAACATTTCATCGCGCAGCTTGGCTGCCAACAGGAAATCCATGTTTTTGGCCGCGGCAAGCATATCTTTTTTGGTATTGTCGATGGATTTTTTCAGATCGGCTTTGGTCATGTACTGAACTATCGGGTCGGCGGCAAGGGTAATGGTATCAGTTTCTACATAGGCCTGTTGCACACCACCTTTAAAGTCGACCACCGAAGTTTGCTCCATAATTTCCTCACGCGATTTACCTACTGTTAGCGGTGTAATACCATGCTGCGTATTGTAGGCTATCTGAATATCACGGCGGCGGTTGGTTTCATCCATCGTGATCTGCATCGAATCGGTTATTTTATCGGCATACATGATCACCCGGCCTCTGTCGTTACGGGCGGCACGGCCAATGGTTTGTATAAGTGAACGTTCTGACCGTAGGAAACCTTCTTTATCGGCATCCAAAATGGCCACTAATGACACCTCGGGTAAGTCCAAGCCCTCACGCAGTAAGTTGATACCTATCAGCACATCAAATTCGCCAAGGCGCAATCCTCGTAAAATTTCCACACGCTGCAGGGTTTTAACCTCCGAGTGAATGTAACGGCATTTAATGCCGAGCCTGTCCATGTATTTAGCTAATTCCTCGGCCATACGTTTGGTCAGGGTGGTTACCAGTACGCGGTCGCCCATTTTAATGGTTTTATCCACCTCGTCAAGCAGGTCATCCACCTGGTTTATCACCGGGCGCACATCGATAACAGGGTCAAGCAAACCTGTAGGGCGGATCACCTGTTCAACCACTACCCCACCTGATTTTTCCAGTTCAAAATCGCCGGGTGTTGCGCTTACATAAACGGTTTGCGGCGCCAGGTTCTCAAATTCCTGAAAATTAAGCGGACGGTTATCCAAGGCTGCCGGTAACCGGAACCCATAATCAACCAATGAAATTTTACGGGATCTGTCACCACCATACATGGCCCTGATCTGCGGAACAGTCACGTGGCTTTCGTCAATCACCATCAGGTAATCATCCGGAAAATAATCAAGCAAACAGAATGGCCTTGCTCCCGGCTTACGCCCGTCAAAAAAACGGGAATAATTTTCAATACCAGAGCAGTAGCCCAGCTCGCGGATCATCTCCAGGTCGTAATTAACCCTTTCTTCAAGGCGTTTAGCTTCCAGGAAACGGCCATCGTCAATAAATTGCTTTTTGCGCATTTCCAGTTCTTCCTGTATTGCCCAGATAGATTGCAGGAAACGCTCGCGCGGAGCGACGTACAGGTTAGCCGGATAAACTACCATGTGCGTCATTTTTTCGATGGTTTTACCTGTGCCAATATCGAAGGCGCTTAGCTCTTCAATATCATCGCCAAAAAAGGAGATGCGGTAAGCATAATCCAGGTAAGCAGGGAAAATATCAACAGTATCACCCTTCACCCTGAATGTACCGCGTTTAAAATCGGCAGTGGTGCGGGCGTATAAAATCTCGACAAGGCGATGTAAAAAAGCATTCCTGCTGATGCGGGTACCAACAGCAAACTTGAAAACCGAATCGGCAAAGTCGTCCGGGTTACCCATACCGTAAATACAGGATATCGACGACACCACGATCACATCGCGTCTGCCCGACATTAATGACGAAGTAGTGCGCAAACGAAGTTTTTCAATCTCCTCGTTTATCTGCAGATCTTTTTCAATATAGGTATTTGTGGTAGGGATGAATGCCTCGGGTTGGTAATAGTCATAATATGACACAAAGTAGTTCACCGCGTTTTCGGGAAAGAACTGCTTAAACTCACCATAAAGCTGTGCCGCCAGTGTTTTATTATGACTCAGGATCAGCGTAGGCTTTTGCGTTTGCTGGATCATGTTGGCAACGGTAAATGTTTTGCCCGACCCGGTAACCCCCAAAAGGGTTTGATATGGGTCGCCGTTGTTGATACCTTCAACCAGCTGCCTTATAGCTTCAGGCTGATCGCCGGTTGGTTTATATTGAGATGTTAATTGAAAATCCATGTTGTTATGTAAAAATACAAATAATCCAGTAACAGGGTTTGCAAATCAAAATAAGTACATGGTAATGACAACCGTATGTCAACATTGTTGTGATAGGGCAATAAATTACAATCAATCATAGCAAGTTGGAGCCTGTGGTCGGTGTTATCACCGTACCACAGGATTTGCATGGCGTATTACTAATTGAAGAATGAAGATAGGCAAAGTGGTGCGGTGATAACACCGACCACAAGCTAAACACCCCACCGCAAGCTAACGCTAACTTAAAAGCCATGTCATTGCCTTTGGTCTACCAATAGAAAATAATAGAAGTTTGTTATTGTTAGAAAAGGGGGGGGGTGCAGGGGGGTGTTAAGAACTAAAGTATTTGTGGATAACGTTAAATAAAGGCAGGGTGAACTTTTGTCATTGCTGGTTTTGGAGAACCTGGCCTCGTATTAGTTCCCTGCCTTTAAAGAATGCCTAAGGCCCAACTATAATAATTCCATTGAATCATCAAAGGTGCTATTGGCAAAAGGCATTTATTAACTTATCAAAATACAAACGTATGAAACCATGGAATGTTATTTTAGGTGTCGATGTGTCAAAAAAGACGATAGATATCTGCTGGGCAGAGCAAAAGCTGTTTCTTAATGTGGACAATAACAGTGACGGCTTCAGTAAATTTAAGAAATGGTGTAAGGATCATGGGATAGATCTTTACAGAACATTTATCGTGTTAGAGTATACCGGGGGCTATGAATACCGGTTCATTCAGTTTTGTGAATCGCACCCTATTGATTATCGTAGGGTGCCGGGCCTGGAGATCAAAAAGTCTCAAGGCATAATCAGAGGGAAGTGTGATAAGGCAGATGCTTTTCGGATAGGTCGGTATGGAGAAGAAAAGATCAAACGCCTTGAACCATCCAAGAGACTGGATAAGCATATTTTGGAGCTAAAAACGCTACTGTCATTCCGTAAAAGACTGGTTCGGGAAGGAGCCGGTTACCAGAGCACTGTTAAAGAACGGAAGCATATGTATGAGGTTAATGATCAGGATATGATCATTGAGATAGCTAAAGATAAGATAGCAGCGAATGCACAATATATCAGGCAGGTTGAGGATCAGATTATGGAGCTGATTAAAAACGATGAACAGATGTATTTGAATTACCGGATCATCACCAGTATCAAAGGAATTGGGCAGGTAAACGGCTGGATGACGATAGCGTATACGGAAAACTTTACCAGCTTTCCCGATGCAAGGCATTATGCTGTATACGTAGGTGTAATCCCGTTTGAACACAGTTCTGGAACGAGTATAAGAGGCCGGAGACGAACAAGTAACCTTGCACAAAAGGAATTAAAACAAGAGCTTAACCAGGCGGCAAAAACGGCAATGCAGCATGATCCCGAAATTAGGGCCTATGCAGAGCGAAAAATGAAAAATAAGGAATATGGTTTAGTGTTGAACAACGTAAAATTCAAGCTGATCCTGCGGATGTTCTCATTAGTGAAAAGAGGCGTAAAATATGTGGAAAACTATAAAAGAGTAGCCTGAAAAAACTTTTTTGAATCAAATTTGGAATTATTATAAACCTATAATACGAGGAGCAGCATGGGCAAAAGAGCATCCGGGGCGACGTGGCAATCTCGTCGTATTGCCTGTACGATATGCAAAGCCGCTAAGCATAGCTACGAGATTGCCGCGCTATCGCTCGCAATGACATATTTTTTAGTGATAAGCCAGTGGTGCAGAGACAACCGACCACAAACTAAATACCAACTATAGGCAATAAATTACTTCTCAGCTTTCAGACGCAGGGCCCGTTCAAGAAAGCTTTGTTGTTTTAGTTTTTCTTCAGCTTCGGTAATAGCTTTCATCAGGTTATTTTGGGTATCGGCAATTTCTGCGGCGGCGGCTTTCATAATTTCCCAGGTAGGTTTCATGCGCACAATGAGTTCCTGGCCTTTTGTTGTCAACATGATAAGCCGTTTTCTTTCATCTGCCTTGTCTTTTTTCGAGCGGATCAATTTTTCTTTTTCCAGCTCCTTTAATAGGCTTATGGTTGAAGGGTGAGTATAGCCGATTTCCGCGGCAATTTCCACCACGCTTAAAACGGGTTTAAAATGCAAAGTATAAATAACCGGGAACCATTTGGGCTCAAATTCAATATTGTTGACTTTGTATATAAGCACGCCGTCCTTGCGCAGTTGCTCGGCCAGGCGCTGCAACCTTGTTGAAATCGCTAAAATTCCCGATTCGTCAATAACATTCATTATCCCGCTGTTAGTTTTTCAAATGTAACTCATAAAAAATAGTATCTGCAGCCATAAGCGGGAATGATTTCGGCAAATCGTGTTTGGCAAGGCGTGTAAAGCCGTTTCTCTCATAAAAGCGATGAGCAGCTTTCAGCATCTCAACGGTGCCTAAATAAATGTCAGTAATGTTGTTTTGCCTGCAATAAGCAATAAGGTTATCTAACAGTAGCTGCGCAATTCCCATCTCTTTGCCCCGGTATTCTTTGATCACAAACATTTTGCGTATTGCGGCGGCGTTATTGTTAAAAGCAATAAGGGCTATGGTGCCTACAAGTTGCTCGTTGTATATGGCTCCCCAAAAATTGCCGCCGGTTTGGTGATAGTTTGTTTCAATATCAAGCAGGTCGGGCTGGGCTTCAAGCGTAATAGGCACGTTAAACTCTATTTGCTGAATTGGCAAAATGATATCAATGATCTGCTGGCAGTAAGTGTTGTTGAGTGAGCTAATAACCGGTGTAGTATTCATGACTATAATATTTACGTACAAATCTACGTAGTTAACTACATATATTCAAAATATATTCGCCCTTCAATAAAGCAGTATGACATTTAATAAACAAATAGTAATGCTATTGCTCAAAAAACGCTTATTTTTAAGCATGATTTTCGTCCTCAATAAAACCGACACCATTGCCAACAAGTTCCTGGCCGAATTGCGGGACGCCGTTATTCAGCAGGATAAGGCACGTTTCAGGCGGAACCAGGAAAAACTGGGTGCCATACTGGCTTATGAGCTCAGCAAATCATTACATTACGAAACCAAAGAAATTCAAACCCCGTTGGGTACCGCCAGTGTCAATATGCCTGCCGATGAACCCGTACTGGGGATCATACTCCGCGCCGGCCTGCCCTTTCACCAGGGATTTATGAATTTTTTCGACCAATCTCCATCTGCATTTATCACCGCTTACCGCAAGGTAAAACGTAACGGCAGCTTTTTGATCCAGGTTGATCATATCTCCACTCCTAACCTTGACGATAAGATCTTTATTTTGTGCGATACCATGCTGGCCACCGGGCAAAGTATAGTATCGGTTTGTAAAGAGCTAATGGCCCAATACAAAATAAAAGAACTGCACATTGCCGCTGTAATTGCAAGTACCGAGGGTGTGGCACACGTAAAGGCAAATCTGCCAAAAGCCAAACTCTGGCTCTGCGCTGTTGATGATGAAATGACCAGCAAATCTTATATCGTGCCTGGTTTAGGTGATGCAGGTGATCTGGCATTTGGAGAAAAAGTGTAGTCTCTATTTACATTAAAAAGCATGCTGTTTGGTTAATAAATGTTAAAATAATTGAATTAAAGTGCGGCTAAAACTTTAATTCCGTTATTTTATGATAAACCATTTACCTTATGCTTATCAAGTTTTTCCGTAACCTGTTTGTTTTTTTCTTACTCCTGTCTGTTTCTTTATATTCAAAGGCACAAAGCACAAAAAGTATCCTGCTAAAAAATGTTGATAGTATACCTGTGCCGCCGGCTCCGCAACTCAACGCGTTTTTTGTTGTAATAAATGATGCTCCTCAAATTATTGCAATGCAGCAGCCGGAACAGAATGCAAAAACAGCTGCTTTGCTCACTTCGGTTTTAGGTAAAGGGAAAGTGGTATTTTTAAGCTCAACGGCATATTTAAAAACCGGGATGCTGGCCGATAAGAATGTAGCAAACCTATTGGTAAACATACTGAATTGGGCAAAACCGGCTAACGGTGCAATGCTTGTTGCGCTTGCCGGTAATATGGAAAAGGGCTTTAATGATCTGTTGAAGCAACAGAATGCAATTAGTTATATCACTAACGATTTTGTATTGAAAAAGCGGACAGATCTGTTGGTCTTAAATAAAGATGTTATTGATACTGTACAATTAAAACGTATAGAACAATTTGTAGTAAATGGCGGGACATTATTTTTTACATCGCCCTACCCGGATTTATATAACAGCCCTGAAGCCACAGCGGATCTTAGTAATCGTGGTCTAAGCGTAAATAAGTTACTGGCAAAAGCCGGGGCCATCAATCCCAACGTTTTAGTTACGCGGTCGCCTGATAATACTGTTCTTAAAACAGATAGCGTTCCAGATTATCTTTATGTACGGCCACTTTTCGGTAAAGTACTTGGTCAAAATCAATTGGAGCCTAACAGCAGCCTTTTTTTTCTTGTAAACTATTATATCGATATGATATTGAAGTACAACAAGCCTGGTGTCCCTGTAATCAATTACATAAAAAATGTATTGAATGCACCCAATGAAATGCCGGTACCATCGGTTGCTAATCCTGTGCCTAATCAAACACCTTTGCTTAAAGCAAAAAATAAGTTTGGTTACTGGTTGTATACCAATCAACAGGATTTTGATCACCATCCCGAAGCCAGAGCCGCGGGCTACAAGATCTTTCCCGGCGATGTGCCAGCAACAGCACCGAGAGTAAAGGAAGCGGTTAATATCCCTGTAAAGGCAGGTACGCAAGGGCTTTCAGATATGCCATCAATTTATTACCGGCCGCACAGTACAGGTTTATATCTACCCGCCGGCGAAAAGGTAAAAGTGATCATCCAATCTGCTGACATCAAACAGCATTTTAAAGCGCAGGTAGGTGTTCATAATGATGACATTACCGGTCTTGATGAAATTAGGCGTATACCACTTAATTTGACTAAAACTTTTGAACTGGATAAGGATACAACCGAAGTTTATTCGCCTTATGGAGGTTTGCTGTTGATTAACATTGGCGATACCACTAAACAGAAAACAGTTAGCATAAAAGTTGAAGGCGCAGTTAAAGCCCCTTATTTTAAACTGGGCGAAACCAGCGATCAGGACTGGAACAACACCATCCGTAATAATCCCGCGCCATGGGCTGAGTTGGCTACTGATAATATTGTATTTACCGTACCATCATACCGTATCCGCTATTTAAGTAGCCCGGTTAAACTGATGCAGTTTTGGGATGAAGTAATGGATGCCGATGCCGACCTTGCCGATATCTCGCGGAAACGTGTGCACCAGGAACGTGTAATTGTTGATATAGATGCTGCCTACGGAAGTATGTTTACCGTTCCTTATAAAATTGTAGCGCCGGATGATGAAAACTGCGGAAAAATGCTTGATGAAGCTTTTATGCGCTCAACCGGTTTGTGGGGGCATTTTCATGAATTAGGGCATCGTCATCAGTTTTTTGACCTCGACTTTCCAGGTACAACCGAAGTCACGGTGAATTTATACACCATGTATATTTTTGATAAGGTACTGCACAAGGGTCTTTATAATCACGAAGACATGAGCAATATGGCCGAGGTGCTGCAAAAAATAAAAACATACCTTGCGGATAATCCCAGTTATGATAAATGGAGCAATGACCCATTTTTGGCCTTGAGTATGTACATTCAGATCATTGATAAATTTGGTTGGGATGCTATTAAAAAGGCTAATGTAATTTACCGCAATTTACCTAAAAGTCAATATCCTAAAACCGATCAGGATAAGCGCGACCTATGGTTTACTACCATTTGCAAAACCACTAACAGTAACCTTACCCATTTTTTTGATGTATGGAAAATTCCGGTTTCGGATACTGCAAAAAAACAGGTTGTGGCTTTTAAGCCCTGGTTCCCGGAAGAATTAAAGGGATATTGATTTGGGATTTCGGATGTTCGATTTCGGATTTAGCAATTAAGATTTTTTAATTTTGAATTTTCGATTTCTAAATCAAAGAATAAGCAATCCGAAATCGAAATTCCGAAATCCGACATGAAACAATACAAACACATCTTCTTTGATCTTGACCATACCATTTGGGATTTTGATAAAAATGCCGAAGAGGCCCTGCATGAGCTATATGTTATCCATCAGCTTGCTGAAATAGGCCTACAATCGGCCGAGTTATTCATTGAAACTTATACTCGCAACAACCACCGCCTTTGGGCGCAATATCACGTTGGCGAAATCACTAAAGATGAATTGCGTGAAGCTCGCTTCAAATCAACTTTTACTGACCTTGGTTTGCACCCTGATTTGATGCCGGCTGATTTTGAAGACGCTTATGTTAAACTTTGCCCTACCAAAACTAACCTGTTTCCGCATGCGCATGAAACGCTGCAGTACCTGCAATCGAAATATATGCTGCACCTGATCTCCAACGGGTTTAAAGATTCAACCCGCATAAAAATAGCCGGAACCGACCTGGCAAAATATTTCCAAAACATCATCATCTCCGAAGATGTAGGCGTTAATAAACCCGATAAAGCGATATTTCAACACGCGCTTGATCTGGCCCGAGCATCGAAAGAAGAAAGTGTGATGATCGGGGACAGCATCGAAGCCGATATCCGCGGGGCGCTTGGCTTTGGGATGGATGCTATTTATTTTAACCCTTTCAACGCCGAAAAGCCGGATGATGTGCCCGTGCAGATTGCTCATTTAAAAGAGTTAACTTTACTTTTATGAGTATCGCCAAAGAACGTAGAGCCATTGACGCAGCCCTTGATGAATACCGCAGGCAACTGGATGTAATTCCGGATGAGTTGTTTGATGTTACTCCCCCAAATGGCGGCTGGTCGTTTGCCGAGGTGTACAGCCATATTATGCAGGCTACACTGGGCTCATCAATAGCGCTTGAACGTTGTACCCACGGCAATTGCGAACCAACAAAAAAAGGCATTAACTGGGAGGGCCGGATCCT
>Ga0163162_10002530_pt1 | contig 17304 bp, 11 predicted proteins | sample S55metaG_FD_115310 | JGI IMG/M metagenome (GOLD analysis project Ga0163162, IMG submission 115310) | Switchgrass rhizosphere microbial communities from Kellogg Biological Station, Michigan, USA - S5-5 metaG | ecosystem: Host-associated > Plants > Roots > Rhizosphere > Soil | place: USA...
GGCCGTTCGGAGAATGGGCGGGGAATGGACCGGCGTTGCCGATACGCGTTACGCGCGCTCGTTCCAGCTATCGGCGTGGATGATGTTGCCGTCCTTGTACGACCACGTGATCTTCTCGTAGCGCAGTTCGATGTCTTCGAGATGGTTGTGCTTCTCGAACGCCGGATTCTTGATATCGAGCATCTTCGGCTTGACCGCGACGACCTTCACGTTATCCAGCCTGGTATTGAAGTACTCCTGCTCCTTGCCCGCGTCGTCGATCTTGTACCACTTGATCTCGATCGACTTGAGCGTCTGGCCGCTCGTCACCGCCTTGTAGAGATACGGCGTGGAGGCATCGGTTTCCTTCGTGAAGGTGATCGGCGCGTGCACGCGCGTGCCGGTGAGCTTGCCGGTATTGTTGTCGGTCGGGATCTTGACGCCGTGCTCGAACTCCACGACTTCGACGCTGCCTTCGCGGCCGTTGACCGTGACCGAGCCCTTGATGTCGGCGCCGCCATCGTCCTTGATCCACATGTATGCCGGAATTGCCATGTTTGTTTCTCCTTGGTTTGGAAACAGCAAAGTCCCGAAGCCCGATGCTTCAGGAGGATTCAGGCTCCGGAAACGTCCGGAACCAGCGTGATTTCGACCCGCCGGTTGCGCGCACGGCCTTCGGGCGTCTGGTTCTGCCCGATCGGGCGCGTGTCGCCATAGCCCTGGATCGCGAACACCGATGCGGGCATCGCTAACGCCTCCATCAGCCAGTCGCGCACGGCGCCCGCGCGAGCGATCGAAAGGCGCTGATTGCTCTGGCTGTCGCCGAGGTTGTCGGTGTGGCCCGCCACCAGGATTCGCTTGCCCGGATGCGCCTTGATGATCTCGAGGGCGCCGACCAGCGCGCGCGTCGAACCCGCCTTGAGCCGCGCGCTGCTGCTGTCGAAGAGCGACATGCTGTCGAGTGTGATGAGGGCCGGCGGCGGCGGTGGCGGCTGGTACGACTCGATCGCGCGGTTGAGGACCGGCAGCAGCGCCGCGCCCCGGTACATGCCGAGACTCAGGCGCAGTGGGACGCCCGTGCGCTCGTAGCGGTCGAGCCGGTCGCGCTCGGTGGTGAGCGCGGCGAGTGCCGTGCGGCGCGCGGCGTCGTGGTCGGCGGGGATGGCCGAGAAGCGCGTGAGACTGGCGGCGGCCTGGTCGATCAGCGCCTGATTGTTCCTCGCCGCGCCCCAGCACGCGAGCGCGAGCGCGCAGGCGAGCATCGCGATGGCGTGAGCAAGCGCACGCAGGCGAGGCGGCACCCAGGCACGCCTGGGGCATGCGTCGATCAACGGCTCGGGCAACGGCCAGGGCGCAGGCGATGCGGCGAGCATGGGCGGGTCGAGGCGCGTGCGTGCGCGCACATGCACGTGCCAGGGCGAGGCGGGATTGCCGGCCGGGCCGCAGTCGATCCATGCCGCGCCGTGAAGCGGCCAGGGCGCCGCTGGCTGGCGCCGGTCCTGCAGCGCGTCGTTGACGGTATGCCAGGTCCAGCCAATGAGCGAAGCGAGCCCCGCCGCGCGCCACGCGGCCTGCAAGTCATGCGGCTCGCCCGATGCGCGGTCAGCTTCGCCGTCCGCGGCCCGCAGGATCGCTTCGAACTGGCCTGCGTCGCGCAGCGGGGCTGCGGCGGACAGGCCGAACCAGCGCGGATTGTCCGAGCCCGGGCTGCTTCCTCGCGTGAGCTGCTGATAGACGGCCAGATATCCCGGGACTCGTATGCCAAGCAGGCGAGCGGTGTCGCTGAGGGCCTGCCGGTGCAGGCGCAGCGTCTGTGTGAGGGAGTTGTCGGTGTGGACATCGGGCACGAGCGTCAGCACCACGCCATCCAGCGGACGATCACCGCGCCAGGCCTTGACTGCGACGGCAAGCTCAGCCAGCTTTCGTGGCCGGTCCACGCGCAGCCAGATCGCGCCCGCGCCGACATGGACGGTTCGCCCGTTCGCAAAGAGATGTTCGAGCGCATCGCCGAACACCATCACGAGCGGCATGCGCGAGCGGAGGTCGACCGGCAGGTTGCTCGTCGCCGCGGAGGTGCCGAGCGCCGATAACGTAACGGCATGCGCTTCGAGCGCGCGCCGCAGCTGTCGTGTGCGCCACGCGATCAGCGCGGCACCGGTCGCGCACACCGCGAGCGAGGCGCCCCACGCGATGCCGCGGCTCAGCGGCAGCACCGCGAGCACGACGCCAGCCAGGAGCAGCGCACCGAACGCGACCAGCGTGCGGTACGGATATCCGGAGAAACGGCTCGTGCTCACTGCGCCTCTCACCTTCTGGAAGCAAGCAGGCGAGCCAGCTGGGCATCGAGCGACTGCCCCCATGCGAACCAGATCAGACCCGCCGCGACGCACGCGAGCCCTGCGACGGCCCACGGCGACACGTGCCGCAGCCAGTCGAAACGGCTGCCACCGGCCGTATCGACGATGAACGTCGACGGGCCGGCTGGCCGCGACCGTGCGATCTGTTCGTTGAGCGCCTTGATCAGCGCTGCACGCTCGCGCTCACCCCCATCACGCGCATGGCGTCCCCGGAATCCGAGTCCGAGGATCGCGGCGTAGCATTCCAGCAATTCGATGCTGGACGGCGTTTCGCGCATGCGCGCCGCGAGCCGTTCGTAAACCTGCTCGCCGGCGTTGTGGTTACCCGAGCGCTCCACCTGCAGCGGACAGGCGTCCCATTGCGGGCGGTCATCGACGGGAAGATGCGTCATCGCCATCTCGTCGAGCAGGCCGCATTGCGCATCGACGGCGTCCTGCTTCACGTCGCGCGGCACCTGCCGGGCTTCGAGCGCGGCGTCGAACGCGTGAACCAGTTGCAGGCAGCGCTCTCGCAGCTTCGGCACCGAGCCGGCGGTCCCGCCTTCCTTCAGCAGCGACACCTGCAGGGCGGTGTCGCGCAGCAAGGCGCGCATCGTCAGGGTATCCGGTTCCACGGTGTCCCGGCTCATGACGTCAGCACCGCATAGAGTTCGAGCGAGGCTTCCGGGACGGATGCCGGCAGATAAAGCTGGCAGGCCCGGGCGGCAAGCATGCGCGCGTGCGCGGGGTCGCTCGCGTCGAGTGCGAAATACTGGTTTTCGAGGCGCACGGGGATCGCCGCCGGCACCCGTTGCACCGCCTTCAGCGCAATACCGGCGAGCGCCGAATTGACGATGTGCTCGATGTCGTCGGGCGAGCCGATCTTGCAAAGCTTCGGGATCTGTTCGATGAGCTGGAACGCGGGCAGCGCGGCATTCACCGACAGGTAATAGTCCGCGCCTTCGAGCAGCCGCTCATCCTTGAACTGGCCGGCCCACGTGGTGGCGCTCTTGCGCGTGAGCCCGATCGGAATGACGCGGGAAGGGATGATCGCATCGAGCAGGTCGCGGATCAGCGCTTCGAGCGTCGCGAAGATGTCGTCCTGTTTCGCGTGCTCGTACGGCGGGATTGCGGTGAGCGCGGTGCCGGTGGAAAACGTCATCAGCGCGCCGGTGAAGGTGGCCAGCACCTCGTAGAGCCGCTCGGGCGGCTGGTTCGGGTGCGTGCCGAGAAACGACAGCTTCGGCCAGTGCGTGTGGATGCAGTGCAGCAGCCAGAAGAGCGACACGTCTGCGACACCGAACTCGGCGATCTGGTCGATGCGCTCGCCGCGGCGCGCCGCCAGTGCCGTGCTTTTGGCGAGCAGGATATCGGACAGCCGCGCGACGCGCTCCCGATGGCGCTCATGGGCGGCGAGCGTGAGGCACGGCGGCACGAACACGCGGTCCATCTCGAACTGGCCGCGCGCGCCGCGCACGAGCCGCGCGACCGGACACACGACGTCGTCCGCATGCGGCTCGAAGTCGAACAGCAGGTGAACCGCGTGGCGCTCGACCGACAATTCCTCGACGCCCGTGCCGTTCAGATCGGGCACCTCCACGAACTCGCGGAAATAGCGGCGCGGGCGCGACAGCGTTTCGTCGTCGAAACGGCAATTGCTGCCGTCCGCGTTCAGCAGCGGCAGCGCCGCGAGCACCACGACGCTCTGCACGTCCGGGGCGATGTCGCGGGAGAGATCGCGAGGGCGAGGCAGGACATCGGTTGCCGACGAGTCGATCAGCGTGCCGTCGGGCAGGCGCAGCTTCAGGCGGGTGAGCGCGAGGCGGCCAACGGCAAGCGTGTCTTCGTCGAGTTGCACATCGACGATTCCCCACGGCTCGGCAATGGCGAGCGAGGCAAATTGCCGGTGCGCGACATTGAGCCACTGCTCCTGCTGCTGAAAATGCTGCGGCGTGAGAATCAGGCCCTCATGCCAGAGCGGCTTGAAAGTCCGCATTGCGATTAATGGCTTATTAACGGTTTATCGAATGGAGACATTTTAAACACGAATCATGCTGCGCCGTCTATTATTGAGATAATCGGAGCACGCATCTTTTGTTTGGGCTGGTTGCGTTTTAACTAAAATTAGCGCGTCTCGGATAGTGCTTGCGGTCATCTGGAAAATGTTGATTGTTGGCAGCGATCGATGTGACGGGAAGGCTTTAGCCAGGCGGCTGCGAGGGGGTGCGCGGCGTGCGCGCCATGCGGGAGGCAAGTATGGCGCTGATTTAAAAATATATTCAACAATATCTCGAAATAATCGAAGCCTCATCTCAATATAATCTCCGCGTTAACGCTTGACCAACATTCGAGCTACCTGATCTAATAAAAATAAATAAGGAAGGCGCGTAACAGCGGATCTCGAACCAAGCAGGCCAATTAGCGGATGGCCGAATAACCGTCCGCTCACGGGATATGGCCGTGATTCGTGGGGGCTCACCTGCGCGTCGTACAACCATCCATGGAGGAAAAGCGAAACCATGTCAGAAAGCTTCCAGAAGGAAATTCCGAAAGCGCGCGTCAATATTTCACTGGACCTGCATACGGGCGGGGCGCAGAAGCGGGTCGAACTTCCGCTCAAACTGCTGGTGATGGGCGACTACAGCGCGGGGCAGGCAAGTGGCGCGCTTGCCGAGCGCAAGAAGATCGACGTCAACAAGAACAACTTCGACGCGGTGCTCGCCGAACTGAACCCGCGGGCCCGGATCAACGTGGAGAACACGCTTGCCGGTGACGGGTCGGATACGGCCGTGGCGCTGAACTTCAAGTCGATGAAAGACTTCGAGCCGGAACAGGTCGCGCGCCAGATCCCCGAACTGCAGGCGCTGCTCGCCACGCGCAATTTGCTGCGCGACCTCAAGTCGAACCTGCTTGACAACAGCACGTTTCGCCGAGAGCTGGAAAAGATCGTCAAGAACCCTGCGTTGTCCGAAAGCCTGCGCGCCGATCTGGAAAAGATCGGCACCTCCAGCATGCCGCCGGCGGGTCACGCCTGAACGCGCGTCCACCGCTCATCAGACTCAAGACGCATAACGCTCGCATTCCGCACGCTCCAGGCACGCAACCGGGATGCGTCAAGCAAGCATTCCGCACGCACAACGGGAAGACCATGGCACGCAACGAAACCCCGCAAGTCGGCGCCGCTACCGCCGAGACGATCACCACCACGCTTGAACAGGATGGCCGCAGCGTCTATGCGACGCTCTTCGAGAAAATCAACCTCAAGCCCGTCGAAAGCGCGCGGCCGCTCGAAGCGTTCCAGGACAACGACGCGCTCGCCGAAGCGCCCACCGACGAGCGCCTGTCGCGCGCAGTCAGCGTGTTTCTCAAGATGGTGGAAGAATCGAGCCGGCCGGTGGACCGGCTCGACAAGTCGCTGCTTGACTTTCATATCGATACGCTCGATCAGAAGATCAGCCGTCAGCTCGATGCGGTCATGCATTCGGAGTCGTTCCAGAGCATCGAGTCGGCCTGGCGCGGGCTCAAATTCCTGGTCGATCGAACCGACTTTCGCAAGAACGTCAGGATCGAAGTGCTCGACTGCTCGAAGGAAGCGTTGCAGCAGGATTTCGAGGACACGCCCGAGGTGGTCCAGAGCGGCCTGTATCGCCACACCTACATCCAGGAATACGACACACCCGGCGGTCAGCCGATCGGTTCGATCATCTCGAACTTCGAGTTCGCGAACTCGCCGCAGGACATCGCGCTCTTGCGCAATATTTCGAAGGTGGCCGCATCGGCGCACATGCCGTTCATGGGCTCCGTCGGTCCGAAGTTCTTCGGCAAGGAGACGATGGAAGAGGTGGCCGCCATTCAGGATATCGGCAACTACTTCGATCGCGCCGAGTACATCAAGTGGAAGAGTTTCCGCGATACCGATGACGCGCGCTACATCGGTCTGACCATGCCGCGCGTGCTGGGCCGTCTGCCGTATGGTCCGGATACGACGCCGGTGCGCGGCTTCAACTATCGGGAAGCGGTCAAGGGCACGGATCACAACCGCTATCTGTGGGTCAACGCCTCGTTCGCGTTCGCTGCGAACATGGTCAACAGTTTCATCAGGAATGGCTGGTGCGTACAGATTCGCGGCCCGCAGGCGGGCGGCAAGGTAGAGGATTTGCCGGTCCATTTGTACGACCTTGGCACCGGCTATCAGCCGAAGATCCCGACCGAAGTGCTGATTCCGGAGACGCGCGAGTTCGAGTTCGCCAATCTCGGCTTCATTCCGCTGTCGTTCTACAAGAACCACGACTTCGCGTGTTTCTTTTCGGCCAACTCGACGCAAAAGCCCGCGTTGTACGACACCAGGGAAGCGACCGCGAACAGCCGCATCAACGCGCGTCTGCCGTACATCTTCCTGCTCTCGCGTATCGCGCATTACCTCAAGCTGATTCAGCGGGAGAACATCGGCACGACCAAGGACCGGCGTCTGCTCGAGATGGAACTGAACAACTGGATCAAGAACCTCGTCACGGAGATGACCGATCCGGGCGACGACCTGCAAGCCTCACACCCGCTGCGCGAAGCGAAGGTGACGGTGGAGGACATCGAGGACAACCCGGGGTTCTTCCGCATCAAGCTTTTCATCATCCCGCACTTCCAGGTCGAAGGGATGGATATCGGTTTGTCGCTGGTGTCGCAGATGCCGAAGGCCAAGAGCTGATCGGAGCGCACCCGCGCGCGGCCTCGCGCCACCTTGTGATGCGCCGTGCCGCTCGCTGCAACGCAGGTATTCGTTGAACCCGACGTTGCACGCCGGTGACGGGACCCCTTGCGTCCGCGAGCCGCGCATGTAATCGCGCATGCAATCGATAACGAGCGCGTCGCAGCGACCACCTTAGACAGGAGATCACTCGCCCATGGGTTCGATGATTCTACCGACGCAGGCCTACAGCCTGCGCCTCGCGAAACAGCCTGCGCTGTTCTCGGTGCTGTCGTTCGAGGGGCGCGAGGCGATCAGCGAGACCTATCGGTTCGGAGTCGAGTTCACGAGCGCGTGCGCCGGTATCCCTGTGGCGGAAGTGCTCGGCAAGTCGGCAAGGTTCGCGATCGAGCCGGTCGATGCCAATGCGGGACTGCCGGCAGAACTCGTGGCACGGCTCGCGAAGGCGCCGGTGCGGCTCTTCAACGGCATCGTCACGGCGTTCGATGAACTGGGTTCCTCGGCGGATGAAACGCGTTATCGCGTGGTGCTGGAGCCGCGTCTGTCGGATCTGAAGCTGGAGGTCGCGAGCCGGCTGTTCCAGAACCAGACCGTGCCGTCGATCATCGAGGCCGTGTTGCGCCACTACGGCTACACCGCGGTCGATTTCCAGTTCAAGTTGCGCGCCGGGTACGAGAGCCGCGAGTATACGACGCAGTACAACGAATCGGCGCTCGCGTTCATCAAGCGGATCGCAGCCGACGAAGGCATCTGGTTTCGCTTCGAGCAGACCGCCGAGCGCGAGGTGATGGTGTTCGGCGACGATCTCGATGCCTACGCGCGCGAGCCGAAGCTGACTGCGCCGTACCGCGAGGAAGGCGGGATGGCGAGCCCGGGCGTGGAATCGGTGATGTCGCTGAGCGAACACCGCACGCGCGTGGTGCAGTCGATCATGGTGGACGACTACAACCATCGCACGGCGGGCGTGGCGTTGCTGACCGAAGTCAACGCCGCACGCGACGACGCGACGACGGGTGGCAAGCAGTATCGCTGGGGCGGGCATTATCCGACGCCGGAGGCGGGCAAGCGCGTCGCCACGCTGCGGCATCAGGCGGAACTGGCACGTCAGGTGGTGTTCGAAGGGACCGGCAATGTGATCGGCATGACGCCGGGCGCGGTGTTTCGGTTCAGCAACCGCAAGCTCGACACGGCTGAACATGGCCTGTTGCTGACAACGGTCATCCACAAGGCCTCGCGGCATGAAGCGTATGCGTGCGCGTTCAGCGCGATTCCGTCGGATCGGATCTATCGGGCGATGGTCGATCCGGCTGCCAGGCCGAGGATCACCGGCATCCTGCCGGCGCGCGTGATGTCGCCGGACAACTACAAGTATGCGTATCTGACGCCGCAAGGGTGGTATCGCATTCAACTGCCGTTCGATCTCGATACGTGGAGCCCGGGTGGCACGAGCCGACCGGTGCGGCTGGCGAAGCCCTACGCGGGGCGCGACTACGGGCATCACTATCCGCTGATCGACGGGACGGAGGTCGCGGTCATCCATACGGAAGGCGATCCGGACCGGCCCGTGATCATCGGGGCGTTGCACGACAGCCAGCATCAGGATCACGTCAACAACGAGAACCACACGCGCAACATCATCCGCACGGCTGGTGGCACGGAGTGGCGCATCGAGGACAAAGCAGGCATTGAGCACAGCCACCTGACGACGCCGTTCCAGACCAGTGAGCTGAATCTCGGGCATATGGTTGATGGCGAACGCAAGGAACGAGGGCAGGGTGCCGAGTTGTGTACCGGCGGCCATGTCGCCGTGCGGGGTGGCAAGGGCGTGCTGGTTACCGCAGAGCCTCAGTCCAACGCGATGGGCCCGCAACTCGGCATGCCGGATGCTGACACCACGCTTCGTCAGGCGGTTGACCTGATGCGCTCCTTGAACGACTCGGCCAATGCGGCAAAGGCGTGGCTTGCCGATATCGATCAGCAGCGCGCTCTCGTCGAGCAAACACTCACTAGCCTTCAAAAACCTGTGATCGTCGCCAGCGCACCAGAAGGCGTAGGCATCGCGAGCGGCCAGCACATGCAACTGGCCGCGCGCAAACAGATGTTCCTGACGGCGGGAGACGGCCTGGACATTGGTGTGTTCAAACGCATCACCGCTGCAGCGGGCGGAGCGATTTCGCTCTTTGCCGCGCAGCTCGGCATCCGGATATTCGCATCCAAAGGCAAGGTGCAGATCCAGGCGCAGGGCGATGCGATGGAATTGATGGCGCTCAAGAACGTTGCAGTCAGCTCGTCCACAGGCGAAGTGATCATTACCGGCTCGAAGGGCATCACGCTGGGTGACGGCTCCGGTGCATACGTGAAGATTGCTAATGGAAAGATCGAGATCGCGAGTCCAAGCGGGCAAATCGAGGTCAAGGGCAACCTGAATATCTCCGGCCCGGCGGGTGGCAATTTTCCGTTCCCCAACTGGTCCGACGCTCCGCTCGAGGACGTGAAGAGAGATATGAACTTCGGGTTTTCTGAATAAGTGCAATCATGGCAAATACGACACCGTCGAATCCGCCCAGCGTCCCGTTGAAGCAGCTTGGCTTCGCGTTTCCGTTTCGCAAGAAGGACCAAGGCAATGCGGGTTCATCCGTTGATTTTACCGGTGAGCACGACTTCCACAAAGCATTGCAACAGGAACCATCGGGATCCTATTCAGTCAGCGGCAAGGGAATGTGGCATGGCGGAATTCATGTTACGGAAGCAGGAGCGGGCAGGTCGCTGGACCTGAAGTATGGCGTTCGATGCATTGCCGAGGGCGAAGTGGTCGCGTGGCGTGTCGATCGTACCTACCCGGTCAGCGAAATTCCAGCTCAGAGCGACACGCCGGCGGCGATTAGCGCACCGTACAGCACGGGGTTTGCGCTGGTACGTCATTCGATGGAATTTCCGCGAGGGAGCGCGCTCAAGTTTTTTAGCCTGTATATGCATCTCCAGGATCTCGCGGGCTATGAACGTGATACGTCACAGCCGAAGCCCGCGTACTGGTCAACACAGTTCAAGGTCACCGAGTTTGCCCGCGACAAGCCTCGCGCCGGCCCGAACGGCCAGGTGGCGCCCGCCGAGCAAGGGCTAAGGATACGTGCCACCAAGCCACACGGCACGGTCCTCGGCATTCTGCCGCGAGGAGCACAGGTCAGCATCGGCAAACGCGATGGAGACTGGGGCCAGATAAAGGATACGCACGGCGCACAACTGATTGCGCCGACCGCGGGTGGGCTCGTCGCTGCGAATGCGGCGAGTGGATGGATATTCCTGGGAAAGGAAAACGGCGGGCCCGTTGTCGAGGAAATCATGCCGGACTCATCGCTGGATCGCGTGGTTGTGCCGTCCACACCCGTTCCGATCAAGGCTGGCGAATTGATCGGCCATCTGGGCCGCTACGACTCGTTGAATCAGCAGACTTCAAACCGTATGGTTCACATTGAGGTGTTCTGTGACAACGACATCAAGTCGTTTATCGAGCAGGGGCGAACGTGGATCCGTAATAACGGAGCGCATCCCGACCGATGGCAGAAATTGGGGCTGCCAAGCGACCCGACGATCCTGCGTGTCGACAAAAATACCACGCTTTATGGATTAGCAAACAAGCAAGGAAAGGATGCGAAGCAGACGGGTGTGATCCAGGTCGCTGCGTTTGCCGAACTGGCGAAGCATAGCGAAAAGTCGTGGGCGGAAACCGAACCGGGTACAGACGGCCTGAAGCTGCGCTGGTGGCATGTGGACAGTGCAGACGTGCTGGGCAGAGCCGTCGATGGTTGGGTGCGGGAACAAAGTTTTGCAGGCGGTCCGGTGACGCGTGAGTTTGCGCAGAAGTGGGTGGACTTTCGGACCCTGGAAGACGCGCATGACCCGACGCTTACGATGTTCGCGACCACGAAAGCGTTTGTCGACTATGCAATCGGCGCGGACGTGCCAGAGCCAGGAGCGCTCGGCAACCTCAGTCTGCTAATGGCATCAATCTATCGCGCGCTATATCCGACCCGAGACGGTAGCAGGGCTGCGGATGAGCTCTGCGCTGCCGCCGAGGACCCCTGGACCGCCTTGCGCATGTCGAGGTTGATCATCAAGCATGAGAGCGAGTGGGCCAATCCAGACAAGTGGAAGCAACTCATCGCGGAGATCGAAAAGCAAACCGGCCCGCGAGCTCAGCATAAGGCGGAGCAGGAGCGGATCGAAAAGCTGGTTTGGTGGGATGAGGTCAAAGTCAGCGTGGTTGACCTGCCAACGTCGGATGTGTTTCATATCCATCCGATCGGGTTGGTGGGGAATTTTGTCTGTGCGCCCCCGCTAATAACGCTTGAAATGCTCCTAGCCGTCGATCCCTCCAATTCACGTGAATACTATGAGGGGATTTTGCCGCATATAAATAAATACGCGAAGATCTACGAAGTAAACCGCCCGAGAAGGATCGGTCACTTCCTAGCGCAAGCAGCCCATGAAAGTCACTTCAGAAATTCTGAAGAAGGGCTGAACTATGCCCCGCAAAATATGCGAAAGACATTCGGGTGCAAAGGTGGAAAAAGTAACTATATCACCACTCTTGATGACTGCGCACATGGAAGGCTGCGTGACAAATTGTGGAGTCAAGAGTCATTTTATACACACAATCCAGAACACCTCGCCAATTACGTCTATGCAAACAGGATGGGGAACGGAGACGAATCGAGCGGGGATGGATTCAAATACCGGGGGCGAGGAATCATACAAGTGACTGGAAAGGACGGCTACCAATCGTTCCAAAATGAGCACAATCGCCGATCGCCAGAAGATAGTCGTGACTTTATCGCAACCCCTGAACTTGTATCCTCAAACGTAGAATACAGCGTCGAATCTGCCTTCGTCTTCTGGATGCGTAACAACCTCAACTCCGTCGCCGACACCGGCACTGTTGTAAATGTAACTCAAGTTGTCAACGGCGGCCAAAATGGCTATATCGATAGACTTCGCCGCTTCAACAGCGTTGCCCCTCTTTTGGGACTCTCTGCAGAGTAAGGGTATGAAAAAAAATTGCTTAATCGTTCTCTCGCTGGCAAATTTTCTTGCCATATCCGGGGCTTACGCAGAAGGAATGTGCAAAGAACGAGAAACTACAATATTCAATTGCGAATTACATAAATCAATCTCATCAATGTGCGAAGCCAAAGAAACCGGCGTCGTTTACTATCGTAACGGCGCTACCAATAAAATCAATCTCGAGGTTTCGGACAGCGACGCCGGCAAGGGAAAAGTCTTTTATTTTTCTAACACTCCTTATGCGGGTGGGGGAGAGGCCCATCTTCGATTCTCGAAATCCGGGTTTACCTATTATTTGTACGATAAGACTATTATGGCGGAAGATGGTCCAACATTCTCTGCTGGCATCGTAGTATATAAGGGCAAACGAAAAATCTCCAATCTCGTATGTGGAAACGATGCCTCAATACATCAGAACGCGTACCATAACATCACCAAAGAACGTTACCGAAGTATAGGGTCAAAATAAGATTGGCGTTGCACGCATAATGGCTCATGAAGGAATGGCCGGCGCGCGTGGATCGATGTTTAGACTGATCAAATTATGAGAACGCTTAAATCGGCGCTTGCGCTTATTTTCATTGTGGTGACTAAAATTTTCGACGCATCGCGAACAATGGAATCGTTCTTCGGAAATGAGAGTGAGCAGGCGTACCTGAATCAAGAAAGTTCATTATAGATTTTACACAGCGTGGAAATCAGATCTAGGATTTCAATTGAAAATAAATTTTGATGCCCCGGCCATCATAAGGGCTAGTTTCCTGACTGGACTCATTTTAGCCTGCGCCAAGTCGGAAGCCGACGAACCCAGCCTTTGCCAACCTCATGAGGAGGTCTATTTCAGTTGCGCAATCGGCGGTAAAATAATGTCAGTTTGCGCATCCGGAAATATCTCACCGGATAGTGGATACGTACAATATCGCTTTGGTCGAAACGAAAAAATTGAGCTTGAATTTACATCAAAACCATATCCGCCTCGTAAGTCGTTTTCAATTAGCGATATATCGGAAGGAAATTTACGATTTACGCACTTGAAATTCAGCTCTGGTTCGTATCATTACGTAGTGTATCAAGGATCGCCAAGCGGGATCTATGTAAAGAAAAAAGAAAAGGTGATTTCAAACCGCGTCTGCGATCCCGGAACTGATCAGCCAATCAGTCCTCGAGCATTCAGAGGAATTAAAACTGTTGCACCGATTGATGGCATCGATAACTAAGTATGCGGAAGCACATCCATACGGCGTTGATTGTCGGGCTCGTCAGGATAGAATCATGAAAAAACTGGACAGCGGGTGGGAAGGCGCCAAAGATCGACGGCCGGTAAACTATCCGCCGAAGGGATCCCGTATCCATTCGAAAAGCACTTATGCGGCTCGGGAACTGAGACGCGAAAGTGATGGCAGGCGAAAGGAGAGGAAATCAAAATTGACAGCGAGCTTTATTTCACGGCCATCATACAGACCAGTTTTCCGATCGGACTAATTTTTGGTCTGCGCCAAGGTAGAAGCCAACGACGGCGTGCCAAATAAGAATTGCAAGTTTTTTGCAAGGATGGCTGGCGCATGTGAGTCGATGTTTAGCCTACAAGGATAGAAATCATGAAGAGGATTAGGGCTATGATTGCGATTTTTTTTATGGTCATAGCTAAAGTTTGCAACGCATCGGCAACAATGAAATCGCTCTCTGGAACGTGGGATTGGGCAGATTCACCTGAATCGAGAGCGTTTTCGATAGATTTGAAACAGCATGGAAGTCAGATTAGCAGGCAATACTGTGCCGTCGCCCAGAATGGACGCAAAACTGATTGCGATGACGAGAAAAATCCAAATCTCCATGGTGCACTCGATAGAACCGGTCAGTCAGCAGTTGTCGGGTTCACTTCGTTTTTTGGTGCTGAGAATGGGAAAGCTGTGATGAGAATTATCGAAGGTCGCTTGATTTGGCACATCCACGCAAAATCCAGTTGTCGGGGAGTTTTACGCACCCAGCGATGCCGTTCTCGATCGCCGCTAGTTGTAGGCTATGCGACATCGGACATGACGTTACGCTGAACCGCCGTTCCTCTAGTCACTTTTAAACAGAATATGAACAATTTTTGCAACATCTTTTTGTTTGTATAGTTAACGATAATCTCTGCGCTCACGCTGAAGGAGCGTGCGAAGATTGGAACAGAACGCTATCTAATGCGTGTGAGGCGCAGGTCGAATGCCCCGCACTTCAGTTCAGCCGCAAAGTATTTAAGGCGCCACAGATGTCAAAAAGTTATGTTGTTGCCGTTGAGAGGAAAGATTGTAACTATCCCATTGTCTTGGTCATGTACAACCAGGCTGATGGCGGGTTATGTAGTAAATCGGAGTTTGCCAGATATTCAAGAGAGGGAGCAAACCCAAGAGTTGAGTCTTTGTTTTTAACAAGCTCAATGAAAAAATCAATCTTTTTGCGATTGTTTCGTGATTCATAAATAACAGAAGTGAGGGTGCATACGCGGCACTTTATCAAGTCTATGCTTACAGGAAAAGCAATGGCGGTTCTTTGAATGCAAACAAAAAATCTTTGGAAACAATGAAATAACGGGTATAGAGCGTTACGACAATGGGCAGCAATCGACGTTTCCATATAAGACAGCCACCGATGTGAAAGGGCTTTATCTCATTTCCACGCCCGCGGCTAATTACATCGATGACCGAGAGTATCTCACTCACTGGATTGGGCACGCATGAAAAAACTGGCATACGAAGGCGATGGCACGAGCCACGGCGGACAGATCGTCAGCGGTTCGGACCGCATCAAGATCAAGGGTCGCCGTGCAGCACGGATTGGCGACATCGTGTCGTGCCCGATCCACGGCCACAACGAAATTGTCGAAGGAGGCACGAGCATGACAGACGCCGGCGTGCCAGTTTCGCGGGACGGTGATCGGACCCAATGCGGCAGCTTCCTCATTGCTACGTCAGACGGAGCGACGGTCCGATAGATGCCAATCGACTTTGCACGGGTACCGCCGCGGGTCGCGGTGCCAGAGCCTTCGCGACCGTCAAAACTTGTCTGGGCCGTCCTGCTCGGGGTGGTTATCTGTCTGGGCGCCGCGCTGGCGATTTTTTTGTGGCCTGCAGAACGGCCGACGAACACCGTGTGGTTCTGGTTCTGTGTACTCGGCTATCCGTCGCTCGCGTGGGTATTCCTGCTGTGTTGCTACTTCGGATATTCGTACATCCGGTGCAGCGGAGCCATTGCGAGCAATCGAATCAGCGAAGCTGAGGAGCTGAAATGCCATACGCTGGCCAGCGCCCCTCTCGCGGTGCTCGGGCATGCGTGGTGCTTTTCCTGCGACGATCAGGAGAACGGCATCGAGGGACTGATCAACGGCAGTGCGAGAATGGTCGCTCGAACCAGCAGGGCGGTGCCGGGGCTCGATGTCATGGCCCGATGGCTTGAAATCCCTGATAAGCCGTTCTACGCGGGAAATGAACTGACCGAACACGTGCGTCATCGCGTGGTGACCGACTGGCTTATGAACAGGTTAGTTGACGGGATCGCTACCGAACTGACTGCGCTTACTGGTCGCACCGCTCTCCGAGTCGATCTGCGTATTCGGTCGGAAGTGGACCTGACAGACGCGTGCGCCCGCTTGCAGGAACTGATTTCGGCCAGAGCGCCGACTCTGCGAGTGACAGTCAACGTGAGTGGAGAGCACCTTTCGCTCTTTCAGACGGACGCGTGGCATGACGGCCTGAAGCCCGGCGAGGCGCATTTGCTGATCGCAATCCAGTTGCGCAAGGCGGTCAGCGAACGGCTGCAGGACGGCGTCGCCGAGACAGGCGTTGCGCTGCTGCTGGGCCACCCTCGCATCGTCCGTAGCATGCCTGCAAACGGGACGTCGCTACGCTTGCATCGACCGGCTGTCGGAGCGTCAGACACGGTTAGCACGGCACTCGAACTTGCCGTGCGCTGGGGACAGGCTGATTCGATCGATATCAAGACGGTGTGGGGTCACGCCCTCGCCGAGGAACTCGTGCGTTCGGTCAAGTCGTCTCCTCGGTTCGGTGAGCAGACGCGATGGGTTGACCTTGACGCGACGGTTGGAACGTGTGACGACGCAGGTGGCTGGCTCGCAATAGCCCTGGCTGCGGAACACGCGTCGCTCACCGACGATCCACAACTTGTCCTTACCCAGGAAGGCGGCGACATGATTGCCCTCGTGTGCAGAAAGCAAATATGAATGAACACAAGCCACAGTCTGTACCGATCTTCATCGGTATCGCAATTGCCATCGTTTTCCTTTCGTTGGGAGTCGCCGTTTGGGTCGAGGGCCCTGGACGTGGATGGTCGCGCGATACACGGATCATCATCGAGTTGAGCCTGTTATCGGGCTTGCTTGTATCGCTCATTCTCGTGCAGTACTTCGAGGCTGTCGTGTTGTGGATCGCTTCGATGCGCGCAGCGAGGTGGCTCGCGCAGTACGATTGGAAACGGCAAGGTCACGGTGGCGCTGGACAAGCCATGCTGTCGCAGGAACGAACTCTGGGGCGAGCCGATGCACTGCGCACCGCGCTTCGCGAGCGCCGCGCGTGGCGCTCGCGATATCGGGAGCGGTGGGTGGTGGTTGCTGGGGATGAGCCTATCGTCAAGCGCGTCACGCCTGAACTCGTACAAAGCGGCTACACGATCTTGGGCGACACCATCCTGCTTTACGCGAAGCAGACCGGCGACCAGTTGGACACCGCGTGGCTCGATCAGATCCGTCGCCTGCGCCGGCGGCGACCGGTCGATGCCATCGTGGCGGTGGTGCGAACCCATACCTCAGGCAATCGGCCGTTCGACGCGGAACGCACCACTCAGCATTTGGCTCGCCACGCCCGTGCGCTGCGCTGGGCTGCCCCCGCGTACCTGCTCAACGCAACCGATGCCGGAAGCGAGACGTCCGACCCGGACGAAGCGATCGGCTGCACCTGGTCGAACGCACGGCTCGCTCCGGATGAGGTTTTCGCCTCACTGCACGGAGTCTCCGGAGAATTGGCGGACGCTGGCGTCGTGCGCCTCACGAACGAGGTGCCCGACCGCTATCCCGCCGAACTGTCGAAGCACATTGGGAGGTACGGCCGTGCACTGTCGGACCTCGTCAACCAGATCGGCCAGTCGCGTATCTGGCGCGGTTCGATTCATGGCGTGTTCTTCACGCCGCTTTTCGACGAACGTGACGCCGTCGGGCCGCGCGAGCCGGTGGGA
>Ga0163162_10002531_pt1 | contig 17288 bp, 13 predicted proteins | sample S55metaG_FD_115310 | JGI IMG/M metagenome (GOLD analysis project Ga0163162, IMG submission 115310) | Switchgrass rhizosphere microbial communities from Kellogg Biological Station, Michigan, USA - S5-5 metaG | ecosystem: Host-associated > Plants > Roots > Rhizosphere > Soil | place: USA...
AAGAAATAAAAAAGGGAGGGTGATCCTTTTACATCAACATCGGTTAATCCCGTGTCCAGCCCGACCACAAATTTTTCTCCCTCTTTTGATTATTTTTATTATAAAGGTAAAGATATGAGCCCGCCCCTTTCCCGATTTTTCATCGGGATTAGGGTAACGCCCAAATCAATTGGCAGTTGGCAATTCTCACTATAAACCAATCTATTAAAGATTTGCTTCGCAGAGCCTTCGGGTTCTTCACTGCGCTCAGAATGACAGTAAGCGAAAACACGACAAAATTTCAGCATAAAAGACTAAAAATCAGCAATTTAGTCATTAAAAATAAAATCTTACCGACAAAATTTCCGATTGTAAAATCAAAATAGATATGGCATTTGTTTTGAACTAAAAGGAAATATGAACTTCAACAATTTTACCATAAAAGCCCAGGAAGCAGTTCAACAGGCTTCTGAAATAGCCCAAGGCAACCAGCAACAGGCTATTGAAACGGCACACCTGCTTAAAGGTTTGCTTACTGTTGATGAAAACGTGGTTTCTTATGTTTTAAAGAAACTGAACGTTAACCTAAATGTATTAAATCAAAATCTGGATGCAGAGATTGCCAAGTTCCCGAAAGTGAGTGGAAGCAATGTATATCTGTCATCTAATGCCAATAACGTTTTACAAAAAGCGCAAACTTTTTTAAAAGAGTTTAAAGATGAGTTTGTATCTGTAGAACACTTGTTATTAGGCATATTAGCTGTTAACGACAGCACTTCGAAGTTATTAAAAGAACAAGGTGTTAACGAGAAAGACCTTAAAAAAGCAATTGTAGAATTACGTGGTGATAACCGGGTAACCGATCAGAATGTCGAAGCCACTTACCAGGCTTTGAGCAAGTATGCCCGGAATTTAAACGAGTATGCTGAGAGCGGAAAACTGGATCCGGTAATCGGTCGTGATGAAGAAATCCGTCGTGTGATCCAGATTTTATCGCGAAGAACCAAAAACAACCCCATTTTAATTGGTGAACCAGGTGTGGGTAAAACAGCCATTGCAGAGGGAATTGCCTTCAGAATTATTAAAGGTGATGTGCCTGAGAACCTGAAAAGCAAAGTGGTTTATTCTCTTGATATGGGTTCGCTTATTGCCGGTGCAAAATACAAAGGCGAGTTCGAAGAACGCTTAAAAGCTGTAGTTAAAGAAGTTACACAGAGCGATGGCGACATTATTCTCTTTATCGACGAGATCCACACTTTGGTAGGTGCAGGCGGTGGTGAAGGCGCTATGGATGCGGCGAATATTTTAAAACCTGCCCTGGCCCGTGGAGAGTTGCGTGCCATTGGTGCAACCACTTTGGATGAGTATCAGAAATATTTAGAAAAGGATAAAGCCCTGGAGCGTCGTTTCCAAAAGGTTATGGTTGAAGAACCTGATACCCAGGATGCCATTTCTATTCTCCGCGGTTTAAAAGAACGTTACGAAACCCACCATAAAGTAAGAATTAAAGATGAAGCCATTATTGCGGCTGTAGAAATGAGCCAGCGGTACATTTCAGACCGCTTCTTACCGGATAAAGCCATCGATTTAATGGATGAAGCTGCATCTAAACTGCGCATGGAAATGGACAGTGTGCCTGAACATGTTGATGCTTTAGACCGTGAAATTATGCGCCTGGAAATTGAACGCGAAGCGATTAAACGCGAAAAAGACGACAGAAAAGTTGCAGACCTTTCAGAAGAAATTGCTAACCTATCTGCAGAGCGTGATGAATTTAAAGCGAAGTGGCAAGGTGAAAAAGACCTGGTAGATGCTGTAAATAACGAATTAGAGCAAATTGAACATTATAAATTAGAGGCCGAACAGGCAGAACGTGCCGGAGATTATGGCAAGGTTGCCGAAATCCGTTATGGAAAAATCAAGGAAGCACAGGATAAGGTTGAAAAACTTAAAGCCGATCTAGAAAGCCAGCAAACAGATAGCCGCATGTTAAAAGAAGAGGTTACTGCTGATGATATTGCAGGTGTAGTGGGCCGTTGGACAGGCATTCCGGTTACGAAACTGATTGCCAGTGAGCGCGAAAAACTGCTTCATTTAGAAGACGAGTTACACCAGCGTGTGGCCGGTCAGGACGAAGCAATTGAAGCCATTTCTGATGCCATCCGCCGTTCTCGTGCTGGTTTACAGGATAAACGCAAGCCAATTGGCTCTTTCATCTTTTTAGGTACAACCGGTGTGGGTAAAACCGAATTGGCAAAAGCTTTAGCTGAATTTTTATTCAACGATGAAAATGCACTCACACGTATCGATATGAGTGAATACCAGGAGCGCCATGCCGTGTCGCGGTTAATCGGAGCGCCTCCGGGATATGTTGGTTATGATGAAGGTGGACAGCTAACCGAGGCCGTTAGACGTAAACCTTACTCCGTGGTATTGCTTGATGAGATCGAAAAAGCACATCCGGATGTATTTAACATTCTACTACAGGTATTGGATGATGGGCGTTTAACCGATAATAAAGGCAGAACGGTAAATTTTAAAAACACCATTATCATTATGACTTCGAACATTGGTGCGCATTTAATTCAGGATAACTTTAAAGATTTAAGCGACGATAACCGCGAGGAGGTAATTGCGAAAACCAAAAACGAATTGTTTGAGGTATTAAAACAGACTATCCGTCCGGAGTTTTTGAACAGGATTGATGAACTGATTATGTTTACGCCGTTAAACCGAAGCGAAATCAGAAATATTGTAAGTTTACAGTTTAAACATGTACAGCAAACATTGGCCGAAATGGGTATAGAGATGGACGCCAGTGACGAAGCTTTAGATTGGTTGGCACAACTGGGTTACGATCCGCAATTTGGTGCAAGACCATTAAAAAGGGTCATCCAAAAAAGAATCTTAAATGAGTTGTCTAAAGAGATATTGGCAGGTAAGATCGATAAAGACAGCAAAATTAAGTTAGATATGTTTGACCACAATTTTGTATTCCTGAACCAAAAGGCAGATTAAAATACAGCAATTGAGTCCCGTTCAGTGTTTATCTGGACGGGACTTTTTTTGTTACCAACCATATCTGTTGAAGTGAAAACCTGATTTATTTAGCGTTTTTTAACATAAAGTGTGTTGTAGCAATGATTTTAGATGTTTAAAATTGCAGATATAACCACCTGAAAATGAATCTAAAAACCGCTCTGCTTCTTGTTTTAGCATGCGTTGCTACCCAAGGTTTCGCTCAAAAATTTCAAAAACCGGCACTTTTAAAGGGCATCAATACCTTACCTATGCCTGATACGGGCAAATTTGTTTCTGCTTTCTTTAGTACTAATGAAAAACCTCATATCATAGCAACACATTTGCTTGCCCCACAGGTAGATGTTTTAGCAACGATAATGATGACGAGTACCCTGGGCAAAGGACAGATTTTTGCCATAGGCTCATCTGAGTATTTTGAAAGCAAATTATTGGGTGATCAAAATGTTCAAAAATTATTAAAAAACATTATCCAAAATGCAAGAAATCATCCAAAAAAGCTTAGAGTAGCTATCACCAAAACAGCTGATACAGCATTGATCAATGTATTAAAAGCAAACAAAGCTAAAGTTTACGTAGCCGATAGCAGAAAATTACAGCCCAACACTGACATTTACTTTTTAACAAATGACGTAAAAGATACTACAGCGCTTAAAGCCCTTGAAAAATTCGTAACTGACGGTGGAAGTTTGGTTTATGGCTCGCCATATCCAAATATTTTTAAAAACAGAGATCCCAATAAATCATATGTAAATGACCTGATAAAAATAAACTCCTTATTAAGCAAAGCGGGCATATTTAATGCCTATACCTTATTGATGGCTGAGCATCCTAAAGATAGTTTGATACTAAAAAATGAACCTTTTTATCTGCTATTGAAGAATATATTGAGTGAGCTGGCAAAATCTTCTCCAAAAGAAACCAGCCCCTCTGAGTATGCCTATGGTATAGAGCCTACGCTCGACCTGGCTTTTTCAAACAATGCAGATACCGGTAGGATGATCAGGAAAATAAAATCGATACTTTCAATTAGCGATTCACTTCCGATACCAACACTAAAAAACCCACTCGATATTTCAACAGCTGCCAAAAAAGCGGGCTATCAATTTTCAAAATATCTTTTCGAAAAATCCCACAATAAAGACAATTCAACAGATTTTGTTTTCCCGGAGAGCAAATCATTTCCTGGCGAAGTACCTAAAACAGCAAAAAGAACTACCGAGTTGATTGATATTGCCGTTAAAGTAGGTTCGCAAGGCTTAGCCGACCCTTATCCTAACTATTTTAGGTTACACAGCACAGGAGTTTATGTGCCTGCAGGCGAAAAAGTTAGCCTTGTGATCGATCCAAAATATAAAAGCCAATACTTAAAGGCACAGATCGACATCCATAATGATGATTTAAAACATATGGATAAGCTGGTAAGATCAGGTTTTGATCTCACCAGATCGTTTGAACTGGAAAAAGATACCACAACCATTTTTTCACCTTATGGCGGACTGCTATACATCAGAATTCCAGATAGTTCTACACTTAAATCTATTAATATTACAGCAAGTGGCGTGGTTAAAGCACCTTATTACAAGTTAGGAAAGAATATCCTTGCCGAATGGGAAACGATCAAAAATAACCCTGCACCATGGGCAGAACTTGCTACCAATAACATTATTCTTACCGTTCCTTCCTACCGGATTAAAAACTTAGAAAATCCTGAGTCGTTATTAAAATTATGGGACCAAATAATGGATGCAGACGCCGATTTAGCCATTATTAGTCAAACCAGAACACATCCCGAAAGAATAATCATTGATAATCAGGTTGCTTATGGTTATATGTTTACGGTTTGGGATAAAATTGTGGCCCCCGACGATGAAAGTTGCGAATGGATGCTAAACGAAAAAATACTGAAAGAAAAAGGAAGCTGGGGCCATTTCCACGAGTTAGGCCATCGCCATCAATTTTGGGGCCTTGACATGGATGAAGTTAGTGAAGTAACCACTAACCTTTATTCGATTTATGTGTATGATAAAGTGCTGAAAAAAGGACTTTATAACCATGATGCTATCCGGAGTAAAGAAGAAGTGAAGAAAAAAATTCAAACCTATCTCCAAAACCAACCTACTTTTGAAAAATGGGGAAAGAGCCCCTTTACCGCTTTATGCATGTACATCCAGATCATTGAACAGTTTGGCTGGGAGTCTATTATCAAAGCCAATAAAATATACCGTGAAATGGATCCTAGAAAATACTACGACCATCCGCTGAGTAACCAACAACGGATCGATCTCTGGTATACAACCATCTGCAAAACCACCAATGCCAATTTATCGTCGTTTTTCGAAATATGGAAAATACCGGTGAGCGAAAAAGCAAAAGCTGTAGCCAAAAAGTATAAAACCTGGATTCCCCAAGAGTTTGTTGCTTACCTACCTCAATAGTTCGGCCATTATGAAATTTTAAAATCCCGTAGAAACTATTTCTATGGGATTTTTTATTTAAAATCAACTAACACAACAGTTCATTTTCTTGCTTTTTGTTTCAATAATGATTATTATTGATTACACACAAAAACACAAATAAAATGAAACCTGAATTAATCATCATGGCGCTGCTATGCGCCGTCAGTTGGCGTAGCTATGCCCAAACTGAAAAAGGAACCGGCTTCGCTGGCATTAGCATGAGCTTTGGAACCTCCAAACAAAACAACTCTTCACCAAGCTTAAACACTTTTACTGCCACACCCCGTGGAGGCTATTTCTTGGCTAATAATTTGGCCATAGGCTTAGAAATCCCTTTAAATCTTTCCAAACTCAGGGGTGAAAGTTATACTGCATGGAATGAAGAATACGGTTATTACGAAGAACAGTTTGGGGTAAAGGAGTTCAGCTTTGGTTTATCGCCTTTCTTACGCAAATACATCGACGTTAAAGATCGTTTTAAGTTTTTTATGCAAGCCAACCTGCTTTTACAGGTAAATACCTTTAACCGCATCGACGACGAAGGTTACCTGATCCGCACTGATGCGAGAATCAAGGGATGGGGTGCAAGCATCAGTCCTGGTTTTAGTTATTTCATATCCAAACATGCGGCGCTGGAGTTTTCAGTACCTGTTGTCTCTTTCTTCCATCAAAATTACTATGCTGAAGAATCGCTTTACAACTACGATAAAACCAATAACCTGAAGCTCGCCCTGCAAAATTTCACACCAACATTTACTTTTAATTATCACTTTTAACATTCGATAAAATGAAAAATATTTCCATCAAAAGCTTTAGCCTGACAGGTGTAAGCTTATTATTTCTTTTAAGTTTATCCATTCAGGCAAGTGCACAACGCTTTCGTGGCAAAATAGAATATTACAGCAGTGTTTTTCCTTCTGAAGACGGTAAAATCAAATCTATAAATGGTACCAGAATCGAATATTATAATTCCGTTTTTAAATCTGAAGATGGAAAAGTAAAAACAATCGGCGATAAAAGAGTAGAATATTATAACAGCGTATTCCCTTCTGAAAACGGAAAAATAAAATCTATTGGTGATATTAAAATTGAATATTACAATTCCGTTTTCAAATCTGAAGATGGAAAAATTAAATCGATTGGTAATATCAAATTTGAGTACAATAACATGGGATCTCAAAAAAGTGATGGTAAGATAGAATCAATTATTAATGAAACCGAGGACCGCGAATCGGATGATGCACTGGACACGTATTATTTTATAGAAAGACTCAACTGCCAATAATTTAATAAAGCCAATTGTAACTTAATGTTTGGTACGAAGCAAAAGTATATGAATTTAGCTAAAACACCATATACCCATTCCTTAGACTTAATTTAAACATTAAATATAAAGGATTTCGTCATTGCGAGGCACGAAGCAATCTTAATGCGATTGCTAGTAGCGCTTCTTGCCGTAAGATTGCTTCGTTGGCTGAAGAAGCCTTCTCGCAATGACGATTTTTCTCAGATATCCTTAACATAAATTTTCCCGAGGATAACAATCATATATTTTACCAGCCTCTGTTTCTATTTCTTCTTCGTTTCTATATTAGGTAAGAAACCCGTTAACAAACCAATTAAAGGGAGGAATGCACAAACGTTAAAAACGTATTCAATACTGGTAGAATCGGCTAATTTACCCAATAAGGCCGATCCGATGCCGCCCATACCAAAGGCAAAGCCAAAGAACAAACCGGCAACCAAACCTACTTTTCCGGGAATCAATTCCTGTGCATAAACCAGTATTGCAGAAAAAGCAGAGGCTAAAATCATCCCGATAGGAACAATAAGAACACCGATCCAAAACAAATTGGCATGCGGAAGTAATAAAGCAAATGGAGCGGTACCCAATATAGATGCCCAGATTACATATTTACGCCCTATTTTATCGCCTATAGGTCCGCCCAATAAAGTTCCGGCAGCTACAGAGAACAAGAAAACAAATAAATAAATCTGCGAGGTTTGTACCGAAACCTTAAATTTATCGATCAGATAAAAGGTAAAATAATTGGTTAAACTCGCCATGTAGAAATATTTAGAGAAAATTAACAAGAGTAAAATACACACCGAAAAGATCACTTTCCCTCTGGAAAATTGATTCACAACGGTTTGAATGTTGATCTTTTTACTTCTCGAAAGCATAAATGCCTTATACCAATTACCTACATAAGTGAGAATTACAATTGCTAAAAGGGCAATAACCGAAAACCAGACCACACTGAACTGCCCATACGGAACAATAATCCAAGCGGCCAATAGCGGACCTAAAGCGCTACCGGCATTACCACCCAACTGAAAAACAGATTGTGCCAATCCCCTCTTCCCTCCAGATGCAGCGTGTGCCATTCTTGAGGCTTCAGGATGAAATACAGATGAACCAATGCCTATAAAAGAAACTGAAATTAATATGGTGTAAAAATGGCTGGATTGAGAAAGCGAAACTAAACCGATCAGGGTAAAACCCATCCCAACGGCCAATGAATATGGTTGAGGCTTTTTATCCGTATATAAACCCACAAAAGGCTGTAACAGCGATGCGGCTAACTGAAAAGTTAAAGTAATTAGCCCGATCTGCGAAAAACTTAAACGATAACTGGTCTTGATGATCGGGTAAATTGCAGGAATTAATGATTGTATGGTGTCATTTAATAAATGCGAAAAACTTAAAGCAAAAAGGATCGGAAAAACGGTTTTTTCAATAATGGAAGTGGTAGATGTATTTTCAGTCATAACGAATAGCTTATAGGCCAAAAATAGTGATTATAAATTTTTAAACTACACCTATTGTCCTTGCAAAAACCAAACATTTTGATAATGTGCTGGTTTAATAGCTATGGAAAAGAACAGAAAAATTGTTGGTTTATGCGGAAGCCTAAGAAAAGGATCTTATAATGCGATGTTACTTAAAGTGGCCGGCGGATTGATCCCTGAAGGTATCGAATTTGAAATTGTGGCCTATGATGACATCCCCGTTTATAATGCAGATCATGATTTACCAGAAACCGAAGAACGACCAGCAAGCGTAACGAAGTTTAGGGAGTCCCTAGCCGATGCCGATGCTTTTATTATCGCCTCGCCTGAATATAACTATTCTATTCCAGGTGGTTTGAAAAATGCCATTGACTGGGCCAGCCGCGGCAAAGATTCGCCTTTGATGCATAAACCTGTTGCGGTAATGGGTGCTACCCAAGGTATGTGGGGAACAGTTAGGATGCAAATGGCATTTTTACCTGTTTTTACCTTTTTAAATATGAACCCGGTTTTACAACCAGAAGTTTTAATCGCCCAGGCGCAAAATAAGTTTGATGCGGATGGAAATTTAAATGACGAAAAAACAATCTCTATTATCCAAAAGAAAATAGAAAACCTTATTTCTGCCTGTAAGGTTTAATCAAAAAAGTGATAAGGTTTTTCTAAAAAACTGCCATTTCTGGTATCCTAAAATCTGACATTTATACAAAAAAAGTCAGATTGTCAATTTGTCATGCCTTAAAAATTAATCAATCGATTGATTTTTTGTCACACGAAAATAATAATGAATTAACACTAAATTCACATCTGTTTGTAAGCTAATAAGTTAACCAAAAACTGTTTTTTTAATGACGTTAAGGATGATTTTTGGCACAAGTGTTGACTTTTAGTCAAATATAGTCAGAAATTAAAATAGTAAAAATTGACTATATTTTTATAACAAATAAATAATAAAGCGATGAAAAAATTATTATTATCTCTAGTAGCAGTAGCTGGTTTAGTTTATGGTGCACAAGCACAAACTGAAAAAGGAAATTTTATGTTAGGTGGTAATGTTGGTGTAAACTCTACTAAAGTAGATGGCGCTCCGAAAGCTGATTTCAGCTTCAGTGTATTACCTAGCGTTGGCTATTTTGTTGGAAACAACTTTGCAATTGGTACAGGTGTTGGTTACGAATACGATAAAACAGTAAGCAGCAGAACTGAGAAAGGTGCATTTAAAGTTGCTCCTTTTGGCCGTTACTATGTTGGTTTATCAGATCAATTTAAATTCTTCGGACAATTATCAGTGCCATTGGCTTTTGGTGAATTAAAAACGACTGATGCTAACGGCGATAACGCAGTTAAAGTTGGTACTACTACCAATATCGGCGTAGAACTTGCTCCAGGTTTTGCTTTCTTCCCAACTAAGAAAATCGGTATCGAACTTTCGGTTAAAGGCTTAAGCTATGACAACTATACTGTTAAAGCTGAAGGAACTGGCGCTAAATTAAAAACAAATACTTTTGGTTTAAATGCTGATACTTTCGCACCAAGATTAGGTGTACAGTTCTACTTTTAATTCATTTTCCCTTAGGGAAAATTTAATAAAATGACTTTTTTTTCGAAGAGCGTCCCGATGTTGAATCGGGACGCTTTTTGTTTTTATTTCTTTTCACGGATGGATTTAAATTCCGATCCATTTTTCCATTTCGGATATGAAGCTTCATTACTGATCTGGTACCCCATATCAAAAAGCATCCGAACATCTTCTACAATACCCGATAAATCCCAGGTTTTGGCATCGAAATCATCCTGTGGCGAATGGTAACGGAATTTGGTAAAATCAGCCACCTGTTTTAATCCCCATTCCCTACCATTTTTAATGTTATCAACCCCCGAACCTGTAAACAACGAGGGTACACCAACCTTGGCCAGATTAAAATGATCAGATCGATAGTACAAACCAGATGATGGAACAGGATCCGGTACAATAACCCTCCCCTGCTTTTTAGCTGCTTCCGCTGCATAATCTTCCAGTTCTGACTGGCCAAAGCCATATACCACAATGTCTTTTGTTTTACCAGCTATGCCCATCATATCCATATTGATGTTCGCAACAGTTTTATACAATGGAAAAACAGGATGTTTGGCATAATACTCAGATCCTAAAAGACCTTGCTCTTCTGCTGTATAAGAAATAAACAAAATGGTACGCCCCGGAGCTTTAGGCAATTTTTTAAATGCCGAAGCAATTTCGAATAAAGCTGCTACACCTGTTGCATTATCAACCGCTCCATTATAAATAGAATCGCCCTGTACTTTCTCACCTATACCTAAATGATCCCAGTGTGCCGAGTATATAATTGCTTCATCTTTACGTTTATCGCCAGGTATTTTAGCCAGCACATTATAAGTAACTGATTTGTTGATGGTATTTTTAACCTTTAATGAGGTGGTAATATTTAAATCAACAGCCTTAAAACCTTTTTTGCGGGCACTTAAAGCCAATTGATCGAATGATTTTCCATCCAATGCAAATAGTTGCTTCGCCTTATCTAGCGTAATCCATCCTTCCACTACAGCCCTGCTCATTCCATTATCTTCACTTTGCAGGGTAAGTTTAGATTTCGACCAACCGCTTCGAACAACTGTCCACGGATAAGCCGCTGGCTCGGTATCGTGAACAATAATAATTCCTGTGGCTCCCTGACGGGCAGCTTCTTCAAATTTATAAGTCCATCTGCCGTAGTAAGTCATATTTTTACCCTTAAACAAAGTAGAATCTGCAAAACCAGGATCATTAATCAACACCACCACCGTTTTTCCCTTTACATCAAGATTTGCATAATCGTTCCAGCCAAATTCCGGAGCTACGATGCCATAACCTGCAAAAACAAGTGGCGAGTTACTCATGCTTACTTCATCCTGTACACGGCGGGTACCAGCCACAAAATCAGTTAAATAACTTAATGTTAGCGAAGCAGTTTTTCCTTTAAATACCATTTTGTCTTCAGGTACAGATTTAATTTCTACCATTGGCACCTCCTGGAAAAAACTATTTCCATTGCCTGGCTGCAGGCCTAGTTTCCCGAACTGAGTTTTGAGGTAATTAATGGTTTTGGTTTCACCATTGGTAAAGGGTTTTCTTCCCTCTAAACTATCAGCAGCAATAACAGATAAATATTGGGTTAAACTAGAATCATTAATGGCTTTTATAGCTAAAGAATCGGCACCAGTACTGGTACCTTTGGTCGCTTGTTTACAAGCGCCAAAGAAAAGAAGTGTACAGCTTGAAAGTAGTAGGATTTTTTTCATTTTAAAGGATTTTTTCAAATCATTAATCACATTTGCTGAAAAATACGAAGAAATTGCTAAAAGGATGCAACCTGGTTAAACAACTGGCATTTATCAACTATAAGTGTGTAGTATTATCTATATATTAATGTATATTTAGTAAATATTATTCCATTTAAAGCAAAATCATTCTACATTATTTTAGCGATTTAAAATTTATATTTCGCACAACATGCCTATACACTAACCTGCAACAAAATGACTCTCAACCAATTATTTGCAAAAGATGCTTTAGCCCAGGGCAAAAAACTTTCTGGTGGCATTACCTGCAATGGCTTAAGGATACAGCTTAGACATGCACCTGGCAAAATGCCCGAACTCCTGGTAACTGGCGATGTAACCCTAACAATTAAAGTATTTGATTTAACCACTACTGGAGTGCCGAAATTACATAGTTTAATAGCTGCTACACAGTCCAATATTGCAAATAAACTTAGGGGAGAAACTATGGAGTATGATAGGTATTTATCTAATTATGATACTAAGGCCAACAAATTTAACAAAAACACTCAGGCATTATACAATGTTAGGTATAGAATTAATTACATTGTAAAGCTCGAAAAAATTAGCCGGTTAAGCCAATTATCAGGTAATGATTTTGTTTTGGCAGTTGTAGATCGGATCGGTTTTAAAACTGACAATTTAAATACAAGTGGATTAACTGATGGAAAAGGTGGCCCAGCTACAGTTGTATATAACGACTGGTGTAAATACCCAAACATCAGTACACATGAATTTTTTCATACTTTAGGGTTAGGTCATATCAAGGGAACCTCAAGCAAGAAAAGTTTGATGGGCGAAGTTGCAGGGACACACAATAATGCTGTCTCATTGAATGAACTATTTATAATGAATAAATATTTAATGGCAAATTTGGTTGATATGTCTAATGGTCAATACGCTAGCCCAACTTTAAATACAGCAGAGAATTTACGCAAATTTTTAAACAACCCTACCAATGGATTTAAATATAACAAAGCTAAGTTTAGGTAATCTATTACTGGTCTTACTTACCTTAAGCTGTATAAATCGAAACAATGATAGTTCTGAGACGTTGGCTAAGATCAAGACAGACACCTGTAAAATAGACCAAGAAAAGGCAGATGCACTTGGATCGGATATTAGTTGTACAAGCTGCCACACATTAGCAGAAGAAAGAGTTTCTCCCAATGTATTTACCATGAAAGAGGTTTCTGACATGGATAGTTTAAAATTGAGAGATTTTTTGTTCATCATTAAGCATAAAAAGAATCTTAGTTTATATAAAGATGCTCCGATTACAAAACAACGGCTTAAAAAAATTGATAGTCTATCCGATTGTGACCGTAAAAACCTGATACATTATATTAAAGAATATAACCGGCCACATTTGTACATATTAAGAACCGCGGAAGATACTATACCTGAAAAATAAGCGTAAAGTTTTACGATTTTCCCCACTGGATTTAAATAAGCTAAGTTTAGGTAAAATATCTTAATTTACTTTAGTGACATAGTAAACTACATAAAAACCCTCAAAAGAAGTATATCTATTCTAATTATTTCTTAATCAGCTTAAATTTCTTCAATTGCTGTCCGTTTTTATTAATCACCCCTACATATACCCCTGTTGATAAAGCATTGAGTAGAAACCTATTCGAACTGGTAGCTTTTTCTTCAAAAACTTTCTGTCCTAACATATTAAAAACAGATAAACTGTAATCTTCAAATGAACCGCTCAAAATGGTTAAATAATCGGCTACTGGATTAGGAAAAAAAGAAAATTCATTCTCTTTCAGAATAACCACAGATACCAGGTCGCTCTGAATCTGACCGCTGGCCGTTTCAAAAGTAACCCGATAAAATTGGATTCCGGCTTTCGGTTTATCATCAAAAGCGGTATAATTAAGCTGATTTGAAATGGGTTTGGTCTGCGCTAAAACACTAAAAGTATTTGGACCTGTCAGTTTTTCCCAGATGATGTTCTTTAAATCCAAAGTAGTGCCTATGCTCAGATCAATTCTTACCCGATTATCATCAGCCACTGATGCAAATAAATTTCTCACATAACAGGCAATTCCTTGCTGGGTATAATCAATCGTATAACTTTTTAAGCCCGTAAAATCTGTACCGTTTGCCGCCACAGCAAAATATTTGCTATTAATCTTGCTTGCTTCAAGCTTAACCAGGGTATCAGCAAGCGTTAAAACCGGAGAAAGGATATTATCTGCAATATTATACAAAGTATAGTCTTTTGCGCCAGGCTGTGGATTCCAGCTAAGCACTAAAGCATCTTTACAAAAATAACCAACGCTTAATATCCTGGGACTTGAAATAACAAACGGCTGGCTCAATATTACATTTCCTTCAACTTCCATTTTTATCATTGCTTTAACAAACAAATCTGGTGGAATCCAATGGTAAAAACCTTTACTCAAATCTACGCCAGCGGCAATGGGTTTCCATGTAGTACCTTCATCATAGCTTACAGATAGGTTTCCCGTTTTGCTAGTATAAGTATTTTCCCAGCGGATGTAGTTATCTTCATTGGCAAAAAAGTATTCATTTTTAACCGGACTAATAAAGGAAAAAATGTTTTTTAATGTATAACGATAAGCCAATGCGAAAGGTTGGTTATCTCCTTGTTTGATTTTATTTCCATTCACATGAACAGTGTAAACACCAGCAGATGGATTATCGAGCGTAACCTGCTGAACATTATTGATCATATCTGCCTTACGTACTGCTGGCTTGGAGAGGGAATCTAATTGAGGAAAACTGCTTAATACCCATGGCAGCATAAAATTCCCGGCAGGCGTTTCTAGACTTAGGTCCAATCCGTTAACTAAACTCTGTGCGGCATTTACAACAGCGGGAGGATCGTTCCAGGCGATGGTTAGTTTCACTTCCGCCACATTAGCCGGAATAGTCAAAGGAATAAGCAGATCCTGATTTTTGGCAACTTTATAAAGTGATGCCCTATTTTCATCTAAAGTTTTTAAAGATTGGGCTACATTGAGTTTTCCGTAGCCATAAACAAAATCAACCTGTGGCGTACCTAAATCATCCGCAGAATTAATTACTGTTGCCTTAATTAATGAAGCAGAAGCCGCTTTCTTATATTTCTGTTGATAAAATTGTTCCAATAAAACAATAGATCCACTGGTAATTGCCGCAGCACCCGATGTTCCATCTTCGCCCAGGGCAACAAGTTCAGGTTTAACGCGACCATCATATGCAGGCCCCTTACTGCTCAGATTTTCAGAAATATTTTCCCTGTTGATCCCTCCTATCACCAATAGATTTTTCGCCTGCTTAAAATTACCCGTTAAATTGGCGCGGGCTGTTATACCTTGATAAAACCCTACAGATGGCGTGGAAGTTCCTTTATTTCCTGCAGAAAAAACATGGATCAAAGTATCGGTTTCAAAAATCTGTTTATCGTATGCCGCAGCTTCCATTCCATAATCGTTATCGATATCTGTGCCGTAAGAATGATTTTGAACCTTAACCTGAAATTTGTTTAAATCGGTAACCAGATCTGGCATCAGGTTAGTGAAATCAGAATAAGCTAGTTTGGCCTTTGGGGCTGCACCCAAACCCCGGATAAAGGAATTGCCATTGCCCAAAGCTAAAGTTGCCATAATAGTGGCATGGGTAGTTGATGTTTTACCAATAGCTGCACCGGTAATGGTTTTCCCCAATAAGTCCAGATCTGCAGCATCATACATCCCCTCTTTAAAAGAAACATTTATGCCGCCACCATCAATATCTGGAAAAAGATTTCGGGCATTAGAGATCTGGTTTAGGCCCAGATCGAGACCATTAATAACGACTTCTTCTTTAGCAACAGGCAAAACATCAGCGTATAAGATATCATTAAGCTCCAACAATAACATTAATTCACCTGGCGATAGGTAAACAGTAGAAATGTGGTTGATGCTATCGGTTAATTTAATCTTTAAACCTGCAACAGCCTTTGGTAACGCATTTATATTTTTGAAGGCTAGCCTAACCAGGATAGAATCATTTCTTTTACTGCTTTTATTCAGCACTTTCATTAATCTGTCACTAGCCTTCCAAAGTCCATTGGCTTTTTCCTGATAGATTATACTGTTAGAGAAGTTAGAAACATTTGATTTTTCGACGATAAAATAATCACCCGAAAGACTTTTTTGAGGTTTTAATAATTGAATTTCGGCTGCTGTTAACTTACGGTTAAACCTAACTAAAACTGACTGATCGTCGCTTAATTTTAAAACATTACCTGTTTTGGAAATATATTTTTCATTTTTTTTATCTATTCCAACAGGTTGTACCTGTGCGTTTAAACTAAAAACAGACAGACAAAAACATAAAACTAAAAATACAGTATTGACTTTCAAAAATTATTTTATTATAAAATTTTGGTTACATGATATATGTTCCCTAAATTAGGATTTATAAGGTAATTCACAAATATTATTAACTAACTTATTCAACCTAAACTAAATTTAATTCTAACTAAGATGAAAACAACCAATTTTTTATCACTTGCAGCATCATGCCTTTTACTCACTAATTTATATTCTTGTAAGAGCAATACTACAGAAAATGCAGTAGAAGGCAAGACTGAAATTTCTGCAGGCAAATTATCTCAGATCAAATCCTTAGGCTTCAGTACCGACAATATCCGTAAAATAGATGAAGGCTATCTGGTAGAAGGCGATATTCTTTTAACTGACGCCAATTTAGCTGAACCATCTACTGACGCAAATTTAAACATTGCCGAAACTGAACAGTACCGAACCACAAATGTGGTAAAATCTTTACCTCGTGTGGTGACCGTTTCAGTTACCAATTTACCACAGGTGTACAGCGATGCGGTAAATACCATGATTTCGAGATACAACTCTTTAGGTCTGCGCCTTACTTTTCAAAGGGCTAGTGCAGGTGCTAAAGGCAACATCGACATTGTTGGCTTTAATGAAGGTCCGAGCGGTGGCTTTATTACTTTAGGCTCATCAGGCTTCCCTACTTCATCAGGTGCTCCATACAGCCAGGTTAAAATGAACACCAACGCTTCAGCTTATGGCACCAACCCCAATTTATTGTATTTAGCTTCTGTTCTTCAACATGAAGTTGGTCACTGCATCGGTTTCCGCCATACAGATTACATGAATCGTGCGTTTAGCTGTGGTGCTAGCGGGGCTGGAAACGAAGGCGCATCAAATGTTGGTGCTGTAAGGATTCCGGGAACTCCTTCTAGTCCGGATGCTGCTTCTTTTATGTTAGCCTGTTCTAACGGTGGCAACCGCACCTTTAATGCAAACGATGTAATTGCAATCAACTACCTATACAAATAATAATATTGACGGATTACCTTAACAGATCAGAAGCCCCGAAAATTTCGGGGCTTTTTTGTTTGACTCTTATTAAACAAGTTACTATTAACCATAGATGAAACAAATACTAACTTGGTAAATTGCCAGGACTAATAAAGGATTAGCCTTATAAGACGCCCCATATTAAAAAGACCCTGAAATAAATTCAGGGTGACGAAGCGATTAAATTAGCCTCAGCAATGACGACTTATCGTTATAAAAAATGGTTTGTGAGGACACAAACCATGGCAAAAAGGAAGAGAAAAACTTTGCAATAGAAAGGTTTAGATTTGAAACCCAACCCTAAAATAATTAAACCTGATAGCGCAAAATAGCTCCC
>Ga0163162_10002532_pt1 | contig 17288 bp, 13 predicted proteins | sample S55metaG_FD_115310 | JGI IMG/M metagenome (GOLD analysis project Ga0163162, IMG submission 115310) | Switchgrass rhizosphere microbial communities from Kellogg Biological Station, Michigan, USA - S5-5 metaG | ecosystem: Host-associated > Plants > Roots > Rhizosphere > Soil | place: USA...
AAAGCTGATCAAGAAAAAATATCAGAAATAATTACAGTAATGAGTAAATCATCCAATGGTCGAGATAATAAGATTAAGAGTGATTTTAAAGGAGTAAAAAAAATTGATCTTATCTATAAGGAAGTTTTTGATCAGGTAATCGAAGGAGACAAGTTATATATAGAATTTACCACCCATAGTAAGTTTTTATTAAAGCTTGAGAAGGATGGCAATAATTTATTAAGATAATTATCCCTAGTCGTGTCTCCCTCCTCCGCGAAGTTTGCAGATCTTTCCCTTGGTCGGTGTCCCCACCGACCATCTAACAAGATCAGTCCACCTTCTTTTTACTCTCAAAGCCTATTAATCTTGCTTAAGACAAATAACTCCAACTCCAGTTTGGCAAAGGAGTAACAGTATTGCAATAGTATTGTAATGGTATGCGTAATATGTTATAAATCGCCCAATCATCCCCCTCCTGGTTATACAATTGTTATTTAACCCAAAACAAACACCCCCGCCTATCACATAAGGCAGTAATTTTGCATATAATCTACCCATAATAATTAGCCGTGCCCGTCTTTAATCAATCCAGGAAGAATGTTGTGGTAGCCATATTCTGCGCTATGGCCCTCATCATTATCCTGCAATTGCTCAACCTGCAGGTATTCACTAAAAAGTACTCCATCATGGCTGAGGAGCAGGGCAAGTTCCGCAAGGTCATCTATCCCGACCGCGGATTGCTGTACGACCGCAAAGGCAAAGCAATCCTCCAGAATACTATTATATATGACCTTATGGTCATTCCCAATAAGCTAAAGGGGATTGATACTATGACCCTTTGCAGGATATTAGGCATTGACACCTCAGAGTTCAGGAAGAGGATAGAGAATATAAAATTTAAGAACAAGGTTTACCGCCCATCTGTCTTCGAGCCCTTATTGTCACAGGAGAAGATTGCCCAGCTTAATGAGAACATGTACAAGTTCCTTCCTGCCTTCGACCTGCAGGAGCGCCCTATCAGAGACTATCCTTATGATGCAGGCGGTAACATTCTTGGATACCTGTCCGAAGTAGATACCGCATTTCTCAACCGTCACCTTGGCGAGGGCTACCAGATGGGCGACTATGCAGGTAAAACAGGACTTGAAAAGATATACGAAAAGGTGCTGATGGGCCAGAGAGGTATTGAGTTCTGGCGCAGAGATAACAAGAACAGGCTGACAGAGCGCCTCGAGAATGGACTGTATGACACTCCCGCAATAGCGGGCAAGAGCATGCATACCTCTATCGACATAGAGCTTCAGCAATTGGGAGAGAAGCTTATGCAGAACAAGGTCGGCTCCATTGTCGCTATCGATCCCCGGACAGGTGGAGTGCTTGCTATGATAAGCAGCCCTACATTCAAGCCAAGGTATCTCACAGGCTCTGAAAGAAGGAAGCACTATGCCGAGCTTTTATTAGATCCACGCCTTCCCTTAATGAACAGGGCAGTGAATGCAACATACTCCCCGGGCTCTACTTTTAAAACCCTGCAGGCATTGATAGCTCTCCAGGAAGGAGTGATAACACCATCTACACATTTCTTATGTACTGGAGCATATTATGGTTGTGACAAGCCCATGAAGTGCCTTGACCCCGGCTACTTTGGTTTGAAAGGAGCCATCACTGTCTCATGCAATACTTACTTCGCCAATGTAATGCAGCTAACAATAAACAACCGCGCTTATGGTTCTATTGATAGCAGCTTCCGGGTATGGAACAAGTATATGTATGCATTCGGTTTAGGACATAGATTAGGAACCGATATTCCATCTGAGAAGAAAGGAAAGATACCCACCCCGGAGACATACAATAAGATATATGGCAAAGGGCACTGGAATTATTGCACAGTTAAATCTGTCAGCATCGGCCAGGGAGAAGTAGATGTAACTCCTTTGCAGGTGGCTAATGAAATGGCTTACCTGGCTAACAAAGGCTGGTATATCACCCCCCACATTGTTGACTCTATAGAAGGAGGAGACACTTATCATATGCTTGACAGCTTTACCCAAAAGCACACTGCTGTAAATATTCCTGACAGTATGTTCGAAGCGGTGCATGATGGTATGCAGGGCGTTATGGAAACAGGTACTGCAGTAACAGCTAAAGTTCCGGGCATAGTTGTTTGCGGTAAGACAGGAACGGTAGAGAACTATTATAAAGGAGAGAAGCAAAAGTCTCACGCGTTCTTCGCTGCCTTCGCTCCAAGAAAGAATCCCAGGATCGCTATAGCTGTGATATGTGAGAATGCAGGCTTCGGTGCTAACTCAGCTGCACCTATCGCGGGTCTCATGATAGAGAAGTATCTCAACGATTCTATCGCAGGTCCGGAGAGACAGGCAAAAGTGGAAGAGCTCTCTAAGCTTAACCTGATGCCCGACAGAATATATAGAATGATACGCGAACGTGACTCTCTTATGCACATCAAGGACTCAGCTTACCTGAAAGCCAATGGTTACATCAAGCGTTATATGAAGATCGCGAATGATACCATGGACATTGAGGAAGAGGACCAGTCAGACGAGTTTGACAGCCTGAAGAAGGAGATGCCTAAAGAGGATACTACTAAAAAGAAGAAAACGCCTGTCGATACAATCAAGCGTACTGAAGCAACTCTTCCTGATAAGAAGAAGCCTGTAAAGGTTCCTGTTAAAAAGCATAAATGAAGAAAGAAGCAGTCATATCAAAAGGTGTTGACAAGGTAATGGTAATGTTTTACCTGCTTCTTGTTACTATCGGCTTCCTCTGCATCTTCTCTGTTGAGCACAGGGCCCAGGAAGATGTTTTCCGCAGTATCATAGCTCTTAAAAAGAACTATTCAAAGCAATTATTGTTCGTTGGCATTTCTCTCGTCATTGCCACCTTTATATTATTAACTGACAGCAAGTTCTTTACCGCTACAGCTAACATCAGTTATGCCTTTGGCGTAATACTAATGCTTGCCACTTTTGTTATAGGCAAGAATATCAATGGCTCTAAGTCCTGGATACCATTAGGGTTCTTCAATCTTCAGCCTGTAGAGACTTGTAAAATATTTACTGCCCTTGCCCTTGCCAAGTTCATGGCTCGTCCGGAGACGGACTTCAGTAAGCCTCGTTCACAGCTTATTGCTGCTGCTCTGGCTTTAGTTCCTGCTATGTTCTCCATCCTTCAGAACGAGACAGGGTTGGCATTGGTTTACTTTGCTTTGCTCATAGCTATGTACCGCGAAGGGTTGCCAGCTGTATATCTTATTATTGGCTTCTCTTTTTCTGTTCTTGTGGTGGCCACTCTGGTAGTCGAAAAAAATACACTTGCGATAGCATTGACCATTGCAGCACTCATAGTGGCTTATATTATGCGCAAGCAGATTAAGAGGAGAACATCTGTACTGGTGACCATTGTTGGGGTATGGGTGCTTTGCGTAGGTATCCAGAGATTCGGGGTGCCTTATGTATTTAAGCATGTCCTTCATCCTTACCAGGTAGAAAGAATATTAAGTACAGTGGGCGTGGAATACAAGCCCGAAGATGAGCAGGCTTCCAAACAGTTGTCTGAGCAAAAGCAGAAGGAAGAGCTAAATGCTAAGAAGCAAAAGAAAGCAAAAGAGGAATACAACGTAAAGCAATCCAAGATAGCGATAGGCTCCGGCGGGCTTTGGGGCAAAGGATTCCTGAAAGGAACACAGACACAGGGAGAGTTCGTACCCGAGCAGCATACCGACTTCATCTTTACTTCTGTAGGAGAGAACTTTGGCTTCTGGGGCAGTGCCTTATTGGTTCTGATATACCTCACCTTCCTGTTGAAGATCGTCTTTGTCGCAGAAAGACAAAGGAGCGTCTTTAGTAGAGTCTATGCATATTGTGTCGCAGCCATTCTGTTCTTCCACATGACGGTTAATATATGCATGACCATAGGTCTCGCGCCTGTTATAGGAATAACCTTGCCTCTGTTAAGTTATGGCGGCTCTTCATTGCTGACATTCACAATCCTTATTTTCATCCTGATAAGATTAGATGCTGACAGGCATATGGTCTTGAGATAATATTTTTGCAAATGCAGATCATTCCCCTTTCAGAAGGAGCTTTTACTGTTGACAAGACAAAACAGTTCATCCCATTTGATTTAGAGAAAGAGCAATTATCAGAAAGAACAAGAGGCAGCCTGCTTGTAGAGATCCAGCCTTTTGTTATTGTTACTGGGAAAGATATAATACTTCTTGACACCGGACTTGGTTTCACTGACTACTCAGGTCAGTTGCAAATACACAATAACTTAAGAAAGAATAATATCGAACCCGGGCAGGTAACTAAGGTTCTGATGTCCCATCTCCATAAAGATCATGCAGGAGGTATAAGCCACTCGGGTAAGCTGAACTTTGAGAATGCTACCTATTATATTAATAAGCAGGAGTTTGAATATGGGTTGCAGAATAACGGATCATCTTATATAAAGGAGGACTTTGAAGCCTTAAAGGATTCCCCTCAATTAATCCTGTTAAATGATGCGGGAGAGATAGATAATTATATCAAATACGAGATGTCCAATGCCCATTGTCCTTTTCACCAGGTCTTCTGGGTAACTGAAAAAGAAGAGACAACCTTCTTCGGAGGTGATGTGGCCCCCCAATTACAGCAAATGAAAAGCAGGTTCATTGCGAAGTATGATCATGATGGAAGGAAGAGCATGGAATTAAGAAGAGCGTGGTGGGAGCAGGGTTCTAAAGAGAAATGGACCTTTTTATTCTATCACGACATTAAGAATCCTGTGTTTACAGGCGCGTCTTTATAAAAAAATAGGCCGCCCCTAAAAAGGGCCGGCCGTTGCTAACCTATGAAAAACACCTATATACAAAAATAATTATTTTAAAATACTGTGCAACTTTTCTTTTTACCCACAAAAAAGCCCCAAAAAGGGGCTAAAATTATCTCCGTTTCCATTCATGGGGTTTCATTCCGGGGCCTTGCTGCTGGCGGTTCTTAAGCTTGCGCATAAGGACACCCCTGAACTCATTCTCCGACCTGAAGAGGGTATTTACCCTGTCCGGGCCTACTACGTTTGCAAACTCTCCCCGGTACCTTTTCCTGATATTTAGTATCCTTTCGTCATTGTCTATTACATCGCTCTGGTTATCGCGTAAAGCTTGTCTCATCTCTACTTCGTAACGATTGTAAACAGGCCAGAAACTCTGGGCCTCACTGGCGGAAAGCCCCAGCTTCTGGGTAATAAAGGCGATCTTAAGAGCTTGTATTCTCTCCCCCTTTCCATCTTCACCATCCTGGGCTCTTACAAAACCAAGGTTGGCGACAATGAATGCTAATATTAATAATGTCTTTTTCATTTCCTCTTAATCTTAATTGGTGTTCTGTATTTGTTGCAATAGGGTTTCTAAGGTCTGGTCATCAAGGTAATCTTTCTGAGATGGCAGGTCTTTAGGGTCTATTTCATTGTTCAATATCTCGTTATCGGCCACTGTTCCTGTTTTTTGCAGATAGTTTATTATCTCATCATTTGACAGGGAAGCAACCGCATTCTTTATGTCATCCTCAGTTTTATATTTAGATGCCTCGCTGATGTAAGAAGGCATTCCTGGATTAGCCTTCAGTGTATTGTATGCCACCTGTTGGTCAGCTTTATTGAACATCAATAAAGAGTTGATAGCTATTACTCCTGTAAGCACTGCAGCTACTGCATACTTCCATATGCTTCGGCTCCTTATGCCTATAACTTTGGCTGGGACCTTTACTTTACTTAGAATTACTGAAGCAAGGTTTTCAAAGTACCCTCTCGGAACCTTATAAACATTCTCATTCTGAACAGAGTATAGCATTGGGGACAGATTCCTTAGTTCTGTTAATGCATCTTCTTCCTTAATGCGGTTCAGAATGTTTGAAGACAAGCTCTCGAAATATCCTTCTGGTACTGATAGGGTTGGGTTTTGGGCAGAGGCTTTCCTTAAAATAAGCTGGTTTAGGGTATTAAAGTATCCTTCGGGAACGCTGAATACATTCTCATTGCTAACCTTCGCCAGCAATGGGCTAATGGTCATCAACTCGTTTAATATTTCTTCATTCCTTTTCATTCAGTAGTAAGACTGGCCTTGATCCCCAAAGTTTAATGATTTAGTATATAATCCTCTATTTTCTTTGCTGCATGGTGATAGCTGGCTTTCAAGGCGCCCACGCTGGTTTCCAGCACTTCGCTCATCTTCTCGTAGGGCATCTCGTCATAATACCTGAGATTGAACACAACTCGTTGCTTCTCAGGTAGTTCCTGTATGGCTAATTGCAGCTTCCACTCCAGCTTATTGGCATCAAAGCCTTCATCCGACTTCAGGCGGTTGCTGATATTGCTCTCAGACGGGTCAAGGGAAATAGAGGTTCTTTTCTTCTGTTGCTCCAGGAATGTTAACGATTCATTAGTAGCTATACGGTATAGCCATGTATAAAGCTGGCTGTTCTCTTTAAAGTTGTCCAGCCCCTTCCATATCTTAATAAATACGTTCTGGAGCACATCATCTGTATCATCATGGTCTACAATGATCCTTCTTATATGCCAGTAAAGCTTCTCTTGGTATTTCTTGATGATTAATGTAAAAGCCTGTTCCCTGGTTGCCGGCTCTTTAAAGTCGGCCAAAAGGATATTATCATCAGGGAATGTTGCCATCTATTTTGCTTTACGTGCAAGCACCTTTTCGGCGGCTGCAACTATATCTGGTGTGTCAAGTCCGTACTTCTTAAGAAGCTCTTCAGGCTTACCACTCTCGCCAAAAGTATCATTGGTTCCTACATACTCAATAGGGACAGGGAAGTTACGAGCTGCCACTTGTGCTATGCTGTCTCCAAGCCCTCCTAAGATGTTATGCTCTTCTGCAGTCACTGCGCACTTGGTTTTCCTGATAGACTTTACGATTGCTTCTGTATCAAGTGGCTTGATAGTATGAATATTTATAAGGTCAACTGTATGTCCTTTCTCCTCAAGAATCCTTGCTGCCTCAATTGCTTTCCATACAAGGTGGCCGCATGCAAAGATGCTGATGTCGGCTCCTTCGCTGAGGACCTGTGCCTTGCCTATAACAAAGTCGCTTCCATCCTCTTCGGTAAAGTTGGGCCATTTGGGTCTTCCGAACCTAAGGTAAACCGGGCCTTCATAATCTGCAATGGCCATGGTAGCATTCTTGGTCTGGTTGAAGTCACAAGGAACTATAACTGTCATGCCCGGGAGCATCTTCATCAATCCTATATCTTCCAGTATCTGGTGGGTCGCTCCATCCTCTCCGAGGGTAAGGCCCGCGTGTGAAGCACATATCTTAACGTTCTTTCCGCTGTATGCAATAGACTGTCTTATCTGGTCATACACACGGCCGGTAGAGAAGTTCGCAAAGGTGGTTGTATAAGGTATCTTGCCTCCGATGGTAAGTCCTGCAGCGATGCCCATCATATTAGCCTCTGCTATGCCGCACTGGTAGAACCTTTCAGGGAACTCTTTCATGAAGGGCCCCAGCTTGAGGGAGCCTGCAAGGTCAGCGGTAAGTGCAACAACGTTGCTGTTCTTCTTAGCCGCTTCGTATATACCTTCTCCAAAGCCCGCGCGGGTTTCTTTATCATTGAGCCGCTGAATATCTTTAAGCATTATACCTGATTTGGGTTGCAAAATACAATAAACTGACGGAAGGAATGCTACTGTAAAATATTAATGCAAAAACAGGAAGGTTTTACTGCTGGATATGTATAGCCTTTATCTAACTATTACCATACTATTACAACACTATTACAATACTGTTGTAACTGTGATTACTACTTTAAAGTTGTATCATGCTTTTTCTTATGTTTAATAATTGCTATTTTGCAATAGAGAAAGCAGACAATGTCCAAAACTTCCTGTATTAAAATATTATTTATTCTGTTCCTTCTTTATGCTTCGGCATGTTATTCTCAGCCACAAGGGTTCCAGGAGGTGCGCGGGCTGCCTACCAAAGAAGTTTATGACCTGCTTATTGATAAAAAGGGTTTTTTATGGATAGCGCACAACCTGGGTGTGTCGCGTTATGATGGCGTTACCTTTACCAATTTCTATAATTCAGAACAAACTTCAAGCGCACTTTCAGGCCTTTTGGAAGATAATGAGGGCCGTATCTGGTGTTATAATTTTTCGGGCCAGATGTTTTATATCGAGAACGAGAAAATGCAGCTGTTCAGAGACTATGACAGTAAAAACGAAACCATCATACCGCGGGTATTGATGTTTAACAATACGCTTTATATTACCAGCGTGAATGGCCTGGTCACCCATAACCTGGCAACGCATAAAACTATGCGTTATAGTGTGGGAGTAGATAAGGGGTATAACCGCATTACATCCAGCCTTGCTGTCCTTCATGATAAAATAGTAGTAACCGGCAGTGGCCATTTTTACCTGTTTGATTCAGCATATAAAAAGCCTATCAGGGAGCTTCAGATGTTGTCGGCTGATACGCAATACATCCTAAGACGGGATATCCATCTTGTTCCGACAACCAATAAAGACACTATTTATGGAATGCTGAACCAGAGATCCCTGTTTGTAAAACTGATGGTGGAGGGAGATTCTATAAAACTGGTAGATAGCATTAAGCTGCATGATTTTTTGAATACCGTAAGCTGGACAGGAGAGAAGTTCTGGCTTAACACAAGAAAGGAGAGCATTGCGATGGATGGGTCGGAGATCATTAAAGATGGGGATCTGTCTGATATATTGACCGACAAGGAAGGAAACATGTGGTGCAGCAGCTTGAGATATGGCTTGCTTGTTCGCTATAAAAACTACTGGAAGCCCGGATATAAACCGCCTTTGCATGAAGGGGACTTTATCACGCGTATTGAAAAAGGAGAGGGCAAATATATTTATGGAACTCAGCAGGGAGAAATAATAGTACAGGATGCAGGCACCAAAGAGATCCTTTCCCGCCAGGAGTTTCCCCTTCCGTCCGGCGCTGTAGAGTTTATAAAATATATTGGGAACTCACGTTACATTATCGGCGGCTCGCTTAACACTTTTGTAATGGAGGCCTATGGAAAGCTGAAATGTATCTTAAGTGACGCCCTTGTAAAAGATGCGGTTCAGACTAAAAACGGAATTTATATTGCGACCAATATCGGGCTTCTGAGATACTCTCTTACGGAGTATCATGAACAATGGGATGATTACAGGCGTTGCCTGCAGCTGGCTTATGACAGCGCTAAAGATATTCTTATAGCGAGGTTTGCAAATAACGTTTGCCAGGTAGTGAATAATACTTCAATACCCCTGAAAACTGATCTGAGCTTTTCGGGCCTTTATTTTTCCAATGGCAAATTTTACCTGACTTCATATAATGGCAACCTATATATAAAGAATGATACCGGGGCAACCCTGATGCAAACAAAAAAAACAAGATTTGCCGGCATTCTGAATGGGAAGGCCTTCGGCTCGCATATATGGCTTATCAAGCCGGAGTACATCAGGACCTATGATACTAAGAAAGAAAAGGCTTTATACAACATGGTGCTTCCTCCTATTAATAATAAAAGGATATATGACCTGTTTGAAGAGGATAGTTCCCTGACCGTTTATACTTCTGATGGTCCTTTTAAGATAGGCCTGGAGAATTCGGCCCCAATGGAGCTGAAAAGCTACCTGGTCAAAATATCTGTAAATAACATTGATACACTTATTTCCAGATCACTCTCCCTTTCTCACGACCAAAACCATATTGAGTTTTATATTTCTGCCCCTTATTTCACGAACTCAGACCAGGTCTATTTCAGATACCGCCTGAAGGGAACTAATACAGGATGGGACACTACTGAAAATCTTCAGCGGGTGATAAGCTATGCTGCACTGGAGCCGGGCGAGTATTCCTTTGAGGCCATTGCAATAAATCCCCAAACCAACACCTCATCCCTGCCATTGACCTTTGATTTTGAAATATTACACCCTTGGTACGGAACCCTGTGGTTCAAGATTGGAATAGTACTCCTTATCGGCCTCGTATATTATGGAGTTTATAGCTACAGGATGATGCATCGCAAAAGACTTCAAAACCTCCGAAAGCAGATCACGGCAGATCTTCATGATGACATAGGAGCCACATTAAGCAGCATAAATATTTATGCAGACCTTGCAAGAAATGAAAGTGACAGCCCTCTTCTTGAAACTATCCAGATCAATACACAGCATGCAATTGCCAGCTTGGACCAGGTTGTACGAAACTTAAGCAAGAAGAAAGAAACCGTGAGTGTCCTGTCAGAGCGCATGAAGACCTTTGCCCTGCCCTTATTATCTGCAAAAAATATTGCATGCTCATTTGTTGAGGATATACAGGATGTAAACGGTATGCTGGAATTTGAAAAAGAAAGAAATATTTACCTTATATTTAAAGAGCTTATCAATAACGTGGCAAAGCATTCTGAAGCAAAGAATTGCAAGATCATCATCTCACAGGTGAAAGGTGTTTTTTGTTTTAGCGTTTCAGATGATGGAAAAGGATTTGATACCGGGCTTGAAATTAAGAAGGGGCATGGCCTTAGTAATTTTAAAAAGCGTGCAGAAGAAATAGGGGGGCACTTTATAATTTCCTCTCCTTTGGGAAAAGGAACAAAGGCGGTATTTAGAATGGGGATGAAAGGGGCTTAGGTTGATTTGAATAATTCATAAACCACATATTTTTTATGAAACAATTTAGTCTGATAATAATATTTGCGACCTGCCTGTTCTCGTTTGCTAAAGCCCAGAATGACACAACAGAAATCAAAGTTTATAATGGGATCGAGCTCATTTTTCCTGGTTCCTGGCTTGAGGGAAAGGTGAAGGCTAGGGCAACTGTGCCGGTGAGTGGATTGGCAGATACAGCCCGCCTGGGAATTGAGAATGCATTTAATAAATATCCTCCCGAGCTGACCCGAAAATTAATTCGCCGCATTTACATTGTGGGCACTCTTTCTATTTATAAGCGGGAAACTCCGGGAACATCGTCCCGCGAAAATCTATATGTTGCTACATCATCAAAGAAGGATGTCGAAAAGACCATTCATCGTGAGTTCTCTAATATCCTGCTACAGAATTACAGCCAATATATTGATAAAGAGAAATGGAGAGAAATAACGCCTTTGGAGATCAGGAGGACCTTGATGGTTGGCTTGAGCAAGACCAGCGGCTCTATGTATTATAGCTCTGAGCTATGTCCAAAGGGCATTTTATGCGATTATGCATTATGGGGGTTTGAAGAGGACTTTAATATGTATGCTCAAAGTATTTTTTCAGGAGGCAGAATGTTTTGGAATCTTGTAGAGATGTATCCTTTGATAAAGCAAAAAGCAAAAATGACAATGGATTTTTATTATAACATAGACCATGCCTTTACTGAGGACTATTTCAGGATACTTGGAAGTAAGTAACGGCCTGCGGTCGGTGGGGACACCGACCAAGGAATAAAAAGTTATTTAATGAATTTATTTAAGAGAATATGTTGGCTATTATTTATTACAATTTCTGTTTTTGCTTTTAAGAGCTGTTCTTTTGAAGGGTTGAAACTGCATGAAAAAATTTTGACAAACAATGAGATTGGGAAAGACAGTATTGTCAAAGCTTTTTATTATTATGATGGTCCTTTGGGGGCAACTGTTCCTAATGTTTTATGGATCAGGCTATGTATAAAAAACGATAGCGTTATAATTGGAAAAATAAAAGATTTTAGTTTTGATGATAGTGTCAATATTATGAAAATTGACAGCTCGAATTTAAAAGTAAGATTAATATATACTGGTGTATTCAAAGGGCATTCCGATTATATTGTTAATCTTAATTTCAGAATAATGCCTAATGATGGATCTCCTTATAACGAACGCTTAATGGGTCCTAATTAGCTCATCGCCTTGATATCCTATTATAGTCCCGTTCCAAACAGGGGCGGGGGCAGAACTACTGACTCCAACCACTTTTTTTATTGAGACTTAATCGATAGATAATAAACTCTAACTGACTTGTCAGTTCATTATTATTGGCCTTGTTACATTTTAGTTCAGAAAGTAAAGAACTAAAGTAGATAATAGAGCTTTCTATCGTTGTTACGAAATACTTTTCAGTCTTATCTTTCGTCTTAATGTTAATCTCGAACGAACCAAATTTCCAATCTGCCTCAATTGTCCTATCAGCTATCTTTTTTAATATCTGAACAAATAGACAATACATATTATTATCAAGGTTAATTACTTTAATTGGATAAGGAATTTTTAGCCTGAAAGGAATATCAACTACGCTTTGGCTATCCTTAACTATCAGTTTAGTAAATGGCTTATTCGTGATGCCGATATGCTCTATAGTTACATAATCCTGCGACAAGGCTGTATTAGAAAATGTAATTATTAAAGCTAAAAGTAGAATTTGTTTCATTGTAGTTATAGTTCGTCCACTATACACTCTAAGACTCAAGACAGATTTTAATCATCCTTCATACTCTTTACATTTTATTTAAGAACCGTCAATTTATCAAGAACAAACAAGTTATTTAAATAGCATTTGTCAGTCGAAAATAAGAATTCATAAAAACTATGATTAGAGAATGGATCATAGCTTTTCATATTGAATAATGTAGGTTCGCCCCGTAAATAGGTATTGAATAAAATATAATGATCGACGTACTTATAATCTTTAAAAGAACTTAATATAAGATCTTTAAGACCTTTTATTAGTGTAATTGTTTCGTCATCGTTACATTCGTCATTATATAGTATGTGGTGTGCAATTTTTGTCTTATTTGTTTTGAATCCGGAAAAGTGATATAGGTTTTCAACATAGATTGTATAGAAATTTCCTAATAAGGAGATCGCTACTATAATCCGATTAGAAATTTCAACCTGCTGTTGTTGAGAGCTTCCCAATTCAATTGTAAACAGATAACTTGGGAATTGATGGTAGCTTAGATCATTTAGGGAAAGGTTATTATATTTTTCTCTTATCCGTTCCATGAGCCGGGTAAAGGGCGTGGGTTCATTATTCTGAATCGCAATGATTTTCTCTTCTATAATACTTCTCAACTTTATGAATCCGGGATAGTCGCTATACCTTCCAGGCATTCCTATCGGATAATAATAATGAATCCTTTCTAGTAGCTCTGATGTCATAATATTTCTTATCCCTTCGCTTTACGGGATGAATTAAAGATAATTATTTCTTTCTCAGTCTAACAAGGAACAGCCATGAACCGCCTTGAGCAGCAAATGAAGTCATAAGCAGGCAATTCGTTCACTTTTGATTGAAATGAGGGGGGAAGGGGTCTATATTTGCATAAGAGGAGAGTATCATGGGCCTTCCTTTTGGAATAGTGCGAATAAACCTCCAAATTCGCTGTCCTAAAGAGAACTTTCTGCAACTATCCGTCATCATAGTAAACTATAATGTAAAGTACTTCCTCGAGCAGTGTCTTTACTCGGCGGAAAAGGCCATGGCCAATATTAAGGGAGAGATATTTGTAATTGATAACAATTCGTCTGACGGCAGCAAGGAGTACTTAACTCCAAGGTTCCCTAATGTCAATTTTATATGGAACAAGGAGAACAGCGGCTTTGCCAAGGCAAATAACATCGCCCTTAAAGAGACCAAAGGAGATTATATCCTCTTTCTGAATCCGGATACTATCGTTAGCGAGAACTGCTTTGAAAAGTGCCTGGAGTTTCTGAAGGAGCATAATAATGACGGGGCGCTGGGGATAAGGATGATAGACGGCTCAGGCATATTTCTAAAAGAGAGTAAACGGGCATTTCCTTCTCCATTGACATCTTTCTATAAGCTGTCGGGGTTGACAAGATTGTTCCCAAAGTCGGGCATATTCGGGAGGTACTACCTGGGGCATGTGGAAGAGCATAAGGATCATGAGGTAGATGTGCTGGCAGGGGCCTTCATCATGACGCCAAGAAAGATAATAGATGAGGCAGGGAGTTTTGATGAGGCGTTTTTTATGTATGGCGAGGATGTGGATCTAAGTTATAGAATACAGAAAGCAGGCTATAAGAACTATTACCTGGGTAGTAATACGATCATCCACTTTAAAGGAGAGAGCACGAGAAAAGGAAGCCTGAACTACATAAGGATGTTCTATAACGCCATGAGCATCTTTGTAAAGAAGCACTATGGCGGAACAAGGGTAAGGCTCTTTAATGTATTTATACAGGTGGCAATATTGATAAGGGCCGCTATCTCTGCTGTGATACGTTTTATCCGCTGGGTGGGTATGCCTGTGATAGATGCTGGAATAATCCTGGGGAGCTTTACTGTGGTAAAGATCTTATGGAACAAATATGTAAGGAATGACGTGAACTACTCACCTAACCTGCTGAGTATTGCGTTTCCGGTGTTCACACTAATATTCCTTGCAGCTTCGTACTATTCAGGGCTATATGATAACGGATACAAGCAGTCGAGATTGAATAAGGCAACCCTGAGCTCAATCCTATTATTGCTTGCAGGATATTCGTTATTGCCGGAAGACTTGAGATTCTCCAGAGGGATATTGGTGTTCGGAAGCATTACTGCTTTTATTATGATGTCAGTAATAAGAGCCATACTTGTAAAAGCAAGAGTGATAGACAGCGCTGAGGAGGAGGATGAGAACAGGCAAACAATAATTGTGGGAACCATTGATGAATATAACGAGGTAACCAAGCTGATGGACAAAGCAGGAATGAACGAGAGGATATTAGGAAGGATGGAAGTAAAGCCGGGGCTGACAGTAAACACCATTGGGAACATCGATGGCCTGCAGCAGATACTCAACATGTATTCTATTAAGGAGATCATCCTATGTGCAGGCCACCTAAGCTTCAGGAAAGTGATAGATATTACAGAAGCCACCCCGCACAGAGTAAGGATCAAGCTTCATGGCTCAGGTACTAACAGCATTGTAGGAAGCACTAGCAAGAACATAAGCGGAGAATTTGTGTCTGAAGAAAGTAGTATAAGGCTATCCAGCTCTGTCGGGAAGAGGAACAAAGGACTCGCAGACCTGGTGCTGACGATGGGATTTATTGTTACTCTTCCTGTGCATATCATACTCCAAAAAAGAAGAGGAGGATTTATGAAGAATCTGGGGAAGGTTATTTCACGCAATGCCTCGTGGGTTGGTTACGCTAATTCAGGAGCTAGCTTGCCTCCATTAAAAGCAGGTGTGATTACTACTACAGGAGTGCCCAGGCAATTAAATATACTGCCTGAAGAGAGCCTTAGGAAAGAAGACCTTTGGTATGTAAAAGATTATAGTCTTTGGCAGGACATTAAGCTGGTTTGGAAGGGCTATAAGTATCTTGGGGAATAATGTTGGATGATTGATTTACTTTTGACGGAATGGAGAAGAGATTGTTTTTACTTGATGCGTTCGCGCTTATTTACAGGGCTTATTATGCCTTAATTCGCAATCCTATATTAACGACAAAGGGAAAGAATACCAACGCGCAGTTTGGATTTACAAACACATTGTTTGAGCTGCTGAGCAATCAGAATCCTACTCACCTTGCAGTAGTGTTTGACACGTTTGGCCCTACAGAAAGGCATACAGACTTTACTGATTACAAAGCTCACAGGCAGGAAACACCTGAAGACCTGTTGAGCTCATTGCCTGATATAAAAAGGATAGTTAAGGGCTTTAATTTACCGGTTGTAGAGTGTGAAGGATTTGAAGCAGATGACCTGATAGGCGGGCTTGCGCAGCAGGCTGAGAAGGAAGGATATGAAGTGTTTATGGTTACTCCTGACAAGGACTTCGGGCAGTTGGTAAGTGAGAAGATAAAGATATATAAGCCAGGATATCAGGGAGGCAAAGTGGATATAATGGGAGAGAAAGAAGTGTGCGACAAGTGGGGCATCAAGAATGTAAAGCAGGTGATAGACATACTGGGACTAATGGGAGATGCGAGTGATAATATACCGGGCATACCGGGAGTTGGAGAGAAGACAGCAGCCAAGCTGTTGGCAGAATATGAGACGCTTGATAATGTATTGGAGAATGCAGATAAAATAAAAGGCGCATTAGGAGAAAAGATAAGGAACGGGAAAGAGCTTGCTATTATGAGCAAGAAGCTGGCAACGATCATTACAGATGTTCCATGCAAGTTCCATGAAGAGGACTTCAGGGTGAAGGCATATAATGTTGAAGAGCTAAAAGATATTTTCAATGAGCTTGAGTTCAAAACATTAGGAAAGAGAATACTGGGGGAAGAGTACAGTGCGTTTGTTGTTGAGACAACTGTGGTACAAACAGACCTCTTTGGCAATGCAATGGAGCAGCCGCAGCCAAAGCCTGAAGAAATAAGGAGGGCACAGGAGCAGCCTGAAGAAAAGGCAGGAATAGTTGCAGATAAGAACATTGAGAACACGCCGCACGACTATATAACTATAGATGGTGAAGCAGCTGTAAAAGAGCTTATACAATCCTTACTGAAGGAAACAGAAATATCTTTTGATACAGAGACAACCCATATCGATCCTAACTATGCAGAGCTTGTGGGCTTGAGCTTTAGCGTTGAGAAAGGAAAAGGATGGTATACCCCTTTGCCGGCAGATAGAAACGAAACAATAACTATTCTTGGTTGGTTCAAAGAATTGTTTGCAGATGAGAGTAAGATTTGGATAGGACAAAACATTAAGTATGACATGCTGGTCTTAAAATGGTATGGCACAGGGCTAAAGGGAAAGATATTTGACACTATGCTTGCGCATTATGTTATAGAATCAGAAGGAAGGAGAAACATGGACCTGCTGAGTGCACAGTACCTGGGCTACCTGCCGATATCTATAGATGAACTGATAGGAAAAAAAGGAAAGAAGCAAGGGACAATGCGAGATGTTGAGGTGGAGAAAGTAAAAGAGTATGCCGTTGAGGATGCTGATATAACACTTCAGTTGAAAGAGACTTTTACCCCTTTATTAAAGAAGAAAGAAGTTGAAAAAGTATTTAATCAAGTAGAGAATCCATTGGTGGGTGTATTGCTGGATATGGAGTATGAGGGTGTTAGAATAGATGAGGAATTCTTAAAGCTTTATTCGGGTCAACTGGAGATAGATGCAAAGAGAAGCGAAGAGAATGTGTATGAGCAGGCAGGTGTTCGGTTTAATCTGGCATCACCAAAGCAACTGGGTGAAGTACTATTTGAAAAGCTGAAGCTTGACCCTAAAGCCAAAACGACCAAAGGAGGACAATATGCAACAGGGGAAGATGTTCTCCTAAAGCTTTCAAAAGAAAATAAAATAGTTGAGGATATCCTGAACTTCAGGGAGCTTAC
>Ga0163162_10002533_pt1 | contig 17286 bp, 16 predicted proteins | sample S55metaG_FD_115310 | JGI IMG/M metagenome (GOLD analysis project Ga0163162, IMG submission 115310) | Switchgrass rhizosphere microbial communities from Kellogg Biological Station, Michigan, USA - S5-5 metaG | ecosystem: Host-associated > Plants > Roots > Rhizosphere > Soil | place: USA...
ATCGCCAGGAGCCGGACCGGCACCGAGCCGCCATTGCGCAGCGAGCGGACCGACAGCCCGGTGAACCAGAGGATGTCGCCCTGCTGGAACCGGTGCCCGGCCCCGCTCGAACACTGCACGTCGATCTCGCCGGCCAGGACGAACACGATCGCGTCTTCCCAAGTGCCCGGATCGAACGGCATCGCCTCGCCCGGCGGCACCGCTACGACCCGTCGGCCGAAGGTCGGCCAAACCGTCCGGGCAATGCGGTCGACATCGAGCGAATCGCCGTCGTCCGGCCCGGCCTGGATCATGCGGGCGCCGCGGCCGCGAAGCGCTCCACGAGATCAGGCTGCCGGAAGACGTCGATCTCGTAGATCAGGCCGTCGACAATGCGCAGCACCTCGACCGCGAACGGCCGCAGCGCACCGTGATCGCCGTCGGCCAGATAGACTAGGAACCCGGGCTGCCGATTGGCGCGCGTCGGCACATGAACGTGTCGCGCGGCCCCCGGAGCCAGCGGATAGCCGGCGAGGAACGTTCGGATCCCGTCGCGTCCGGCGTACCAGCCGGGGCTCGGCGGCATGGTGAAGCGGGCGTCGCGGGCGAGCAGCGCGACGAGCGCGTCGACATCCGTCCGATTCCATGCGTCCATGTATCGCTCGAGGAGGTGGCGCTCGTCATCATCGGACATTCGGGCGCGGCGCCAGTCCAGCCGGCGTTCCGGCAAGTGCTCCCGAAGCGTCGTTCGGGCGCGTTGCAAAGCACTGTTGGCGGCGATCACCGTCGTCTCCACGACCTCGGCGGCCTCCCGGGCGCTCCAGCCGAGCACGTCCCGCAAGATCAGTACGGCCCGTTGCCGCGGTGGCAGGTGCTGGATCGCGACCAGGAACGCCAGCTCGATCGTCTCCCGTGCCACGATCTGCTCGTCGACGGTGGGTGAGTTCAGCAATGCGTCGGGGTAGGGCTCCAGCCAGCCGATTTCGCTCGCCGGCGGCAATGGCGGCGCCAACGGATTCGCGGGTGCCGCCACCGCAGGCGGCAGTAATCGGCGTGCGCGCCGGTCGAGCACGTCCAGGCAGACATTGGTCGCGATGCCGTAGAGCCAGGCCCGTACCGTCGCCTGGCCACGGTAGGTCTCGCGCTTGCGCCAGGCGCGTAGCAGCGTCTCCTGGACCGCGTCCTCGGCGTCCTCGATCGAGCCGAGCATTCGGTAGCAATGCACCTCCAGCTCGCGTTGATACCGGCCGGCCAGAGCCGCGAACGCATCACGGTCGCCTGCCAACACGGCCGCCCACAGCGACCCTTCGCCGCGATCGGCCGCCAGCGCAGCACCCGTCATGGCGCCTCCTCGGGCCTATGGGCGCCCCGGACGTCCGGAGTCCGCATGCATATGTGACGGTCCGGCCCGCCGAAACTCATCGATGGCCGAGCCGCGGGAACGACACGACGGCGTTAGCGTGAGGTGATGCGGGGGTGTGGGATCCGGTCGATGGGTGAGCCGCCGGAGCTGCTCGAGCTGCCGGAACCCGCCAGTCCAGGTCCGGGCGAACTCCTTATCGGGGTTCAGGCAGCCGGCATCGGGCCGTGGGATGCGTTTGTGGGTGCTGGCGGTTGGCATGTCGGTCTTCGGCCACCGGCAGCACTGGGCGTCGAGGGCACTGGTGTCGTCGCCGCAATCGGCGAGAACGTCAGCGGCATCGCGACTGGCGATGCCGTTCTCGTGCACGAGGCGCCATTGCCGGGCGGCAGTGGCTTCTGGGCCGAGCAGGTACTGGTCGACGCGAGCCACGTCGCCCGTCGGCCGGCCGGAATGAGCCCGGTGGTTGCTGGCGGGCTCCCGGTCGCCGGCCTCACGGCGATGCAGGCACTGAGGCAGCTGCAGGTTGCCGCGAACACGCGACTGCTGGTCACCGGGGCATCCGGTGTCACTGGCGCGATTGCCGTGCAACTCGCGGCCGAATTGAATGCCAGGATCGTCGCCACGGCTGGAGCGCGCCGCGCCCAGCGCCTGGTCGGGTTCGGTGCGGACCAGGTCATCGACTCGCACGAACCGGATTGGGCTGGGCGCGTCGACGGCGAGTTCGACGCCGCTCTGGTGGCCGTTCGCGATACCGCCGCGGCCGCGATGACGCTCGTGCGGGACGGCGGCCGGCTGTGCTCGATCACGTCAGACGCGCCCTCGACCGTGCGGGGCATCGAATCGACAGACCTGTACGTGCGGCCGGATGCGGACCAGTTGACCTACCTCGTGGACCGTTGCGTTGAGGGGCGCATGGAGCTCGACGTTTCGTCGGTAGCGCTCGAAGACGGGCCCTCCGTCGCGCAACGTGTGATCGCAGGACAGTCAGGCGGCCGGAAGTACGTCCTGTCGCTTGCCCACTGGTGAGGCGGGCATCGTCCGGGCCAGACGGTGACCAGCCGGAATGATCTTGGCCTTGCCGTCGTCCCGGGCCTGGGTTCAAGATCACGCTTGGCTGACCTGGAAGCGTCACCCGGGGCACCGGGCTGGGGACTTGCCCGTATCGGCTACGGTGGTTGCCCGTGGCGGCGAGGCACCGGGTCCGGAGACGGCCTAGTGGGACGTCATTCCGGGTCGTGTGGATCGGCCTTACCGCAACCATCGTGGTGGCGCTCGTCACCGGATTGATTGTTCTTGTCACCTCGGGTGACAAATCACCGGCGAGCAATCAATCCAGGTTGCACGGGGGTCAGTCGACGTCGAGTGATGAATTCGAGTTGGTTATCCGTACCGTTTCCTTCACCACGTCCGCGAGCGGTCAGATGGTGACCGTCGCCGGCGAAGTTCACGGACTGGGCGGCGGCCAAGCCGTGTATGCCGTAGCACAACCGATGACGGGCGTTGGGTCCGCCGCATCGTCCAGCGCGGTGCAACCCTGGATCGTCGGTGGCCCCGCCACGGTCCGTGACGACGGCGGTTGGAGCACTCACATCCAAGTCAAACCAACGATCTCCGCGCTCAGGGTTGTTGCGGTAAACGCCGCGACCCCACCTGACGGTACGAACTGTGTACTCGCCCAAGTTGCCTGCATCACGGCCAGCCTTGCCAGGGGCGGCCCAGCCGGGGCATTCGTGGTATCGCAGTCGTTGGCTATCCACGCATCCCGTAACTATTCGTGAGTGCGCCATCGGTCTGACCGGACTGCGCCGACGGGCTGACGGTGCGGTCACGCCGTCCAATTCGTTCGGCCTCCCGGTGGTTGCCGGCCGTTCACATCATGTGGTGTTCGAAGGCGAACGCGGCCGCGCCCGTACGTGAGGTCACGGCGAGCTTCGTGAAGATGTTGCTCAGGTGTCGGGCAACCGTCTTCTCGCTCAGGAACAGCAGCGTGGCGATCTCCGGATTGGTCCTGCCGGCCGCAACAAGGCGAAGCACCTCGACCTCGCGCCCAGTGAGCCCACCGGGGTAGGCGGTCGCCATCAGTGCCGCGGCTTCGCGCTCAGCCGGTGCCGCGCCGAGTTCCGCGAAGCTGCGCCGCGCGACCGCGAGCTCGGCAGCGGCTGACTCGTCGTCGCCGAGGGCGCGTAGGGCGCGGCCGACGAGGACCCGGCATCGCGCGGTCTCGTACCGCTCACCGAGTCGCTCCCAGACCGCGCGGGCCCGTCGCAGCATTGGGGTGGCCGCCCCCGGATCGCCGGACGCGAGGGCGACCAGCGCGGCGGCGTGATCAGCGCGCGCCTGTATCGACGGGCAGCCGAAGGCGGCTGCGATGGATACCAGCTCGGCGCTGGCGCCGGCGGCCTCGTTGTCGTGTTGCGTGGCCACCAGCACCTCTACCGCGGTTGGCAGCAGTTGCGAACGATGGACCGGGTCGCGCGCCTCGCCGAGCAGTCGCTGGATCGCCGCGGCCGCGGTCTCAGTGCGGCCTTCGGCTAGCCACAGCAGCGCGAGGCCAGGCTGGGGTTCGTGACCGAACGCGACCGCTTGGTCGTACGCCGCGTGCGCCCCGTCCAGGTCGCCGCGGATGCGGAGCACGTCGCCGCGCTCGGCCATGGCCAGGCCGGCTGGACCTGGCGTCTGGTCGGCCAGATACCGCTGCACGGCCAGATCGAACTCGGTGAGGGCCTCGTCGAACGCGCCCTGTGCCCGCATGATCTGACCCCGGTGCACGGCGCACTGGCCGGTGAACGGCACCAGGCCCTGCTGCCCGGCGCACCAGGTGGTGAGCGCCGCGGTCCAGCGCGCCGCGCGATCGAAGTCGGCGATCTCCTGACAGCCCTCGATCATGGTGCAGTAGATGTTTCCGGCAAAGATGATGGATACTTCGCCGGCGGCGACACCGACCATCGACTCGTCGAGCAATGCGAGACCGTCCGGTACGCGTCCGTTGTACAGCAGCATGCGGCCTTGGGCGCACATTCCCATCGCGGTCAGGTCCGGGTCGCGGAACCGGCGTCCGTAGTCAGTGATCTGTTCGGCGACCTGGCTGGCGGCGTCGAACTCGCTGGCGAAGATGTGCCGGTACATCAGGTGAATGAGCACATATCCGCGCTCGACAACGTCGCCGTCGACCTCGGCGAGCAGCCGTTGCGAGCGGGCCACCCAGCCGCCGCCGATCGCCGTCTCGCCGCTGGTGAGCAGCACCAGGGCCAGCCAGAACCCGCAGCGCACCGCGGCGAGCGCGTCACCGGCGTCGAGGTTGAGCTGGTAGGCGCGCTGCAGTGCCTGCACACAATCGTTGCGCCGGCCGAGCAGGTACGCCGCGGTGGCAAGTTGGTTGAAGTCGTCGGGCGTGAGCACGTCCGGGGCGGCATCGGACAGCCCGTCGTAGGCCGCCAACCATTCGCGGCGGTCGTAGGCCTCGCGGGCTCGGATCAGCTCCTCGACCACGCCCATCGCACACCGTCCGGATAGAGCGTACGGGCGATCGGTCAAGCCGCGGTCCTATTCACAGCTGCTGCACGGGCAGCGATCTGGCGGGCGACGAAGTCGGCGTCTCGGCTGATCCCGGGAAACACCATCGAGCTGAACGCGTACTGGAATGACAGGCCGCAGAAGTAGAGCCCAGGGGCGGCCTCGACAACGCCGCGGTACTCCACCGGCCAGCCGTACTCATCGAGAATCGGTAAGCGGATCCAGTCGAAAACCTGCTTGAAGCCTGTGCACCACACCACGGTGGTGACATCGAGGACGGCGCCGTCGGCGAGCTGGGCGCGCCCGTCGAGTACCCCAGTCATCCGGGCTTGGTTGCGGATTACGCCGCGGCGGTCGAGGTCCTCCGGCTTGATCCGGAAGGCCGGTCCGCCGTGGAAGCGCACATCATGCATCTCCTTGCGTCCCATCGGCGTTCGCCGCGTCAGCACGTGCTTGAACGCGAACACGGCGACCGGCATCATCACGTGCGCCCGTCGCGATTCCGGCCGGAACGGGATGTTGCCGCGGTCCGGGCCACACAGGATTGTCCGGCGGGACTCGGCGAGCTCGTAGGCGATGTCCAGCCCCGAATGCGAAGCGCCGACGACCAGAACGGGTCCCGGTCGCAGCTGGGCCGGCCGCCGGTACTGGCTGGAGTGAAGCTGCTGGATCGACGGCGCAAGGTCCGATGCGAACTCGGGCACGTTAGGTGTCCGGCCAAAGGTGCCCGTGGCAACCACCACGTTGTCACAGCTGATCCGCTCCTCGCCGACTGTCGCGAGGTATCCGCCTGGTCGCGCCTCCAAGCGGTCCACCCGAGTGCTGGTCCGCACCGGTAGATCGAAGTGCAAGGCGTATCGCTCCAGGTAGTCGCCGACCTCGTCCTTCTGCGGGCAGTGCCAGCTGGCCGCGGGGAACGGCAGGCCCGGGAGCCGGTCGTACTTCGCTGGCGTGTACAGACGCAACGTGTCCCACTGATGCCGCCAGTTGTCGCCGACGCGTGCGTTCGCGTCGATGATCAACAGTGCGCGGCCGCGACGCTGGAGGTGGTAGCCCGTGGCAAGCCCGGCCTGCCCGGCTCCGATGATCAGCGTCTCAATATGCTGGGTGTTCATTCGGTGGCCTCCTCAACCGGGGTAAGGCGACGCTAGGAGTCCGCCGTCGGGGGCCGCGTCGGGCGATCCACCCATTTCGTGGGCGGTCGCATGGGTGGATTTCCGCAACGTGTAGCGGAGGTACCACCCCAACATCAGCGCGCTGGTGACCACGTAGAACGAGTGCAGCAGCCAGACTGGCCCGGGTGGCAGGCTGAACACGTAGATCGAGTGGACGGTGTTGCCGACGTTGGCCAGCACCATGTTGCCCAGGCTGTAGGACGTCAGGTCACGGGAGCGAAACGCTTTGCGGAGCATGGGCAGCACGCTCGCCGCGAAGATCACCGTTGAGGCGAACCCAGCGAGCGTGGGAAGGCTGACCATGGCCACGACCGCACGCTAGGCAGTTGCGTGCGCTGACCGCTTCCTGCGATTGACCCATCCGGGCTGGGACGACATGGGTCGGTCACGTCATGTCGCGGCGGCCGCGGGGAGCCCTTCGGCGAGCCGCGCGCAAGTCGGCCGCTCGCGTGACTATCTCGGGATGCCGTGAATGGCGATGTCCGGCTCTCGCCCCAAGAACTGACCGTAACGGTTGGCGGCCTCGTTGAGCGCGGCGATCTCTGCCGATCGCAACCGGCGGTATGGCTGCACGTCGAAGCGCACGCGCTCGGCCGTGACCGTCCGGCGGACGGACGCAACGAGCTGGCCGTCTACGAGCGCCATCCCAATGGCTGGTTCGCGGGACCGGGGAACGATTCCCGCGGCATCGAGAACCCAGCGGGAGTCCTGGTAGCCGCGGTAAGACTCGTCGAGAATCTGCAGCAGGTGCCCTCGAGGCTGCGTCGCCGATGGGTCCGTGGGCGGGGCTTCGCCCGGCGCGTGCCAGTAAGTCCGGCCGCCGTAGTCGAAGCGTTCGAGCCGGTCCCGCACCTGGTCGAGCCCGGCCCGGGCCTGACCGAGCGTCAGGCTGGCCCAGTAGGCGAGGTCCCGCTCTGTCGCCGGTCCGTGACCTGTCATGTAGCGCAGTGCGAGTTCAGCCAGCGCCTCATCGCGATCAAGCCGGCGCGTCGAGGGGGCGCGGTCGCTGAGCCGAGCGTAGGTGTGCTCGCCGTCGACCCTGCTACCACTACAAATCAGCCCCGCGAGCTCCGCATGCGCGAGCAGGATCATAAGGAATTGACCACCACCGGACGGCCCGCGCCCACTCACCCCACGTGAAGCCAGCTCCTCGCCCAGCTGCGACCGGGTCAGCGCGCCATTCGCGCCGATCGCCTCGACGACCACCGACACCGCCCGGTCAACGGCAGCATCGTCGAGCCCATGCACGGTACGCAACTGCTGGCCGGTCACCCGTTGAACGCGCGGTCCGGTGAGGTCGAGCAACCAACCGAGGTCATCGGCACAGACGAAATGCCAGGTCGGCCGCAGCACGTGCGTCCGCACGACGACGCCCTCGTCGAGAAGCCTGGCCAGATCGGCCGGGTTCCGTCGCCGCGTCCGTGCGCCAACCGCCCACTCGGCTTGACCAGGGTTCTCGGCCTGCACCGCGAGCAAAGACCGGACCACGTCGTGAGCCGATCCAGCGAATGGTGCAACTAGGTGCTGGGCGCGCACCCTCCAGCGTGCGATGGCAACGTCGTCGATCGTCATGTCAGGCCCGGTCACGACCCGTCAACCTCCGCATGCGGTCAGGGTTGCCCCACCTATCAGCCGATCGAATCACGGCCCGAGCTGCGGCGACGGCGATGCGCATGCTGAGCATTCTGGCGGGCAGCTCTGACAGCGCGGACCCGGACGGCTCCAAGCCTCAGCCGCTCATTTGCTCAGTAGGCGTACGCACGGCCGGTCAGTCTGGCATGTCGGCGAACCGGCTGAGGTGGCCCTGGAAGGCGACCTGAACAGTCGCGGTAGGTCCGTTGCGGTGCTTGGCGATGATGATGTCCGCTTCACCGGCTCGGGGAGACTCGCGCTCGTACATGTCCTCGCGGTGCACCAGCAGCACCAGGTCGGAATCCTGCTCGATGGAACCGGATTCTCGAAGATCCGCGAGCAAAGGCTTCTTGTCAGTGCGCTGTTCCGGGCCCCGGTTGAGCTGCGATAGCGCAACGACGGGCAGATCCAGCTCCTTCGCGAGCAGTTTGATCGCACGGGAGAATTCGCTGACCTCCTGCTGACGTGATTCGACGCGCTTGCCGCTGGTCATGAGTTGCAGGTAGTCGATGATGATCAGCTGTAGGTCATGGCGCTGGCGCAGGCGGCGGGCCTTGGCCCGGATCTCCATCATCGTGAGGTTGGGCGAGTCATCGAGGTATAGCGGTGCTTCGGCCAGTTCACCGGCTCGGCGCGCCATGCGCTGCCAATCCTGATCGGCCATGTGACCGGAACGCATGTTGCGCAGCGGCACTGAAGCTTCGGCCGAGAACAGCCGCATCATCAATTCGAGTTTGCCCATCTCCAAGGAGAAAACGACGGTCGGTTTACGGTGCTTGACCGCGGCCGATCGCGCGAAGTCCAACGCCAACGTCGACTTGCCGGACCCCGGCCGGCCGGCGACGGTGATCATCTGTCCGGCGTGGAGACCGTTGGTGATCTCGTCCAGGCGGCTGAAGCCGGTAGGAATCCCGGTCCCGATTCCTCCCGTGGCCGAGATGCGGTCGATCTCGTCCATAGTGCCTTGCAGCAATGACTCGATGTGGACGTAGTCCTCGCTGGTGCGCCGCTCGGTGACGTCATAGATCTCTGCCTGCGCGCGATCGACGACGTCGTCGACGCTGCCCACGATGCCGCCTGCGCCGCTGGCGGTGTCATATCCCATCTGGACGATGCGCGTCCCGGCCGTCACGAGACGACGGAGCACCGCTCGTTCGGCGACGATCTGCGCGTAGTACCCGGCGTTGGCCGCGGTCGGCACCGTCGACAGCAGGGTGTGCAGGTAGACCGCTCCGCCCACCCGGGCGAGCTGGCCCGACCGGCTCAGCTCGTTGGTCACGGTGAGCGCGTCCGCAGGCTCACCACGACCATAGAGATCAAGGATGGCGTCGTAGACGAGTTGGTGAGCCGGCCGATAGAAGTCCGTTGGGCGCAATACCTCGACGACATCGGCAATCGCGTCCTTGGACAGCAACATGCCACCGAGCACACCCTGCTCTGCCGCGATGTCCTGCGGAGGCGTGCGATCCATCCCCCCGGCCGTGACCCGGGTGTCGTCGGCGAGCGCCACAGGCCCCCTCCCCCCAGGCGTACTGAGCAGGAATCAATCGCGGTGAATACACGAGAAGGTTTATCGGGACCCTCTGACGATTTTCGCCACGGTGTTCCGCACAGCCGACCCGCGGACAGGTTAGGCGGCGCATGGTTGGCTCACAAGTGGGCTTGTGCACCCACCTGTGGACAACGCTGTGAGCCAGCCACCCACGCTTGTAGACGATCTGTGGACGGTCGTGTGAATTGCTGGCCGCGAGACAGGATTCGCCGGGAATCACGAGGGATTCCTCGTCACTGGCTGTGGACAAATATTTCTTGTCATGGGCAGGCAAGTGATCTTGCCTGCTACTCACCCGTCCGGCTCGGCCAGCATCGGAACGAAACCGGCCGGGCCACCCGGAGGCCGGCGCCCGGCCAGGCTCGACGTGCGGCTCAGAGAGCGGTGACGGTTACCGGAACGGAGGCCACGACGTCGGGATGCAACTCGACGGTCACGGTGTGCAATCCGGTCGACTTGATGTTTCCGGGTAAGCGAATCCGCTTGCGATCCAGCAGTGGGCCACCCGCGTCCTTGACGGCCGCTGCGACGTCAGCTGATGTGATCGAACCGAATAGCCGGCCGCCTTCGCCGGCGCGCGCGCCGAGGGTGACGTTGAGCCTCTCCAGGTCTGACCGGATCTCACGGGCGTGACCCAGGTCGCGAATCTCCCGGGCGTCCCGAGCGCGCCTGATCTGGGTGATCTGCTTCTCGGCGCCCTTGCTCCACAGAATGGCCGAGCCACGCGGTACGAGGAAGTTCCGGCCGTAGCCGTCGGCGACCTCGACGATGTCGCCGGCGAGGCCAAGTCCTGCCACCTCGCGCGTCAGTATGAGCTTCATGACCTGGCCCCTCAGCGCGCCGTCGAGGTGTACGGCAATAGCGCCATCTCGCGTGCGTTCTTGATCGCCTTGGCGATTTCCCGCTGTTGCTGGGCACTCACGCCGGTAACCCGGCGCGCCCGGATCTTGCCGCGATCCGAGATGAACTTTCGCAAGAGGGTGGTGTCTTTGTAATCGATGTAGTCGATCTTCGCCGCGAGTAGCGGGTTCTGCTTCTTTTTAGGCTTGCGGACAGGTGGTTTCGGCATTGGTGTGCTCCGCTCGTTTCACTCTTTCGTGACGACGGCAGACCGTCGTCAGGTTCCAATTCTGGTGTCAGTCCGAGGCGTCAGAAGGGCGGCTCGTCGGAGAATCCCCCACCACCAGAGGGCGGCGGCGGGGTGCCCCACGGATCGTCGACGGTGTCGCCGCCGCCCGATCCAGAAGAGCCGAACCCGCCAGAAGAAGAGCCGCGCTGGGTGCGGTTCACCTTCGCGGTGGCGTAGCGCAGCGAGGGACCCACCTCGTCGACATCAAGTTCGATGACGGTGCGCTTCTCGCCTTCCCTTGTCTCGAATGATCGTTGCTTGAGTCGGCCTTGCGCGACAACGCGCATGCCGCGTTGCAGCGACTCCGCGACGTTCTCTGCGGCTTGACGCCAGATGGAGCACCGAAGGAAGAGTGCCTCGCCGTCTTTCCACTCATTGGTGTTGCGGTCGAACTGGCGTGGAGTGGATGCGATCGTGAACGATGCGACGGCGGCGCCCGAGGGCGTGAACCGAAGCTCCGGGTCGGCGGTCAGGTTGCCAACCACGGTGATGACAGTGTCGCCGGCCATTGCTGCCTACCGTGCTTCCGGCCGCAGGACCTTGGTCCGCAGCACCGACTCGTTGAGATTGAGCTGGCGGTCGAGTTCGAGCACGGAAGCCGGCTCGGCCTGCACGTCGATGACGGCGTAGATGCCCTCGGCATGCTTGTCGATCTCGTACGCCAGGCGGCGCTTGCCCCAGATGTCGACCTTCTCGACCGTGCCGCCGTCCTTCTTGACGACGTTCAGGAACGTGTCGAGCGACGGCGCGATGGTGCGTTCTTCGAGATTCGGATCGAGGATGACCATGACTTCGTAATGGCGCATGAAAGTGCCACTCCTCCTATGGACTAGGTCGGCCGCGGACGGTCCGCGACAGGAGGCGGCCGCGTCGATTCCTCCGACGCGGCAACGGTGACCATGCTACCGCGTGGGCGCCATCGCGACGAACGTTCCGGTCGGGATGGCAGCTCCCGAGGACGTCCGAGGGCGGTCGTAGGCTCGACACCATGCCAGCAGTCGGGGCGCACGTCGATTCCAGCGATCCATTAGCCGCCGCGCGAGACGTGGGCGCCCAGGTCGTCCAGTTCTTCCTGGCCGACCCGCAGGGTTGGAAGAAGCCGACCGAGCATCCGCAGGCCGAAGCGCTGAAAGCCAGTGGCCTGTTGATCTACATCCATTCGCCGTATGTGCTCAATGTGGCCAGCCTTAACAATCGCATCCGCATCCCGAGCCGCAAGCTGTTGGCTCAGCACGCCGAAGCGGCTGCGCAAATCGGCGCGAAGGGGCTGATCGTGCACGGCGGTCATCTCAACGCCTCGGATGACCCGGAGATCGGCTACGACAACTGGCGTAAGACCCTCTCTCGGGCGCGCGACGAAGGCGGGTTTCCGCTGCCGATCTTGATCGAGAACACCGCGGGCGGCAACAACGCGATGACCCGCCGGTTCGACCGCGTGGCGCGGCTCTGGGATGCGATTGGCGAGTTCGGGCCCGGATTCTGCCTCGACACCTGCCATGCGTATGCCGGCGGTGAGGAGTTAGCCGGAATCGTTGACCGGGTCCGGGCCATCACCGGCCGGATCGATCTGGTCCACGCGAACAGCAGCCGGGACGCCTTCGACTCCGGTGCTGATCGGCACGCCAATTTCGACGCCGGCATGATCGAGCCCGAGACGATTGCGAGCATTGTGCGAGAGGCCGGCTCCGACGCGTTGGTCGAGACGCCGCGAGAAGGCCAGCGGGCGGACATCGACTTCCTCCGGGCCGAGCTGGGCATCGTGTCAGTCAGCTGATGATCAACCCGACGGCGCGGGAGGATCTTCGGCCGGTTGATTACCGGTTTCCGCGCGGCTTGGCGCCCGCAATCGTAGTGCGGCCGGAACCCGCAGCGTGACGACGAACTCATCCGGTGCGCGGTCGAACGGGCCGCCGCAGGGGTCGTCCATGCCGCCCGAGCGCACAATGTCGTGCTCCTGATGCCACATCTCGCGCACGACGAGAACGGCAATCGCAATCAGCAGACCGTCGCGCGCGAGAAGCACGATCATCAGCGCGCCGTAGTCGAGTCCACGGGCACTGTCGTAATACCCGAGCAGCCAGAGCAACGTGGTGATCCACACCGCGATCTCGCTGAACTGCCACAGGAGATTCAGACCCCACCGCGGCCGGGCGAGCGCGACCAACGGCACCAGCCAGATCGAGTATTGCGGGCTCCAAACCTTGGTCGTCAACAAGAACGCCAGCACGACGAGGAAGGCGAGCTGGGCCATACGGGGGCGCGTCGGCGCGCCGAGGCCGAGCAGCACCACGACTGCGACCCCGGCGATGACTGCGGCGAGAACCGCGATGCCGGGCGGCGTCCACGCGGTGGCGTACCCCTGGCCGAAGAACCCGACGTTGGACAGGTAGTGGCCGATCGCCCAGAATGTGCTGGCTTCGGTGGGCCGGTCGGCGCTGAAACGGTAGAACTCCCACCATCCGGTTGGGTATGCGACGGCGACCGGAATGTTCACCGCGCACCAGACCAGGGTCGTGGTCACCGTGGCCCACGCGGCCTCTCGGTAGCGGTGCGTGCGCGCGGCCAAAATCCAGATGGGGATCAGTAGCAGCGCGGGATACAACTTGGCGGCCGTCCCGAGCCCGATCAACGAGCCGGCCGCGACGGGCCGATTACGCGCCCAGGCCCACAACGCGCAACTGGTGAACGCCATGGCGAACAGGTCCCAGTTCGAGAACGCGTGGAACACGAGCAACGGGCTGAGGGCGACGAGCGCCGCATCGTAGGGTCGCCGCCCCGCCGCACCCACCGTGCCGGCGACCGTCAGCAGCCCGCAGATCGCGAGCAACACGCAGCTGAGCAGGGCGAACAGCTGGGCGTCGGTGAGGGCCGAAATAGGCGATTCGAGCAGGTGGGTGAGGCCCGACGTCAACCACATGAACGCGCCGGTGAGCACCGGGTACTCCACCGCGTGGTCGCGGTAGGGAACGGCACCGACGTCCAGCCCCTCCGCGCCCCACAGGGGCACGATGTCGGAGTAGCAGACGTGGGTGTACTGCTTGTTGCCCACCCAGTTGCCACTGGCGCAGGGCGCCTTCTGCAGGTAGGCCAGCACGAGCGTCACGCAGGTAAAGGCAAGCAAGACCCGCAGCGGCGTCCACCACTGCCCAGCACCCGCGTACCGGCCCCAGGCGCCGCCGATCGCTCGGCTGGCAGTCGCGACGACGGGGTCGTCCCGGCTGGGCACCGTCGGCCGCTCCGCGAGGGCCGTGTCCGGCGGCCGGTCGGTCACCGTCGCATCCTCGCACGCGCCTCGAGGCTAGGCCGAGGTCACGGTCCGGGTGGCGGGCTCAAAGATCTCCGGGGTCGGCTTGGGGCAGACGTCGACGGCTTGCCGGGGGACGTTTTCGGTGGTTTCGAGGTGGCCGAACTCGACGGGGACGCTGCTGGGGAGGGCGGCGCCGAGGTGCTCGGCGTAGTGGGCGGTGCTGACGACGACGGTGGTGGTGGTGGCGCGGAGGACGGCTCGACGTTGTCCCCATTCACGATCTGTTGGGTTGTCGGCATCGACAGCTGTGGGGCACCGGCGAGATAGGTGTCCATGAACAGCTTCCATGTGCGACCGGGCAGGTCGCGGCCGTACTCCGGCTGACCGTAGGCGTCTGTGATCGCGGTTGTGCTGTTGCCGCTTCCGACCCACACGGCGGCACTCACCTGCGGGGTGTAGCCGACCATCCAGGCGTCGCTGTTCTGGCCACTGGCCGGACCGCTCTGAATGCCTTCGGTGCCGGTCTTCGCGGCAGACGGCCGGCCATCGGCCAGCGGTACACCGGACCACGAGGCGACGGGCGCCAGCGTGACCCCGACATCGTTGGCGACCTTGGGATCAAGCGATCGGACGCCCGGGTCGCGGTGCTGATACACGATGGCGCCCCGCGAGTCGGTGACCTGTTGCACGAAGTACGGGCCGTGCGTCGTGCCGCCGTTCGCGAACGTGCCGAAACCATCCGCCATGTCCAGAACTCGCACCGGGTAGTCGCCGATGCCGATTCCGAAGCTGGTGCTTCCGTCTGCGTTCTGCAGGGTCGGGTGGCCGCCGCATATCTTCGACACGCCAGCTGTGTGTGCGGTCGCGGCTACATTGCTCGGACCGACCTGGCTGGCCAACAGGTCGAACGTCGTGTTGAGCGAGTACTTCATCGCGTTCGCGATGGTGACCTGGCCGCTGTAAGGCCGGTCGGATGGATCGTTGCTGATCTGGGTGCCGTCGATCGTGACGGTGAAGTTACCGTTGACGATCGAGTTGATCGCCAGCTGCGGCTGCTTGCCTTGCAGGTTGTCGGTCAGGACGGTGGCGAGGGTGAACGGCTTGAACGACGAGCCCGGCGGGCGGCAGCCCACCCCGGCATAGTCGTTGTAGTCGGGCTTGCCGTTGTAGCCGGTGCCGTTCGGCCCGCCGTAGTAGGCGAGCACCCCGCCGGTCCGCGGGTTCACCGCGACCAGGGCGTTCTTCATGTTCTTCTGGGCCGGAGCCAGGTCGCTGAACGTCTGAGATATCGCGGTTTGGGCGGCCTGCTCCGCCTTGCGGTCGATCGTCGTCCGGATGTGCAGACCACGAGTGTCGATCTCGTCCTGGCTGACTCCGTTGGCCTCGAGCTCGTTGATCACTTGTTGGACGAGCAATGCCGTCGGCCCGGTCGTGCCAAGCTTCTTGGCCGCGTCCGGAGCGATGGTCTTCGGAAAGGTCAGCGCCGCGGCCTGGGCCTCGGTTAAGTGCTTGGTCTCGACCATGGACTTGACGACGTAGGACCAGCGGGCCTTGGACTCCGACGGATTGTTGGCCGGGTCGTAGTAGTTCGGGGCTCGGAGCAGCGCCGCGAGAAGCGCTCCCTGCGCCGGGCCGAGCCGGCCGACTGACGTCCCGAAGTACGCTTCCGACGCCGCCTCGACGCCGTAAGCGTTGCGGCCGAAGTACACCGTGTTCAAATACCACTCGAGAATTTGGTCCTTGGTGTACTCGCGGGACAGCTTCACCGAGATGGCCAGTTCCTTGAGCTTCCGGCTGAGCGTCTGCTCTGAATTGAGATAGGCGTTTTTGACGTACTGCTGGGTTATCCCGGACCCGCCCTGGGTGTTACCGCCGGTCACGTCATGCAGGGCCGCTCGCATGGTCCCGGTGATCGAGACACCGGGCTCGGAGTAGAAGTTCCGGTCTTCCGCGGACAGCACGGCCCAGCGCACGGATTCCGGCACCTTTGACAGCGGAACAATGGTCCGGTCGACGGAGCCGATTCGGGCCATGGTTGATCCGTCCGAATATTCCACGACGGCGACCTGCGGCACCGAGAGGTCCGACGGCTGCGGAACGTCACTGAGTGTGTAGAACAACACGACGGCCACGGCCGTCATCGCGGCGATGAGGCCGAGCAGCCAGGTGAGCGTGATCCCGATCCGGCGCCAGACCCGCTTCGAGCGGGACATCTTCGCCAATCGCGCGCGCTTGCGCTGGCGGCGGCGTTGCCATCCCTGCGGCAGCCGAGACTCGATGGGTCGGCGCTTTTGGTTGGTGGTCGTGACGTCCGACCAATCCGATCCCAGCGGGCCTGAGCCGTCCGGCGAGCCACTCCTCACGCCGGCCCAGCTCCTTCTGCTCGTCTATCACCCGTCGGCGGCGGACAGCCTCTCGTCGTCCCGCCCGTTCTCACCCAAGACGAACGATCGCAGGAGATGGTTCCAGCCACAGTCTTGACATACCTCGACGACGTAGACGTCAAACTCCGTGAGCCGCCGAGCCAGGTGAGCCAGCTCACCCATGGACTTGGCCTGGCCCGACGCATGCCCTAGAGCGTCGCCGTACACGTAGTGGACGTGTCGGAGGCTCGCCCGGCCACACACCGGGCACGACTGGGCGGTGTGCTCGCCGTAATGGCGCGCGGCCAGCCGCAGGTAGGGGTGGGCATCACAGATTTCGGCGGCGGAGACCCGTCGGTTGGCGAGGTCGGCGAGTACCGCACGCCGCTGCAGCGTGTGGTCGACGACATCGCGAGGTCGCACGTCGCCAGATTACGCGCGGTGCGGACATCGCTTCAGCACGGCATCGAGAAATCTCAGGTCATCATGAAGCGTGCCCAGTGACGACCTCGGGTTGCCCGTCAACGTGCCGGCCACCGTCCGCCGAGTGGTGTCGCTCGTTCCGTCGCTCACCGAATCGGTGGCGGCCAGCTGCCCGGATGTCCTGGTCGGGGCGACGAGGTGGTGTACCCATCCAGCCGACCTGGACGTGGCTCGCATCGGCGGCACGAAGAACCCCGATCTGGCTCGGATTGTCGAGCTCGCCCCGGACCTCGTGCTGGCCAACGAGGAGGAGAACCGGGAGGCCGATCTGGCGGCGCTGCGTGGGGCGGGCCTCGCCGTGTGGGTGACGGTCGTTCGGAGCCTTTCCGAGGCGTTTGCCTCGTTGACCCGGATGCTGGCCGTTGCCTGCCAATCAGCGACGCCGGCGTGGCTGACCGACGCGGCAGCTGTTTGGCAGGACGTGCCGAGGGTCACGCCGCAGGAGGCGGCCGTACCCATCTGGCGTCGGCCGTGGATGGTGCTGGGGAGCGACACGTTCGCCGGGGACCTACTCGCCCGGTTCGGAGTCCGCAACCGCTATGCCGACCACCCGGAGCGCTATCCGCGGGTTCCCCTGTCGGATATCGCCGCCGCGCCGCTCGTGGTGCTCCCGGACGAGCCGTATCCATTCGGTCCAGCCGACGGGCCGGAATGTTTCCCGAACTCGCGGGTCGCGCTCGTCAGCGGGCGGCATCTGAGCTGGTACGGACCGTCGCGCGTGGAGGCACCGGCCGTACTTGCCCACCAGTTGGCCAGCTAAGTGTTCTAGCGTTTACGCCATGACAACGAGCCTCGCCAGCCGGGAAAAGGTCGATCTGTCGGTGATCGAGAATCGGGCGCCGTCCGTCGC